>Ga0315279_10000430_pt1 | contig 84364 bp, 87 predicted proteins | sample YL17G06_20_MG_FD_203694 | JGI IMG/M metagenome (GOLD analysis project Ga0315279, IMG submission 203694) | Sediment microbial communities from Yellowstone Lake, YNP, Wyoming, USA - YL17G06_20 | ecosystem: Environmental > Aquatic > Freshwater > Lake > Sediment | place: USA: Wyoming | collected...
TACTTCAATGTCTTGAGTAAGGTTATTCCTGCATTCGATGTCATATCAGGTTTAATAGGCAGCCCCAATCTTACGGATATGGCAGCAAAACTCAAAGGGTCAGCTCACCTTTACAAGGACAGAGTTTTTATTTTTAAAAAGAATCCTGTGCTTGAAGACGCAATATTGCTTGCGTTAGTGGCTAAGTATATTGGTTTTGGCTTGAAATTAACGTCAAATGACAGTATGTCATTGCAGGAAATACTTGATTCGACAGGCAAAACAAGAAAATCAATAGTGAAAATTCTAGATAAGCTGAAGTCCACAAATGCGGTCGAACAGCTTCTTGAAGGTAGGTACAGAATACTTGATTGGAAGGCGTATGATTATGTGCTAAGAAAGCTTCCGGATAAAAAAAATATCAAACTTACCGACTTTGTAAAAGAGGATGGTGAGCTATTTGAATGCCGGCTCTCTGCTTTTACCGTAGGTTACGAGGGTCAGGAACCTGATCAATTCCTCAAATCACTGAGCAATGAAGGAATAGATGTTCTGGTTGATGTTAGAAAAGACGCTTATTCGAAACAAGATACGAGCTACAGTGAGGGCACTTTATCTCGGATTGCAGCAAATGCCCGAATTAAGTATATTCATCTGCCCGAGTTAGGCGTTGACTATAACATGCGACAAGAACTAAAATCAAACCATGACTATGAAACCTATTTCAAACGTTATGCAGAATATCTAGAAAAAAATACAGATTTAACAGCGTTTCTTGCAGGACTCTCTAGGAACAGTGTAATATGCCTGATGTGTTACGAAAAGGATTTCAGGCGATGTCATAGGTCCATCTTGGCAAATAAGCTTGAAGAACTGGGAATCACTTTCCACCATATTTAACTTAGGATCGCGGGCATGGCTGGCAAACGGATACATAACGTGGTACATTTGGAAAATCTCACGAATAGCCGCCAAGGCACTGACAAGAAGGCGGATCTTTATACCGCAGGCGCGACCACGGTGAGGAAGCTGAACCTTGTTATTTCTCGTTCCGCCCTCTTTTCTTCTTCGTTTTTAGGGTTATCCGGTTATGAAGTTAAACATTATATACTATACTTGGGTACTACAGCACGGGGCAACATTGGAGGGCTGGACAATGAAATTATGGCTAAAGGCGGTCATTTCGATAACGACGGCTCTGTTCATCCTTCCGGTTATGAGCGTCGCATATGACGTACTGTATGCAATACCATCGTTGGAGGCAGAACCGCCATGGCTAAGACCCTACATCGAGCTGGAACCATTTTTCGCTACAGTCTTTGGAAAGCTCGCGATAGCCGTTTGGGTTCTTCTGACTGCCTTGTGGATAGCTTACGGGGCACTTAGATCTAGAAAAGCTGTTGTCAGCTCAAGGATACTTTCAAGAGTGGCTCTCGTTGGAGTCTTTGTTGGAATCCTTTCGCTTTCCTTATTTCGCCTGAGCGTTGTCAACGCTGAATACGGCGTATGGAACGTTGTTGACGTGTTGACTATTTGTGATGAAGAGTTCTTTGCTCATCAGGATTGGGTAAGCAATGCCAATAGCACTTTTTTTCTTCACTTTGGGCTACGTCTCTAAGGATCAGGTTGTGTTTTTCCGGCGAATCCTTATCTAGTACGCTTCAAGCGTTTTTCTTGGTGAGGCTTATGGAGAGCGCGGAGAGAAGCGCCGTCTTGTCGAAAAGCTTTTGAGATTGAGATTGCACGGTGGGAGGGCTTCCGCAGAGCCTTGAGAGGCAGCGAAGTTGAAACCTTCGACATGATGATGAACGATTGCAGAATGCAGGCTTCAGCAGGCGACAAGGCACTAAGACCATTCACAATCGAAGCCATGTTCATGTCCATCCTGCTTAGCCAACAAAGGGAACTCAAAGAAATAGAAAAAAGGGCTCAAACGACCTGAGAGCAACTCGCATGGAACAGAAGGCGCCAGCAGTAGTCAGATTGAATAGCCAAGATACGCTCGCCAAACTCCCACCGATGCGAGCAAAGACGTTTGCCAAAACCCTAACCTTGTCTACATCAAGAACATGCTGGTTTGCAGAAAAAAAGGAGGGCTAGTTTTGTCTCTTCTTCCTGTGTTTGGCGTAGATTATTGATGCTGTGGCTGCGGTTGCCAATGAAGCTAAGCCTATCGTGGGAGCTAATATCTGAAGCTTGTCTGTTGGAATCCAGTAGCCGCCGACTTCCTTCGTCGAACCAAAGGCAAAAAGCTTCGCTCGGACTCCGCCTCCTGTCTCTGAACCTACAAAAAGCACACCATCAGCTACTGAAGGATTGCACGCGGGCTCATTGGTGAGAATTTCAGTGTCATAACTCCATATCAGCAAGCCGGTACTTTCGTTTAGGGCATATATTTTCTGGTCTTTCGACGCGGCAAAGACTTTACCATCTGCCAAAGCTAATCTTGACAAACGGTCGCCCGTAAAATAGCTCCAAATGAACGAGCCGTTCAGCGCGTTCAACGCCCGTATCTCATTGCCACCCTCAAAAGAGTAGATGACCTTGTCGCCTGCAATTGCCACTGCAGCGCCCCAAGGACCTGCTGGGGAAGTCCATAAGAGGTTGCCGTTAGTCTTATTCAAGGCGTAAAGTAGGCCGTTCCAAGCACCAATATACAGTATTCCGTCAGCAACTGATGGTGCATCATCTATGTAGACACCAATCGCGTAGCTCCATTTGACGGAGCCGTCGAATTCATCAAAGGCATAGACAGTCCCGCCGTCGCAATCAGCGGAGAAAACCTTGCCGTTGGCCACGGTCGGATTGCAGAATCCATCAGAGCTTGAATAGTTCCATATGACGTTGCCATTCGTCTTGTTTAAGGCATAAAGCCTTCCGTTGACCTCCCATGATCTGCCTGTGCTCGCAAAAACGATGCCGTCAGCCACAGCAGGGGACACAACGTCCCCTCCTAATGAGAAGTTCCATATAAGAGCACCATTTGATTCGTCCAAGGCGTAAAGAGTATTATCATTTGATGGAACGAATACAGTTCCTTCGCTTACAGCTGGCATTGCTGTAGGTCCAGCGGTTGTGTAGTTCCACAATATGGCGCCAGTAGATTCGTTCAGAGCGTAGACTTTTCCGTTGGCCGCGCCAGAAAACACCCTTCCATTGGCAACTGACGGACCTGAGATCCACTGCGTATCGACTTCAAAAATCCAGAGGGTTTTGTTTGTGTTAGGTGCTCCTGACATCGAGTAGGCCGTATGTGCAGGGTCATGCCCAAACATAGGCCACCAGTCAGTTGTGGCAAACGCAGGCTGAATATTTAGGGTCAACCACGACACGGCGATCGATAGAAGCACTGCAATTATGAGAACTGATAGTTTCTTTGACATTTCCTTTCTCCTTAATTCTGGTAGTGTATTTCACCTAATAACATTTGTGGACAAATCTTCTATGAGCAACGTACGCTTGTGCTTGACGCTTTCTCAACGTGATATCGCTAGACCTATCATTCTTCCGAATTCTAAATTGGCGACTAATGCATCGCCTTGAGAGCCGCTTGCCAAGCTTCAAGTACGATCTTTCTTCAAACACACTCTCCCAAGGTTTCAATATGCGCTCAGACCCGTTCTACCCTGCGATGACCATGACGCGGTACAACGCTTCGAAGTCATCAGGCTTAATCCGTATGCTCCGCTCGACAATTCTCCTCACCCCAAACTTCAAGAGCAAAACTCGTGAGTGCCCACTTCCACCCGCGCTTCTCAAAAAGCCGTTCTCCAGTCTCACCTTCCAGCCGTCTGTTCATGCGAAGAATCCTTCGGCTCACATGATAATACTCCAGACGATACTGGCCTAATCCTTTCGCTATGTCCTTCGGAAAAGTTCCCTGCGGACCAGCCTCGCGAACCGCTTCCAAGATCTCCAAATCAACCTGATCCTGACATGAGAATTTCTCAAGCATAGGCACACTAAACTGAAAGTAGCCGGCACCCTTCAAGCCATGCAAGATAATCCGCTGAACATGTCTCATATCTTTGACTTCAGCCAAAACCTGTTTCAAGAGTTCGTGATTATACTTTATGCGACCAATCTTGTCAGCCCTAGTACGCTTTTTCCCAAGCTTCTGAACACCGTTTTCGCCGATTTCCTGCATAAAGTGTTCACCAGAGGAAATTCCCAATGTTGACGTCTGCAAGAACTGTGCCTGTTTGGTCTAGGGTCACGAAGCCTGAAAGGCTAGGTTGCGAAAAGCATGGACTTTTTCCATACCTCAGGAGAAACGCAAAGATGCCCTTTGAACGCCGTTCTACTTCCATTTTCGTTATCTCACGTAGCTCTGAAAATCGCTTTTCTTGGAATCACGAGCTGCTCCTTCAGAAACACCAACAATCTGTGTCAGGGAATTAACCAGCTTCGCTGTTAAATCTACGAGCCTTTCAACGGTAACAATCAACCCATCCAATTTTATCTCCATATGTCGAACTTTATCAGGCAAAAGTAGTCGGGCCTTTGCTCGTTCCTTCCCACGGTATTCTTCATGCGGAACCCGCTCAGGCGGACTGCAATCAATGCCTCCAACTCCTTCAACAATACAAGTACCACTCTTAGCGTCCTCCTTCGCTTCATCCGAATAAAACCTGAAAATCGGCTTGTGAATCGGAACGCCATCGTCAGCAAGAACCATGCCAAACTTCGCCTCAAGAATACGCTTAATCCGCTCAACAATCCGCCCAGCCTCAATCTCCAACTCATCAACATCAAAACCCCTGAGCCTTCCCGGATGAATAATGACATGCCTGCTCGTCTTCTCAACCTTCACGCCGCACACCTTCGCCCCCATCTGCTCCCAATTCCGCGGTTTCCCCAACTTGCGCCAATCAATCCGACACTTCTCATGCTCAACCACAGCAAACTTGACCGCATGATCCTCCAGCACAACAGGCTCAAAAGCTTGCTTCTCGCTCCTAGCGAGGATCTTTAAACCGTAAGGCGTCAAACTATAATACTTAATCACGTCAGCAACCTGAAGCCTCAGCGCACCCATATCAACCAGCCTGTTTTTCCAATAGGTCACGTTAGCCCTTGAACAGCCAACAGCCCTCGCCGTCTCCGCTGCTGTGGATCCCGCACCAAGCCTCTCCAAAATCTCCAAACTCGTCGGTCCTAAGAGTTCAATACCGCTCTTTAACAGTTTAACACCCTTCCGAAAACCAGAGTCTTTGCGCTGAAGATGCCTGGCCATCAGCTATCTCCCGCAGCCGTCGAGACCGCTGTCTTGGTGCCGTAGCCATCGCGGTCTTTCTGGCAAAACCTTGAAAACTACTTGCTTTTCCTTATTAGCCAGCTCAGTCTTGCTTCTCCACAAAACCTCAAAAGCCAAATCGAGCAAGTACCGGCTCTCCCAGAAAATGATTGACAAAAAAAGGGAAGGTTGCGCGAAGAAGCGAACGCAAAAGTGGAGATATCGCCACCAAGGGTGAAAGTACCTCACCCCGGCCACTATTCTGCTGACTTGGGTCACTTTTCACGGTAGCCTTGCTCACTTACGTTTCCTCAGAAATATTAAGCCTTCTTTCTGACAGACATACTCGAAACCTGTTTCCAGCAGTGCCTTAACCTCCTCAGTCTTGTCGGTTACTTTAACGGTGAACTCGTCGCTTCTTGCCTCAAACATCGTCCGCCCGCAGAGACTTCGCACAGGCAAGCGCACACTACGGACTGCATATCCTATAGTATGCACCTTGCTTCCATGCCCGTATACAAAAGCATCAACAAAACACACAACCGCTTATGTATTTCCTATAGGCCAGCGAGCGCGAGATCGTTTACTTCATTCTTAGCCCAAAAGGTTCCTTGAAGAACAATATGACCACCTGAGAATATCATTTAAGAGGCGTGGAGTCTTCAGTACAGCATGGGAGAAGGATGAAGGCAAAAGATAGTTGTATAGTTCTGTCTATCCTGCTTATGGTCTACGTTGCCATAATGAGCATACCAATCAAAGCTTGCTATCCACCGCAAATCGAAATCCTGTCACCCAAAAACATGATATATCCAACGAACTCTGTTCCACTGACTTTCACAATCAACAAGGAAAACTCATGGATCGGATACAGTCTAGATGCACAATCGAATGTCACCATTCTAGGAAACACAACTCTGACTGCACTTGAGGACGGAGCGCACAACGTGATCGTTTATGCAAACGGCACCTATGGAATGGGAGCTTCTGACATTGTCTACTTTACTGTTGACACTGAGCCTCCGAACATAACTGACGTGTGCCAAAGCCCAGAAAAGGACAACGTGCTGCCAGAAGATGAGGTCAAGGTCAACGCCACAGTGACAGATGATGTGAGCGGCGTCAAGAACGTGGCCCTGTTCTATGCATACGCCAACAGGAGCGGAATCTGGATCGCCGTAGCGCGCAACATGGCAAACATCGAAGGGAATATCTGGACCGCAACGATACCCAATTTCCCATACGGCACCAACGTGACCTACACCATCTCAGCCGAAGACAACGTCGGCAATAGCATTACGACGGTGGAAGTGGGTTACGACATACAATACAGAATAATCGCGGAGTTTCAGTCAACTGTCAGCTTGACATTGTATTTAGCGGCCACGCTGATAGCAGTCATGATCTGCAGAAAGAAGCCATTTACTACGTGCAAAAGATAGCTCTATACTACCCTCAGAGCGAATAGAGCCGTTTTGGCAGACTCTCAGATTAAACATACGCCACTCTCGGAATTAAGCTGACGAACAACTACTTTCACGGGTCTCTACGTGCGAAAACATCAGCAAAACCTCAAGATAGGAAATATGCGCAGGGCAATCCCTTCCTGAAGCAACACTTTCCATTCTATCCAAATTCCTTTGCTTGGAGGTACGTTATCTGCGCTCACCTGTATCTTCAAAGCTCTGGCTCTTTATGGTACAAATAGGCTGGAGAATGGAAAAAACTAAGGGCTAATCGGTGAACATACGGATATCCCCAGAAAGTTGCAAGGCCACACACAAACCTTGCCTGACGAGCCATGAAGGAACATGTAAATGAACCTGAGGTAGGCTTTTGATAACATAGAACATTATACCACAAAATATATCTTGGATATGAACAGAACAGTCCATACGGAGAGAGACGTGGCGGAAGCCTTGCCTGAAGTTCCAAACAATGGTTTTCGGGTATCCGACGCGACCTCTACGTAAGAAAAAGGGAAAAAGGAGAAAAGAACATGAAAATCGATTCGTTAGACAGAGGAAAACCGAATGAAACCCAATCATGCTATGTGAAAGACTTTAGCCAAAAGAAGTTGTCTATAGTGATTGCTGTACTGCTCGTCTTATTGTCATTCGCACCATTGGCACTACTGGTGAGATCCGTTGGCATAAAATCTGTTTCTGATTATGTGATAACAGAGGTTGTGCAGACGAATCCGAGTACGATCACGGTCACGGTTCAATGCACATTCTGCGGGTCGTGCAATCCTAACCCTGCCGGAAATTCTGGCTGTACGCCATTTTCGGTCGCATGTGGCTTTCCCCCATCCTACTATCCAAGCTACAGCAGCTTCCCATGTGCTGCTGGCTGCCCCGACGGCAGATTTGCAGCTGTACAGCTAGTGTCTGCGACTCTAGGAGTCATAACCCAGAAACTCGTTTGCACGCCATCAAACTGGCCGATTGGTAGTCCGCAATCTCACAGTTTTGTCTTCAGCGGCTTGACTCTAGCACCAGGAGAGACGGTGCATATATACGCAGACTTCTACTGCAGCTGGTGTGGTCACTGGTGGGCTGTACCTCAAACCATTGTGCCGGACATCGGCCATGGCTATTTCATAATCGTTGCAGGCAACTACTACGGCAGTCTCTTGGGCATCATAAACGATGGCTGCAACCATGTATACAATATCCTCCTTGACAAAGGATTCACTGGAGATCAGATATATTACTTGAATCAACCTGAGTACAATCCTCAAGATGGAGATGGTAACAACGACATAGACGCATTGGCCACGAGCGCAAACATTCAAGCAGCCATCGGCACTTGGGCCGCAGCAAGAGTAAGCCCTACACAACCGCTCTACATGTACATGTTCGATCACGGTGGTGTCAACGAGTTCTGTGTCGACTCACCTGATCAACTGGCGCCGGCGCAGCTTACGACATGGTTGAATAACCTTGAAACAGCGACTGGATCGCCCACGCGCATTATCTATGCGGCGTGCCACAGTGGCAGTTTCATTGACGAGCTTTCGAGAACTGGAAGAGTGATAACCACTTCGTGCAGAGCCGACCAATATTCATACGTGGGACCAGGGGGTCACTGGGAAGCATTTTCTGAACCATTCTGGAACCAGATACATTCTGGGCATTCAATAGCATGGTCGTTCAACATTGCATGCATGACGGTGGCCTCACAAGGATATCCGCAGACGCCGCTCTTAGACGACAATGGCGACGGTATAGGTAACACTGGCTCGTTGCCAAACGGCGGCGACGGCATTCTTGCCGGAAATGTGTACATTGGTGCTTGCGAGTGGCCTTTTCCCTGGATCAGTTACGCGGTGAAAAAACAGTTCTTCACTTGGCCTCCTCCGCCCAATGTTCTGCTTTGGGCCGAGATAGAGAACACTACGGCACTTGCAGAAGTAGTCGCTTACTTGAGGCCGCCAAATTGGACAGATACCCCTTCAGACAACTACACGATGATCGATCCGGGATTCGAGGGCTTCCAAATGACTGATCCTGACCACGACGGAAATTTCACCGCTAGCATTGCAGCTTCCAGCTTTACCAAGCATGCCAACGGAACGAGTGACTTTAAGTTCATAATATGCGCGGAGCAGACCAACGGCGAGACAGCGATACCAGCCACAACAGGAGTGCAGTTCACGCCAACCGGCCAGCCTCCGCTTGATGGAACTCTCCCTATAGTTCGCGTCGAGCGTCCACTGGACGGGCGATACGTTAGCGGTACAATTAAGATCAATGGCACAGCGGCTGACGATGTGTGTGTCAAGAGAGTCGAATTCTACGTAGGAGGAAACATGATTGGATCCTCATCTTTGCCTCAAGCTTCCACGTCCTATTTCGAGCAGTACTTTGACACCAGCACCGTCCAAAACGGGCTCAGAACGATAGTTGTCAAGGCCTTCGATACGTCGGAAAACACGGCATTGAAGGAATACGAGGTGAAAGTGGATAATCCATATTCTGTCACGATCTCTGCCTATTGCTACAAGGAAGGGCACAGCATCAGCGTCAACATCGCCAAAGATTACACACCAACCGCGTATCAGACTACGCACACTTTCGACAACCTGACGGGTAGTCGCACATTTTCTGTCAACTCGACCGACGCGGAAGGTCACACCTTCAACAGATGGAACACAGGAGAAGGGAGCGTTACGATTGCAGTAGACCGCAACGGAACCTACGTGGCCAACTACGACGTGCCTGTTGGCGGAGTAGTTTTGTCTGTTGACAAGATCGCATTGTTCTTGCCGCATATTGCCTGCGCATCGTCGCTCGTTGCAGGGGTCGCCATAGTTTCAGCTCTCGGGAAACGCAGATTCCGCCACAGGAACAAGAACTAAACAAATAATCCGCACAACACCCCCTTTTTCCTTCTCAGGATCGGCATCTTTATGGTTCAGGATTCCGATGGTTCAGGATTCCGATGCTTCAGACCGAATATGAGATGACGCCAAGATTTGTCTGAGAGAAAGAAGATGTGCTTTAGGGCACGACGCCCATGATTTGCGAGTCAGCAGGATTTTCACGTCACGGACATTTGAAGCGATCTGTGTACAGACTGCCCATGGGTCACATAGATCGTGAGGAGCAACCATCTTGGCTGATTTGCGCGAAATATAGGAAGAGTACGCGTGGACGTTTTCTCGAATCCCAAGGTTGAGAGAGCTAGACGCACTTCCGTTGATTCTACTGGTATTGCTCTCAATCTATGCCATCACCCCCGTGGCCGCCTTGGTCATCCAAAGCCAAATTCAGGAAACCGTGGTCACCATTTGCGCGATTCCTCCGCATATGACTCAATGACTAGATCCCGCTATCAATTGCCGGGCTTTCATTGTTACCCAAAAAATCAGCTGTTACATCAACCTCAGCAACAGCTATGGATCCTCCACCACAAACGTCGTGAACACCATAAAAGCATCTGCGAGCGCCTGGGACAGCCAGACATCATACACAGTCTTCTCATACAGAGGCACGACCTCAAGGACAGCTGGGTCACGCGACGGTTACAATGTGGTTTCATGGGGCAGCTATTCAGCTGGAGCCATCGCAGTCACGTACATTTGGTCAAGCGGCAGCCGAATAGTCGAAACAGACTGCCGAATGAACACCTACTACAGCTGGAGCCTGTCAGGCCAATCGGGCAAGATGGACGTTCAGAACATTATGACGGACGAGTTCTGGCACTGGTGCGGACTCAAAGACCTGTACAGCGACGCCGACTACTGGCTGACGATGTACGGGTATGCAAACTACGGGGAAACCTACAAGAGATCGCTCGGATTAGGCGACATAAACGGACTGAGGGCAGTCTACGGCTCCTAGTCGCCACCGTTAAACACTGCCCTGCACTTCCCATTTTTCTCTTTTCTTGGCGCAAACTCGAAAGTTTCCGTAACGCTAAGCCTTTATTATGCGAACCACCAAACCTACCAACGTGCTTGCGGCGGCGACCGCTCAAAAGAGGATGAAACTTGACTGAACAGCAACAAAGGCGAAATAGCCATCTAGCTCTCCTGGGAGCGGCGCACTCACTCAACCATTCGCTGTTCTTCATTGCACCAACCCTGTTATCACTTATTATGAGAGACCTGAGCGTTACCAAAACCGAGATAGGCCTTGTATCAACGATCGCGTCGTTCATCTATGGCGCTGGTGCCTTGGCCGGAGGCCCTCTTGGCGACAGAATCGGGGAAATCAAGACGATTATCATCTGTATGGCACTGTCAGGGTTTTCCACGTTCATCATGATCGCGGCTGGATTTACGCATGCGATCTACGTTTATGCTGTAGCCTTGATACTCATTGCTGCTTGGGCAAGCCTTTATCATCCAACTGCAAACTCCCTGATATCAAAGACCTTCAAGGGCAGAATCGCCGAGTCAATGGGATTGCACGGGGCAGGAGGAACCTTGGGCACGGTCTTAGCTCCGGTCGGTGCCGGAATCATAGGTGGATTATTCGGGTGGACGTGGGCCTTCGTTGCTTTCGGTTCATTATGCATACTGCTTGCCTTCGTGTTCTCCAGAAGTTACAGCAAGAGAGAAAACGGCGACCAAAGCCGCGGGTCCATAATTGCTGCCTTAAGAATTCGTGAGCTCTGGATACTTCTGATTTTCAATGTTGCCATTGGGCTCTTCATGAAGGGCGTAGAATTGTTCTTCCCAACGTACCTAGTTGAAAATAGAGGATTAGACGTTCAGGGCGCTGCAGTTGCCTACACGCTGGTTCTGGCTGCTGGCGTCCCGGGGCAGCTGATCGGCGGGAAAGCCGCGGACAAAATCGGCTCCAAGAAGGTTCTGATAGCCACTTCCGTAGGAGTCTGCCTGAGCCTAGTCTCAATACTGCTAGTACCGATCTACATCGTGGGAATAGCCCTGTTCACAGTGCTTTACGGTTTGTCCTTCTACGCGCATCAACCGGCACTGAACTCGCTAACTGGCTTTCTGTCTCCGCAAAAGCAACGTGGGGCAGTTTACGGCATATTCTTCTTCACCTCGTTCGGCATAGGTTCAATATCACAAGTAATAGCAGGGTACATGGCAGACCTCTACGGGCTGGACTCAGCCTTCATTATGCTCACAGCTTTCGCAGTGATAGCCCTACTGCTTGCGCTCAAACTCCCCGAAAAAAGAGAAAACAGATAGAGACTCTGTCAAGCAATCAACCCTGTAAAAAAGCACCAACTAGAGTTTGCATTCCAGCATGCCCTTGCTAGACTAGTTTTCCAATCTGCACGTAGATTGGAAGTTCGAACAGCCTCGAACCTTATTAATAGGTAGTCTCTGGAGCTTGTCGACTTGCATTGAACGTCGGATTCCATCATCGCATAATGGTGCATGAACGTTCTTACTTCAGACTGGTCTTAAGATTCACCGTATTTTTTGGCAAAAAAGATGGCGATAGATCACTGGAGATCGATCGAAGAGGCGTGCATCGCAGAGAATTCACAGTAAACATGCAAAACCGAGCGTCACGCTACCGGCAAATCCACACCAAACATCAAACGGCAACATAGCTGGAGGAAAACGCAGGGTTATTGAAAACGAAGCTAGTCCTCCTAGTTGCTAGTGCATAGCTTGTACAATCTGTGGGCAGGCGTTCTGCGCGCTTGACAGATCTCGACAGCCACTCCGTTCAATAGCGTAAGAAGAAGAGACGAATAGGCAAGACTTGCTGCAAGGTGTCAAATCACTCGGTTTCCAACGACGAAAAAAGCGCGGAGAAGCCGCATCCTTCATTTGGGATGACAAGATTTTGCCTAGAATGTGACCGAAGTTAAGCATCGATTAAGGCGTTGATACTGAGCCTTTACCACGCTTTGTGGTTGCGGCCGGATGACTCAGTTCAGATCGTGGAGCTATCGAACGTTAGGCTTTTGGTTTTTGAAATACAAGAAAGGGGGGAATTGAGGGATAGGTGGAGTTTGGTGCTCACTGTCTAGCTTTTTTTCGTTTGAAACGCTTGATATGGATCGCTGATGCAATAGTCGCGCCCAAGATTGCTGATGACATTCCAACGTAAGGTATCAGCAAGCCAACCTTGTCAGTCGAGACCCAGACTCCTCCGACCGCGCCAAGCTTCATTTGGATCCCGAAACCGCCATATGCAGTTCCATTCTCGTCGATTCCTTCAAGCATGATGTCGTATAGAGCATTTGTTGCATTTTCGGGGAGTTCAATGTTCAGCTCCAAGTTCAAGGATTGATTTATTTCTATATCATATGGTGGAGGCCTCGGCAAGAAGTGCATTTCCGTCCCAACTGGTAAACCGGTGACGTTGATTCTTAGGTTAGTGCCGGACATGTTGAATGTTGGGGGCCAAAGCGTGAATGGAACCGTCACCGAACCTCCTGCGGCTGCATTGATTTTAGCGAGATTAAACTGAGCGCGGTCGTTTTCTCCGTTCGTGTCATGAATACAATTTGCCTTTGCTATTACGCACCAATGTCCCGATTTTGTCGGCACCCAGCCAACTGGCGGTGACCAGACATCGGTGTTACTAGTTACGCCGAAGGCCGTAGTATCGCCAACCAAAATCCAATCAGTGGCAGGACTGTTGATACCCATAGGCGCGATCCAGAAGGTGACGGTCACCCCCACACAGTCATCAGGACCTAAGTTCTTGACCTTGGCCCTAAAACCGTTGGATTGGCCCAATACGGGTGGCGAATGTTGGACTTCAATGTTGGAATTATAATATGGTTGGGGGACTGTTCCCGGTTCGATTGTTATGTCACACGCCTGGGCATGCGCTTGTATGCAGAGGTATGATAAGCCCAGTGCAAACAGTAGAATCGAAGCAGTTGCTACCATGTAGTGTTTCTTATTGTTCATTTTCTCCGTTCTCCTTTCTCCTCTTTTTTCTATTCTTCTTTGGAAGAGAGAAAGCATAGAGTTCTATGGTGCCACTTAGGGAAACGTCTTGTGAGATCTTCGTAAGGGACTCTTCCGATAGTATACTGCAAAAGACTTTGTTTATAACAGTTGTGATATAATGTTCTAGGAATTCTAAGAAAACTTCAAACGTGACATAGCAGATGCCTTCAGCCATTGCTATGTTGCATTTTCCAGTCTCAGTTGCCTTCGGAGGAATATGCTCAACTCGGAGCAACGGTGTAAAATCGCTGTTGATCGGCAATCGCCACCGCGGCTTAAGAGGAAACACTAACCTCGATTGATGTGAGTGGCAAGTCTACCAATTTGATGGCCGTCTGCAGAAGCCTAATGCTATCTTGAAATGCCTCTTAAGATCGCACGCTTTTCCGAAGACTGTCGAAGCCTATAAGCGACTGGAACTGGAGCGTTTGTGACTGCTGCTTCTGACAATCTATATGCTTCTACCGAATGTTTCTCTCACTTGAGATCAGTTGTTCTATCAAAGCCTTCATCAAAGCAGGAGATGCCAAGATGAATTGTCTCCTCTGAGAGAGCGAAAGGGTGCCGAAGATATCGAAATTGCAGCAAAGATGTAAAAAAGCCAACGCAGGCAATGTCGAGAATACGCTGAAGCAGCAGATTCCACTGTTGAGCCGATGAATCAGGTGGATCGAACCACGAAGCGAAGCATACACTTCTTTTGCAGTAGAATGCAGTTCAGCAATCTGAGGTAGGTCTTGACAGACGCGTAAGGCTGACACTTGACCTACTCGTCGTCTCACGCACTTCGCACGTCAGCGGAAATGAATGATTGAAAGACTGGACGATATTCGCTATGATTCCTTTAGCAGCATCTTCCTCAGTGAACGAAGAAGTAATGGATTCGAGGGGTCTATATGCGATACAATTGCTTTACAGAGAGGTTTTCTGCGGAGAATAATCTGAATGCAATCTGTGTGGTCGGAACCTGAATCGCGGCCAGCCTGTCAAGAGAATCAAGTGCCTTTGCAGTGCGTTGCCTTTCGTTGATCACCCATGACCTGGATGATAACTGTTCTTCTTCTTGGATGGAGTTTTGTTTCTACGAGGAGCAGGGATTGCGCTCGCTATTGCAGCCGTTGCAAGTGATTCGAACGTCTTGCGTTCAGGGTTTTCATTGTTCACCTACTATTTGAACAATTACTGTTCTTCTTCGTGGATGAACATCTGTCTCTACATAGAGCAGTGACTGCCAGGTTCCAAGCTCCAGCTGTCCATTAACCAGTGGCAGAGTCCTGTCCGGCGGCAGAAGTACAGATCTCAGGTGAGAATGAGCATTAGATGGATGCTCATAGTCTCCGTCTTTAGGTATTGTTTTCTCGAGAAAACGCTTTATGTCTTCCAGCAAAGCGTAGTCATTCTCTGTCAGTATCAATATGCCTGTGGCGTGGGGAGCGAAAACGTGAACTATTCCGTTCTTTACGCCTGACTTCTGAACTTCCTCTTGCACTTTGCTCGATAAATCGATGAACTCTACTTCGCCCTTGGTCGAGAAACTGTAACTCACATTATGAATTTTGAAGTCTGACAAAACGCGATTCACTCCATAAGTTTGGTCATTATTATTTCGTCCATATATTTGCCTTCCTTGAAAAACTTGCGCGGGACTCTTCCAGTTTCAGCGAATCCGACTTTCTTGTAGACGCGAATAGCTCGTTCATTGTTCGCGAAAACTGAAAGCTCTAGGACGCTCATTCCCATAGTCCGTCCTTGCGTAGTGAGCGCATTCATCATCTCAGTGCCAATCCCCAGATCCCTGAAGCCGCCTCTGATCGCTATGCCTATTACGCCAACATGCTGCTCGTAGGCGCCTGCTCTTCTGCAGATTTCAGAATTCGCAATGACCTTTCCATCCGCCTCAGCAACCAAGTAGAAGATCTCATCCTTCTCCATGCTGGCTAACGCTCTGGACAGCCAATCAATCTCCTCATCTCTTGCCACCCTCTTATCCCGAACTATATTGGTTCGCTCGTCAACCAACGAGTTGATCAAATCCAGCAGATCGTCCAGATCTTCCCACCGAGGAAACCTCAAAACCATCTGCCGGCCGTCTCTCGTGGAAAACGTTTTGACGACTTTTCCAGCTTTCATACTCGAATGCTATTGCACAAAGCTCTATAATACTTTTCAACTGCACCTGAAACGGTCTCCGATAGAGGACATCTGTTGATGCTTCTGTATACGGCACCCTTGACCTGACCCTCAGAGATAGGCTGGTGACACGTAAAAACCATCGGTAATACCATCCTCACGAACGCCACGAGACAGGTGGAACACGATCTGCGGATAAGAGAAATATCGACCCCATAGCCTACTCCAGCCGCATCAACTTTGCACACTCACAAATAATAAGCCCAGAAGCAAGCCCATTCGGGACACTCAGAGACGCTTGAAAGGCCAGGTGACAGTCTGCACCGAACGCCAATAACGAGACTCGTATACAGAAGCATAAACAAGAGCCACAGTCGCACATAACAACCGATCAAGAAACCGCTGACTCAAGTTCCCCTGCCATCCCCCACAGCGAATGCCAGTACCTTCTAAAGACAACTCACCGCACTTGACTGCAGCCAACGATCCTAGCAACAGGCCTTCGGAAGCAGATGTCTTTCGAATTTGTGAAATGTGCTGGAAGCGATAGGTCTGAGTCCTGAGAAGCCAATTCACGCGTGGAAAGTTCGAAGCAACTGCGAAGTAGGAGCTGAGAGTTTCGCATGGAGATTTTCGACAGTTTTTATATGAGGCGCCAGTCAAGTCCATACTCAAGGCGAGAAGGTTGAACAGAACACCCTGGAATGGGCTTATTCTTGGATTTAGAGCCTGAGAAGGGCTTCCTGATTCTTGTTAGGTACCCAAACTTCTGAGGTGCTTCGGGCTTTGATGGATTCGGGGGCGAACGGCATGGAAATGGGGTTTTTGGGAGGAAAGAAGGCTGGAAATAGGTCTGAATGCTGAAATGGGCTGATCGAGAATCCGTGGTTTTTGGAGTCTGCACAGCCGCATTTTCTGCTGTCCAGCCGGTTATGTTATGCGTTTTTTCATATTGCTGTTTCTGAAATAACCTCTTTAATCATTCGCTGTCATATCTTGAGATAGACGAAAGGGAAGGTGCACGCTTGGGTCTTCAATATTTTGGCGAAAACATCGAAACGATAGAGAAGAACGTAGAAGGGCGAAAGATGAGCGTCGAGTGGGACTGGGCAGACTTCAAGAGCACTGAGGGATTTCTAGTTGACGATAACCTGATGGACTGGGTTATAGGGCAAGACCAAGCGCTCAAAGAATGCTTCCTCTGCTTGGACGAATGGGTGCACAAGCTCAAATGGCTGGAACAAAGGGAATGGTATCAGAAGTGGAGCAAGCCTGAACTTGACAAACCGCCAGCTAAGACAGCTATCAGTCCAGGTCCATACCTACTTCTGCTAGGCGACCCAGGCACTGGCAAATCTCTGCTTGGCAGAGCCTTGTCGGAAAAATTGACACAGGTCTATAAGGAAAATGGAATAAAGCTTTTCGACGTTCTGTGCTGGAAGAACCCTGCGCTTCCCAGTCAGCCTAGGATTTCAATTCACACGGCAGCCGAGGCCAAGAAGATTCAGCAGAGTGAGCAGTTGAAGGAGCTGAAAAGGAAGTTCACGACCAAGATCGGCTTGAAGGGGCTTCAGTCTTTTTTGGTGACCATGGGTTTCGTCCTTATTTGCCTAGGTTTCTATTTCCTTTACCAAAGCTGGACAAACTGGACTCTTAACCCGAATTTTCTAGGCGAGCCTCTGCAGGAATATTACCACTTCAACTATGTTGATTATCTGGTTGACAAGTTCGTCGGACTAGTTCCACTTACATTCATTCCAGGCGGTAGCCTCATTTTCTTCGGGGTTTTCATTTGGTGGTTTTCCAAGATGACTGGAGGGGGAGGGCTGAAGGGCATCGGCGGCGCCCAGCAGTCAGACGTGCCTAAGCTGTTGGTTGACAATGGTTCAGGGCGGGCGCCGTTTGTTGATGCCACTGGCCACAGGAGTGCCCAGCTTTTCGGTTCGATAGCTTGGGATCCGTATCAGACAGGCGGCTTGGGAACGCCTGAGCATCAGAGAGTCTCAGCAGGAGACGCGCAAGTCGCATCAATGGGCATATTGTATATTGACGAGCTAAAGAATCTGGACCAGGAAGAAGCGATCACACTCTTGACGGTGCTTGAAGACGGCCAGCTGCCGATAACTTTGAGAGGGCGGATACACGGCGGCGACACGGCTGCTATGGCTGTATCGACCGAACCAGTTCCAGCCATAACCTTCCTCGTGGGCGCTGGAAACTTTGACAGCATAGGCCAGATTCATCCAGCTCTCATGGACAGGCTCTACGGTTACGGCAAAGTCGTGAGAATGAACAATGACATGCCCAACACGGTAGAGAACAGGCGCAGGTACGTACAGTTCATCGCCCAAGAAGTAAAACGCTTCAACCTGATACCCTTCAACAGAGAAGCATGCATCGAAATACTCGAAGAAGGGCGAAGGAGAAGCAACAAGAAAGATGCTTTGACGACGAGATTCAGGCCTTTGATCTCGATCATCAAAACGGCTGCAACGCTTGCAATGAACGAGGACTGCAGAATAGTTGAGAAGAGATATGTTCTAGAAGCCATCGAGAAGCACTGCAAGACGATCCAGAGACAGATAATGGAGCACGAGATGAGCGAGCGAGGTAAGCTGCTGGACATTAGTCCGAAGGGCGTCAAGGTTGGGCAAATACACGGCTTGGCGGTAATCAGAGACCCATACAGCGGAGAGATGACTGGCAGTGTATTGAACGTTAAGGCACAGATGGTTAAGAGGAGCGAGCTTCCTAGGGATTATCCGATCAAAGGATACTACAAAGTGACGGGCGTTGCGAAAGGACAGAGCTTCATTTCGGACAGCATAGCCAAAGTTCGAAGCGTGATTCTGCAGAAGTACAGCGTTGACATAGCTCAGGACTACCTGACGCACATCGACTTCTCCCAGTCTAACGGTGTCGATGGACCCTCGGCTGGCGTAACCATGACAATACTGCTGTGCTCCATGATCGAGGGCAAACCTGTGAGACAGGATGTCGCCTTGACGGGCGAGATCAACTTGGGCGTGAGCGACTCGATTCAAATAACGGCTGTAGGCGGGGTCTACGAGAAGATCAAGGCAGCGGAGGCATGGGGCTTCAAAAAAGTCGTAATCCCACAGAAGAACTATGAGCATTCAATTGACGTCAAGGACTATTCGCTGGAGGTAGTGCCGGCGGCAACCCTAGATGATTACTTGAAAGAGTGTCTCGTCGAAAAAGAGATGCTGAAGATTCCTGTGCAGGCTTATAAGCGAAGAAGACCCTAAGAACTCCTAGGCTGAAGGGACGTTCTCCCTTAGCGCGATAATCCTTTGGCCTAGGGGTTTCCTAATCGCATGAGGGAAATAGACAAGACGGAGATTCGCAGGTGGCGAAAGAGGGGTTTTTACAGCGAGAATGCCCTTGTGAAACTTCTGCAGAAGAATGGCTATCATGCGGTTCGCGTCCCTGTCAGCAATCCGAGCCTGAACCCTCTGCCCGATATTATGGCCAGAAAAGGCGCCCACATGTATGCTTTTGAAGTCAAGAACGCAACCTATTACGCTTATTTTCCGAAGCAGCAGATTGAAAAGCTCTTCAGATTCTTGGAAGAGCTTATTCCTTTGGAGATTCAGTATAAACATGCTATAGTGGCAGCGCATCTGGGCAAGAAATGGCTTTTCAAGGAGATAGGCTGGAAAGTCTGGAAGAAGGGCAAGCTTCCCGACAAGGCAAGGATACTGAAACGCGACAGGGGGAACTTCGACTTTGAGAAAGGAGGTTGAGAAGACATGGAAACGGATGATGTGGTTGTTATGGCCTCGCTTCTCTGTAAGTCCTATCAAATGGGAGATGTTAAAGTTGAGGCTCTGAAGGATGTGGATTTTGATGTCGAGAAGGGCAAATTCGTGGCCATTAGCGGGGCTTCAGGCTCTGGCAAGACCACTCTATTGAATATTATCAGCGGAATTGACAAGCCGACGAGCGGGGCGATCTTCGTGTACGGGGAAGATCTTGGTGCCAAGGATGAAAACTTTCTTGCGAGTTTTCGCTGCAACAAGATTGGCTTCGTTTTTCAGTCCTACAATCTTGTTTCTACGTTGACTCTGGCGGAAAATGTTGCGTTCCCAATGGAGTGGCTTAGAAGACCAACAGAGGACACTGAAAAACGTGTGGGATATCTCTTGGAAACTGTTGGATTGAAGCACCGGGCTGAGCATTTTCCGTTTCAGTTAAGCGGAGGAGAGCAGCAACGGGTGGCCTTTGCACGTGCTTTGGCGAATGATCCACCATTGCTTCTTGCTGATGAACCCACTGGGAACTTGGATGCGAAAACAAGCTTAAAGATTATCGAGATCCTGCAGAAGCTGAAGAATGATGGAAAAACCGTGATTGTTGCCACGCACGACGATCGAATACTCAAAGTGGCCGATCAGAAGCTGTATTTGGCCGACGGGAAGCTGGTCAGCTTAGATGAGTGAGACCTTCTTTCCGATAAACGACTTGCTGCGAAGGAAGCTGCAAACAGGCTTGGTGATATTCGCCTTGGCATTGTGTGTGGCTTCTACGCTTTTTCTCCTGTTGCTCGGCGACAAAATCGGCTTCGGCATATTGTCAATGGCTCAGAATAGGCTGACGGCTAGCTTTGTCTCAGTGTTCTCGAATTTCATAATCTTTGTTGGATTCCTAGTCTTCCTCGTTGGGGTAGTCATCGTTTCGTTTATGGTTTTCGTGATGATGGCGCAGCGCGTACGCGACATTGGACTGATGAAGGCTGCCGGATGCCCGAATGACCTTGTCTTCGGGTATTTTATGAACGAACTTGTGATAGTGAGTGTTGTCGGCTGCGCTTTCGGCGTCGTTCTAGGCATTGGCGCGGACTATGCCTCAACGAGCTTGCTGAGCATCATAGGTTTTCACGCCGCTCAAGAGCCAATCAATTTCTGGGTCGCTCTGATAGTGTTTGTCTCGTTCCTTGTTCTGTCGCTGATCGTCGGTGCCAAGCCAGTACTTGATACAACTCAGATCGAGCCGACAAAAGCGATCTCGCCAAGCTACTATTATGGGCTGACTAAGGAGTCAGATTTTAAGGGATCGGCCAAAGCAGGCATATCTTTTAAAATTGCTATGCGCAGCTTGTTCCGACGCAGGTCTGCCACGTTACGGATAATCTTCTGCTTAACGGCCGTCTTCATCTTGGTGACGGTAGCGATCGCAGGAGGCCTGATTGCAGACGAGACCACGCGAAGCTGGATCGAAAAAGGCGTCGGAAGAAACATGATTATGATAGCTCATCGCGACATTAGCAACCAGTATAGGCTTCTGCTGGAGAAGTTCTACGAGGCAAGAGACACTCCATCGCTCAACTACACTGATGAGAAGTATCAGATAACCAACGCGATTCTGGAACGTCTTAGCCTGATACAAGACGTGAAGTTCGAGGCACGCCTGGTTCTTGAAGCCCAAGTTGAAGAGATTGAAGGCTGGAAGATTGATCCAGCGACCGCTTCTACCATTCCAGTTGGCGACAGCCGCCGAGGCAGATCGCTGATTGTTGGCGTTGAGCCTGAAAAGACTTTGAGCGAATGGCTTCTGGATGGAGAGTTTCTCAACAGCAGTCAAGGCTTTGAAGCGGTGATTGGAGACTCGTTGGCCAGAGGGATGTTCTCCGAACCTCTGAACCAAAGCGTCAAGGTCTTCGGCGCCGATTTTGACATAGTTGGAGCCTGTTTGGATCCAATCAATAATGGAAGAGTCACGTATGTACCTTTGGAAGACCTGCAGAACGTGACTGGAATTTCCGCGTGCAATATTGTGTTGGCCAAGGTTGAAGCATCGGCAAACAGAGAGAATCTAGTAAGCCAAATAGCGACCAGCGTAGGCGCAGTAGATTCAAAGTTCGAGGTTCTAGAGCTTAATGAAATATTGGATAATCAGGTTAGTTTTCTTGGGTACATTTGGTCAGCAATAATGTTCTTGCCTCTTTTCTCGCTGTCAGCCGCCGCCTTATGCCTAATAGGCTATGTAATTCTCTCGATAAACGAGCAGCGACAGGAATTCGGGGTCCTGAGGGCAGTGGGAGCCCAGCCTCGGACTGTCGTGAAAATCGTTGCGACACAGAGCTTGCTGGTTTTGGCTTCAAGTTATGGTGCTGGAATATCCTTGGGGATAATTGCCACTTTGCTGATATTGATGCCTGAGCCTCTGGTGACGGTCTACAGTATTCTTGAGATAGCTGGCTGGCTATTGATTGCTTTGGCTGTAACATTCATTTTCAGTTTGTATCCTGCTGTAAGGTTTGCGAGAAAGCCAATCTTAGAAGTCTTGTCCCAAACCTAGCCTTTCCTCGTTCGTTCTGGGTACTTGATAGATGCTGTTTAGGCATGCGGGCAGTTGGCTGAGGAAGTCCTGAAGCTGAAGCACCGAGACGATCGGCACATTTTCGTGGAACTTGAGTGCTCCTTGCATAAGCGACAGGACAACTGGGATGAATCTGGTCTTATCCCACTTTGCACATTTCAGTTTGATGTTTGGATTTGGAAGTGATTCAGCTAAAGCTTCTGTTCTTTCCACCTGTTCCTCGGCGATTCTTATCGTAGCAGACGCGTGCATACTGCGATGCCAGTGCTTACAGTCGATGCAGATAACCAGCGGTTTCCTGCATCCTACGATGTCTATTTCCCATCTTCGGTCGGCATGTTTGATCCGCAGATTCTTCGTAACGTCGTATCCATTTTGCTGCAGGGCAATGGAAGCCATACCTTCGAATTCTTGCCATTGAAGAAGGCTACTCACGCTTTCAAGGTCTCCGCCTGAGTTCAGAGCGCGCACAGCTAGCTTTAGGCGTTGAACGTTGTTTGCTTCAACTTGACCCTCGTGAACATTAATGAGCCCTTCACATTGCAGTCTTTGAAGCAATTTTCGCGCATCCCCTAATGGAATTCTTGCCTCTTTATTGATTAGTTCGTGTGCAACAGATCCTTCTCGAGTCAGTTTCAGTAATGCAATAACCAAATTCTTTTCAACTATCAACGTTCAGTCTCCAGAGAATTGACATGAAAACGTGCAAATTGCAGGCCTAAAACGGTCGCTCTTAAAAATCTCTTACGAGATGGCTCTGATCCCAACGCCCTGCCCCCGTGTCCTTCAGGCTTCTACTTCGCTTTGTCAATCATATATCTCATTATGGGTCGGGTGCAGGATCGGCGCAATACTTCCGCAAATCCTGCTTTGCGAAATGCAGAGGCCAATCCAGTGTAGGCAAAGGGATCGGGCGTTAGGCTTGCTTTAGGCTCCACGGGATATCCTTCTATAATTCTGGCGCCCCGGCTCCTTGCATAATCAATGGCTGCTTGCAGCAAAGCCACCGTCAGTCCCTTGTGTCTGTATTGTTTGGCAACATAGAAGCAGACGATGGACCAGACTGGTTCGTCGTCAACTCGTTTGAGTACTCGTGAGCGTTCAAGCGTCGGATAGGATTCTCTTGGGGCAACTGAACACCATGCAATCGGCCCGCCTTTTGCATAAGCAAGTAAGCCACTAACCTCACCTGAATCTACGAGTTTTTTCAAAGCTTTTCTATTGTCCTCGCCTTTGAGCCTCATGAACTCGGAACGTGGGAGCCTCCACCACATGCACCAACACCCGCCGCATGCTCCATTTTTCCCGAATAGTTTCTCAAGATCATGCCATTGGTCTGAACCTAATGCATGAAATTCCAAGCCTGTGATCTCTGGCATCGTCAGCCTCCTCGTTCTCCTTTCTTCTGTCGTTATTACAACTAGACCGAACAGACTCTTAATATTTCCTAGGTTCGACTGATAGCAAGGAGACGTTCATTTGATTGACTTGAAGGCTATTCTATTCGACTTGCATGGCACAGTGGCTTACGTGGAGGACCGAGTGACCGAGAATGAGATTTCAGAAAACCTGAACGCTAGAGGCTACGAAGTCTCGCCGCAAACCCTCAGAGCTGCGTGGGCATTTGTTGCCTTCGTAGACTATCCAAAGCACGGCTACAAAGACTGGCGATCGTACTTTTCTCGGGTCCTCTGGAGACTCAAAATGAATGTTGACCAGCAGACGTTAGACTCTATCGTTAAGCTTTTTGAAAGCAAACCTTATCGTCTGTATTCTGATGCGGCAGAAGCAATACCAAAGGCGAAGAAGTGCGGCTTTAAGACGGCTATAGTGACTACAATCGCTCGTCTCCAGTTTGACGAGGCTATACGGCCAGTCAAGCAATACATTGATTTTGTCATGACGGGATACGAAGCCAAGTGTGACAAGTCAAATCCCAGGATGTATTTGCGAGTCTTGGAAGCCTTAGGTGTTGATCCTCAGGAGGCCATTATGATTGGAGACGACTTGGAGCTTGACGTTCTGCTGCCCAAAAGGCTGGGCATAAATACGTTAATGTTAAACAGGGATTGGTCGAGATGCGAAAAGACAATCCGTTGATGCTTTTGTATACGATCTTGACGAAGCCATGGAAACTGTAATAAGGCGGCATGGTAGAAGCTGAACCCTCAGGAATAAGTGGTTCTGAATGACAAAAGAGTATGTTTCTAGAACTTCCAAGTCCAAGGCCCTGTACGAACGTGCCAAGAAGGTTCTCCCCGCGGGGGTTTCCTATGCGATAAGGTATTTTGAGCCATACCCGTTCTACACAGCCAAGGCGCGCGGAAGCAGAGTTTATGATGTTGACGGAAACGAGTACATTGACTTCTGGCTGGGGCACACAGCCCTAATACTTGGCCACAGCCCACCCATCGTTGTAGATGCCGTTAGAAAGCAGCTTGGGAATGGAACACAATATGGCACATCCCATGAATTGGAAATCGCGCTAGCTGAGCAGGTTGTCAAGATGGTTCCGAGCGCCCAAATGGTGCGCTTCACGAACTCAGGAACCGAGGCGAACATGTATGCTACCCGTCTAGCTCGGGCATATGCCGGCAAAGAAAAGATAGCCAAATTCGAAGGCGGCTGGCACGGCGGCTATGACGCGCTTCATGTGGGCGTCAAATATCCTTACGACATACCAGAGTCTGCAGGATTGACATCTGGGGCGACACAGGACACGATCCTTTTGCCCTTTAATGACCTTGAAGGAGTCAGGAAGAGACTGAAGAATGTGGAAATCGCCTCCATGATTGTTGAGCCTGTCTTGGGCTCCGGCGGAGGGGTACCTGCAGAGAGAGAATTCCTCAAGGGACTCAGAGAATTCTGCGATGAAAGAGACATCCTGCTGATCTTCGATGAAGTTATTACGGGTTTCAGGCTGGCTCCCGGGGGAGCTCAACAGTACTATGGAGTGAAGCCTGACATCACGGTGTTGGGAAAGATTTTGGGCGGCGGTTTTCCCATAGGTGCTTTCTGCGGAAGCAGGAAGATCATGGAAAGGATCGACTCGCTGATCTACAGGCGTCCGAGCTACTCGTTCCACGGTGGAACCTTTACGGGTAACCCGATAACCATGACGGCTGGTTTGGCAACATTGAAAGCTCTGGAAGATGGGGTTTTGATAAGCGGGCTGAACCGGCTTGGAGACAGGATAAGGATAGAGCTTAGGGAAATCATCGAAAGAAACGATGAACATGTGCAGCTTGTAGGCGATGGCTCCCTTTTCAACGTGCATTTCACGAAGGAAAAGGTGAAGGACGCTTTGATTACCTCCAGAACTGACAAGAAGCGGCTTTTCGACTACAACCTGCACTTGATCACCAGAGGGGTATTCTTCCTACCAGGGCACAATGGAGTCTTGAGCACGGCGCATTCTGATGCGGACATTGAGCTTTTGTTCCGAGAAACTGAGCAGTACTTCAAGCAAGTAGGACATAGATAGCTTGTAATTACTCATTTCCCAAGCATTGACTCAGCTCTTCTCAAGTCTACAGGTGTATTCACGTTGAAGAAGGTCCGGAGTTCTGGGTCTAACTGCTGCAGTACGAGAGTGGAGATAAAACGTATTCCGCGAAGCCTGTCAACCATGCCTTTTATGTTGAGTTCTCCGCTGGTTAGGGCTTTTTCGGCGGCTTCCAAGGTCTGTTTCGTGCTGTAAACTGCCTGTAGCGGTTCCATATAGCTGTTTGGCCACCGTGGAATGGTCGCTGTTTTGCCAGGGCATAGTTCGAAAAGCAGGGAAAGAATGTCTTTGGAGATGAAGGGAGCATCGCATGGCAATAAGAGGGTGTGTTCTCCTTGTGCTTCTTGGAAACCTGTGATGGCTCCGATGAGCGGACTCTGTATTTCTTCTGCGTCAACCAGCACTGTGACGTTGTGGCCCAGCAGTGTGTCGTACTTTGCGGCTTGAGTTTTTGAGCTTGTCACAACGATCCTCTCATCAACGAGGTTTCTCGTTGCTTCCAGAACATACCTTATCAGCGGCTTGTCTGCCAATGTTAGAAGACCTTTGTCTTGACCGAATCTGCTGGAAATGCCTCCTGCCAAGACTATTGCAGATCTTTTCAATAGTCCGTGCTCTCCATGTTATTATGAGCTTCTAGAAATGCTTGCGCGTTGGTATAAGGCTTTTGCGTTGGAATACTCCTTAACGGAAATAGGGTATATTACAGATTCTTGCCTTGTTATCTATTGAGCGGCAGGGAATAATATGCATTCGGAAATCAAGGAATTGAATCGTATCATATGCAATCAGTGCGAAGAGAAAGAGTACGAAAAGTGCCAAGGCTGCAAGATCTACCGGCTGAGAAACAGAATGGTTGGTCAGTAGCCTCCGCGTTGTCAGGTTTTTTCTATTTCGCTTGCCATTTCATCTAGGATTCTCGTGAACGGATGATCTGGCTTTTCGTGCGCGAATACAATGCTCCCTTCAGCTCTAAGGATGTCACAGAAGCACGGCACGACTCCCAGTAAGGGCGCCTGATATATGTCCTTAGTCTTCTCCTCTATCTCCAGTTTTCTCGATTTTGCGGCGTCGAGAACCTTGTTGAGAACTACTTCGGTTTTCTTTTCGAACAGGTCGTAAAGCTCCCTCAGCATGCGCTTGGTTCCATCCACGTCTGATCTGTCGAAGGTTGTGGCCACAAGGACGAGGTCAGCGCTTACTATAGCGTTTATCGAGGAATACTGCAGACCTGGGCTGGTGTCGAAGATGAGGTAGTCGAAGTGCATGTCGGCTAGGAGAGAGTCTCTTAGGGCTAGAAGTCTTCCCAGGGCGCGCATTTCCCATTTTCTGTCTTTTCCAGACATGTCTCTGATGGCTTCGGTTGCGGGGTTTGCAAGTCCAACGAACAGCTTTTCGGTGCTGCCAACTTTGGGGCTGAAGTCTATTAGGACCTTGTCGATTTCGCATGTTCCGTTGAGGTAGTCGTTGAGCCAGTGGTCGGACTTTTCCACTTTGAGAAGTGTTGCAAGGCTGGGCGCTCTGAAGTCAAGGTCGAACAGACAGACCTTTTTGCCGCGTTTGGCGAATGTTGCCGCCAAGTTGACGGAGAGTAGTGTCTTTCCTGTTCCGCCCTTGTACGAGTGCACTGCGATTATCTTGGCCATGGCTGTCACCCTTTGGCCTCTCTTTCAACGAAGAAGTAGGCTTTTCTTCCCTTGCGTTCCTTCTTGAGGTGTCCCATGATCACGAGTTGGTTCAAGTAGGCGCTTTCAACTGCTCTTGCTCTGTGCGTGTGTTGTGCGACTTCGTCGGCAGTGGCTCTGCCCACTCTGCACACGGTCATAGCTGTCTTTCTGAGGTGATCTGGCATGGAAAGCAGGGTCATGACGTCTAGCGGTGCATCGGCAAGGGGTTGCTGTATGTCCTTTCTGCCGTGTTTCTGTAGCTCTATCATGACTTCCATTTTGTCGTTTAGTCGCTCGAGGTTTTCTCTGATCTTTTCCAGTACGTGCAGAGGCTTCCTTCCCAGATGTTCTTCGTTGGCCACTTTCTTTGCCCCATTGTGTTTTACAAGTATACAAGTTGTTGTCCTCTGCGTATTTATTAAGTCTTACGACACGTCTATCAGAAACGAACATACTTATTGAGAACACAAATGCTCACTAAGAAGGATCGCTCTTTAGCTGATCACCTTGACTTTGGCCTGACGGTGCCCATGATTACTATGAACTCTATCGCAGGGAGAAACATCATTACAAGTGACCCACTGCAAGGGTGGTTAACCGCCTCAACATGCCCCATAGTCAGGTGGCGCAATAGAAGAGAGAATAGAAGAAGTGCTTGTGCGTGGAGAATAGTGCGTGCTGAAAAAAGGTCGAAAGCCCAAAGAATTGGATGGTGGCTAATACGGTACTGGGACTCTGTTTCTGGCTTCTTCCACGATCGGCAGAACCTGTTTGAGTTCTCTGAAGTACTTGAGTACCGTTATGCCTCTTTGAGTCACGGCGTAGACGACTCTGCGTTTGCCTATGGTTCGCTCTTCAACGAGCTGCTGCTTTATCAAGAAGTCCAGATACTCCTTGAGTACGCTGCAGTTGACGTTAGCCTTGTACATGATGTGAGTAAGCTTTAATGGACCACGATGAGCCAGCACTTTCAAGATGTCTATATACATTTCAAGCTTGGATCGTCTCATCACGAAACCTCTTTTCGGCTTATTACCACCCTTTTATTATAAAGCTTTTATGGATTCAAACTATGGCTTATCCCTAAATACTGTCTATTAATAGCTCCCTTTTGTCTGCGCTCGCTTTAACACGTTTATTCTATTTTGGAAGGCCGTCACCAGATCGTCTACCAATATTTTCTGCAATTCTGTTGAAAGTCCCTTGATGTTTCCTTTGAAGGTCTTGGTCAGTTTGGCTTCCAACTCCTTTCTTTGCTTAAGAGTCAACGTTTGATTCACGGTGTGTCCTCCAGCTTTGTTGGCGAGAAATAGGTTACCAGTATATAACTATCTTATGAACAGAAAATATGAATCCAGAATCCACGTTATCACCAGACATGCCTACCCTCAGAGTGTCCGCAACTCATTCAGGTACTCAGCAGATGGTCAAAGACAATTGTGCAACACCGTCTTTAGGTATCTCAAATGGCATTCATCGCATTGCATGTTATCAGGCTTCCTTTGATATCCGGGAGAGCGCGCGAAAAAGCCGCAGTTCTGCTTTCTCTCATTGATTGCATGTCTCGAAATACGTTGCCACACTTGGTGGAAACAGAACGCGATGTTGCATCGCAGGCTTGCGGCGCGGCTCAGCTAGTTTGCCCTTTCTCTCTTTTCTTTTCTGATTCGACAACCTTCCGCATCAAATCCTTTATCGCCGGGCTGATTCCGCCGGGACAATAAGGCTTGACTATTACTTGGGCAAACTCCTTCAGCAAGCTCGCTGGAACGTCATGGATCGTCAACTGGACGAACATCTCGTTTCTGTCGAAACGCTCTCGGTTTTCCTGAAAACCTGCAGTTTCGTTTGCTGGACTCTCTGCGGCAGAGTCAAGTCCGACACTCTTCAATGGTGCCATTGGACTCTGGTCCTTTAAGAAAGCCTCGGCCGAAAGACGCTAACAAGCTGTGGAGAGTAGAGTGAAAGTGAGTTATTCTCTAGCCAATTCATGCATGATAGAAATAATCAGATCTCAACTACCCTTTTTCTTTCTTGTAAAAAGACAGTGCACGAAGACCGTTTCGACTTTCGACAGTCCAAGTATCTCCAGTATTTGATGCAAAAAGTCTCTACACCAATGGATTCCTCGTTTCGTAGCATGGCGTGGTTGCGCGAGATGGTGGCACTTTATGAGCTACTACCTTACTTGTTCGGGTTCACGTCGCTCACAATGCCTTTAATCGTAGCATATCCCTTGCCCAGCGAATCTTGAGTAGCTCGCTAGCATTCTGTGTCTTCGTTCTCTTGGGCTTTGATCGAGATCGCTCTGCTTTCCTTTTGGAATCCCTCGTAGATCAGCAAAACCGATGCCGCTAGGAAACTGAGACCAAGCAAGACCTGAAACATGGGCGGGAGTGATGTGGCAAGGAGGTTCAAGAATGTTGCTGAGAGAAGCGTGCTTGAGGCACAGATGATCTTTGGCATGTATTTAGGCAGATTGCGCAGCTTGCAGTATACCGCGGAGATCGTGGCGAATATGGCAAATATCAGAGTCAGGAGAGGTAGCGGCCATTGTGTGAGCATCATGAGAACGTAATAGGATGCGAGTCCCGCAAAGCTGCCGATAGCCTCAGGAATGAAAAGGCTTCTCTTCAAGAGAACTATTCCAAAGAAACATGCAAAAAAGATTGCTGGAAAGATCCATGACTGTCCAGTTTGCATGAATGAGTACCATATGATTGTGCAGCTGACCGCGGATGCGAGAACGTGGAAAACGATCCTCGTGAGCCTTGTAGGGGCAACCAGCAAGCCCAACAAGGTAAGCGTTTCCGCCGCGACCAACGCAAGCGTTGTATCTACTTGCAGGAGCGTGCGGCAGAAGATCAACCCTGCTGCAACGTAGATCATGGTTGTGGCCGTCAGCCCCAGTGTCAACGTGGGGTGGCTCCTAATACTGGACCCAACATGCTTGAAGCGTTCTCTGGGGCTTGTTGAGGTGGTCGGCCGGCCTTTAGACAGCTTGTTTGATGTCAGATAAATAGAAAGTGAAAAAGCTAAAGCGCATGCTCCTATGAGCAGGGCTTCTTGCTGGTTGAATGTTTCAAGTGTGAAGGACGACAGACTAAACGCAGTCCCGGCGGTGCATACGACTGTTAGCACGATGGGAGTATATCTCGGTCTTCCAGCGTAGAGAAAGTACGCCCCCATGCACAAAGCGACGACGACGTTGGCTAGCGCTGTCCATGCTCTTGCAGCGTACATCGTGGACAGGAAGAATATCAACGTTAGTCCATAGAAGGAGGGAGCGGCGTCGAAGGCTCCGAAAGCCCAGAAGCGTCCAAGAACGAAAAACAAGGCGAATGCACCTAGAGAGAACAAGATCATCGTAGTCCAGTAGTCAAGTCTCAGCGAGAACATTGCCATAGCTCCGATCTGGTATGATCCTGCGACCAGCAGTATAGCCGCGACTGTTCTCACGAGGAAATGCGATCTTTTGATGATGGCATAAGCAAGGCCTACGCAAAGGCTGACGGATATCAAAGCGTATAGTGAGATAAAGGCATATTGTGGATACGCCCTGAGAATTCCTACGGAAAACATCATGATGCCGATCAAGAAGCAGGCGGCGGACAAAGAAGTGAAAAAGTACGTCAAAGGCTTCCTGATCGTCTTGAGTACGAATTCTCGCATCCTCATAGAAGTTACCCTTCCCTTGCTAACCTTACACGCTGTCGCCTACTATCAGCAGTTTTGTCCCCGCCACGGTCCAAGGTTTCTCAGATAGTGCAATTCGAAAGAGGAATTCCGGTAGCGTGAATGGAGAAACGGAATTGGTTGGCAGGCTGCCGCCTTTGTCGGTACCCCGTTGATGCCAGTGGATACATAAGGCTCGAGGCGTGCGGAGAATATCAGTCAGTATCAATGCCATAACATGTATCCTGCTTTCACGTTTCGCGCGCGATCAAACGAAGCTTAGGCTTAGATAGACCAAGACAATTCCGAGGCCTGAAGTTGTTATTGCATGAATAGTATTCTATCTTGTGCAATAGTGCTATGGATTTTGGCTGTTCAAAGTGTGTTTTGGAGAGAATCATCATTAGGGGTAAGATAGAACATACAATCACAAACGTTATTAGTCGATAACACAGCAGCCTAAATGGCGCGCGCCAAGTGTTTTATGAGGGAGATGAAGAATGAAAAGGAAAAAATCGCTTTTGGTGCTACTAATCTCTCTGATTGCGCTGCAATCATCACTATACTCACCGAAAACACGCGCGTTTACAGGAGCAAGATTGTATGCGGACCCAGCAGTCAAACTAGTGGGCGACAACGAGACGTATACATTTGACGTTCGACTGGAAAACGCAAGCCGCGTTACTGTAATAGCCCTCTGCCTCTCTTTCGACCCGACGAAACTGAACATAACGGAGATACAAATAGGAGACGCTCTTCCAGGCGGAAGTCTTCACATCGGGGAGTGGAACCCATCTACAGGAACGATAATCGACATTACAACCGTGGTGATGGGTGCATGGTACGACGTTGACAACAAGACTGCAGTCACCATAACGGTTGAAACCCACGACTTGGGACCGGGCACAATAATAGACCTCTGGGGAATGTCGTGTTGGGACGTGGACATGAATCAGTTCTTGTCTGGAGACACTCCTTACGATCATGAGGTGGTAAACGTCGCGGCCCCTATAAAAGTGGGCGTCTTGGGACCTATGACGTGGAATCAGGGACAAGGCATGAGAGAAGGGGCTGAAATTGCGAGAGACGAAATCAACGCGGGAACAGGTATTTACGGATTCCGCGTAGAACTGGTCTATGCTGACACTCTTCGGGGACAACCATACCCAACGAGCAGCACTGGGACGGCGGCGGCAACCGAACTTGTAAATGCAGGATGCAGTTTCGTAATCGGAGGATACTGGAACGAGTCAGTTTGTGGAGCACGCGAAGTGCTGATGAGCAACAGAACCATTTTCGCGGTCACCAGCACGTCTGACGACAGGTTAACGGATGCGGTTAGAACAGACTATGCACGATACAAATACTTTTTCAGAGTCGCACCAACCAATCTAACCACACAAGCTCAAACGTTAATGAATTTCAGTAGGAGCACTTTCGCCAGCGGACCGGTCAAGATCGCAGTTGTTTCTGAAAACATAGCAATGTGGGACGAATTACACACGAACCTAACGAACCCAAGCATCTACACGAGACCTGACATGCTCGGACCTGACGCCAACGTAACTTACAGCACGCGAGTCAACATCAGCCAGACTGATTTCACAAGCATCTGGCAAGGCATCAACGCTTCAGGAGCTCAATATGTCATTCACTTGTTTGCAACTCGAGCCGGGGTCAATTTCATCAAGCAATGGAGAGAATTGGCAATCAAAGTCAAGCCAGTGGGCATCAACTTGGAGTCAGAGAACCCCGAGTTTTGGCAGGACACAGAGGGAAAGTGTGATGGCGAGACTATCGTTGCGATTTCAGGCACAAACACACCACTCAGCAACATAAGCCTGCAACTACATGACAAGACCACACTGCGTTATGGACACGCACCAATATCCACGGCGTTTGGCGTTTATGATGCTATCTTCACAGTAAAAGAAGCTATCGAGAGAGCTGGGACAACAGATAGCGATGCCGTTGTGCCAGAACTTGAGAAAACGGACCGAATCAGCGCACGGGGCAGGCTCAGATTCACAAGTGACCATGACGTTTTCTGCAACGAAATAGGTGCAAATTGGGCAAGCGGTTTCGTCAGACCTTTGGTGACTCAATGGCGACCAGATCCTCTCTTCGGAGGCAGACGAGAGGTTGTGTTTCCCAAATACGACAAGGCTCAGAGTTTCACAAGGAAATGGAGCACCCCTATTTGGATAAATCCAATCGCAGACGACGATTTAAGTCCAAATGGAGAGATCGATGTCTTTGATGCAATTATCCTTGCAGGGAATTTCCACAAGAAAGCCGGTGATCCTGGATGGAATGGAGAATGTGACTTTGATGGTAACGGCATCGTCGACATTGCAGATGCCTCTAGACTGCAGAGAGACTTCGGCAAAAACAGTTCCTCAAAGATGAGTGAAACGATGTCTGCCACTTCTCAGAATGTTGGGATCGCTGGGGCTGGTTTAGATACTATCGTTTACTTGAGTCCCGCGACTATCAATTGTACGAAAGTGGGCATAGGCAACTCAGTCACTGTCAGCGTGAACATCAGTAACGCAGTTGATATATACAGTTGGCAGGCGGGCATAACTTTCAACGCTACACTCTTGGAATGCACAAACGTGTACCAGGGTGAGTTTCTCCAAGACGTCGGAGGGATTTTCGTAGGGTACACAGGACAGAAAAACAGCACTTCAGGTGAAATAAAGTCCTATGCAGGCACGCTTCAAGGAGACTATAAAGCAAGTGGCAACGGGAGACTGATGTATGCTGTCTTCATGGTCAAAGCGAACGGAATCTCGGACATACACCTTTCTGACGTAATGGTTATGGATTACTGGGGAGTTCAAGCCTACCAGATGATACAATTTCAGATAGTTGACGCGTACACTACGACACACTATACGCCTTGGACGGTAACAATCCTGAGCAATTCGACAGGCACGACCACTAGCTATGAGTGTATTGATGACGCTTCCGTCGTCGTCCGAGTCGGTTCAGGTCTGTATGACCACGCCTTCAACCGCCCAGTTGAGATGCTTCACTTCAACGTCACTGGACCGTTTCCGGGCCATTCGAATGTCACTATTCCAAAGACGCTGATCCCAGTCAATTATTCAGATCAATTGTTGGTCGTAATAGACAGCATTCCGTTGAGAACCAATGAGAGAACCGTAACTGAGAACAGCACCCATTACTTCGCATACTTCAACTACTCCCAACACCCCCACGACGTTGAAATTCAAAGGCGTCCTCCAGTCTATAACCTCGATGCAAACAAATACTACTCAACGATCAACAGTGCAATAAACAGCAATGCAACCTTAGAAGGGCACACGATTCTGGCGTTTGCTGGGACCTGCAACGAAAGCGTCCTCATCAACAAGACAATTTCTCTCGTCGGAGAACACAAGACCAACACCACAATCGACGGACGAGGAACAGGAACTGTAATCAAAATCACCACCAACAACGTCAACGTAAGCGGTTTCACCATTCGCAACTCTGGAAGCCTTCAGAACGGCATCCTCATACAAGGATCAAGCGGAAACACCATAAGCGACAACGTCCTAACAAACAACTACTATGGAATCCTAGTCAACTGCTCTAGCAACAACGTTCTAGCGAACAACACGATGTCAGATAACAAATACAATTTCGGACTGTACGGAGAAACAGACGCAGATTTTGACAACGCGATAGATGCAAGCAACAAAGCCGACGGAAAATCAGTGCTTTACGTAAGCGATGTGTCAGATGCTATTTATGACCTATCCGCTAACATAGGAACGCTCTACCTCGTAAACTGCAACAATATCACAGTCAAAGACGTCACACCGTCAAAGAATGTGCATGGAATATTACTCAGAAAGACAACAGGAACAAACATCCAAAACATAACATCCTCAAACAACACGATCGGAATCTGCCTGGACAACAGCAACAACAACATAATCTTCCACAACAGATTCATCTGGAACAACGTACATGGCACCGCCGAAGAATCATACGATAACGTGTGGGACGACGATTATCCTTCAGGCGGAAACTATTGGAGCGGCTACGATGAGACAGACTACTATCATGGCCCGAACCAAGACTTGATAAACAACGATGGCATACTTGACCAAGCCTACGCAATTGATGCAGACAATCACGATCGCTATCCACTCATTAGCCCTCTAGAGCCGCCAGTCTACAACACTGGATCCAACTTGGGCTACACGAAAATTCAAGATGCCATAAACGCCGGCCAGACATCAAACGGCCACACAATAATAGTGCGAAGCGGAACCTATGATGAAAGACTTATGGTAAACAAGTCCGTGACATTGGTCGGCATAGACGGAAGCACGATTATCAATGCAGGCGGAGCCACAGCCGCCGTCACAATAACAGCAAGCAACGCCGTCTTCAGGGACTTCACTCTGCAGGGCAACGCCTCAACAGTCAAGGCTATCCTCGTATCATTCGCAAACACTACCGCCATCAGAGAAAATGTCATAAACGGAAGCAACTGGGGGATATATCTAGATCGGTCATATGGTTGCTACATCGGCGGCAATATCATAACCAGCCAGAGTGCTGACGGCATCATTCTCGAATACTCGAACAATAATAGTATCAGCAGAAACGATCTTGCCTCTGGTGTAAATGGCATCCATCTAATATACTCCAGCGGCAACGCGATTCGTCGCAACAACTTCATAAACAACACACAACGAGGCGTCTTTCTGTACACCTCAAGCGACAACAAGATCTACCACAACAATTTTATCAACAATTCCGACCAATGCGATGTCTACTTGTCCTCGAACATTTGGGACGATGGAGCAACAAGTGGCGGAAACTATTGGAGCGATTATCTGACGACCTATCCAGGCGCCAAAGAAATCGATGACACAGGCATAGGCAATACTGCATATGTGATCGATCCTCCGACCAACGACAACGTCGATCGCTATCCACTCTGGTCCGAGAGGATTCCAGAGCATGACATAGCATTAGTTAGCGTCACGCCTTCCAAGACTGCGGTTGGACAGAATTTCACTGTGTCCATCTACGTCACTCTGGAAAACCAAGGCGAATACACAGAGATGTTCGATCTGACACTCTCAAACCCGTCAACAAGGAAAACGACAGCACTACTACCTGAAACCTTAGTGCTGTATACGTTCGTATGGAACACAAGCGGACCACCAATGGTTCCGATGGGCAACTACACCATAAGCGCCAACGTCACATGCTTGTTGGGCGAGACAGATACGCTCGATAACAATCTCACGTATGGGCTGGTAACCATAACTTACCCAGGCGACTTCTGTCTTCCAGGCAAGCTACCTGACTTGAAGGTTGGTCCAGCCGATTTCGCATTGCTCTCGACGTCCTATGGCTCAAAGCCAGGCGATCCTAAGTGGAATCCCAACTGCGACGTGAACAACGACAACAAAGTTGGTCCGGCCGATTTCGCATGGCTCTCCAAGGATTATGGGCAACCTAGGCCATGACGCGTCCCCTAAACCTCCTTCCCTTTTTTCATGCTTACCGAGACTGAAACCAGAGTAAAGTGTGTTCAGTGTGTTCGCCCAAAACTACCGACTTGAAACATCACTGTGGAAGTAGAAGAGCAGCCAAAGGATAAATTGACCAATCCTAAGTCTTGCGTTCGCGCTCGCTTTACTTTGTCTCTGAGAAGGATCCGACGTTCTTAGCTAGGTTCAGAGCGTTCTTTTCGATCCTCTATTTCAACTGGGCTTCTTCTACGAGCTTCGAAGGTGCACAGATGCGTAATGCCAACAGTTTTCGAGAGTTCGAAGGCCTTGTCGAAGCTTCTTCCAACATCCTGCGGTGCATGGGCGTCGGAGCCAAGCGTTATCGGTACGTTGCGTTCTTTGAGCATTTGCAGCAGTTGTCTGCTCGGGTAGATTTCGGCGCATTTCTTTATGAGTCCTGCCGTATTAATTTCAACGCACATGTTGCTCACAGCTATCGCATCCGCGGTCTCCTCCAGAATGCTGGTTATGTCACAGTCTGGCTTGAACCCGAAGATCTTCACAATGTCCGCATGCCCCAGCGTGTCGAAGAGCCTAGTCCTGCAGAGCATTCTGACGGCTTCGAAATAGTCTTTGTAGACCTGCAATATGTCTCGTCTGAAGTACTCCTGCAATTGCGAGCGGGAATCAATAGGCCAGTTGCCTAGGTAGTGCACGGAACCGATGACATAGTCAAACGGGTATTTGCGGAGAAACTCTTCAACCGTGTCGACCTCTGCTGGAAAGAAGTCTATCTCAGCACCCAACCTGACCGAGATCGGGCACTTCTTCCTAATTTCAAGAAGGTCTCGAACGTACCCATCCATGAAATCCCTCGAGTGGACTGGGCGATCAAACAAGTGCTCCGAAAATCCTATCTCGTCTATGCCTTTCTTAACGGCTTCCTTAATGAAGTCCTCGAAGTCTCCCACACCGTCAGGCGAGGCTTTCGTGTGCATATGATAATCCATGATCAATCTGGGTCAGCTTCTACATCGTGAATCTGTCGTTTTTCCAAACGTCCGCGGTATCACTGTAGCCTCGCTTCTCCCAATACCCAAGCTCCTTTTCAGACGTAAACCTGACGTGTGTCACCCAGAGGGCGCTCTTGTAGGCATACTTGTTTGGCACCATCAGACGTAGCGGAAAACCATAGCCCCCCTCAAGCGTCTCCCCGTTGAGCCTGTAAGCCAAGAGAACATCATCGCCAGAAAGCTCAGCAAGACTCAGCGAAGTTGTGTAACCATCAGCGCACCCGAAAGTAACGAATTTCGCCGCAAGTTTCGGTTTGACCAGTTCCGCGATAGTTCTTAAGCGCACACCTTCCCACCTGCAATCCAAAACGCTCCAGCCTTCGACGCAGTGAAAATCGCTCACTGACTCAACCATTGGAAGCTTCACAAAATCATTCCACGCAAGCTTCTGCGGTCTTTCGACTTCTCCGTCAATCACCAGAGTATACGTTGCCAAGTCAATCTTCGGATTGCTTCTTGTGATGCCTGGGTGGTCTATGCCCCATCTCAATATCCGTTTGATCGAGGTTTGACCTGGGGGCAACTCCTTGTCTTTTGAACCCATGTCCGGTCAGTTGGAACGGTAAGGCGACATCGATAATAAGGATTGCTAGGTGTTGGCACATTGACTATGGCTGGCTATCCTGGGCTGGTTCTAAGAAGCTTGTCAGTCTTTTCTGTCCTTTCTGTTCCTTGGCAAAGCCTGAGACCTTCACGCCCACTCTTCTCACATCAAACTGAACCTCGCTCAAGAGCTTTGCATACAGTTCCTTCACAGTCTGCTTCATAATCTCGATCGCATTTGTTTGAATCTCAAGTGTCTTGGACCGGCTGTAAGCAGTTAAGTCTTCCATGAACGCAACTATGCCGACTGTCTTGAAGCTCAGCTTCTGTTGCACGAGCGTATTATGAATCTCCTTACACAGCTGATCTGTCTTCTCAAGGATTAACGCTAGATCGTGGCTGTCTTGCTTCAACGTTGCTATCCGGCTGAAGGATTCGGCCTCGCCTTTTTCCTCGACGGGATCGTCGTCCAATCCACGCGAGGTATTGTGAAAATACGTTCCAAGCTTCTTGCCGAATATATCAATGAGCCTTTGAACATCAACCTTCGCCAGGTCTCCTATCGTATTGATGCCCATATCATGCATTCTTTCCTCAGTCTTCATGCCCACGCCAATGAGGCGACGAACAGGCAACGGAAAGAGAAAATGCTCCACTTCTTCTGGTTTAATGACAGTCAATCCGTTTGGCTTCTGTTCATCCGCTACCACTTTGGATACTAGTTTGTTTGGCCCGACGCCGATCGAACAAGACAGGCCGAGCTGAGCTTTCAGTTTTTCCTTCATTGCCTGGGCAAGGCTTCTGGCCTTCTCAAAGTCGCCCTCGGTTCTCCTGGTTGCCTCAACAAAAGCCTCGTCGACACCAACTTGCTCAAACCTGTCAGCATAGCTTCGCAGAATATCCATCACTTTCTCTGAGACTTGATCATAATAGACATGGTCGACGGGCAGAAAAACGGCTTCTATGTTCTCAAGCTTTCTCTTGGCCTGAACGATTGGCATTCCAGACTTGACGCCGTACCCCCTGGCTATGTAGTTTGACGTGCTCACTGCTCCACTGTCTTCGCTGCGACCAGAATATACGCACACAACCACGGGCTTGTCGCGAATTGCCGGATTCCTTATCTCCTCTGCTTGAGCAAAGAAATAGTCTAGGTCAACCAGCATGACGACTCTTGAACTCAAGGATAGCGGCGCCTCGTCCACCGTGGAAAGCATCACTGGATGACAGTGTCCTTCTTGTTCTTCTAGTTTTCCAAGCAATCCAATTCACTTAGTGAAAGTCCAAGCTGCTGGTACCCTGCTAGGTTCTAGTTATCTGCAACCGCGCGTTTTCCCCACTTCGGGTATAGGCAGCAACATTTCCTTCATTCTCGAAGGGAAAACAGACAATCATGAGTACTATTCCGAAGAAATGGTTCAGATCTGTCGGAGAAGGCGATAGGCTTCCGGAAGGGTGAGAATGCACTGTACCGACGATTGAGAAATCCATGGGCAACATATGCGTTGGAATTCCAGCGAAACCATGGCCATAAGTTGCCAGCGGTGGAACCAGCAGCTCCGAAATAGTTATCGTGCGCTTGGCTTTCTTGCCTCTCAGCAGCAGGATCGTTTCTTTTGGATATAGTCTTCTCGCTCCTTCAAGAATTGCCTGCAGGAGTTCATCGACTATTGTGACGGTCCAGCCTGATTCCATCAGCAAACCATGCCTTGAGCTTTCTTAGAATCGCCACAGATTAATAAGACATCTAGTAGAATGCAAATGCTGAAGCTTGGTTGAATGGGTACATGGCGATTGCTCAAACTGGAAACTTGTGACGCTTGCGCAAACATGGCCATCGACGAGGCCATGCTGACAGCTCGAATAGCGAATCTGGCTCCAAACACATTGCGGTTCTATCGTTGGAGACCGTCCGCCGTGTCGATTGGCAAGTTCCAAGATGCCCAGAAGGAGTTGCAGCTGGAGAATTGCAGGGACAGCGATGTAGACTTCGTCAGACGCATAACTGGTGGCGGCACGGTTTATCATGATGCCCACGGCGAAATCACCTACAGCGTGGTAGTTGACAAGAAAGATCTAGGGTCACAGGATATAACTCAAGTCTACTCAAGAATCTATGCAGGTCTGGTTGAAGCCCTGAAGATCTTGGGTATCACTGCTGACTTCGGTGAAGGCAACCAGAATGCTTGTCCAAACCTGACCGTAAAAGGCAAGAAAATATCAGGAAGCGCCCAAGCCCACAAGAGTGGAATTGTCCTGCAGCACGGAACACTTCTTTTGAGTGTCGATTTGCCGAAGATGTTCAGCTTGCTTCGCGTTCCATGGGCGAGAACGTGCATGGAAGTTGTGAGCGTTGCAGAAAAAAGGATTACTTCGGTAAATCATGAACTTCAAAGAGAGACATCAATTGAAGAGATGACTGGCGCACTTGTGCAAGGCTTTAAAGAAGCTTTAGGAATCAGATTCGAGGAAGGTCGTCTGTCGCATTATGAGCAAGAACTTTCAGCAAAGCTCCGAAAAGAGAAATACGCTACCGCTGAATGGAATCTTGAAGGAAAAAACACTTGAAGTCAGTTCTTTTCGAATCGCCATCTGACGCCTTGAGCCGTGTCTTCGATTATTATGCCCATGGCTCTCAGCTGTTGTCGTATGTCGTCAGCTTTTTTCCAGTCTTTGGCTTTTCTGTCTTCCTCTCTCTGCTGTATCAGCGCCTCAGCTTCTTTCGATAGCTTCTCTTCCTTCTTGGCTTCGCCGATTACTCCGAGAACATGATCAAAACCTGTCATTAACCTGTGGACTTCTTGTGCTTCCTTTCTGCTGAGTCGCCCAGCATCTATTAAGCTGTTAGCATCTCTGAGAAAATCGAAGAGCGCCGCCAATGCAACGGGAATGTTGAGGTCGTTGTCCATGGCTTCGCCGAAACGTTTCTCCACACCGCTTACTAGCTGCCTTATTTCGTCCCCGCAGCCTCTTCCATTAGCATCCAACAGTCTGTGCATGAAGTTTCTGAGGCGTTCGACAGCGTTTTTTGCAGCTTCTAATCCTTCAAAGGTGAAGTTAAACTGCTGCCTATAATGTGTCGAAAGAAGCAGGTAGCGAACTGCGATGGGGTCGTGCTTCAGTTTCTTGACCAGATCTTGCACGGTGTAGTAGTTTCCGAATCTCTTGCCCATCCGTTTGCCTTCAACCAGCAGATGCTCGTTGTGCATCCAATAGTTGACGAACTTCTTGCCTGTCGCAGCCTCGCTCTGAGCAATCTCGTTCTCATGATGCGGAAACATGTTGTCCACTCCGCCCGTGTGAATATCGAAAGTCTCACCCAAATACTTCATCGACATCGCAGAGCATTCAATATGCCATCCCGGCCTGCCTTTGCCGGCTTCGGTCTCCCAGTAGACGTTGCCATCGGACTCATCCCATGCTTTCCAGAGCGCGAAATCCTGAGCCTGCTCCTTGTCGTATTCGTCAACTTTGACCCTGGCGCCAGCTTTAAGGTTCTGAACTTTGAATTTTGAGAGCTTTCCATAATCCTTGAACTTGGATATCTTGAAGTAGATTGAGCCATCTTCGCCCCTGTAGCCGTAGCCTTTCTCCATGAGCTTCCTGACCAAGGTCACCATTTCAGGTATGTGCTCTGTGGCTCTTGGGTATCGGCTGGCTCTCTGGATATTCAACGCGTCCATATCCTCGAAGAACGCTTCAATATACTGCTTCGTGTGTTCGCTGAGAGGTATTCCCTGCTCTTTTGAAGCAGCTATTGTTCGATCGTCAACGTCTGTCAGATTCATTATCTGAGTTACCTGAAAACCGCGGTACTCAAGCCATCTTCTCAGAAGATCTTCGAAAAGGAATGCTCTAAAATTGCCTATGTGCGCATAATCGTAAACCGTAGGTCCGCAAGTGTACATTTTGACCTTGCCTTTTTCCATTGGCAAGAACTGCTCCTTCTCTCGCGTGAGCGTATTGAAAAAGAATACGTCCTGGGGTGATTCGCTCATGCATTTCCCAGAGAAATAACATCGGACCGTATTTAAGCATTTTACGAATACGTAGCTAGTCGTATCTTTTGATTCTGATCATTCTTCTGTAGCTTTTCAAATCCTCGGACACGTTTTTCAGAAGGCGTATTTCTTCCATTCTGGACTGGAATTTCGTGAATTCCTCAAGGATCTTTTCCACTGCCTGGTTTTTCTCCGTCATTGTCACTCATCTGCAGCCATCGTATGGTGAGGCTTCATTGTTTGTCGGTCGATCTTATACAGCCATTCCGTCATCGAGGAGAAAGGAGAAGGCTTCGAAAAACGGAAGAGAACTATTCTTGGCTGTTTGTGATCGGCCTTCGACCTTAGCCCCCATACTGCTTCTTAAGACTTAAGAGTTAATAGTATTATAAAAACCTTGCTGAATACCCGAAAAAACAAACACCCAACAGAATAGGGGTACATGCAAACGCTTCAGGAAACACGCAGTTAGAACGACAACACTGATTCGGCGGCTGTTGTTCTTTCAACTAGCCAATTGCCAAAATGCCTTCCAAGACCTTCTTCTCAGGGATGTCCAACTGTCTGGACAGCCAAGTCTTCAAAAGCGAAGTAAGCTTCGGAAGGTCACCACTGTAAGTTATTATCTGGTTATTCTTCAAAGCGTCAGCCTGGAAAGTCTTCTCAGCCTCTTTGTACAAGAACGAAAGCGTCTGCGCTTGATAAGCCAGAGTCTGAAAATCCTCCCACTGTTTACATCGCAAAATAACAGGAGGCCCGCGCACTTCTGCTGTCTGCTGCAGAGGTAGCTCTTCGGAACGCTGCTGAGTTATCTGTGCCGGAGGCTGTATTGCGACGGTTTCATGCGGTGCTGTTGACAAATATGAGATTAGATTAGCTATTTCGTTCTGCAACGTGCTCAATCGCTCTTCAACCTTTTCGACTTTGCCGCTGATTTCGCCGGTGTCGCCCATCTTTTCGGCCACGTTGCCCAACTCGTTGATGAGCCTGTCCAAGTCCTTTTCATGCTCTTTCAGCACGCTAACAATGAAGTCCAGAGCTTCGAAAGCTTCATCCTTGGATGGTGGTTTCCTAGACATTGCTGTCAACTGTCCTTTAGACGTATGAATGCCACTCTTTATAAATAAACCTAGCGAATCCTTAAAACGAATCAATACGCGTACGCACAAGTACTTATTTTCAATAATGTCCTCGGCTTTTGCCACAAAATACGGTTTCAATTCCAAGTTCCACAGATCTCTCTCCTTGGCAGCTGAATCGCTCATTTTCCGCATCCAAACATGATAAAGCTCCATCAAAATGAGCTATCAGTCGAGGTCTATTCAGCCATGGATGGGAGAATTAAAATATCAGGTTCCAACTGTTTATGCCTTGTACAGTGGTTTGGTGTCAGCGTCATGCATGGTAAGCTAAACCTTGCTGGAAAAGAAGACGTTACCAGATTTATTGCGGAGAAAAACGTCAAACTTCTGAACTTTTGTCATATTCCCGAAGACGGCAGGCTCAAGACACTGAGCTTTGCCGCCTCAAACGAAAATCACGTGCTTGAGATCTTGGAATATGGCGAAAGAGTTGATGGCTCAAGCCTATTTTCGTTCATTGATCCGCACAAAAGCGACATCTACGTCATGCCTAGACTCGAATCAGCATTTATGAATCCATTTACTGCCGTACCAACATTGAGCATGCTTTGCGAATATCTGGATCAGGATGGCAAGCCCTTGGCCGTAGCCCCTGAGAATACCTTGAAGAGAGCTGAGGAACGGCTTCGCAACTCAGCGGATGTAGCGCTGAAGGCTCTGGCCGAACTTGAATTCTTCATCATGGCAAAGCCAGAAGCTGAACCCCTCTTTCACAGTATGCCTGACAGACATTATCACGAATCTGCACCTTTCAGCAAGTTCGAACATGTGAGAAACGAGATTCTCGTAACACTTGCAGACATTGGCATTGAAACCAAGTACGGACATTCCGAGGTCGGTAGGCTCATTGGCAAAGACGGCATGGTAATGGAGCAGCATGAGATCGAGTTCACTCCTCAACGCCTTGTAGATATGGCCGAGGCTGTCGCGGTATCCAAATGGGTTATGCGCAATGTTTGCATGAAATACGGCGTTTCGGTGACGTTTTCGCCTAAGATAAGCTTGGAGCACGCGGGGAACGGAATGCACATACACCTTTGCGGCTTGAAGAGTGAAAAGAACATTATTGAGGATGCCAAAGGGAAGCTGAGCGTTGAAGCAAAAGAAATGATTGGAGGAATCCTCAAGTTTGCCCCAAGCTTGGCAGCGTTTGGAAATCCGACACCAGTGTCATATCTGCGCTTCCTTGCCAGTAAAGAGTCTCCGATGAACATCAGCTGGGGTGCAAGAAATCGCTTGGCGTTGATTCGAATTCCTCTATGGTGGAGTTTCGGAAAAGCGGATAGGAAAGAAGATCCGTGCAGGCGAACATTTGAGTATAGGGCACCAGACACTACTGCAAACGCGTATTTGCTTCTTGCTGGCATCACTCTAGCCGTTGAGCACGGTCTTACGAATAACAAAGAGTCTCTAAAGATCGCAGAAGACCTACACCTAGAAGAAGGTTCGGGCAAAACGAAGCATCTCAAACGTCTGCCGACATCCTGCAAGGAATCCGCGGACAACCTCAAGAAAGACAGAGCATACTACGAGGCCGAAGACGTTTTCCCAAGAAGCGTCATCGACATGACCGTCAAGAAACTGAAATCATACGAAGACGGCGACCTTGCGCAAGCGCTGAAAGATGAACCCGAGAAAATCGAAAAGCTAATGCAGGCTTACCTTCATTATGGCTAAAGGGCAAAATGCTTAAACGAACCTCGCTGCATTCTAGTTTCCAAAGCCTAGGAATGGGCGGGTAGATCAGCTTGGTATGATCGCCACGTTGGCATCGTGGAGGTCCCGGGTTCAAATCCCGGCCCGTCCACCACTTCTCCGCTTGCCAAAGCTAAATAGAGGAAATTAGTGAGGACTAATCGGTCAAGATGTCGTCATCACAAGCGAAAAAGCAAGCGCTAAGATCGTTCCGGTTTTCTGGCCATCCTGCGTTTGACCGCCGCGAAAACGGCTGCAAGTGCCACAACGAGGACCCCATGCAATGCCAAAGGCTTTTCCACGGCAAACCCTTTCATTTGGAATGAATGACCTCCGATTGGCACTGAGAATACCGTCACTTTGTATGTGTTTGAACTCGTCTCTGGTATCGCTCCTGGTGCATAGACGGTCAGGGTCACGTTGTACTCGTCGGACTGAGTGTAGGCGTGGTATGCGATTGGTGTGACTATCGTTGCTATGTTACCGTCGCCAAAGTTCCAACGAAATTCAGTCAAGGGCTTCTCATGCGTACCATTATATCCTGAAGTTGAGGCAGAGGCATTGAACATTACGGTCTCCCCAGTTTTGGCCGTCGCTGGATTGGCTGTGAATGATGCGTTTGGGCCATATGGAGCAGGTGCCGAGAGAAGTTCAACCTTGTCAACAGCAAACTCCAAGTCATCAAAGTTGCTTGGTGAATAGAATGTCCAATCATGCGCGTTGCACACAATTTGTATCTTCATGTGGGTTTTATCGACAGATTCGGGCATGCTGTATTCGTATACGTACCAGCTTTGCCCATCTGCTCCTGTTGCAGTGTAGTTGTAGTGATTCCAACTCAAGAACTCTCCATGAGTGAAAATCATATCATATTCTTGGTCGCCCAAATATGTCTTTGCCACACTCGCGTTGTTGATTAGCAGGAATATGTGATTGGACCAACCCCAAGAGAGGCTATGGGTGCTTTTGATGTCCCTCATAAAGATTCGTACATGCGTTGCGAAGGGGACATTAATCCAATCCTCTGTGACAGCCATTGTCCAAGCATCCCGCATTTGCCTTGTCCCATCAGTGTCAACAACCCTTGAATGCAACCACAACGACCGTGCTCCCTCAAAATACGTCCCGCTTGCCTGTTGCATATCGTTTGAAAAGGTTGTTCCTCCATGTTCGTCCCAATTTCCTGTGACCATGCTCCACTGATCAGGAATTGAACCAATACTGCCGCTTTCAAAGCTTCCGTTGGGGACAAGAGTCCAAGCCGCGGAGACTGATTGAATAGCCAAAATTATATACAATGACCCAATTAAGAGTGAGAGGTATTTGCCCATGCTCCATTCTCCACGATTAGGTATATTCTTGATGTTCACTTAAGTCTTATGGAACGTTCTTCTAGTGAACATACAGCGGGGAGATTGAATTATGGCATCTTGTGTGCAGGTCGCCAAATGAAGTACTTGGCTAGAATGCTTTCATCACCTGAAGGGCGAATTCGCCCGTCAGGGCAACAGGCTTTTCTGGCGGATCAAACAGGCCATTATAGGGTCGTGAAGAAGCTTTTTTAACGTGCGGGAAAACACTGTAAACCAAATGCTAGACTCCAAGAACCTCGATTTCAAAGCACTAGGCTTTCGCGCCGGAATAGAGGTTCACCATCAAATACGTTCCGATAGGAAGCTTTTCTGTCGTTGCCCAACTAGGTTAGAGACTAATCCCGAGAACATGGACTATACGTTCTTCAGATATTTCCGTCCCGTCTTGGGCGAGATGGGCGACTTCGATCCTGGTATGCTCGTTGAATTCGAGAAAGGCTACAAAGTGATCTACTACGCTTGTGAACGCAACACTTGTACATACGAGATGGATGAGACGCCTCCTTTCTTTCCGGATATGGAAGCCATAAAAGAAGGCTTTATCCTTGCATTCTACTTCAACTGCTTAGCCTTAGCCGAAGAGATCGTTGTTAATCGAAAGCAGTACTTGGACGGATCAATAACCACAGGTTTTCAACGCACCTTCATTATCGGCAGAGACGGATGGGTTCCAGTCAATGGTAAGAAAGTGAGAATCACGAACCTGCATATTGAAGAGGATGCTGCACGCAGAGTGAACTGGAAAGATACGGCCGATCGCACAGTCCACTTCAATCTTGATCGCCTAGGCGTACCACTAACGGAAATCATATCGGACCACAACGACGTGGAGACACCTCAGGAACTCGTCGAACTAGCCAAACAGATTGGTCGAGTCCTCAGAATAAGCCTCATAGGAAGAAGAGGGATAGGAACGGCGCGCCAAGACGTGAACCTGTCCATAGAGGGCGGAAACAGAGTGGAAATCAAGGGAGTGCAGAACCTCTCGATTTTTGACAGGCTTTGTCGCCACGAAGCCGTCCGACAACATGCACTAATTCAGATCAGTAAAGAGATGAAAAAAAGGGGAATACGAAAAGAGGACTTTGAGCACACTTACGTCGACATTTCACAGCTGTTCGAACTTGCAGAAAGTGACAAGGCATTCGTCACCATTTTCCCCAAAATGAAAAGACTATTTGGAGCAGAAATCCAGCCTAACAAGGACTTCGGCGAAGATATCTTCGAAAAAAGCATGCTCATAACAGGCATTCCACGAGAAGACCATTTCCACAGCGACGAAATCGAAGAGAACGCCGTGCGCAGAAGATCAGACCACCCTTGCAGGCTGCCGATTGACGACAAGAAACTAGCCGAAATCTACTCGATACTCAACCCCACATCAAAAGACGCCTTCATCGTTGTAGTCGGTCCAGAGCGCAGAGCAATTCACGCCATGAAGAAAATCGTCGAGAGAACAAAAATGGCTCTTGACGGAGTGCCCCAAGAAACTAGGCGACTGTTGCCAAACGGAAACTCGGAATTCCTCAGAGTCATACATGGTAAGGAGCGCATCTACCCCGATACTGACACACCGCCCATAGTCATCAGTAAAGAACTCGTCGAAGAATGCAGACGCAAAGTGAGCAAGCGCCCGTGGGAACTCTATGGAGACCTGCACGGCAGATACAATTTCAACGTTGGCCAAGTAGATCAGCTTGTCAGAGCTGAGAAAATCGAGAAATTTCACGAATACACAGAGGAGCTGCAGTTAAACGGTGCGCTCGCTTACAAATTGCTAATAGAACTTCCTCGCAGGAAAAAACGAGAGGGTATTCAGCTCAATATCAAAACTATTGACAAAATGGCCGAAGCTCTTTCGCGCAGACTGATTATTGCAGAGCAAGTAGAGCGTCTAATGGACATATTCGCCAAAGAACCAAGCCTGACCATCAAAGAGGCACTAAGCCAACTCGATGTTCCGTCAATCAAAGAGACAGAACTGAACAAAATGATCCTGCAAAAACTCGAAGCCTTCGACATAACCAGGATTCAATCAGACAAGAACTACAGGAAGCTTGTGATTCCAAAAATCGCTGGGGAGGTTCTGAAATCCGTAAAACATTCCATCCCCGGAAAGAAAGTTGCGGAAAAAATTCAGGTTTTACTTGACAGGAGATTGAAATAGATGTCCGAAGGGAAGGGCAATAATGACCCTGAAGGATACCGCGGAGATCTTCGCGAACGCTTGATCAAGGAAGGCGTCCGAACGTGGAGCAAAGTCAAAGTGTTGAAGGGCGACGCCACATATGAAGGAGTACTGCTCCCAAGAAGCCAGCACACGTCAGACTTCTACGTCACGCTGAAAGTTGACACGGGCTACAACCTAGGCATTCTAGTTGATGACACCACGAAAATCGAAGAAACGGGATACAAGAAAGGACACTACCGGCTCCCAAGCATCGACGTAAAGTTCAAGAAAGAACTTCCGAACGTCACCTTGCTGGGCACCGGCGGCACCGTGGCTTCCCGTCTGGACTACAGAACAGGCGCGGTACTTCCTGCTTTCACGCCTGAAGAACTGTTTTCCGCGGTGCCGGAGCTCACTTCTACTGTCAATCTGACTCCCAAGACTTTGTATCAGATACTGAGCGAAAACTTCAGACCCGAATACTGGGTCAAAACTGCTGAAGCAATAGCCAAGGAAATCCAAAGCGGGGTCAACGGCGTCATCATCGGCCACGGCACTGACACCATGTGCACCACAGGAGCCGCGCTTTCATTCTTCCTCCGCAATCTCCCGGTACCAGTCGTGCTAGTCGGCAGCCAACGCAGCTCAGACAGACCGTCATCCGACGGACCGAGGAACATTCTATATGCAGCTACTCTCGCAGGACATGGAAACTTGGCGGAAGTCGTCGTATGCATGCACGGAAGCACAAGCGACAGCTACAACCTCATCCACCGAGCAGTGCGCTGCCGCAAAATGCACTCTTCAAGAAGAGACACATTCCGCACGCTGGACGACATACCGCTTGGCAAAATAGACGAGACTGGGGTCACATGGTTCAAAGACGATGTTAGATCCCGCGCACCAAGGGAAGAGTTCCTCTTGGACACAAAGATAGACCAGCGCGTAGGTATGCTATACTCCTACCCAGGCATGAACCCCGACATCCTAGACAGCATGGTTGACAAGGATTACCACGGCATAGTCATCATCGGCACCGGCCTGGGCCATGTCGGGACAGACATGTTCCCGCCTCTTGAGCGATGCCAAGAAGAAGAAATCCCCGTAGTCCTCGTGGTCGAGCCGCTCTTCGGATACATCCAACTACGCGTGTACGAAACAGGCCGAGACATGCTCGCAAGAGGAGTCATCGAAGGAGGCAACATGCTCCCATCAGCAGCCTACACCAAACTCATCTGGGTCCTAGGACACACACGCAACATAGAAGAAGTCAAAAAACTCATGCAGACCAACATCACAGGCGAAATCACAGCAAGAGAAGGACCAAGAGGCTTTCTGCTGCTTCAGGGCATTGAACCAGGCATAGACGAGCATCTCAGAAATCTGTAGCACATGGGCAAAAAGGAGCCAAAAAAAAGAAAACCAAAAAAACACAGAAACAACTGTAGCCATGGAAGGACAACTGTTGTTCTTGTTCGACTGCAGGAAGCGTAGTTAACATACCGCGTATGCTGAAGTCAAGCCTTGGACACGAACAAGAACAGTCCTTGTTCTCATGCACGCTAAAAGAATCAACAAGTGACAAGATGCCCTAACATGAAAGATCAGGGGGACGCGGCTATCAAACCAAATCCTAAATCAGCGCAGGCTAACCGCGCTTCTGCTTCCGCCTGAGAAGCACGCGCGCAATCGATACTAAAAGAGCAAAGAGCGGCATCAAAGCTACAGAATAAAACTCGTCCACCGCCACCTCATTCATCAACGGATATCGATCAATATTGTATTCATCAAACACGCATGGTTCATCGTTGATGCCGTCAGCCCCACTGATATTCTGATAAGGCCCACTGAACGTGTCTGTCCAGTTATATCCAGTCCAAAAGTTTCCGCCTGAAAGATAACCATCATCCCACCTGTTCGTGCAGTTAAGTGTCCCAATCTGCACGTCCTGCATATAGCTGTAAATGAAATTGTTGTGGCAAACCATATTGCCAGAAGACTCATATACGTAGACGCCGACGTGATTCGCAAGTATCTCATTGTGGCTAATTGTCACGTTAAAGGAGTAGGCAAGGAAGATTCCGCACCCCAAGCATGCCCTAAGACGGTTCTCTCTAGCCAAGCTGTCTACAGAGGAGTTAAACAGCAAACCCACGTTTCTGCACGCCGACACGTTATTGCACAGTACGGCAGCGTTTGAAGACGCGTCGAGAATTATGCCGTTTCCGCAAGCGTACAAGCTGTTTCCTGTCAAGGTGCTGAGGTTTGAAGAGTCCAGCAGTACGCCAGCATGCCCGCACATGTCCATAATATTGTAGCACAGATTGCTTGCTGGACAGCTTTCGAGAAGTATGCCAACGAGGAACCCGCTGATCTTCACGTTCCTAATCGTCACATTACCTCTGCCCGACGAGGCCACGGCATTTCCGCTCCATTGATCTCCTTGAAGAACATACGAAGCCCCATCGAATACCACGTCGTCTCTCTCGATGACAATCCCGCTGAAGTTGACGTTCGCAACCAGATTCGCTGTCAAAGTGTAGACAGACCCATCTCTCTGCACAGGCGCGGTATTCGGATCAAGCGACCCGTCAGGCCGTATGAAAATGGTTTTGACAGATCCAGAATCGGCGCTGAGGAACCCGTCGGCTGTTGCATGGATTATGGGGGCCAATGCGTAATCATACAAGGCCGTGTTAAACAGGTGCAGAGAGCAGTTGCCTGTTCCTATGACAGCAAAGACCAATTTGATCAACGTGCCATTCCCATTGGCGCCCTCCGGCTTCAGCGGATCCAACGACTGCCCAGCCTCAATATGACCGAGAATACTCTTATCCGAAAAAAGCAGCGGGCTGACTGAACCAAACCATGCCAGGAACCCGCCAGAAGCATAGCTATCCAGCTTGATAATCGCCGGATCGAAATAGAGGAATATTTCCCAAGCGTTGACTCCCGCGGCGTTGCAGATGTCGATTCCCACCTCAAACGCGATTCCCACACTAGCGTCTACTCTTGTAGGATTGACCGATATAATCATCGCAGAACCGCTTGCAATCGGAGTTCGAGTTGCCAGGATACTGGCGAGACACAGAAGTATCGCAAGAGAAACAGCAGACCCCTGCATGGAAGTTATCCCCCCTTTATAGGAAAGAGTCTCCTGCGGCATATTAAACGTTTCAGACGCTCATGCACGGACTTCAGGCGGAGAAAACTGAAGGCACGTTGATGTTACGACAACTTCAGGAAAATCCCTGAGAAATAGCGACATTGATACAAAGCAGTAGGAAACATGCTAAGGGTAGCGTTTGCCGTATTCTACTCCGAAGAAAGCAAAATCATACGGCCCTACACGCTGGTCTTCGTCAAAATCAGCCTCAGACAGCCATCTCAGACTTTCAGGCGTCGCACCATAAGCAATCGAGAACCGCGCAAAATCGAATGGACCAACAATCCCGTCGCCGTTAAAATCCCCAAAAAACCTCACAAGCCACCAGTGAGTATCGCTTGACTCCTCATTCGCAAGGCACGCCTTCGCCGTGGCCCACCACCGCCCCAGCACTATCTCATTTCCATGCTCAACAGGCCACGGAACCCTGAAACTCGCCACTGCAACTCCACTGGCATTCGTCTGTGCCTGCCTCGAAATCGTAGAATTGAAATAGATGTTGACAGGCCCGACCACATCAAAATCCACTTCAACGTTAACGACTGGCTCATCGTTATAGGTAACCTTAGCACAGAAAAAGACCAGATCCAAAGGCGCACAAGAATCCACTTGAGAACCATTGCAGTGACATTGATCCACACGAGATACTGCGCCGTTGTAGGCACGGTTCTGAATAGAAAGCTCAACGTAAGTCGAAGACGCCACGCGCCACGAAAAGGTCTCCGCATGAACTGTGAAGAAGAATACAAAGATCAGCAGAGCAACTCCTGAAGATAAAGGAAGAACATTCTTACGCATGTTTTCTTCGCCCTAAAATTGCATGATACGGATTTAACATTTTCGGCACCCAAGCAGTTCACCCCGTCGCTGGCTACTGCTAAAGATTCAGAATTCACAAACGCTTTATTCATAAAGAACAAGAACAACCAAAAAGGGTGTCGAAACAGATGAAAAAATCAAGGTTAGAAGCTTGCGAAGAAATACTGAGCGCCTTGATGAAAGAAGCTTCAGCCGTCGACCGTCTATCATACGAGACCAGCATGGACTGCAACACAGTCAAACAGCACGTTCATTTTATGATGAAAAACGGACTCGTCAACCAACGAAAGCTCGGCAAAAAAGCAATATACGCCGCCACAGACAGAGGTGTAGCCGTACTGAGAGCCCTAAACTTCCAGAAGTACCTGGAAAAGGTCAAGAACTCCATTGGCACATTGGACGAAGCGATGCAAGTCATACCCGCCATGTCAAATCGGGAAGACACAGCTGAAGAAGAATAGTAGAAGAGCCTCTCTTACGTAACCGTCGAATCAGCTTGCGGCCTAGCGGCTTTTGCCATCTCGTTAAACCGAATTATGGTCAAAATCATCGCAACCAGCAACGCACCCAGAAGAACTCCAACCGCAAAAGCCAAAATGCCCAACGAAGCCGCATCAGCCGTAGCCGGGATCACCGCAATCGAGTACAGACCCGTTAAGAAACCAAAAATGAATATCGCAAAACCCAACACCAAGAAGCCAGCGATAAACCCCTTTTCAACCTGCATTCCACATTCCTCATAGCATTGCAGACAGTAACATCATAGTCTTAAATAAAGAATTTCCCCCAATCCTGTTCATATTTCACGACATAAACCCAAAGCACCGGAGCAACTGCTCATAACATTTTTATTTTCGCGGCGATCAGTTGACTCTCGCCGGATGACGAGAAGGCATTAGAATGACAAACGGATGAAATCTCAGAGTTACTCGGACGGCACTAGACGAGAAACCCTACTGTATTCGAATTCGCGCGCCTAACAAATATCACGGACTCACAGGAACCTTTAAGTCATCCATGGACATAGTAATGAGGGATAATTGGAAATTTCACATTTTTCAATTATGCTCAAGCTAATAGAGGTGATACTACACGCTCCAAAGAAGTATGACTGAAATCAAATGCACCGATTGTGGCAAAACTGCCACAGTGCCTTTCAAGCCAATAGTAGGCAAACCAGTCTACTGCAAAACGTGCTTCTCTAAACACATAGTCAAGCGACCAGAAAACGCCGCGGCGACTTTCAGCTCTGACTCGAAACAAGCATGGGCATGCGCACGCGACAACTGGAAAGGAAGAAAGGCAAAAGAGCACATCAGCATTTTTCGACAGCCATAGGATCAAGGATTCATAAACCGAAGCAGAGGAGACGCGACTCGCTCACGATAACCTGCGAAGAGCAAATGGCAGATCGCGTGTCCGCCCTATCTTTGTTCCTTTGACAGTAGTAGCCTCTTTGCAGTTTCCCTTTGAGATCTTCTCAAAACCTTTGGCTAGTTCGCCGCACGTAGCCTCACATAAGCGCGCCCTACTACTATTTCGCGTCCATCAGATTCCGCTACTTGCTGTTTGGATTCGCTACATGCCAGGTGCGCAGGCTGCTCATGCACTGGTGCTGCTGGAAAGCGTTAACAGGTTCTTTCTTCTTTCTTCCTTGGCAGCCTTCTCACGAGCGCGTCGCGCCCACGCCAGCTTGACGTCAGAGCTTGGATCTTTCCAGACATTCTCTGTTCTCCTAGACGTATATTTCGAAAAGCAGGTTTTACAGTAGTACGGTTTGCCTACCGAAGGCTCGAAGGACACCCTGTCAGTTTTTCCGCAGTCACTACATTTGATCTCGAACATTTCCCTTTGGAACATGTATTATCACCCCTCTTGACTTGGAGAATAATTGAAAAAGTGAATTTCCAATTACCACTGCAATAAGGCACGCGGCAGACTTAAACGTATCGGCAACCTCCCGACCACAATGCGCGTCCGTCAGTTGCTCATCTTTCAACGGTTAAGCGCGCGCAACAAAAGGCAAAGGAAAGACAACGCCGCACGTAATGCTAGGAGGAATCGACGAGTTTGATCTCAGACTTCCTTACAAGAGGTTCAAGGAACTTTATCCGTGGTCAAACATAACCTACGAAAAATACACGAAACTGCAGGCTCAAAGAGCTTTCAAGAAGACACGCAGCTCAAACAGCAACAAGCGCATGGTAAGATAGGCGAATCTAAAGCTTAATTACTTGAAAGACAACTCGTGACTAAGTTCCCCAGAGGGAGCCTCATAGACTGCTAGGCGAGACAATTGCCAAAAACTTCGCGCGAATTCGACCCTGCGATTCTTGAGTCAGAGCTGAAAGGAAAAACTCTCTTAGTCTACTGGTACCTCGTCCAGCAGACATCTCACACAGCAGGCGTCCGCGAGGTTCAGCGATCACTCGGGTTTTCCAGTCCAAGCATCGCCGTGCATCATCTTGACAAACTGCAGGATCTGGGACTCATCAGCAAGAGAGGAACAGGCGAGTACGTACTGGAAGAAGAAGTAAAAGTCGGGATCCTGAAGTTCTTCATGCACATGGGTCGCTTCGTTGTGCCTAGATACCTTTTCTATTCCGTGCTGTTCACTACTATGCTAATTGCCTACTTGGGTCTATGCTTCTTTGGGCAAGTGTGGCCAAGCTTCTACACCTTGGTTTTTGCTTCAGTTGCATCACTTGTCTTGTGGTTTGAAACCATTAGATTGTGGAGGGCGAAGCCAATTTGACCTTTGAACATGCTGTTCTAATGTGTAGACTTAAAAGATGCCCTGATCATCGTTTTCTGCAGAGGCGCGCAGATTGAAGAAGATATTCACGTACGCGTTCGCAGCAATAGCCTTGGGACTGACAATAATGCTGGTTCCATTAATCGCCGGCGCCGAAATGAGAAACGACTCCCAACCAGGATTTCCAGCGTCACTCTCTGAACGCTTCAGAAAGCTTGAAGGTCCGTCAGCACAGGCAGACCTGCCAAGATTCTCAGCCTCAGACATTGAGGCCCTATCCATTTGCTTTGTCTTCGCGTTGGTTCTGTACATGTGGGCCAAGAGCAAGCAGCCCCACCGAGAATATAGATGGACAGGATACGTTCCGTACTAATTCTGGTACGGTGCTGTTCTAAGATGTAGCATTAAGTCGCGCCGCGTAATAGTATTCTTCATTACGATTTGGAGGCACAGATGTATGTCAGGGCAGTTGCACTATCTTTTCGACAAGAGGCACGCGGTCGAAACGAGAGGAAGTGTTATCGAAGAACTCCGCCACAGAATGCCAGACGGCAAGCTAATAGTGACAATGCGAACGTGCATGCACTGCGGAAAATCGTTTCAGCCAAAGCGGGGGCGTACCCACTGCCCCAACTGTCAAGGTTCCTTCAGAAACAAGACGACAGTATTACAAGTTCACTAGTTTTTCTGTTCTAGCTTATCGTCAACTCCTCTAGGTTTCTCGGATAGTAGGTGATCCGTTCCCCGCCTTCTTCTGTCATCAGCACCGTGTCTGAATGCCTGAAACCTGCGAATCCGACTTCGTAGATGCCTGGCTCGCAGCTTACAACCATTCCAGGCTTCAAAGTCTCGTCATTTCCTATGTCCAACCACGGCGGCTCATGTCCCTCCAGACCCAGGCCATGCCCGCTATGGTGCTTCACCAAGTGCACTAGACCCGCTTTCTTAAACGCGCCAATTGTTGCCTTGTCGACGTCACTGCACTTCGCCCCAGGCTTAAATGCTTCGAAGGCAGCGTCTTGGGCTTTCAGCATCGCGTCAAAGTAGCGTTTCTGCTTGGCTGAAGCCTGCCTCATAATCATTGTGCGCTCCAGTTCACAACTGTATCCACCTATGTCCACAGTGGACTCAGGAATCACCACATCTCCGTTCTTAATCACGCGTTTCGTGGCCATCGTATGCGGAATTGCACTCATCTCGCCAACTTGGCCTCTAAGACCTGCGAACACAGGGTAAATGGCGCGCTTGGGCTCGTAATCTGATCCAAGCGCTTTCTTCATCACCCCGCACGTATCACGCGTTGCAGCGAGCGACACTTCGACGTCCCACAGTCCTTCCGAAGTGTATTCCTGCAGTAAGGATACTGCAAGGTTCGCCCATTTTGCACTCTCTCGTATCATCTGTATTTCCTGTTCAGACTTCACCAGTCGCATGTTAGGCACAAGTTCTGAGGCATCTACAAATTTGGCTTCAGACAGCTTCTTGGCCAACGGTGGACCCTTGTAACCCCACAGACTCATGGCTCCTGACCTGCTGTCAGTACCGACTCTCTTTTTTGCTAGGCCCATCTCCCTCAGAAACTCGACGAAATGCTCGATTGGATGCTTTTCCCCGGGATAGTCCAAGTAGGTCTTCACGTCTTCGATGAGCCTTGTGGCCATCGGAACATGCTCTTCTTCCAATCGAGGTCCCAAGAATGCGATTCTGCCATCCGCTGGAACAACCAGTGCAGCCGGGCGCTCCGTGGAGATGAACGAGTAGCCCGTGAGATAGAACATGCTTGTGCCATTCGTTAAGTATAGGGCGTCGAGTTTCCGTTTTGACATCGCCTTTCTCACGCGTTCTATTCGCTGCTTGTATTCGGCCTCGCTTATTGCAAATCTCATTCATGCTTCCTTCCAATGGGGGGATGTCAAATCCTTATGTTACCAAGCAAATAAATGCTTTTCACGACTGCAGCCGAGGAGGAGCGAACGGGGATTGGATCGCATATCCATCAGAGTGTTCAAAGATGCCGACATTGACTTTGCGCATGAAATGGTCAGGCCGAGCAGTGGAATGATCGAATAGAAGACATCAAGAGAATGCTAGACTATGAACAGGAGGGTTGCTTCATAGCTGAAACTAATGGTGAACGTGTGGGGCAAGTTTTCTCTGTTAGCTACGGAAAGCTTGGTTGAATTGGTCTGCTCATTGTCAGAGCTGAATATCGCGGAGACGGAGTCGGCACAATGTTGATGAAGAAAGCTATTGCGTACCTGCTTGGCCGAGGGGTGGAAACTACAAGACTTGAAGCTGTTCCAGAAATAGCAGACTTGTACAAGAAAATGGGATTTGTCGAGGAGTATGATTCGCTGAGATTCGTGGGAAAGAGCAGAAAAGGCCTTTCCGCGCGGGACGAACGCATACAATCAATGAATAATGGGATGCTCGCTGACATTGCTAGCTTTGATTCACAGTATTTTGGCGCAGACAGGTCGAAGGTTGTCAGTAGGCTCTTCCAGGAATACTCCGAATACTGTTTTGTTTCTCGCTCAGGATCAACTATTGATGGATATGTAATGTGCAGAAAAGCAGATGCCGGTTACAAGCTGGGACCGTTGGTTTGTGATCCCACGAACCCGAATATAGCAAAGAAGCTTCTGGTGATATGCATGTCAGCACTGGAGCAAGAGATGAGCGTATACGTAGGAGTGCCTGCTTCAAACAGGGCGGCGATCAAGATTCTCATGGAGCTTGTTTTCGAGCAATATTCAAAGAGCATCAGGATGAGACTTGGAAAAGACACAGCGAATGACGACGTCCGAGGAGTGTTCGCTATCGGTGGCCCGATGAAAGGTTGACGTGCTCTTTACAGGACATTATAGCAATCTTGGTCACGTTCTGCGACTAGCGCGCCATCGCTTTTCGCGCGTACGTTATGTAGCCCGTGTGTGCAGTCATTAGCGTGTGGGGTCTTGTCTTTCCCCTTTCTACCTGCATTCCGCGCATTAAACATTCCACGGTTTCTACGTTCACGAAACCGCCTTCTTTGAGGGTCTCGACGGTTTTGATGACCTGGTCTATCGTTGGACTGAAGGAGACTATCGTTCCGCACGGAGCCAGAGCAGTGTAGGCATGTGAAACAACAAGCCACGGAACCGCCATATCAAGTATTACAGCGTCAACGTCAGTCTCATCTATCCCCAAAGTTACGTCTTTGATCTTCAGTTCAACGAAGTCAATTAATCCTGCACGAACAAGATTTCTCTCGGCCGTTTTCTGAAACTCCGCTCTAACGTCATAGCTGAACACTTTGCCGTCTGGTTTGACATAATGAGCGAGCGCAGTGGTTAATGCTCCTGTTCCGGTTCCAGCTTCCACGACGCGGCTTCCTGGACCTATTCCGCTGAAGATCACTATTAGCGCCACGTCTTTTGGGTAGTTTATCTGTGTCTGCCTTGCAGATTTCATAATGTAATCGGTCAACAGCGGCTTCATTATCGTGAATTCGACGTTGAGGCTACTCGCGATCGATGACCCGTAGTCTCTGCCGATCAAGTCGTCAAGCTTTATGTAACCTTTGTGCGTGTGGAAGCTTTTTCCGGCTTCGGCTTTCACCATGTAGGTTCTTCGCTGGCCCAAGCCGAGAAGTATGTAGTCTCCTTCGCACACAGTCTGTTTTGTCAAGTGCCTTCACTATGGGGTATATTTGAACGGGTGTTTTGAGCGGTCTTTGTTCTCTTCGAGCTCATCTATTGTCGGTCTGCCTTCTATGGTCTTTCGTATGGCATGGCGCATGGCTTTGTAGTTGTTGATGTAGACTCGCTGCCTGTCAACTGCTGTCGGGTGTACAAACACGTTCGCTATTATTATCAGGTCTTCAGCTGCTTCCTTCGGAATTGTGCCATCTGCTACGCTGTCGACGACGGCTTTCGCAACTGCTGTTTGCGCAGGTCCATACACCATGCTTGCCTGACGCATCCCAGTGATTGTGACCGTGGGAACAATCAGGGTCACAGGTTTCACCGCCAAGTTAGGCTCCAGAAGAGCCAATAGCGGTTCGTGACCAGCAGTTGGCGTTGCTTTGGCCTTGGCAAACGCTTCGCCTAGAGGTCCGTTCTTGCTCCCGATCATCAGATCTATGTGCGCCACTTCGGCGCCTCCTCCAGCCAAGGCTTCCCCAACTTTCAAGCTGAAGTTCTTTATGACCTCAGGAGTAACGTCAATGGCTCTGAAGCGTTCTTCGATGCGTTTGTCCCCGATTTCGAAGGTTACCGGCTTAGGTTCTATCTTACCTATTTTCTCCAAGTCTAGCCTCAGCTCCTCTCTTGCTTCGTAGGTCAACTCGCCTCCCACACTAAGCGGCATGCGGACAGGCCCAACCTTAACCTTCATCATGTTCAATGCCGCTTTCGTTCCGACGGCCCCGCTTCCCGCAATTATGCGAGCTATCTTTTGCACCTTGTATTGTAGCTCCCGGGCTTTCTGGATCTCGCCGCCCTTTAAGTAATCGTAGATTTGAACCCAAATGTCACCGATCACGTTCGCGCTTGCGAGAATCGCGCCTGAGCATCCTGCAGCCAGTGCAGCGACAACAACTTCATCATGTCCACAGAGAACGTTGATTTTGTCCCTGACCTTCTCAAGTACAGCGAGAATGAAGCTAAGTTGTCCGCTGCTGTCTTTAACGCCAACGATATTTGGAATTTGGGCTAGGTCTTCGACCATCTGCCAAGGCAAAGGTAGACCTGTACACTGGGGAATATTGTAAAGGATTATGGGTAAGTCGACGCTGTTGGCAATGGTCTCATAGTGCTCGTAGATTCCGCGGTCTGCGGGCTTCAAATAGAACGGCGTCACTATCAGGGCAGCCGTTGCTCCGGCGTCCTTTGCGTATCTCGTCATCTCGACGGCCTCGGCTGTTCCGCTTGCGCCTGTGCCTGCAACGACAGGGATCTTTCCATTAACTTCGTCAATAACGATCTTTATTACTTGCTTCTTCTCCCCGATAGACATGTTCACGAATTCGCCTGTGGTCCCGCATGGAACAACGCCGTGAACGCCCAATTTTAAGCAATGCCTAACTAGACCTCTAAGTCTCTCTTCATCTACGCTTTTTCCGTCGTCCGCAAAAGGAGTAACCAAGGCAGGCAAAATGCCTTCAGGTTTGAACATTATCCTCTTCCACCCTTGTAGTTCTAAGCATAGGATTTAGATCATTTAAGCTTTGAACCTTTGAGCCCCTTGTTTGTATGTTCAAATGGGAAATAGCGTGTCAAAAACGCTTAAATTAAGTGCGAAGCTAAGAAAGGCGGGACTATCGGGAGGCCAATGTATTGGAGCATCTCAGAGATCGATTGAAGATTCATCAGGATAATCTGAAGGAGATCAATGATTTCCTTCTGAAGAAGGACAACCCGCTTCTGGATGGGCTTCTCAAGCTCATTGAAAAGCGCGGCGGCGTTGAGAACATTAACCGCAAAGCGGCTGAGTCGGGCAGGCTTGAAAACCTTATGAAAAGGCTTGAAGGAGAAAAATCTCCCTTTGTCAAAGATCTTGAATGGCTCATAGAGCAACGGGATAAAGGAACCTTCATCAAAACGCGAGAATATCGCAAGAAGGTCCTGGGCGAGAAAGCCGATTCGATGAAGTTTAATGACTCTTTCGCTGTCACCTTAGAGATCAGCGCCTTCAACTTCTTCCCATGGCTGATGGAGGAGGCAAAGCAGTCAATCAAGAGGCAGGAATTGATGCCTGGCCGGTTCATTCGCGTTCGCAGCATGAAGGAACAGGTGGAGGACGATGACCTTCTTGCTACGATGGCCTCGATGCAGATAATCGGGGCCTCGTTCGTCGAGACGCTTGATACCAAAGGAACGATGCCAGGACCTGATGGCATGCCAATAAACGTTCACCTAGGTGGCGCGGACACCATAACTGGATATTTCGGCGGAGTAGGAGTGCCTAATGACTATGCACTGAAGTGGATTGACGAGTTCCTTCACTACTACACAGAGTACGGAGTCCAACAGGTCTTGAACGTCAACTCAGGAACCGTATTGCTGGGATACTTGCTACGAAAACTCGGCGTCGACATAGAGTTCAAGATATCAGTGTTCCTCGGCAATGATAATCCCTATTCGATATTGTGGACGCTGATGACAGCGAAGCTTCTAAGCCGAGGGGACGGCTCCACTCCGTTGATAGGATTTAACCTTTCAAACTCCGTCAATAATGAGACGATGGACCTTGCAGCTTATGTTAAGAAGTCATTTGGCTTTGAGGATGTTGTTCGCTTGGAGCATCACATAACAGAAGCTTACAAGAGCATCGTGAGACAGCCATACGACCGAACAAACGAGCTGGTGAAGATCGCGGATCACGTTAAAAACATAAGCGCAAAGCATGAGGGCGGAATTCCCGACGTTGAGAAGACGCGAGATCATCCGTCAGACATTCTAGACTATTTCATTCCGAAGAAGGACATAATCGAAAAGGGCTTGATGCAGAAGCTTCTACAGAACTATCTAGACAAACACGATGCATTGAACAGAACCGCAAGAGTTCTGACTGAGAAAGGCCTGACATTCACCGCTGCCAAGAACTTGCACTAAGGGTCACGCACAAATCAAAGCTAGAAACGAGGGTACAGCACAGCGCTGGTCTACCATTGCTCCTTAGGTCTTCGCATCACCAAGTAAATAGTTGTCGCCACGAAAAAGACCGCAACTATCACCAAGATCACGCTCACTCGCCTTGTGTCATCAAGCGCATTCGCGACTCCCTGAAGGGAGGTGTAGTTCTGTCTGAGGTCCCAATAGGTCTGGTTGAGCTCTGCAAAAGTGCCGTTTAGCTGCATGTATTCGCTGATGAGCTGCTGATGGCTTGCATTCAAGTCTCCAAACTGTCTTTCAAGATCTTCCAAGTAGACATTTCTAATAAGAGTCATCGAAAAGCCTCGCTCAACTTCATGCGTGCCACCTACGTTGGCATACTCGAAGCTCAATTCAGCGTACGTTGTGCCCCAGACATCAGCTGGTATCGCCATCGTGTGGTTATATTCAATTGTCTGATGGTAGACTAACTGTGTGGCTTCAGTCACCGAAAAATTGCCTAGAGAGATTTTGTCCTTGCCGCTTTTGAAGCCATGAATGCTAAGGTTGAGACTGTTCAATGTTACGTCATCGGAAGTACAGTTGATGCATATCTCGATTGCTGCATTTTGACTAGGGTTAAGTTCGCTCGTGGCATTTACTCTTACTGTAAGACCTTCAACCTTTTCAAAGAAAAAGGTCTGCGTTGCGTCTCCATCTTGTGCCCTTGTGCTCACGATCATTGCTGAAGACATAATCAGGGAGACAAGAAACAATGCCGAAGTCAAGCCGTTCTTCATCATTCTCACCGGTCAATGAAAACTGCTTCAGCTTTTGTCAAATACGGTTTTTAAGGTTTGTCGTTGTCCCTCCAGCAGTTTTCCAGAGAAGGAAGCGATCGACCAGTCTGGCTGCTTCGAAACTCGCTATCTTATTGAGCGAATAAACCGTTGATACACGTACACAAAATAGACTAAGGCAATAGCGGTTAACACGATCTCGAAAGACAATATAGCGGGGTTTCTCTCGATGGCCATGAAGTAACCGCGTTGAAGTATGTCTGTGAAAACAAGGATCTGGAGAAATATGGCACCGCCTATGCAGCTTAGACCTAAGCTGTGAAAGAGCGCCCGAATTCGGCGGTCAAGCGGTGGTTTGAAGTTCAAGCGTCATCGTGAATATCAAGAGCCGATACTGTATCTTAACCATTGTGAATCTCTACAAAAGAGAATGCATAATGATTTACTCTCTGTATCGAACATCTAGGCTTGGGGAAATGTGCATTGAAAGGTTCAAAAAGGAAGGGTGTTCTCCTACCGTTGACTGGCAGTAGGAGTGAAAGTTTAGATTACATAGTAACCCTTGTTGGCTGTGGTCCAATATTCCTTGCTGTAGTACCAGTAGCTTGACATGTACTTGCCGTTTTCGATTCGCATGTAGCTCATTATGCTGTAATAGTCTGGGTCGTACACTTCAGCCCCGCCTGAAACAACTGCGATGCCAATGCTGTGGCCAGCTTCATGCATGGTTACTATTACGTCTCCGCCTTCGTTGGTGATGCCGTTTGCCGCTTCCCAATTGTCAATCATTGAGTCTGCGATGAATATGTAGTTCCCAGCTTGGCAGTCGTTGCCGCTGAGGCTCACATAAGTATAGCCTCCAACGTTCGGACTCGTATCCCAAGTGCCATAGAGCAGCCATTTTTCCTTAAGGAAGTATTGCGGGTTTGCGCCTCCGTTGGATCGGTCGTCGTACATCCAAACATCGTTGTAAGTGCTTTCAAGTGACCAGAAATCGCTGTCGGTAATGTAACCATCGCTCGGGGTCGGGTCGGAAACTGCATCGTCTATTAGGTGCGTGAGCTTAACAGCGTGGCCTTTCCAATAATTCTGCCAATAATCAAGCATGACCTGCGGCGGTGCATGACCAGTTATGTAATCGATCTCGTAATAAAGCTCCCATTGATACGACGTGACTACTGTGACAGCCACTGAAGCGGAAGCCACCACTCGACCACCGCTGTCCTTTGCCCTAACATAAAGTGTGTGGGATCCCGCTGAAGTGGTTGTGTCCCAACTAGCTTGGTAGCGGTTAGTTGTCCCCACGCGACTCATCGGGTACTGTGAGCCGCTGTCGATTTGGTAGACGACGGTTGAGAACGTTCCTGTGACTTGGGCAACTATTAACACGGTACTGTAGACACTGTCGCCAGCAACCATGTTTCGGATGTTCACAGAAGCCTTTGGGGGTTTTACCAATGGCGAAACGTTGTCAAAGCTGAATGTTGTTCGCATAAGCCTTGGGTATGTGACTGCGAAGGCTTGAGCTGAAAGCGAGGCCAGGAGGTCAGGAATAGTAGACCGCACAAGATTTTCTTCAACATTTTTCCTCCGCTGGTTACTCTGCAGGGTGTACAAATAAAACTTTCGCAAGTATGAGTTGGCGGGTTCTGTGCATGGTCTACTCTAATGTTACCTTGTCCGCCTCAGTCTGGCAGTCCTCTGATCGACTCCTTTATCGTTGAAACGGAGAGTTCCAAGCGTTTCTCAGTCTCAGGCATCAGTTTAAGCTCAAGTATTCTCTCTATGCCATTCTTTCCGAGAACTACTGGCACGCCTATTGAGGCATCCGAGATGCCGTACTCACCTTCAAGAATCGTAGACACACTCATGACACGATTTCTTCCTTTCAGAATGGCATCCGTCATTATCGCTATGACTACTGCAGGTGCATAAGTCGTTGCTCCCTTCAGCTTGATTACGTCAGAACCAGAGGTTATTGTCAAGTTTACAACTCTCTCGATTTGTTCCTTCGTCATCAACTGCACTATGGGTATTCCTGAGACAGATGCAGATTCAACAAGCGGAACCATCGAATCTCCGTGCTCGCCAATTACAAGCGCGCGAACATCTTCTCTCGAGACGCCAAGTTCCCGAGCAATGTAAGACCTAAAACGCAGAGTGTCAAGGATGTTGCCCATTCCAAAGACCCGTTTTCTTTCGAAGCCTGATTCTTTGTAGGCCACATAAGTCATGATGTCCACCGGATTCGTTACAAGCATGAGCCTGCAATCAGAAGCGTACTTCACAACTTCTTTTACTATAGACTTGACTATCTTCGCGTTCATGCTTGCCAAATCAACTCTTGTCATGCCGGGCTGTCTCGCTTGGCCCGCCGTTATGATAACTACTTCTGAACCTTCCATTTCGCTGTAGTCGCTTGTTCCGCGAATCCTCCCATCGAACTCTATTGCAGGGGCAGCTTGCATCATATCGAGAGCTTCGCCCTTCGCAAGATTCTCCGCGACATCTATCAAGACAACATCATCAAGTCTGTATCTTAGTATATTGAACGCTGCAGAGCTTCCTATTTTTCCCGCACCAATTATGGATATCATATGCTCCAAAAAGGAGGATCCAATCAAATATAGCTAACGCATTTCTTTTGCGACAAGAACGCTTGGTTTGGCAATATGTTTGGTCAGGTAGGAGACTGGTTTCATTCCTGTTTGCCTTGTGAGATAACAAAACACTTATCATAAGGCAGGCACACATTAGATGAGGGAATAGGGAGTAACGAGACATTTGTCTCTTCACGGCCACTTTGGAGTGAATGTGTAAAGAATGGAATTTGAAACAAGAAAGCTGCGAACTTGGCGCGCGCGACGACTGCAATCACGTCCCTTGCAGTCCTGGTCCACCAAAAGCGGCTTCGCATCAGAAGGTTCGACGTCGAGAAAAAGGTATGAGATATGGGCGAAAGCAGAGACAGCGTCTTAATAGATCTTAAGGAAAGTTGGGACAAATCCAAAGAACCCAGAAACTGCTCTGTCTGCGGGAAGCCGATGACGCACATGGAATCCAATTCGGGAAGAAGCTCTTGGGTGTGCTTCGACTGCAACATCACGATTAATGCGCCTCCGCAGTCTGTCGCAGACCTCGCATTGTGGAGCAGAGTTCTGAGATACTTTCTTCACGGCGTAGCGTTCTCGGTTCTTATAACCGTGCTTGGAGTTTTCTGGATTTTCTCTCTTGTGATTCTCATCACGATCGGCAGCTTCCTCGGTTTGATCCTTGGCTTTGCGATTTTGTTTCCTTTAGTCGGCGGCATGAACACTCTAATATCTAGGTTTGTCTGGGGTTTTTACATGAGAAGCTCATTATGGGACGTCTGTCTACACGGCCTTGGTTGTCAATTATTCTCTTGCTCGCAGGTCTGGTTTTCCTGATTCCCGCTATGATATATCCTGATAACCTGTCTTTCATTGCAGCACGATTCATAGTTAGCTGTTTTGCATACGGCTGGATCGGCGCGAAAATCGGCAGCCAGTGGATAGACGAGGCCGCTACTACCTGACTGCCTACCTTTCTTTTTATTTGCTACTACAAAGTTTAAAGGTGCAATTTCCAGCTTAGTCTCCTAAAACGCACAGAGTCTGAGTGGAGAGTGAGATGAGAATGCCTCTCAAAACTACTTCAATCAAGTATCCGCCCATCGTGACAGCTTATCAACAGCGTTATCAGAACATGGCTTCCCTCGACTACAGGAGGCGGCTCATAAAGTTCGCCGAAGAAGCCCTGCATGATCCCATCAAAAATTTAGACTGGAAGAACTTGCTGGATTGGGAACACAAACACTTCAAGTACACCAAAGGCAGACTGCCTAAGCCGAGGGCAGAAATGCCCATTGACATCATATCACAAGGAAAAGGCAGATGCGGCGAGTTTGCTCTGCTCTACAATGGTCTGCTGCTGGCGAATGGCTATAAGGCGAGGCTAGTTGTGGACTGCTCGACTCTGCAGGATAAATCCAAGAAGGTGGCCGGTGATCACGTTTGGGTCGAGATTCTTCTGGATGACGACTGGGTTCATGTCGATCCGACTGAGAAAAGGCTCAGTGAGCCGCTGATGTATGCTTCGGAATGGGACAAAGACATGAATCTAGTGTACGCCTTGACAGAAAACGAAATAGTCAATGTGACGAAGCAATATCAGTTTAAGGGTTGACTTTGTTTTCTGAGAGTCTGACCAAGAGCCAATGGGCGGATTCTCAGTGCTTAGGGCGATAGGCTGCCAATATGAGTGCCCTGATGACTAGAGAAAGACCCAACAGCATGAGCATCTCAGACCAGAAGGCAAACCAGATCGCTACGGTAGTTGTCTCGTTGAGCATTGCGTAAACCAGATAGCTTGCTCCGATCCAGAAGATCACGTTTGAAAGCGTCTCGGCTTTTTTCGCTAAAGGTGAATGAGCGGCAATTCTCAGCGCTAGGAAGGTGATTTGGAAAAGGCTCCATAATATGCTGAATTGCAGGGCAGCTGTATAAACTGTTATGTGAACATCCGGAATTGTTGGGGCGAAGAAGGACAATTGAGTGTTTGGAACCTGTACGACCTTGAAGTTGCGGAAGAATGTCGCGAAGCTGTCGTAAAGGTGTGGGGTCATTATGAAAATGGTTCCAGCTAAGACAAAGAAGAACCCTACACCAATGGCGCTCAGCGCGCCTTCTCTGGATCTAGGCGAGAGTTTGTGTTCTTCGTTTGTCATTTTTCCTCATGTAGGCATTTGTCAAGTAAAGATATATAACATTTCATTGTTTCAGCCACCAGTATGTTTTAAATACGTAATGCCCGAATAGAATTGATGAACAGGTCGAGGCGAGGATATTGGCGTACTGTCCGAAATGCGGTAGCGAAGTCAGCGATGAAATGAGTTTCTGTCCAAAATGTGGCGCGTCGCTCAAGGTGGTCCAGGCGGTGCCTGAGACAAGAGCCACAACGACCTATCGAAGACATGAGAAGGATGAGAAAAACGAAAAAAATGAGAAGAATGAGAAGGGCGAGAAGCACGAGAAACGTGAATATGGATTCTTGGGTCCACTGATCGGAGGACTAGTGCTTATTCTTCTGGGTTTGACGGTTTTTCTTGAGACTATGGGTTATGCTAACAGGACGCTCTTGTGGGCGGTCTTTTTCGTGGTCGTCGGAGCGATGGTGATAATCGGAGCGATCTACGGCGCGATTTTGGCTTCAAGGAGACATCCGAGAACCTAGATTAGCCAGCCGTAGAGCAGTCTGTACAGCTTATGCTCCAATAGCGTTGAGGCTTTGTTTCTCCCTATTACGCTGAAGTAGTTGTTTCCAGCTGCTTCTACCAAGTCCCCGATGTCGTATCTAGGAAACATGCACGAGGAAACTATCAGTTTGCCCCATTCCCCCCGCTTAAGTTCATGCAGCATCTTCATTCCATGCTTGGTTTCAACTTCGAAGAAGTATTTGTCGTAGTTCGGTGTGACGTAGGGCAGTTCGTCGAGTTGTTGAGCGAAGACTCCTTCTGTTGCGCTGTAGATCTCGACGATTGGAATCTGACCGAATAGTTTTCTGAGAATGGGCGCATACTTGAACTGTATTTTGCGCACGCTTGTGCAGAACAACGCCTTTACATTCCATAGCTCTTTCGGCTTCTTGCCATGCTTCTTGCTGACATATCTGGCAAATGCCAGGATGACGGGCGTCACTCCCATCGTAGCCGTAACGTTTGCGTCCATGGTTTGTTGATACGCGAGTTCGAACCTCTTTTCCCAGTCAGTCTTAGTGATTCCTGGACCGAGCGCGTCTAGGTCTTCCTGTCTAGGCAGGAGGCTAACCTTGTCCAGCATGGGGTTTAGTCTAGCATATGTTCCTGAGCTGTATCCGTACGTTATGGTTTTTCCATCCTTGACTATAGTGTGAACGTTTGATGGGAAATTTAGGTTTAGAATGTGTCCAGTCAGCAGTTCGAAGCTGTTCTTTCTTAGAACGTGATTGACCAAAGCTCTTGCTCCGCAGGTGAAGATCTGCTCAAGATGCGTGTTTGTCGCTGGCAAGACTTTGGCTGTGCCTGTTGAGCCTCTTGTCATAACCCAGTATGCGAGTGGTTCTGGGAAAATTGCGGTGTCGTTGCCTTTCTGGACTTCGGTCAAGTATGGATTAAGTCCCTTGTAGTCTATGATGGGGAATCTTGCTCGGAAGTCAGCTGTCTCCTTGACGCCGGAAGCATCGTGGTCTTTTCCGTAGATGGTTTTCTTGTATCCTTCAATCAAGTCTTTGAGGGCTTGCCATTGTGATTCTGATGGTTTCTTTAGCGACTCGTACCATGATCCTATTATCGGTTTGAAGATGCCAGGGTCTTGTTCTTGTTGAAGCATTTTTGGTTTCGCAGAATAGTCTGAGGCTAATTGGCTTATATGCTGTTCGCGCCGGACTTGGTTAGGGGCTGTTGTGTCAGCCGCTTTCAGGTCTTAGATTTGTGCAATGCTAGAGTCCTATGGGGCTCTTGGCGGCTTCTCGGTTGGACGATAGCAGAAGTGTGGTTAGCCTGCGCTGATTTAGGATTTGGTTTGATAGCCGCGTCCTCCTGATCTTTCATGTTATGACGTGTTGTCACTTGTTGATTCTTTTTGCGTGTAAAAGAACAAGGACTGTTCTTGTTCGTGTCCAACGCCTACTCCCAACATACGCGGTATGTTAGCTGCGCTTTCCGTGGTCGAACAAGAACAACAGTTGTTCTTCCATGGGCGCGGTTTTAGCGCTATTCTTCTCTGGGGCTGGGGTTTGGCCGCTGCGGTCAGCGGTTCGGGAATTAGTGTAAATGTGTCGCTGTTTGGCTCTCTGCGTGGATTTGATGTGATTTTTGCGGCCTTTGCGATGGTCTTTTGTTGTTCTTGTGCTTCTTATGCTTGTGTGGGGTCATGTTTGATGGTGTTGCGGAGTGAACATTTTATGGTTCGGCGCGGATTTTCGGGGAGAGCAATTTGCGGTTTTGCGTTGCATTTGTCGTATTGAACGTTGACCTGAGTATTGCTTGGCGTCGCTGTTATGGTGATTCTTCGCTGGAGCTTGGTCTGAAGCCTGAGTTATACTTAATAGTTCTTTCTGGTGTTTATTCTATGGAATGACTGACACAAGTTTTGGAAATGGCGTCCTGTTCCCGAATGTGCCGTGGTGTGGCGGGATTTGGTTTAGAACTGGTTCTCGTTTTGACGGGGTGTGCGTACCATGACTAGAGGTAGGCGTTGGAGCGTTGATGAGGAAAGGCGCATGAAAGAACTGCTAGAGTCTGGCAGTACTGCGCGTCAGGTAGCCATCAGTTTGGGCATGAGTTTTGAAGGCGTTAGGCAGAAGATGTTTAGGCTTGGCTTGCGAGAAAAGAAGTTGTCTGAGTTAGCGCATTCCGGCTCCTCGAACTTGCCTATGTCCAGGTTGCTTCCGACTTTGGAGGAGGCGCTTGTCGATTTGTATGATGCGATTCGCGGGTTGAAGCAGCCTGGTTTGAGCGAGGTTGACGTTGAGCGTCTTAGAAGCGTGATTTTGGGCATTAGAGTATACAAGGAGTGCTACGTGGAGTACAGGCGGTTTCGCGAAGCTGAGGACAGGATTATGGAGTTGACCAAACAGCTTGATGCATACACTGGCGAAAATGTGGCTCAGGCCAAAGAAGACGAATCCGGCGTTGGTCCCGCTTAGACGCTGGAGCCAAGAAGAGTTCGAATCCAGGCTCGCCTACGTCGATGCTCGCGCCCGCCAGGTCAGATTATCCAAGATTCTGGGCAGTAAGAATGCCAAGAGTGACACTGTTGAATTCTGTGAACAGACACTGGGATTCAAGCCTACTGATTATCAGAAAGAACTCATTCGCCTTTTCAATGAAAATCAGTTTGTCGCTGCGAGGTGGTGTCGGCAGAGTGGCAAGAGCTTCACTGTTTGTGCCATGCTGCTTCACTATGCGCTGATGCACCCTGGCAGTCATATCGCTCTGATCGGGCCGAGCTGGAGGCAAACGAAGCGGAACATTCAGAGGATTGCCTACTTCTTGCGGAAACTGCCTCCTGAATTCTATTCGAAGCCTCAGGCCACTAGAATAAGAGTTAATGATTCTGTCATTGAAGCTTTTCCGAACAATCCTGATACGATACGCGGTCCGACTTTGAACGTTATTTGGTGGGATGAGACCAACTTTACGCCTCATGATGAGGAGTTGTATGACGCGATTGTGTTTACTACCGTGACGACGAGGGGCAAGGTTGTTTGCACTAGCACTCCTTGGAACAGGGATTCGGTCTTCTGGAAGATGTGCAATGACGAAGGTTTCATTGATTATAAGAGGAGTCATGTCACGTGCGAAGGTGCGACAGAGCCTAATGGCCCGTTGAAGCGTGACATGATTGAGATTCTCAAGAGGCAGTTCGGCGGAGACTCTGAGAGGTGGCAGCGCGAAATGATGGCTGAATGGGCAGAAGGCGAACACACGTGGCTGTCTCAGAGTCTCATCGTGTCCTGCATTGGAACGGTCAAGACCTGCGGACAAGACATGAAGCTCTGGAATGAAGAAGTGAATTATGAAGGCACGCTCTTCGCAGGTTTGGACTTGGCTCAAGTGAGAGACTACAGTGTTCTTGCAATTCTTCAACGCGTTAACGATCTGCTTCTTCTGCGGCACCTTGAGATTTTCAGCCAGCCCACGAAATACGCCAATGTTCTTGGGCGCACCAAGATCCTGCAGGATCGTTGGGGTGGTTTTGCGAAGATCAAGGTAGACATTACCAAGGATGGACCGAGCATAATCTCCGAGATGGATGATGCGGGTATTCAGAACGCTGAAGGGGTCGTCTTAAGCGCCAGAAGCAAGAGTGAAGTTGCTGAGCTTCTTAAGCAGAGAATGTTTGACAAAAAGCTGTTCTATCCGCATTTGACGTGGGAACGACCGTACAGAAGCGACCTCTGCAGCGAGCTGAACACTGAGAGATATGAATATCGCAAGGACGGCACTGTGGGACTGGACCATCCCAGCGGGACGCATGATGACGTGTTTTGGAGCATCGCACTCGCCGTGTACGCTGCCGGAGGAATCAAAACATCAGATGACGTTTATGCCATGAAACTCGTATAGACTGTAGCTTCTGAGCGGCACCGTGTGCACCCTTCCAATCGTTCATCAAAGCAGAACACATCTTCGAGATTGGCGGAGTCCATACTTGGTTGAAGCAAAGACCATTAAAGGAAACGGAAGCCCTCACAAAGAACCTAGGTCTAACGCCGTTACGGAGGCTAAAACATTAGGGTTTGAAGCGATCGGTAGTCGGTAGTTGTCAGATTGTTGGGAATTCGCATGGCTGAAACCAAAGAGCTTTGAATGCCGTCTACTCGTGCATGGCTTCATAAGACAGAAGAAAAGGGGTTTTGCGGGCCTACGTGCAAACTCTTATAGTCTGAAAATGATTACTCGTACAAGGTGCCTTGTGGCCATGGAACGAAATAAACTACACAATGGACAATCATATGCTTTCGGGTTCTTGGTCATTGACGTTTGCGAAAGCAGCAAGTACGGTGACACGGGGAAACAGCAGATGTCCAAATTTCTCGAGAAGTTTGTAGAAGCTAAAATAGAAGGGTATGATGGTATGAAATTGCATTGGGCTCTTGATGGGGGAGAATGCGGCTTTATCGGGAATTGTGACTCCATGGCCATGGCGGCCAGAGACATCCTAGTTGAATTGAACTCAGAGAGACTCAAGAACGCCGTAATAGACTTCAGTGTAAGAATCTGCCTTCATCATGGATCCGTTAAATGGGCTGAATCTTTTCAAAATGTATCAGGCACGGAGTTCAGTTGGATATGCAAGAACGAGAAGAAAATCGGAGTCTGCGATGCAATTATCATCACAAAGGATGCTTTTGATTTAATGGAGGACTCCAAGCTAAAAGAGAAATTCAGTTTTCATGCTGAACATACGAGAGAAGACGGAAAAAGGATGAAAACCTGGATATATGATCCTATCTGTTCCACAAATCTTCTCAATCTTGCAAAGATGTCCTATGAGCAGAATCTAAGGTTAGACCAGATAGCCCCGCAATTAGACCTTTCGGAATACCAAATCAATTGCCTATTGGAGACAGCCATGGCCAAGCAAATCGTTACGAGCAAGATCTATTTGCGCGCCCCAAGATCCCTTGAACTTGAAAACAAAATCTTAAAATCATTTCCTCACTTGAACAAAGTAAGCGTGTTGGATTACAGAGGACCGCACTTTAAGCAAGAAATTGCCAAAGTCGCTGGTGATGAAATTCGAAAGATGAAAATTGAGGAAGGCTCACCACTGGCCATAAGCTGTGGCACAACGATCATGGAGTTAGGCAAGAACTTGGAATCGGAACCATGTGATACTAAGAACCTGAAGATATATCCTCTTCTTATTACAATGACTGCGGAAATGGAAGAAATCTCACCTGCAGGGATAGTATCTTATCTTACTAGGGTTTTTCCCCATTCAATAGGCTATGCGGCACAATTTCCCAAAGTGGAAAAGGATTTGGATAAGGCAAGGGAGAGAAAGAAGGTGTACGCTGAAGACTGCAAGGATTTGATGGATGGAGCTAGGAGAGCCAAACATATGTTTACTGGACTCGGAAAAATAGGCAGCAGTGGCATAACTCATGGTTTCAATGCTCTCACAAAAAGACTTGGCGTCGTCAAGTCGCTCAAAGAGTTAGCGGCAGTAGGAGAGTGTTGCTACCAACCTTTCACAATTGATGGAGAACTCTTGGCCTGCAGACCAGAGCTCGAACTTCTCCGAGCTAATTCAATCTATATAGATCTTCAGGAATTGAGAAAGAAAGTTAAGAGAAAGGGAGATACCGAGATTCTCGCAATCGCAGGAGGAAGCGAGAAACACGACAGCGTACTTGGTGGGTTGAGGGCGAAAGTTTTCAATGGGCTTATCACAGACATAGAAACGGCTGAATATGTTGCCGAAAATGCTTAGCTGCGATTTTCCTCATCCCTCAAGAAAGCGGGATTTGTGGAAGACAACCCGAGGAAATGCCGTAAGCGGATATCGCGCGCAGGCGGAACGTTTAGGAAGGGAATTGGAGAAGCGTGATGATGAGCAGGGAGCTGCTCAAGAATCGTGAAGAGCGTTCCGATACGATTTCGCGGTATTCGACACCTTGCTCTTTTCAACAAAATTAAGGAATTCCTCTGCTCTCATCTTTAATTCCAAAACAGGGTAGCGCGCCCAAACATTGAAAGACAACTGTACCCGGTTATAGTCGGGTTTGCGGGAGTAAACGCTGACATCCATCGGGGTTTTGCAGAAACGATATACATAAAGGAGGTGAAAACAATATGGATAATGAAACGCAAAATCCCGAGAGGGAATATTGTACGACAGAAAAAGAGTTCTACGAAAGCATTCCAAACCCGTCAACAAAGAAAGAATATCGCATCGGCTTACGACGGTTCAGCACTTGGTTCAAGCATAGCCCAGACGAAATCTTGGCAATACGGAAAGCGGATTTGAAGAATGAAGACAGTTTCCAGCGTAAGAGGTTTGAGCGTGAATTGGAAAAGTTCCATGCTTACCTGAAAGCTCCGAAACCGCAAGGGGGAGGTGCAGCAACCAACAGCGCAAGAACGCTGTGTCTGGGGCTAAGGCAATTCTTCAACTATTACGAAGTCGGCATGAAGTTGAAGCGTGGAAGCAAAGTCGGTCAATCAATCGTGACGGAAAAGACCTATCCGTTGACTATTGAAGACATAAGGAAAATGTTTGCTGTCGGCGACCTTCGTGAGCGAGTCATATTAGCATTAGCGAAGGATTTAGGAATACGCATTGGCGACTTTGTGCGAATTAAGAAAGCCGATCTGCCTAACCTGGACACCGAAGCTCCGATAGGCTGGGACATTATGACGGGCAAGGAAGAGGTTTTAGCGAAGAGTCACCTGTCAGCCGAAACCGTTGAGCTGCTGAAAACTTATCTGTCCACAGTCAAAGACAAGCCTAACCTGTACCTGTTTCCGACAAACGGCGAGCATGGGATAGATGAGGATACCCTAGGACAAACTTTGAAGGCGTTAGCGAAGAAAGCAGGCATAGTTGTCCCTTTAAATAAGCAATTAACGTTCCACACCTTCCGTAAACTGTTCATCTCAACAGGAAAGAACGTTGGTGTCAGCGACGATGTGGTTAAGGCGTTATGCGGCAAGTCAGTGGACAGCGACATCCGAACCTACATGACTGGAATCCAATGGCGTGAAAACTTTACGAAAATAGCTGATGTTCTAAAGATTCAACAGATAGCGAACAAAAACCATGCAAGGCTTGAGGAGTTGGAAACGAAGTTTGCAGACATGGGGCGATTGATAGGCGATCAGGCCATGACTATTGAAGCGTTGAAGCAGCGAGACCTTGAGCGCACCAAAGACATCAACGAGTTAAAAGCGAAACTTGATACGTTGACCCCTGAAGACGTTAAGAGGCATGTTCGTGCACTTAGGCAAAAGCGTAAAACCTAACTTTCCTTCTTTTTTTTTTCGTGCAATGTGTCGCTGCTCACAGCCATCTCATCAGCACATACAGAAGATTGCAGATGCGTTGTTTACGTCGATAAGGGGGAGGGGTTTTTTATTTTAATTAATTAAGTACTTCTGTGCCATGCTCGTCTATTCCTTCTTGCCCTTCTCCATGATTGTGTATCCTTCTCTCCGTAATGCTGGCGCGACTTTTTGGTATGCGTCAGCGTATGATAGACCCAAAGCGTTTATTATGTCGGCGTAGAAGATTTTCTTGTCTTCGAAACGTTTGGTTAAGACGTTAATTTCCTCCTGTATCTCCCTCTTTTTCATGCCTGTCAACGCACCAAATCCGAGATCCTTTATGGAATTAGCTTCATCTATGAGCTTCTTGACTTTTTCTTCCTGCCTACGCTTCACATAAACGTTTAGTTTGTCCAAAGCTTCCTGTAGCGTCATGCCGTTGGCAACTTCATTGTTGAGTGCTGTTTCATGCTCTTTTTCTTCTGTTTCCCTGAATTTCGCTTCAACGTCATGCCAGAGGTTGTAAAGATCATCCTTTGAATGTTGCCCCGTGTATTTCTCGTAGATTTCGAAATATCCGTTCAGGTCTTCTACGCCTTTCGCTACGCGATAATCATGCCAATTCTCGACTTCAACGTTTCCATCGTGACCTTTTCTAATCACATACTCCACGTCGTAAACCTTATCGTCACCATATAACGCTGTGAGCCTTTGACGCTCTTTCAGTGCATTCCTTATCTCACGTTCTTCAGGAGACATAACAGGTTGCGGTGTCGCATCTTTCTTTTCATAATAACCTTTTATCAGCGAAGAGATGATGTTTGAATAACCCTTTTCAGTCGTTATCTTCTTCTTTAGGTCGTCAGGAATTGAAAAAGTCAGCGTTGCTCGTTTGATTGTTGAATGTTTTCTCTTAATCGTTTTTCGTTTCATCTTGACCCTCAGTACTTAATTAATTAAAATAAAAACCCCCTCCCCCTTATCGACGTTCAATCCTGGCGTTCAATCCTCATCTGTCCTCAGCCCGTCTAATATCTCGTTCAGCCCGCCAGGCATGTCTTTTGCTAGCATGTCCCCAACGAACAGCGACAATTCCTGCTTGCGTTCGATAGATTCAAGTTTGCCGTACAGCTTATCTATCTCTCCTTTCGTGTCGTAAAAGACGAAGATTTTTACATTTTTCTCAATTCTGATCACGGAAGGTTTGATAAAGATGTTTCTTTCTACTACCTGTTCATGATCTTTGTCTGTGATTATCAGAAACCATTTTTCGTTCATTTTACATATCATCTCTATTAGCCATCATGTGCGACCTTAATCTGCCTCCAACCACAACGTTTGCCATGTGGAAAGGTGTGTTCTCCCTTCTCCTTCGTGGGACACTTCCGTATCGTTTCCTCAAAGTTTTCAGCTTCTCGTCCCAACCCACGGTTCTGTTCTTCTGTTTCTTAGCTACTTTTTTCGGCACATTTCTCCGAGTCATGTTCAACACCATTACGAGTTGATATGCGACCGCAGCCGTCTCTTTCCGCAAGGTTGAAGTGGAATTGAGGGTGTCTCAGCTCCGAGCAGGAGCAATCCTCTGTTTTGCCTAACAAAGGTTGACAGGATGAGGTATGAACGAACCTCGCTCTGCGGAAGATTATCCCTCTTTCTGGGTTAGCATCTTTTGCTGCCACTTCCTGACCTCAACGCGGGAAACGGCTACGATCTGCTATTTTGCTGCTATTATTTTGCGAGCCTTCTCTATGTATGCCTTCTCAAGTTCAAGAAGGGCAATCGGTTTCTGCAAGATCTGTTCACGCTGCTTGCGATCTCGGTAGCTCAAACGCTTGTAAATGGGTTCCCAATGTTCATAGATTTTGGACCAAGGAGGTATCCTGTCCAGTAATGCTGCCAGTTTTCCAACAGTCGTTTGCAGCTTGTCGTTAGCTATAACAAGCCGTTGCAACTCCTCTAAACATTGGAGCATTATCAGTATGTCAGATTTCAACTCGACGCATTCGCTCGGCGTCAGAAAATCCTCTTCCATCGTCTCATCTCCATGCCGTTTTACTTCGCTCTTTCTTGGCAGCTTCAAGAATCCATGTTTCACCGCTAGACTCATCAATATTGAGCCGTGCTGGAAATTCAGTAATTGAAAGTCTGGTAGTGTCGACGAACCTGACGATCTCGGAATGCAAGTTTATGTATTGTCGTTCAAGTGTGAAAAATCGGTCTCTATTTTCTGCATACGTGATTGCTTCTTTACCGTCGATTTTGTCTTTCCTGCGGTATTCAGATGCTATCTTGATCATGGTTTCTTTGGCTTTACGAGCATTCTTGCACATTCGATTAAGCAGTTTTACATTCTCGTTCATTTTTCGAATGCTCTGTTGATCATGCCGAGACAACGTCTGAAGCTGTGTCTCGTAACCTGTTTGGAGCTTTGAGTAGTAATCGATGCCTTCATCAAGGATTTCGCGGGCTTCCCTTTCAAATTCAAGGCGTTTCGGAACATCATCTATTGCAATGAACCGTGAATCATGCCGATTAGGATTAGCATTGTAGATTAATGGCTTCTGATGCCACGCCATGTCTTCCAATTGGTCTTTCATGTGATTGAGTGCAGGTGAGGCTTTTGCGTCTTTCATCTTCTCTATGTGACATTCACAGACTAACTCAATTTCCTGTTTAAGTTGATTGGCGTCCCAATTCGCTGCTTCCTTGAGAAGCTGCTCAACAGACGGCGTTGGCGTCTTGACATATCCTCCTTCAGAGAAGATTTGGCTCAAATCGTAGTGAATAAAGCGAAACAGGCGATCCCGCGTTTCTTGTTCTTCAGCAGCGACGGCTTCTGCTCGCAGGTTTTCCAGGTCAGCAGTGATGAAAGCTGCTGGGTCGATGACTATTTTTGAATGGGGAAAGCTCATGCCTTCAGTGTGACAAAGGCTCGCGTGAATCGGATATTTTGGTGAGGCAATTTCTTCGTCTGACACTTAGTGACCCTCCAAATGCTCGGTTTCGAGGTGGTCTGAAAGCTGTTTGGAAAGCTGTTTGAAAACCTCTTGAATAAGCCATTCAACAGCGTCTGCTCGATTCTTGAAGTGTTTCTTCTCCATGATAACGTCAAGTTTGGTGTCGGCGTCATCGGTTATGGCTACGCCCAAATTCTTGGTCATTCGTTCATTCCTCCTTTTTTTTTGTTTCGTTCGACGTTCAAAACAACATAAACAGCGTCGTATATAAAAATTACGCATTTGAATTAATTTCTCCCAGAAAATGTTGCAAATAGCAATTTTTTAACGAAATAAACATTAAGTTAAAATAAAACTTGTGGGATAGTTTGCTGGCTCAGTTTTCTCAGCGTTTTCGACATTTCAGAATTTTGGGGCAACGCGTTTCATACCATGCATTAGGCAACCAAAGGATAATGCACAAAGAGATCTGTAGAAATGTTTCCGTTATTCTGTTACGCTGTCAAATCGTTCAAGTGTTAACAGCATAACAGAATAACAGGTTCATACAAAAATCGCACCTGTGCGACGCATGGGGCGCGTCTGGAAATTTGAAAGTTCCATGGCGGATATATGCTTGCTGTCGTGTCCGTTTTCGCTTTAGGTTCGCTTTGTGCAATTTTCTACACTCGAATGTAACATACCATAAAACATACTATGTTTCCCATTGTTTCCCGTCGGAATCATGGTATGATTAGTTAAATACACGGTTGAACATCATGTTTCTGTAAACATGAACGGAGGTGAAATGAATGGCAAATCCAAGAGACAAGGAAACAGTCGTCGAGAAAATCAAGAACGGCGACGTGAAAGTGAAACGTCAGAAGCAGACGCACGCATCAAAAGCAAACGCTGAACAGCCAGCATCCACGGCAGCACAGGCAACGACTCAGGCGAAGACTGTGCCTTCTGAACGCGAAAAGCTGAACTATACTGAAGATCAGCTCATTACAGCAGTCAAGACAGTAGGGCATCCTGCATCTTCAAGAGAAATCAGCGACAAGCTCGGAATCAAAGACCCCGACCAAGGCAGAGCCTTCGTGCGATCACGCATGGAAGCATTAGTCAAGGAAAAGAAGATCGTGACAAGCAAGCCCGACGGAAAAAGCCTTTGCACGTTCCTGTATAGCGTCGCTTAGTAACTGACAACGAAAATCATATTTTTTTTTGGTAGTTATGAGCAGGATCGTTTCTGAAAAACTTTGCGAATTTCGATAAAGTTTTCAGGTGATCAACAGCTTTAAACGTTCCACGTTCGCTTACGCCATGTTTGTCCTTTATCCTTATTCCTAGGACAACAGACATCAGAGACGAATCTACATGAACAATCAGCTAGCAGTTGACAGCTAGCTAACAGTTAACAGCTTGAGGACATGCGAAACCTAAACCGTCCTTTGCTGCGTCTTGTGATGCTTTTCCTGAGACGTGGGACGTGGGATACGAAGCGCGTCAGCGATTATGAATGATAATACTGAAAACATCAGCGGTTATGTTAATTGTATATCGTCACGTCCTCCATGAAACGCTGTTGAAACGTTGAAACGACAGCGCGACGCTCCTGTTTACGGAACAACGTCAACACGTCACAGCATAACGGCAAAAGTGGGAAAAATGTTAGTCGAAGCGGAGCGAACAACGGTGCTAGAAAGTCCGAAAACATGGAACTTTGTCCTTTTCCCAAACAGAATCAATATGCTTCTGGTAAGGTGCTTTTCAGGTCACAGATGCCTGGGCATCTGCTATTCGAGAGTTTTCCAGACAAGTTGATTCCGCTTCTGTATCAAAGACCGAAGAAGAGAATAGTCTTTTATATATTGAGACGCAAAATGGTCAACGATAAAGTATGTCCAGTATGTCCAAAACGTTAATCATCGATGGCATCAAGTTTAACCTGTGGGTTCCTGATAACGAGAAAGAACAATTTCATCCAATTGTCAAGGAACACGCAAAAGAGATTTTTGGGCAAGATACGGTTTACCTTGACATTGCTTTGAGACTGAAGTCTGAAACGGGCTTAGGAGCAGAACCAGACGGTTTCATAATTGATCCTGTAAGAAAGGAATTGTATATAGCAGAAGTTGAATTATCGAAACATGATGTCTACAAGCACATAAACGACCAGTTGACTAGGTTCATAAATGGTATTGACAATCCACGCACCAAAAGTATCGTCGTGGAGGCTCTTTATGATGAAATCAATGACAGTAAGACGCTAGGCGAGTACTTTGACGAAAAGATAGACGAGAATCTGCACAGATGGCTTTCTCAATTGTTGAGTCAACCGCCAAAAATCGTGGTCGTAATCGAAGAAAAAACAGATGTAGTTGTTGAGGCATGCAAGATTCTGACGAAGAGTTTTGACACTAGAATTCTGGAGTTTCAAACTTTTCTGAGAGAAAATGCTCCTACAGTTCATGCACACTTGTATGAACCTCTTCATCTTGCCGAGAAGCAGTTCGTGGAGAGCCGAAAAAGACAGAAGAGCAAGACGACATTACCAGAGCATTATCAAAGCTGGGAGAAAATGCTTGCATGGGTTGACGATTCCCCAAGAGACTTGGTGAAGGAGTTGACCAATAGCATACGCTCTTTGGGTGAAGCGAATCCTAGACCAGTTGGCAGATACTATTGTTTCTATAAAGGCAAGTTCAGCACGAAATCCATTTTCGCTGCGTTTCTACTCAAAAAGAGGAGTTTGAAGGTCAGAATAAGAACTGACCCGAAGACTTTCATAGACGAGAGGAATTGGGTCGGAGACAAAATATACAAAGGGTGGTTCTTCAAACAGGGACAAGAACGGGAATTCGAAATTCAGGAAAAGGTGCAAATTCGTTACGCCATGGAACTGATAAAGCACTCGTATGGCATTAGTGGATAGAATGACGGTATTGGATGCAAATGGGAAAATACGATGACCTTCCTCTGAATAGAGTGAAAGCACGAACTGTGCATCAATGCAATAGATGCGGTGCAATCGTTATCATGGGAGATTATTACTACACTCAGAGAAACCGATTCTTGCAGTTCTTACATAGAACTCCCAAAGAGTTTTGCAGTAAATGTTATGATGAACATGGGAAAAACCTAGTGACTATGAAAAGCAAATATGATGAAGGCGACAGACCAAAGAAAACTGTGAAGAGCAATGAAGATGGAAACAACAAATCAAAGAAACTCGATACCTTCTTCTGAGAAAAATATCGCGTGCGCCTTTACTAAGTAAACAGGTTTGACAAACAAAACAATGTAATCCGTGTTTAACTATCTATCACCCAAAATCTTAAGCATATCTTGTGTCAGTCTGTTTTAGGTCTCTTTTCTCTAATGAACCTTGTTTTGACATGTTGTGTTTTGCTTAATCATGTATATACTGTGCATGTCTCCTCTAATGTTTTTTCTATTGTTACAACACATTATTGTAGAAATAGTTTATATGGATAGACTCTAGATGTAGTGTCTGATGTCTGGAGCAACCAGAAATGAGAAAAATCGGTACCACTCATTGTGAGGTTGCCCCATACATCAACCTTTCTGCGAATGGGACAAAGTAAGACCAGACTAAATATAAGATTAGCGTCACCCTTTATGATAAACAAGCCTTAATCAGGAACGCCGTCTCAACATGAAACTGATAACTCAAACTTGTGAATGATCCGATAAGATTGTTACAATTCATCAGCCTTTTGCAGATATCGATTGAAAATACCCATTTCCTTCGATATGTTTTTCGCAAATGTAGTGTATTCGAATATGAACTGGTTATAGTTTTCTCTGTACTCCCGAAGCTCAGGAAATAATGAATGGGCGTTCATCACAGCGATTACAAGCCCAACTAAGGCAACAATCGCCCCGAGCGAAAGAGCTTTGCCCCTATCCTGATCGTACATGTCCAACCTATTTCTCAGTTAAGAGAAGTTGTATTTATCTCTGATACTTAATTCGTGCGTACGTTCTTCCTCTTAAAGAACTACATCGAAGGTGATCGTTTATTCATAGTGCGTACGGGCATTCTTCGACGTGCAGAAACGAAGCGTCCAGAAACACAGAAAAAGAGGGAAGGTTGCGGCTTAGCATTTTGGTTCTCCGTTCAACCTGACATCGTGTTTGCGGCAAGCAGCAGGATGTCGAAGGCTAAGCTGCCTGGTGAAGCGTCTGCGCTTATCGTCAAAGTCCATCTTAGCGGCTCGGTGCAATAGCCTGCGGAGATTTGAGGAAGCAACGAAAACTCGTTCTGCGGAATCGGACGCCACACGCCGTCTGAATCGCCCTGCCAATAGTCGCATGTGAGGGTTACGCCTGAAGGAAGCGTGTCGTTCAGCTTCCAAGCGACGAAAACGGGGTAATCACCCGTGTCTTTGATCCTTATGTTCCTGACAGACGTGAAGATTATCTCTGTGTCCTTGGTTGTTCCAATGTCTAGGCTTCCCCAAGCTATCGAAGGCACAGGTGCGTCAATGAGCGTGTTCCACAATGCAAGCTTGTAACCCTTGATTGTTGCAGTGTTCGGTATCGTTGCTGTGTACTTGATCGCAGCGTAAGCCGCTATGGATGCCACAAGGATTGACAGCAGCATGACAGCGACAGCCAGTTTCTTGTTTTTCATTTTGTTCAACTCTCCTGTATTCTTTATGATACACCGTCGATTTAATCGACGCGTGCAATTCACAACATGTATCGGTTCGTATTTAACGATTGCGTTTCAAGTCAGGCGTCTCTCGCCAAAAGAAGCGCGAATAACAACTAAAAGATGAAAAGACGGCAGTTATTCAGATCTGAACGTTTATATATTTGTCTGTATATATCATTAATTGCGAAACCCCGACAAAAGCCAGCGTTTGCGGGAGAAGTAGGCTGGCGTTTGTGGATTTTCTCATCGTCCACTTGTATGGAGGTTTGGTTGAGCTATTTATGTTTTGGAGCTGTTCTCGTATTATGGTTCGTTTGGATAAAACTTTACCTCCCTCCTCCTCTGGAGCATAGCAATAGATGCATGCCATCACTATGAGAAAAGATGGCGTCAGCAGGAACCCAACAACGGTGGCAAGAGGCTGGATTGAGGCAGTCGCCGTGGGACCGGCAACTGCTAATAGCAGGGTTGCTACGACAGCTGACCAGAATCCAAGCCGACTAGCAAATGTTTTCATATTGCCTTCTACCAACTAGAATACAGAACCTAGGAATAAAAATTCTATCTTCGTCAGAGACCGCGCGCTTTCGAAGCGCATAAGAAATCTTTTATCCGAGCTACCGGCTAACCAATAATCTGAGGGTTGGCTATGAAAACTCTGGTGATCTACTACACCCGCTCTGGAAACGCCAAATTCATGGCCGAAACCATTGCGGCAGAACTCGGAGCCGACATAGAAGAAGTAATTGACTTGAAGAACCGTCAAGGCAAACTTGCCTTCCTGCCAGCCGGCAGGGATGCTATGCGCGGAAAAGAAACCGAGATTGCCCAAACAAAAAGAACTCCGGCTGACTATGACTTCATAATTATCGGACAACCCGTCTGGGCTGGGAGTCCGACGCCAGCAATCAGAACGTACATGAACAAGAATGACTTGTCGGGAAAGAAGGTGGCGTTGTTCTTCTCGGATTCTTCGGATCAAGCCGTCGAGAAGACCAAAGCGTTGATGCTGAACTCCACCTTCGTAGGCGAGTTAGCCTTGCCGGCGAAAGCGTTGGAGAACAAGGGAGAGGCGAAGAAGAAGATCGCTGAATGGTGCAACACACTCAAAACGGTGTAGCACGCGCTTTTTCATTCTCTACGATTTCTTCCGTTCTCAAGCTTTGCTCGCGCTGCGAGCACACTGAACGGTTTACACGCTTAAAGCATAAAGGATATTATAATCCGTTTTGTTTTGATGAGTCTTATGTCGTCAATAGATTATATTCTCACTCGCAGAAGCATTAGACGCTATGAAACCAAGGATATACCTGAAGAGGTTCTGCAACAAATTCTTGAGGCTGGCAGGCAGGCTCCTTCCGCTGCTAATAGACAGCCTATTCGTTTCGTCATTGTGAAGGATCATGAGATACTAAAGAAGTTGTGCGATAATTTGATTACCCGTTTTGTCAAATATGCTCCCGTCGCTATTGTTGGGTGCGCAGACGTAAAATCGCTTTTGACTGGAAAATGGGCTGTTGTTGACGCCACAATTGCAATGCAGAACATGGTTATTGCCGCGTGGACTTTAAGGGTCGGTTCCTGTTGGATAGGAGCTTGCAACGAAGAAAAAGTCAAGGAATTGCTAAAAATCCCTGATAAATGGAAAGTTG
>Ga0315279_10000431_pt1 | contig 84210 bp, 58 predicted proteins | sample YL17G06_20_MG_FD_203694 | JGI IMG/M metagenome (GOLD analysis project Ga0315279, IMG submission 203694) | Sediment microbial communities from Yellowstone Lake, YNP, Wyoming, USA - YL17G06_20 | ecosystem: Environmental > Aquatic > Freshwater > Lake > Sediment | place: USA: Wyoming | collected...
CAAGCGTCAAGTCCCTGAAGAAAAAATTGAGATTGAACAACAGATAATTAGCGAAAGCACAGGTTCTTTTGGAGACCTTTCTGCAGCTTTGCTCACTGTATCGGGAAGCATTGCGCGTGACTCGAACTCATCTCAAAAAGAGATATTATTCGACATATTAAGACTTACTGATCTCGAGAATTATATTAACTATGAAGTCCGCCCGACTTGGAAATGTCAATACTGTGGACATATTAACAGCTTAGATCAAGCCACATGCGCAAAGTGCGAAGCACCCAAAAAGTGAGTTCTCGTGACTTTGAATATAGCAAAAAAGTACTAAATCCCTTCCGGAGTTCTTGAAGTCTCATTAACGGAGAGTCGCATTTTCCTATGATCCTTTTTTCTTCACCCGTTCAGTATCTATTTTGTAAGCAGAACTTGTTGGAGGAAAACCCTGATAATAGTGGCGACATTAACCGATAAGTAAAAAAGAGAGAGTTAGAAAATTGAAGTTATGCACAGACCAACAACAGAAAAGGAATTTCCCATGAGAATTCCAAGCATAGCCGGCAACTGGAAGATGTATAAGACTCAAGAAGAAGCCTTCCAGTTAGCTTCGGTTTTAAAACAAAGGTTGTCTGACATAAATTCGGTGAAAGTGGTATTATGTCCTCCCTTCACCGCTTTGGCTTCGGTCAAAGAAGCTATCGAAGGCTCCAATCTCCTATTAGGTGCTCAAAACATGCATTGGGAAAAAGAGGGAGCTTACACCGGGGAGGTCTCCCCAGAAATGTTGTTGACAATCGGATGTAAATACGTTATTATAGGTCACTCGGAGAGAAGGAGTTATTTTTTCGAAACAAACCAAACCGTAAATCTAAGGGTTAAATCAGCGCTTAAATTTGGACTTATTCCCATTATTTGCGTGGGTGAGAGATTGGAAGAAAGAGAGGCAAACAAAACCGAGCAAGTAGTCGAAAATCATATAAAAGGGGCATTTGCCGACTTGACTGGCAACTTAGCCGAAGAGACGGTAATTGCTTATGAACCAGTTTGGGCAATTGGCACCGGAAAGACCGCTACACCAAGTCAGGCAAACGAAGTTCATCTCTTCATAAGAGAGCTTTTGTCATCCATGTTTAGCAAAGAGTGTGCGGACAAAATTAATATTCTTTATGGAGGTTCGGTCAAGCCGGAAAATTCTAGGCAACTTTTGGAGATGCCCGATATCGACGGGGCTTTAGTAGGTGGCGCAAGTTTGGATGCGGATTCTTTTGAGAAAATCGTAGGAAGTGCAACTTAGGACAAACATAATAGAATAAATAATTCACATACCCCTCACCTTAATCCTCTCCCACAAGGGGAGAGGAGACTTCACAAATTTCCCCTCCCTCGATGGGAGGGGGCAGGGGTAGGGTGAAAACGAACAAACTAACAAACTTATAAACTATCTTTATCAGGAGGTATTTTGATAACACTTTTAACCATGCTGCATGTGATCATTTGCATCTGTTTGATCATTGTGGTCTTGCTGCAATCCGCAAAAGGAGAAGGTTTAGCTGGAGCATTCGGTGGTTCTGGTATTACCGGGGCGGTCTTTGGAGGCAGGGGCGCCGCTACCTTTTTGTCTAAGGCCACTACGGTCTTGGCAATAGCATTCTTTTTAAGCTGTATACTCTTAAGCTTCTTGTCCCCGATCACAGGGCGTGCTGGAAGAAAATCAAGTGCTATCCCCGATGAGGCTCGAAAACAGGCAACCCAAGGAACAGCTCCGGCAACCAACATCCCTGCTCCCACACCCGAAGCTCAGCCCCAGACTCCGCCACAAGGCCAGACCGAACAGCCACCTCCGGGTGAAAGAAAATAATTTTCACCAAAACAGTCTACAATATATTTTTCCTAAACATGAATTGGGTATCTTGCGGAAGTGGTGGAATTGGTAGACACACCATCTTGAGGGGGTGGCGGCGCAAGCCATGCGGGTTCAAATCCCGCCTTCCGCACTTAAATCAAAAGATAGCAAATACTTCTCAGTAAAAGTCCTTTTTTCATTTTTACCTAATCCCTTTCTTCCCATCCTCCCGCGGCTCAACTGAGCTCAGAAAAGTCCAAAAGTGAATAATTCCTCCTACTAAAAAATTTCAATTTTTTCCTTGCCCTTTTGGTCAAATATTCGTTGATTATCCGAAGGATCCCGCTTCGCGGGACAGAAAGTTCTTATAGATAAAGGTTTTGATTACAGAGTAAGTTGCTTGAATTAAATTCGAATCGGAAACAAATGATAGGACTCTTCAAAAAACTGATCGTTCTTTTTCCCATTTTTAGTATGGCGCTCTTGCTTTGTTGTGCGAAAACTTCTGAAAAGAAAGATCTCAAGTCCGAAGAATCCCGCTCCGCGGGACCTAACTTTGATTTTGCTCTTCCCGATTTGAGTGGGAAAATTTCCAGTTTAAAAGATTTTAAGGGCAAGGTATTCATTATCAACTTCTGGGCGACCTGGTGTCCCGCCTGCGAGGAAGAAATACCTAAGTTGAACGAGCTCCAAGAAAGATATAAAAATGAGGGTTTGGTGGTGCTTGGCATCGCACTGGATAAAGACAGCTTAAATCTGGTGGAGCCATTTGTTCAAAAAAAGGGAATCGCATATCCCATTCTCAAGGGGGATGAGCAGGTGCTCCGGAGCTTGAAGGATTTTTCCGGAATACCCACTACTTTGATAATGGACCAAAAAGGGAATATAAAGAAAAAATATGACGGGTCATTTGATAAAGATGACTTGGAAAAGAATTTGAAAGAATTGCTTCGTTGAGATAAAAATGAAAGGAAGACTCCGTATCCCTCTCCCCCGAGAGGGTGTGTCAGAATTTCGGTTTTTGTAGCCGCAGACTTCAGTCTGCGACTATAAATATTGAAAGAATCGCAACCTAAAGGTTGCGGCTACAAAATCAAATGAAAGGAACTGTTACAATATGAAGAAAAAACATAAATCCAAAAATGCATATGCATTCTCCACATTGGCGGTATGCGCTGGAGAGGAAGATAGATTTCCGTATGGAGCAGTAACGAAACCTATCTTTCAAACCTCAACCTTCGCCTTTGAGAACACAGCAGAACTTATAAAATTTCAAAAAGGCGATCCAAATAAATATCTTTACACCCGATATGGAAATCCGACTTTAAAAACAGTTGAGGAGAAGATGGCGATCTTAGAGGGAGGTGAGGCAGGTTTGGTTGTCTCCTCCGGCATGGCGGCTGTCTCCACCATTGCTTTGACCTTGGTTTCCTCCGGAGAGGAGATAATAAGCACAGAGCCGGTCTACGGGGGAACGTATCATCTTTTCAAACATGCTTTCTCTAATCTTAACATCAAAGTCCACTTTGTCAATCCTGAAGAAATAGACAAAGCCAAAGATTGGTTAAGCCCCAAAACCAGGCTCTTCTTTTGTGAAACCCCCACCAATCCCAATCTAAAAGTGGCGGATATTGTAAAATTCGTTGGGATCGCCCAAAAGAAAAAAATCCCCGTTGTGGTGGATAACACTTTTGCCACACCCTATAATCAGAAGCCACTTGCCTTGGGGGCTGATTTTGTGGTTCACAGCGCCACCAAATACCTGGGTGGACACAGCGACTTAGTGGCAGGAGTGATTGTGGGCAAGAAAAAAATTATAGACCAAGCCAGGGAAACTATGAAAGTATTCGGGGGGTGTATCGATCCTTTGGGTGCCTTTCTTCTTTTACGAGGACTCAAAACCTTAGCCATAAGGGTGGAGAGGCACAACCACAATGCCGAAAAGATCGCTTCATTTCTGTCTAAACATAAAAAGGTTAAACGAGTTTTTTATCCGGGATTGCCAAATCATTCTCAACATGCTTTGGCAAAAAGACAGATGCAAGGATTCGGGGGGATGGTCTGCTTTGAAGTTAAAGGTGGCTTGAAGTCTGCCGCCAAAGTGATGGATTCTTTAGAGCTTTTCATCAATGCCACCAGTCTGGGCGGGGTAGAGTCGTTGGCAAGCATTCCCGTCCTTACCTCTCACTATGGATTTGGTCAACAGGAGCTGGAAAAAGCAGATGTTACCCCCGGAATGATTAGATTATCCTGTGGCATCGAGGATGCAAACGATCTGGTGGAAGATCTGAAGCGGGCTTTGGATAAGGTGTAAGGTTTTAGGTGTAAGGTGTTAGGTTATAGGGGCTATTGAAAAACTCCTTTAATGTCATTGCGAGGAGTCCAACGGACGACGAAGCAATCTCTAACCCATTGATTTATATCGAAGCGGGATTGCTTCGCTTTCGCTCGCAATGACGCTCCTTTGGGTTTTTCAACAAGCCCGATAGGGAAAAGCATTTTATGGCAAAGGGCATTTATCAATTATTGATCTATTTGCCTAAAAATGCTTTGATTGTTATCGGCAAAAAGGGAAGGTTTAGATTTCCTAAAGGTTATTATTTTTATACCGGCAGTGCTCGCAATGGATTGGAAAAAAGGGTGGAAAGGCATCTTAAGAAAAATAAAAAGCATTTCTGGCATATCGATTATCTATTGGATTTTGCTTCGATCAAAGAGGTCTTCTTTTTCACCAATGGTAAACTTGATGAATGTGCTTTGAACTTAAAAATGTTAGAAAAGCCTGAAGCCAAGATTATAATGCTGAAGTTTGGCGCAAGCGATTGTGATTGTCCTGCTCACTTAGTATTTTTTGAAAAAATGCCAAGGATTCGTATGAATACACACGCGAATTCATGTGCATCCCCTCTCCCCTTGTGTGAGAGGGATAGGGAGAGGGGTAACTAAATAAAATCCGCCTCCATTGTAAAGGATAAAAGATGGCAAGTAAATTATATTTCATAGACTCCAGGGTAGAGAAATTTGATTATCAATATAGCGTCTTGGGAAGATTAGAACGAATTTTAGAAAAGATCGACTTAAAGAGATATTTTTCTAAAGATGAGTTAGTGGCAATCAAAATGCATTTGGGCAATCCCGGAGCACATCATACCATCAGACCAAATTTCGTCCGACGGGTGGTGGATCAATTAAAGAGAGTTGAGGTAAAGCCCTTTATTACAGATTCTGCAAGACTGAAAGCTTACGAATATTTAGAAGTTGCCAGTCAGACGGGATATAATCCCCTGAGCTTAGGTGCACCCGTGATCATTGCAGATGGCATCTTTGGATTGGATTCGATAAAGGTAAGGGCGGGAGAGCTACTGCAAGAGCTATACATTCCCTCTGCCATCTACGATGCCCCCTCCATGATGGTCCTGACCCACGTCAAAGGACACATTGACTCAAGCTATGCTGGAGCTATTAAGAATTTAGCCATGGGATGCGTAACTGCGGTCCCCAGAGAATGTGGATGGAAAGGTGGGGGACGGGGAAAGATGCATTTTCACACGCAACAAGAGCTGATGACCTGGGACGAATCTTTATGCACCTTCTGTGGCATTTGCGCCAACAACTGTCCCCAGGATGCAATTGTGGTGGAAGCCAAATCTTTCAAGGTGGATGAAAGTCTATGTTGGAGATGCGGAAGATGTGTCAGGGTCTGCCCAGAGAAAGCCTTGACAGTTCCCATCTCCATGGAGAATTTTTAAATTTCTTTGGCTGAAGCGGCAAAGGCGGTTCTTTCCACTTTTAAACCGGGGAAAGTTTTCTATATCAATTTCCTCATGGATATTCAGCCAGAGTGCGATTGTATGGCGATGTCTGACACCCCGGTGGTTCAGGATCAGGGGATTTTGTTGGGTGACGACATCGTAGCAATCGACAAAGCTTCTTTGGACTTGATCGCTAAAGCCCAACCTCTCCCCCAATCCAAAGCTGAAGGGATGAAGGTGGAAAAAGGTTCGGATGTTTTGAGCATGATCAACCGAAAAAATGCCAAAATTCAGATAGAATCAGCGGAGAAGATGGGACTGGGGAAAATGGAATACGAACTGGTTTGTGTTTAATTCCCAACAGATTAAAGGATTAAAGGATGGGAAGAAATCCGTTCAATCTGTTAAATCTGTTGGGAATAAATTTAAACACTTCAAAACATGTTAAGCACCTCTCGCCGAGCTGAGCTGACCCTTCTTCTTTTAACCTTCTTCTGGGGCATCACCTTCCCATTAGTCAAAATCGCTTTAGACTTTTGCTCCCCTTTTCTTTTTTTAGCTATCAGATTTGCTATTGGCACTTTGATTATTGCGGTGATCTATTCAAAAACAATCTTTTTTATAGATAAAGCTACCATTAAAGCCGGAATCATCATCGGAATTTTTTTGTTTCTGGGTTTTGCCTTCCAGACCGTGGGGTTGAAATATACTGCCTCCTCCAAGTCCGCATTTATCACCGGACTTTTTGTGATTATGGTTCCGCCTTTATCCGTCCTTATGATCAAGGAAAAACCAAAGATTTTTTCTTTAATCGGCGTGGTCTTAGCCCTAAGCGGGCTTTGGCTTATGACCAGACCGAAAGGCTCAGAATTTAACTTTGGAGATTTACTGACCCTTTTCTGTGCCATATCCTTTTCGCTTCAGGTGATATATGTTCAGATCTACAGCCCAAGGTTCGATTTCGAAAAGTTAGTATTTGTTCAACTTCTGACCACCACCATCTTGAGCATTCCCTGCATGTTCCTATTTGAGACGATAAAGTTTACTTATAATCCCAATTTGCTTTCTGCCATACTGGTTACCGCCCTGTTTGCCACCGCCTTGGGGATCACCATTCAGAATCGGATGCAGAAGGACACCACTGCCACCAAAGCCTCCATCATCTATACCGCAGAGCCGGTCTTCGCCGGTGTCTTTTCCTACCTTATTTTAGGTGAAACTTTAGGGTTAGTGGGGATGCTTGGGGCTGGGTTGATCCTCTCCGGAATGCTTTGCTCCGAGTTAGGCAAACGCTAAATTTATCAGAATACTCTTCTTGAAATTGTTTCAAAAAGCAAACTTTTTTTCTGGAATTTCGTAAAAATAACAAGGTCACAAATTGAGATTGAGATTCAGTCTCAATTGCCGAGGACGAAAATCATGCGACCCATTGATGATTTTACCAAATACTTAAACGCAAAAAATCTTAAACTGACCAAAGAGAGAAATGCCGTCCTGCAGGAGATCTTTCTGCGCCCGGGACACCTGGAAGCGGAGGACCTTTGGCATAGCCTTCGGAAGAAAAAGAAAAGAGCCTCCCGTGCCACCATCTATCGAACCTTAGATCTTCTGGTGGACAGTGGAATGGTCAGAAAGGTTGATTTAGGACACGGACATTCTCATTATGAACATGTCTTAGGGCATGCCCATCACGAGCACATGATTTGTCTCAAATGCGGGAAGGTGATCGAATTCTCGGACAAAGGAATTGAGCGCTCCATGAAAAAACTATGCGAAAAGAGTGGGTTTGAACACACCTCCCACTATTTTGAGGTTTTCGGACATTGTGGCAAGTGCAGAAAATCTTAACAGCGTGACGAAGGTTAGAGTGAATTCGAAAGTCCTTCATAATAAACATCAAAAAATCAGGAAAACATGACAACCAAAGATTTAACTCAGTTAGAAGAAGGAGAGACAGGAGTAGTGGTGAGCATTCATGGCGGATATGGTTTACTCCATCGCCTGGAATCGTTGGGGATAAGAGTGGGCAAAAAAGTTACCAAGATTAGTTCTCAGCTTATGCGCGGTCCCATAACCGTCAGGATAGATAATTCTGAGGTCGCCATCGGTTTTGGTATGGCAAGGAAAATCTTGGTGGAGAAGGAGAAATGAAGGGTGACTATCCTGGGGATGTGCAACGAATCTTCAACCGATGGGCACCCCTCTATCCCATAGTCGATTTATTTGCCAGAGGAATCCGGGAAAAGGTCTTCCATTTTACATCTCCAAGAAAGAAAGCAAAGATTTTAGATGTTTGCACAGGCACCGGGGGACAGGCTTTTGAATTCGGAAGAAGAAGCTTTGAAGTTAGGGAAATTGATCTCTCCGAAGATATGCTGAAGATAGCTCGAAGGAAAAACAGGTATGCGAATGTTAGATTTGAAATAGCAGACGCTTCGAATCTGCCATATAAGGACAACTATTTTGACATCTCCTGCATTTCCTTTGGCTTGCACGAAATGCCAAAATACATTGGAGAAAAAGTCCTGAGGGAAATGATCAGAGTCACTAAACCGCAAGGCAAAATCATAATAGTCGACTGGGCTCTTCCCCTTGGAAGGTTTAAAAAATTCTTGTTCTATCATTTTGTTCGGCTTTTTGAAAGTAAATATTTTCCAGAGTTTATCAAAGCGAATCTGCAAAATCTGATCGAGGGCACCGGTCTTGAGTTCAAAGGATCCTGTGAGTGGGCGTCTGGAAGTGTAAAGATTTGGAAATATGAGAAAGTATAAGCGGGAAATTTCACCATCTCTCCACAAGGTGGAGAAGGGAGACAAAAAGAGGGTGAGATGAAAATAAAAAATTTATGATGCGAAAAATTCTTCTCATCGGCAACCCCAATGTGGGCAAAAGCGTGATCTTTTCCAGACTTACCGGGGTCAATGTAATTACCTCCAATTATCCGGGCACCACCGTTGAGTATACCAAAGGATATATGAAATTGGGTAATGAAAAGGTAGAGGTCATCGACGTGCCCGGAACCTATACACTTGAGCCTACCTTGCCGGCAGAAGAAGTTGCGGTAAGGATGCTGGACAGGACAATAGAGGAGAAAGATAGTATTGTCATTGACATTGTTGATGCGACTAATTTAGAGAGAAATTTAAATCTCACCCTCCAACTGCTTAAAAAGGACATTCCGGTAATGGTTGCCTTAAATTTATGGGATGAAGCCGGACACATTGGCGTTTCCATCGACGTAGAAAAACTGCAGAAAATCCTTGAGGTGCCAGTCGTTCCAACCGTAGCCATAACTGGCGAAGGAATAAAGAAGTTGGTGGAGACTTTACCGGAGGCAAAAAAAGGAGGCTACCAATTTGAGAATGGTGAAAGATGGCATGAAATCGGCAGAATTGTGGAAAAAGTTCAGGTGGTAAAACACCGGCATCATACTTTCTTAGAGCGGCTGGGGGATTTTACGGTAAGACCGCTTTCAGGAATTCTCACCGCAATTATTATTTTATTTTTAGCATTTAAAATCGTGAGGTTTGTCGGCGAAGGATTGATAAACTATCTTCTTAACCCTCTCTTTAATGATTTTTACCTTCCGCTTTTAACCAAAGCTGTCGATGTCCTCCTGCCAATAAAATTCATTCATAATTTGCTTTTGGGCACAACCCCTGACCCACTTGGGTCGTTTGGAGTTTTGACTGCCGGGCTATATATTCCCTTTGTTATAGTTCTGCCGTATTTGTTCTCATTCTACCTGGTATTAAGTTTTTTAGAGGATTGGGGCTATCTTCCTCGACTGGCGGTGCTTCTGGACAACGTATTCCACCGGGTGGGGCTTCACGGCTATTCCTCAATTCCCGTGATCTTGGGTTTGGGGTGCAAAGTCCCAGCAATACTGGCTACAAGGATTTTGGAAACCCGAAGGGAAAAGATCATCGCCATTGCCCTAATTCTTATGAGCACTCCTTGTATGCCCCAGACCGCAATGATTGTAAGTATAGTTGCTCCCCATGGTGGTAATTATCTTATTTTAATCTTTAGCCTGCTCTTTTTTGTTGCCATAACTACAAGCCTTCTCTTAAACAAGCTACTTGCGGGCGAAACGCCCGAATTACTCTGTGAAATCCCCCCTTATCGCATTCCAAAACTTTCCATTCTTCTTAAAAAAGTTTGGCTTCGGCTGAGTTCATTTATCACATCAGCCATACCCCTTATCATTCTGGGCATCTTTCTTATCGGCATTTTAGATTTATTAGGGGTAATTAGTTTTGTAAGTAGAATCTTAGGTGCACCGCTCTTATTTATTCTCGGTCTTCCCCCGGAAACTGTTTTTGCAATAGTAACCGGATTTTTACGAAAGGACGTTTCCATTGCGCTATTGCCACCTTACCATTTATCTCCGAAGTCTTTAGTTATCGCCTGTATATTTTTAGTCCTGTACCTCCCTTGTATTTCCACTTTCTTTGTTATGACCAAAGAATTGGGACTACGAAATGCGTTGAAACTGGCGGCAATTTTACTGGCTTCAGGTCTTTTGGTCGGTGGGATTCTAAATCTTATTTTTAAAGCTGTTGGGTCTTGATCATCTCATTTATTTGTCGTTATGACGAATAAGAAATGCATAATGACGGATGAATAATGACGAATCGTGTAGTTGTCTTTCGCAATTTTTTATTTTTCACTATGCACAACATGAATGTTTCACTATGCTCACAGGATACTAATTGATATTTGATGGTCGACGTTTCTGATGTTTCTGACCTTTCTGACGGTTCTGACGGTTGTTTTTCAAAAATTCTGCGTAGCAATTCATAAGAATAGTTCTGTTAACCAACTGCCCCCTCACCTCCCGCCTTCGGCGGGATATTCGACTTGCCCCCTCCCCGGTGGGGGTGTATCATAATGTCATTCTGAGGCGTTAGCCGAAGAATCTCGATTTTCTAACTTATTGAAACTATTAGATTCTTCCCCCGCCAATGGTTCGACTTCGCTCACCATAAAAGGCGGGGTCAGAATGACAACTGTGTATCCTTAAGGGTTGTGACACAGTTTCGGTGGGAAGAGGAACAACAACCTCTCCCACTAACCGGCACCCTATCTCTATCACCCTCAAAGTTCGAGTGATTTTGGTATCCGGTGGAGAGAAGTGTCAACGGTGTCAATGAGTTAGGCGGATATGCCGGGCGCAAATTCTGACGTTACAACAAACTCACCCCCTTACTCCCCCTCTCCCACGCCTTTGGCGGGATTTTCAACTTATTAAGAGAAAGGGCACAGGGGTGAGTTCAAAACCTTTAATAGTGCCAGGAGCACGGGGCTCCTGACCTATCATTAAGCCATCTGCATATGTTTATATAAAGGTTTAGCAATAGGCTTTAAGCATTTGGAAGCATTCAGGATTTCTATCCCAATCACTTGACCTCTGTCATCCAGCTCTACGTTTATACCTGGCACAACTTCTACAAATTCCTCTTCCTTCCCTTTCTTAGCTACGATGTAAAGGATGTCTGATTTAGAGTCGTAATTTACCAAAGGTTTCTTATTCATATTCTTTGCCACCTTCCTGAATTTATTCGGGCGGTTTTTTGATAAACCTTTAAGGGGTGAATCGTGATAATTTCTATTACCTCACCTTTCTTGTCATATGTTACGGCAACTTCTCTTGGTTTGTTAATAAATCTAATCTTATGCACAGCTACATAGTGTTGAGTTGAGCTATCGTAATAATGTTCCTTTGCTTCTTTGAAAATCTTTTTTGGCAAATGAGAGGGAATACCTCTAACTTTTAGACGAAACTTTAGATGAGGTGTGTATATTATTTTCATTTTTAGAAATCTAACTATTGATTATCCGGTTTCCGCATTACACGCTTTTCTGGTAAACCAGCGTTTTAAGTCACGTGCCCTGCGCACCTGACAAATGAATAGTGTCAGGAGCACGGGGCTCCTGACCTACTTGCTCCCAAGTATACTTCTTTTGCTCTATATCGCTCCCCATAATTGTGGGCAAACGCCCACCCGTCTGGTAAAGAGGGGCACTAAAATGAGGAGGTTCCGTTAACACAACCGATATTCATGAGGGCAACAAGGCAAGATATTCAGCTAGCTTGTTAGGATAGTAATGTTTAAAATATCCTATTGCTATAGCACGAGCCCACGCAACATTAGCTTCTGTGGAACATGAGGTTGTAATAGCCTGACTGGCTTCGTTTTTTCTATCAACAGCAAAGTAGGCGATTGATGCCAGGAGCATAGCACGCGGATATTCGGTAGTACCCTGCAATTCTTTAGCAAGAGAAAGAGCTGTTTCAATGTTGTTACTACGAAGGGCAAGGAAAACCTGACGCAGGGTAATTAATGGTATGTCATCTTGAGTTACTTCACCTTCGACAAGTCTGGATTTCTCCAACAGTCTAGCCCAAGCATCAGCTTCATCACATAGTCCTTTGCCATCAAGCGCTATGATAAAGCCAATGGTGTAGGCAGGGTGTAATATAGATGCTTGGGAAATCGTCTGCCCGGTAGGAGTGAGTAACTCAAGCGCCTCGCGATAAAGAGCAATCGATTCGTCCCACTCCGGCTGGGGTTTGTTGCTAAGGCAGTAGCCTATTCGGAACAGGGTGCTAGCGCGGTCATCCGCCTGTTCAGGCGCAGTGCGTAAGTTGAGCGCCTGACGATAGTGGGCAATCGCTTCATCCCACTCCGGCTGGGGTTTGTTGCTAAGGCAGTAGCCTATTTGGTACAGAGTGCGGGCGCGGTCATCCGCCTGTTCAGGCGCAGTGCGTAAGTCGAGCGCCTGACGATAGTGGGCAATCGCTTCATCCCACTCCGGCTGGGGTTTGTTGCTAAGGCAGTAGCCTATTTGGTACAGGGTGCGGGCGCGGTCAATAGACTGCTCAGGCGAAGTGAGCAAGTCGAGCGCCTGACGGTAGAAGGTAATCGCTTCATTCCACTCCGGCTGGGGTTTGTTGCTAAGGCAGTAGCCTATTTGGTACAGGGTGCGGGCACGGTCAACAGCCTGCTCAGGCGCAGTGAGCAAGTCGAGCGCCTGACGGTAGAAGGTAATCGCTTCATTCCACTCCGGCTGGGGTTTGTTGCTAAGGCAGTAGCCTATTTGCTTCAAGATGCGGGCGCGGTCAATAGACTGTTCAGGTGCAGTGAGCAAGTCGAGCGCCTGACGGTAAAAGGTAATCGCTTCATTCCACTCCGGCTGGGGTTTGTTGTGCAGGCAGTAGGCGATCTGGCGTAAAGTGTTGGCGCGGTCGGCAACCTGTTCCGGTGCAGCGAACAAGTCCAGCGCCTGGCGGTAGAGGGTAATCGCTTCGTTCCATTCCGGCTGTGCCTTGCTGTGCTCGCAATGCAAGCACCATGCCAAATAGGATAGGGTTTTACCATGCTCCGATGCATTTTTCCCACCAGTGAACTGCTCCAGTATCTCCCGATAACAGGCTATTACTTTATCACATTCTTTCTCAGGTTTGTCGTGTAGGCAGTAAGCTATCTGGTACAAAGCATCGACCTTGTGTTTGCCTGTAGCATGGGCATATGATCTTTGAGCGCAGCATAATCCGGTTTGGTACCTTTGCTCATTCATTGCGAGTTTCGAAAGATTGATCCAGGCATCAGCCAAGTCATCCGGCTTGCCATCTTCTTTGATAGACTCACTTTGTTGAAGAAAAGACTCCAGCCCAGACCATACCTGCTGTTTTAAGGAGTCGCTTAAATTAGCAGGCGAATTCTTTATTATTTCCTGGACGGGATCATACATCGTGGCGCGGCATGACTGCTCGGAATCTGGGAGGAGGGCAAATGTTTTGCGTAGAGTGGCAACTGTTGTTTCGGCTACATCTGTTCCATATCCTTCGACTCCAGAGAGGATGTACGAGAGCAATACCCAAGAGGGTTTTTTGAGGTAATTAGTGATAGTAAGGGCATCAATTCCAGCCCGATTTTGTGGCATTACATGGCGAACGATTTCTTCAACTCCTGTCGGTTCCGCTTTTATCATAGGCCTGTATCCGGTCTTCACGTCGCCCCTATTATCGGACACGAGTTTCCACACTTGGGTGAGGAACCGCACCGGGACCTGACCGGCTTCTTTCATCGTCTGTCGCACTTCTTCAACGAGCCTTTTTTCTCCATGGCGCGCCAGGATAGGAGCAATTATCTTGTCTACGGTAAAATCGATTTCTGTTTTCCCAATTAGGTCGGCAGACATCACGTATGCAGTCTTCCTCGTTCCATGGGTTCTCTGAACCTTTAGGTAAACACTCAGCAAGTTCTCTAGGTCTGGCAGCTGCTAAAAGTCGCCAAGAACGAGGCGATTCCATCAGCAGGCGTGCGATTTTCAAATTAGCAGGGATGTGAACATTGTCCAATATAAACACTATTCGTTGTTTCTGAAGCGATAACTTCTTCTGCTTGACTGTATCTGTTAGACGAACCACTGCCGCTTCAGTCTCTTCGATAGTGAGATCTTCGCGTGGTTTGAGATAGATCGGAATTAAGGTATCGCGCTGACGCTTACTTGTTTCTAAGGCTATATAGGTAAGTAGTGTAGTTTTACCACAAAAAGGCAGACCCAGGAAAAGGTAATCACGATCAGCCGTCAACCAGCTATTCAATCGTTTTGTGAATTTCGGAAGTGGTAGAAAATGATAGGCAATCTGTTGCTCTGTACGTAGTTCCTGCAGTAAGGGTGTCTTTTCTTCCAGAGGAACCTGGTAATTCAACTTTGATTCTACGACTTGCCAAGTTATATCTTCACGAGGTTGTTCTATAACAACCGGTGCTTGGCGCATTATAGGAGGCAAGGATTGGGACCCGAAACCATAGTCACATGCTACAGCCAAGTCTGACCTATCGCTTAACAACAGGATTTTAGTAGGGGATTGTGGTTGTGATGGCGGAGGTGTAATTGGGGTTAACCAGGGGAGTTTATTCAATGGCCACATGCCATGGTCATCTGTTTTTTTACCAGGTACTATACATTGAACCCAACCCCCGCTTTTGTACTCGCGTAACCAAACTTCACCCGTACCTGATTCCAAATCGAGACGTACAAAATTGTAACCGCTTTCTTTGTATTTGTCAGAACGCTCATAGCAAGCACCTGCAGCAATGGTCGTATGTCCATCCACATAAGTCTTCACCCAATTCTCATGTTCGTGGCCATGTAATACGAAATGAAAGTCGCGCTCAATCTCTCGCCCGAATTCGGGGTCTTCATGTGTATTAAACCAGTTTGTTGGATGATGCAATAGAGCAATCGAAAACATAGTATGGTTAAGTTTAGCACGGACATTCTCCAACTGCCATTTTCCGCCCACCCATAGCTTGGCCTTTTCCTGTTCGCGGCAGCATGACCATGCGGAGTTGAACCCACAAATACCAATGGTAACATCACTAACTTGGCGTGTAATTGCATACACTAAACGGTCAATATCGGTCAAAAGATGTGAGTAACTATTGTTTGTCAAAAACTCGCGATAGGCTGCAAGGCGCTCCATGTAACGTTTCCACTGTGGTTCGCATGCTTCAAGGAGCTTATAGATTTCCCAGGGGTCATGTTGATTATCAAGCCACGATGTCTGGTCATCTCCCACCACCTTTCGGTTTACATCATGATTGCCAGGGACAATAAATACGTTTGTAATGGGTATTGACTGGTCAAATGCTTGTCGCACAGATGAGAAGAACTGTTGTGCTATGGTGAATTGATTTGGCATCTTTGGAGTGGGGCTTGTAACCGCCTCACCAAAAGCAGCGTCACCAGTGAAGAAAATGAAATCAGGATGGAGGTCATGCTCGTGTTCCATTTTTCTCAGATCATTTACTAAGGTATCTTTAACCCTACTAGCGTCCCAACCCATCCCTTTTTTTCCTGCGTGCAGATCCGAGATGTGTAGCCATGTGATGTTTTTACTCATATCTTAGTCCCCTTAATTACAGTGATCGTTCAAAAGGCGCTTCGGTAATTTCTTATTAAGGTTCTTTCAATTCAATATAATTTTTCTGTGTGGATTGTCAACAAAAAAATCCCGACTTTTTCGAAATCGGGATTTTAATTATTACTCCCGGCAGCGTTCTACTCTCCCACACGGTCGCCCGAGCAGTACCATCGACGCTGAGAGGCTTAACTTCTGTGTTCGGAATGGGAACAGGTGTTTCCCTCTCGCCAAGGCCGCCGGAAAATTTTCTTAGCAGAAAATTTTAGTTAATGGTTCGTGGTGGGTGGTTCGTAGTCACCCCCACCCATTACTACGAACCATGAACCAATGACCAAAATTTTTGCCTTGTAAAAATTTTATAGGACAACTTCATAGAGAAACGAAAAAGCGAGCAAGCGGTCTTCCTTAAACTCAAGACCAGAGGATAAAAATTTATTGATCAAGTCGCACGGCTTATTAGTATCGCTCGGCTGAAGCCATTACTGGCCTTACACCTGCGACCTATCAACCCCGTAATCTACGGGGAGCCTTAAGCCCCGACCCCGAAGGATCGGGGGGGATATCTATTCTTGAGGTGGGCTTCGCGCTTAGATGCTTTCAGCGCTTATCCCATCCGGACACAGCTACCCAGCTAATGCCTCTGGCGAGACAACTGGTATACAGGAGGTCCGTCCATCCCGGTCCTCTCGTACTGGGGACAGCTCCTCTCAAATATCCTACGCCCGCATCAGATAGGGACCGAACTGTCTCACGACGTTCTAAACCCAGCTCACGTACCGCTTTAATTGGCGAACAGCCAAACCCTTGGGACCTTCTCCAGCCCCAGGATGCGATGAGCCGACATCGAGGTGCCAAACCTCCTCGTCGATGTGAACTCTCGGAGGAGATCAGCCTGTTATCCCCAGAGTACCTTTTATCCGTTGAGCAACGGCGTTTCCACACACAACCGCCGGATCACTAAGCCCTGCTTTCGCATCTGCTCGACTTGTAGGTCTCGCAGTCAGGCTCCCTTATGCCTTTGCACTCTACAGCTGATTACCATCCAGCTTGAGGGAACCTTTGGGCGCCTCCGTTACCATTTAGGAGGCGACCGCCCCAGTCAAACTACCCGCCTGACACTGTCCCTGACCCAGCTTCATGGGCCCGAGGTTAGGATTCCGATAAGGCAAGGGTGGTATTTCAACGGCGACTCCACCGACCCTAGCGGGCCAGCTTCAAAGTCTCCCACCTATGCTACACATGCAGTACCAAAACCCAATATCAGGTTATAGTAAAGGTTCACGGGGTCTTTCCGTCCCGATGCGGGAAAGCGGCATCTTCACCGCTACTACAGTTTCGCCGAGTCCCTCGTTGAGACAGCGCCCAAGTTGTTACACCATTCGTGCAGGTCGGAACTTACCCGACAAGGAATTTCGCTACCTTAGGACCGTTATAGTTACGGCCGCCGTTTACTGGGGCTTCAGTTCAAAGCTTCGCCTCCTCGATTGCTCAAAGAAGCTAACCTTTCCCTTTAACCTTCCAGCACCGGGCAGGTGTCAGTCCCTATACTTCGCCTTGGGAGGCTTAGCAGAGACATGTGTTTTTAGTAAACAGTCACCCAGGCCTCTTTAGTGTCGCCCCATTCTGCATTCCAGAGCAAGTCCGAAACACATACCAGGGGCACCCCTTCTTCCGAAGTTACGGGGCCATTTTGCCTAGTTCCTTAACGAGGGTTATCTCGAGCACCTTAGGATATTCTCCTCACCTACCTGTGTCGGTTTGCGGTACGGTCACCCGAAAAGCTCGCTTAGAGGTTTTTCTTGGCAACCTGCTTAAGACCAGTTTATGGGCTTGCGCCCTCCCCATCACCTCTCGAAGTAAACCAGGGTGGATTTGCCTGCCCTGGACTTCTACCGGCTTAGACCACGTATTCCAACACGTGGATGGTCTTCACTTTTGCGTCACCCCATGGCTCAGACGCCTTTCAGGTGGTAGCCGAATCTTAACGGCTTTCCCATCACCTACGCCTTTCGACCTCGGCTTAGGGACCGACTTACCCTGAGAGGATTAACCTTCCTCAGGAAACCTTAGGTTTACGGTGTGCCGATTTCTCGTCGGCATTATCGCTACTCGTTCCGGCATAATCTCTTCCATTTCGTCGATCCTGCCTCGCAGCAGAACTTCAACCTATCATGGAATGCTCCCCTACCAGTAAGACAGTTTGGCGTTTGGAGCTTGTCAGTTTGAAAAACTAAGTCCCTCAAACTTAAACCCCAAACACTGCCTTAATCTATAGCTTCGGTGGCAGACTTAGTCCCGTGAATTATCGGCGCGGAGCCGCTAAAATAGTGAGCATTTACGCACTCTTTAAATGATGGCTGCTTCTAAGCCAACATCCTAGTTGTTTAAGCGATTCCACATCCTTTGTCACTTAGCCTGCACTTAGGGACCTTAGCTGATAGTCTGGGTTGTTTCCCTCTCGGCAATGAAGCTTATCCCCCACTGCCTGACTCCCGTAAAACAAGTGGACGGCATTCGGAGTTTGATTGGGGTTGGAAACCTTGTAGGGTCCCTTGCCCATTCAGTGCTCTACCTCCGTCACTCTATTAAACGAGGCTAGTCCTAAAACTATTTCGGGGAGAACCAGCTATCTCCAGGTTTGATTAGCCTTTCACCCCTATGCACAGCTCATCCCCTCGCTTTTCAACGCAAGTAGGTTCGGACCTCCATCCAGTTTTATCTGGATTTCATCCTGGCCATGCATAGATCACCTGGCTTCGGGTCTACTGCATGTTACTAAAAACGCCCATTTCGGACTCGCTTTCGCTACGGCTACCCCAGTATTTGGGTTAACCTGGCAACATACAAGTAACTCGCCGGATCATTATTCAATAGGCACGCAGTCATCCCGGTTGCCCCCCGAAGGGGACTATCGGGACTCCCACAGCTTGTAAGCACACGGTTTCAGGTTCTATTTCACTCTCCATCAGGAGTACTTTTCACCTTTCCCTCACGGTACTAGTTCACTATCGGTCACAAGAGAGTATTTAGCCTTACCCAGTGGTCTGGGCAGATTCATACAGGATTTCACGTGTCCCGCAATACTTGGGAATCTCAGCGCAAAGAGTTTGCATCTTTTCGCCTACTGGACTTTCACCATCTATGGTTAGTCTTTCCAGGCTATTCGGCTAAGATACAAATTTGTAACTCTTCGACTCAGACTGCACCTGAATCAGACTGAGACCCCGCGACCCCGGCCGCACAACGCATGCAGGCTTTAACGTGCCAACCGGTTTAGGCTCTTCCCCGTTCGCTCGCCGCTACTGAGGGAATCGTTATTACTTTCTTTTCCTGAGGGTACTTAGATGTTTCAGTTCCCCTCGTTCGCCTCCCCCCGGCTATGGATTCACCAGGGGGATGTCCCGACATTACTCGGGACGGGTTTTCCCATTCGGAGATCCCCGGGTCTAAGCTTGCTTGCAGCTACCCGAGGCTTATCGCAGCTTACCACGTCCTTCATCGCCTTCTTGTGCCAAGGCATCCACCATGTGCCCTTAGTAACTTGATCAAAACCCTTTTGGTCTCGAGTTATTTAAGGCATACCTTATTTAAGATGCCCGCTTTTTGATTCTCTATGAAGTTGTCAAAGATCAAATTTAGCCTTGACTAAGATGCAAGACTAAATCTTAATATTTTCAAACAAGTTTAATCTGATCTTCTGGTGGAGAATACCGGGATCGAACCGATAACCTTCCCGCCAAAGGCGGGACGCTCTCCCGGTAACCCCAATATTTCTTATCCTCTTCTTAAACTTGAGGCTGAGTTAAGTTAACCTCTTTTGCTCATCTTACTTTGTTATATATAAAGCTAAAACAAAATTCCAATTAATGCCTGGTGGAGAATACCGGGATCGAACCGGTAACCTTCGGCTTGCAAAGCCGACGCTCTCCCAATTGAGCTAATTCCCCGATAAAATCAGTTCATAGCAAATAGTTCATAGTTTATGGTGTTATTTTATTTTGCTACGAACTATGAACTATTAACCGCTTTTCTGGTGGGCCTAAGTGGGATCGAACCACCGACCTCCCGCTTATCAGGCGGACGCTCTAACCAACTGAGCTATAGGCCCACAGGATTAATTCATGGTTCACGGTCACTGGTCCACAGATAAAAACTTGACCCCCAACCATGAACCACCAACTGTGAACCTATGCGGTTGGGCTAAAGCTTTTTTAAATAACGTGCATAAGTCGAAAAAGACGGAGAAAACCAAGAGAATACCTTACACACCTTTATAACAACTCCTTAGAAAGGAGGTGATCCAGCCGCAGCTTCCGCTACGGCTACCTTGTTACGACTTAGCCCCAGTCACCGGTTTTACCTTAGGCGTCTTCTCCCCTTGCGGGTTAGAAAAACGACTTCGGGTCCCCCCGGCTTCCATGGCTTGACGGGCGGTGTGTACAAGGCCCGGGAACGTATTCACCGCGACCTGCTGATCCGCGATTACTAGCGATTCCGCCTTCATGAAGTCGAGTTGCAGACTTCAATCTGAACTGAGGCCGGTTTTGGGGATTAGCTCCACCTCGCGGTATTGCAACCTGCTATACCGGCCATTGTAGTACGTGTGTAGCCCTGGACATAAGGGCCATGAGGACTTGACGTCATCCCCACCTTCCTCCAGTTTATAACTGGCAGTCTCCTTAGAGTGCTCCTCCCTTACAGGAAGATAGCAACTAAAGACAGGGGTTGCGCTCGTTGCGGGACTTAACCCAACACCTCACGGCACGAGCTGACGACAGCCATGCAGCACCTGTGCACTGACCCATCGCTGGGGGACTCAATCTCTTGAGTTTTCCAGTGCATTTCAAACCCAGGTAAGGTTCTTCGCGTTGCGTCGAATTAAACCACATACTCCACCGCTTGTGCGGGCCCCCGTCAATTCCTTTGAGTTTCAACCTTGCGGTCGTACTCCCCAGGCGGGGCACTTAATGCGTTAGCTGCGGCACTGCCCCGGTTAAGGGACAACACCTAGTGCCCAACGTTTACCGCTAGGACTACCAGGGTATCTAATCCTGTTTGCTCCCCTAGCCTTCGTGTCTCAGCGTCAGTATCGGGCTAGAAAGCCGCCTTCGCCACCGGTGTTCCTCCTGATATCTACGCATTTCACCGCTACACCAGGAATTCCACTTTCCTCTCCCGTACTCAAGACAGATAGTTTCAAACGCAGATCCAAAGTTAAGCTTTAGACTTTCACGTCTGACTTATCTGCCCGCCTGCACACCCTTTACGCCCAGTGATTCCGAACAACGCTTGCTCCCCCCGTATTACCGCGGCTGCTGGCACGGAGTTGGCCGGAGCTTCCTCTGAAGGTACCGTCAGTCCCAAAGATTATTTGTCTTTGGGAGTTTCTTCCCCTCTGACAGGGTTTTACATTCCGAAGAACTTCATCACCCACGCGGCGTTGCTGCGTCAGGCATTTGCCCATTGCGCAAGATTCCCTACTGCTGCCTCCCGTAGGAGTCTGGGCCGTATCTCAGTCCCAGTGTGGCCGTACACCCTCTCAGGTCGGCTATCCATCGCAGCCTTGGTGGGCTTTTATCTCACCAACAAGCTAATGGACCGCGGGCCCATCTCAAAGCAATAGCTTATAAATATAGGCTACCTTTAATCTCCTTTCGATGCCGAAAGAAGATTTTACCCGGTATTAGACCCCCTTTCGAGGGCTTATCCCCAGCTTTGAGGCAGGTTACCCACGTGTTACGCACCAGTTCGCCACTTTACTCATCCCGGTTGCCCAGGACTTTCTCGTACGACTTGCATGTATGAGGCACGCCGCCAGCGTTCGTTCTGAGCCAGGATCAAACTCTCCGAAAAAAACATTTATTCTTGCTGTTCGATTTGGTCGCAAGGATTCTTATCCTCTTGGAATCGATCCTTTCTCTATCGCTTATGCACGCTATTTAGTTTTCAAAGATCCATTCCCTCTTTTTACAAAGAAGGAAACAAGCACAAAAAAATCTGCCGATTCTCAGGATCCAAATTCGGACAAACACCCCGCATTCGGCAGATTCTTAATATAACCTGCTTTCAGGTATTTGTCAAGTAAATTCTTTATAAATTTTTGCTCTCAATCCAAACTCACTTGCCGATGGTTACTAACCAGAACTCTCCTGTTCTATTATCGGCATATCTATTATAGCATTTTAATCTTTTCTTGTCAAGTGTTTTTTTAAAAAACTTTTTCTTTGTTTTCCAGAAAGTATATTGCTCTCTTTCATTTGTATTTGTTTGAAAAATTTTTAAGCCAAACCTTTATTTTCTAACCCCCAACATTTTCTTTGACTTTTAAATAGCTCTCATTTAATTATACGATTGAATTGGCAAAAAGTTGAACCTATTTGCCCCTTATGGATATTAATCGTGGCTGTCGGGGTGAAAAGAGAACGAATATGAAAACTGGAGTACCTGCCTTTAGGCAGATCAGATTCTTTGAACCCTCTCCCCTTTGAGACTGTGTCATAATTCGGTTTTTTGTAGCCGCAGACTTTAGTCTGCGAAAACCGTTTGTTGAATTCCAACAGCTTACGCAATCTAAAGATTGCGGCTACAAAGTCAAAACATGATTATGACACACCCTCTTGGGGGAGAGGGTAGGGTGAGGGGGAAGCTATCTGACACATACAAACTCCAAAAGAGGAGGGAATTTAAAATGTCCAAAAAAATTCTATTTTGTAGTCTCTTCATCCTCATTTTCCTTATGCCCTCGAAACAAGACTCAAACGCCGAAACGTGGGAACGACATAACACAACCGTTTCTGCAGATAGCATACTCGCCGCAATCGACCGTGGAGATTCGATCATAATTGATAGGTGTAAAATATTTGGTTCACTAAAAAAAGAAGGCACACCGGAAAAACTTGAGACCATAATGAGTTTAATAAAGATATATATAAGCACTTTCTCGGATCCGATTTCTTTCAGTCATTGTTATTTTACGAAAGGAATAGGTTTTGAGGGGGACAACCTAAACGGATATAGCTCCTTCTGGTTCACTACTTTTGGCGACTATGCTGACTTCGACAGGACTAAGTTTGGTGGAGATGTTAACTTCATGGGGACCACCTTTGGCGGAAATGCTTCCTTCTTTGGGGCTACCTTTAGTGGGGATGTTGACTTCCGGTTCGCTCACTTTGGGAGAGACGTTGATTTGGCCTTTATAGAGTTTAAGAATATTTACATATTATGGAAGCAACTGAAAGGGCATCTAATTTGCGAGCCACGTGTCTCTTATAAGCTTATGAAACAATTTGAAGAAGAAAGACATTTAGATGACGCTGACGGAATTTATTTGTTTCTAAAAGACCATGAAAGGATGGAAAAGAAATGGTATGTAAGGTATCCCGCATACTGGTTCATTCAACTAACTTGCGGATACGGGAGAAAGCCTTTAAATACATTCATCTTGAGCATAATCCTTGTTGTACTCTTTGCGGTTTTTTTCACCAATTCCAAAGCAATTAAAGAAATTGAAAAAGAAAGTGGACGTCGCTGGCTGCCAAGATTATATCGAGACATTCCTAAAACTCGTAGAAAGAGATTTTATTATGCACTTTATTTCAGCCTTCACACTTTCATTATTGGAGTTGTTTCTGATTGGCATGCCACGGATGAATTTCTCATTAAGAGGATGATTGAAATCAAACTCTTTAAATTCGGACCCAATATCAAACTCACACCCCGTTTCAAATTTAGAACCCTTTCTATGATGGAAGGTGCTTTGGGCTGGATATTGGTGATAATATTGATAATCAGCTTAGAGAGAACAATTGGGAGATGATTCTAATTTACCTGTTGTGAATGACGGAGACCCGTCTGGGATAACATCCACAAGGAGCAGAGAAAAGACAAAACGAAATACTTCACTTCAAATCTCTCTTGCTCAAGGTATCCTCAAGTTTTTCTGTTTGTATTAAATCTTTTCTTTCAAACACTTTTAGACCTTCTAAGTCATGAATACTTCTAACCATTCTTTCTCTTGCTCTGCGCATAAAAGGACCACGAGCTTCAGTCATTTCTCTTTGATATTGCATTACAATGCCAGTAAAGGGAATGGCGCGATTCATTACTCCAAAACGTCTCCCTGTCCAAAATACATTTCCCTTAAAATCTTCGTATTCAACATAAACAGCACAAGCCACAATAGTTGAACCAATCATACGTTTAATCTCATCTTCCTTTTCTATTGCCCAAATATAAGGAAGGCCGTCTCTTTCATTTTTTATGTTAAAACGGCGTCTATCATCTTCAGTAAAGTAATTCAACACCTTGCCTGGCTCAAGGACGGTGAAGCACTCCTCGCCTGAATGAACGTTTCCAAATTCCCAGATGATTTTCTTTGTGCCCACATCATAATAATGATAAGAATAATGAATATTATAAGCATTACCCCTACCAACATTCTTTATCTCCAAATGAAAATTTGTGCTTGGCTTTCTTGAGATTTCTGGATACATGCGAATATCAATCAAAGGTCTGTTCTCTGCTACTCTACTCTCAATGGATTCCCGAATTAGTTTATTGTTGTAAATTATACTCACTGAGAGCGCTACGATTGCGGTTAAAACAAGAAAGAAGGTGCACACTGAAGCAACTTTCTGCCATCTGATCTGCGACCTAACGAGAATGTAATTATGTTTTTCTCTATGTCGTCGGTTCATCCTGCGACAATAATAAATTTAGCTTCTTTGTTTGTCAAGGTTTTTTCTTTTGAATGGAGGAGGCAGAGCTCTTTTGGTATTATTTGTGATAGCCTGGACCAGAAAATTTATCAGATGATTTTGTAGGGACAAGGCTTGTCCTTGTCCGAATATATAAAAGGACAACCACAAGGTATGAACCGTATGGTTTATACCAAGGGTTGTCCCTACCATGAACTACGAACCACGAACTATTAACTAAAACAGCCACCGGGCGGGATCGAACCGTCGACCTAGGGTTTACGAAACCCTTGCTCTACCAACTGAGCTACGGTGGCATAAAGGCAAATTGTAGGTCGGGTTTCCGAAGGATACCCGACAAATCTAATGTCGGGTGGCTACGCAACCCGACCTACTACCACGGTGGCGGAAAAGCAGTTATCAGTGGTCAGTTGTCAGTGATCAGTTATTCGTCATTCGTCATCAATCATTCGTCATTTTCTCAGTCCGCGTCTTTTCAGCTCCATTTCCTCCTGTTCTTTATGTCGGATTTCTTGTAAAAGCATTTCCGCAGCCCTGGAATCTAAATTCTTCAGAACCTCATATTGGCTCTTTGCTCTGTTTTGGTATCCCTTTTCTAAAAGGGTCAAACCCAGGTTCAATCGGGCGGTCGTATCCAAAGAATCTGCCGCTATGGCTTTTTGGTATTCGTCTTGAGCCCAAGTGCAATACGCTTGGCCCAGCTTAGAATATATGGTAGCATTAGTCGTATCAAGTTGTATGACGCTTCTACAACTATCTATAGCTTTCTTTAATTCATCTTTGTTCTTATAAGAAATCTCTTTCAAGGTATCTGCGAGCAGATAACTCCAATCAAGTCTGGTCGCCTTCACCAATGCTCTTACCCCCCTGGCATGATAAACACTTCCTATGGCCGTGTGAATCCGTGGAAAGTTGGGGTTGATTCTTAGTGCATCCTCGAATTCATTTAGGGCTTGATCATATCCCCCCAAGACCTGGTAGATACCCCCTAAACGAAAATGAGCTTCCGCATCGTTAGGATTGATGTTGGCGGCTTGCCGAAGTTCCCGGAAGGCATTTTCATAATCTGACTTGGCTTGCTGAAGTTCTTGGAGAGCACCTTCGCGATCTGCTTTTTCTTGATACAAAACTCCAAGCTCCAAGTGAGCCTTTGCATAGTTAGGGTCGATTCTTATGGCTTCCTGAAGTTCCTTAATGGCTTTTTCAGCAAGCTCTTGCTTCTGAGAGTCCTCCATGTTTGGGTCAGAAAAGGCTTGCTTGTGATATTGGACCCCGAGCTCATAGTGCTTTTTTGCCTTATCCATTTCTTTTTTGCATCCCCAGGTGTAAAATAAAAAGCAGTATACCAAAAAAATCATGCCCGCCCAAATTAAGATTTTTACTTTGCTTTTCACTTTTGTTCTCCTTTCAATTTTATTTTTCACTTCTATATTTTGGCCCGATGAAAGCACCTCAAACATAGATAAATACGGCAAAATGGCGATTTCTCAAGAGAGTTTTCAGTGTCTTCCGGAAGGAGAGCATTCACTCCCTGACACAAAAAAACTATTGACTATGAACTACGAACTATTAACCGCTTTTAACGTGCCGCCCCGCAGAATCGAACTGCGCACACACGGATTTTCAGTCCGTTGCTCTACCAACTGAGCTAGGGCGGCAAATTTATCTTAGCCAAAGATTCAGCTACAGTCCATGGCAACATTCATATCGGAACTATATATAATCTCCATAAGCTCGCAAGTCAAGATTTTTTTGATTAGCCTTTTGAAAAAGTCTGGGAATGCTTGCCGCCTATGGTGGAATCTGCCTAAGACACGACCAGCCCGGCAAATCTGTATGAATGCATACGTAAATGCCTTTTCCGTTCTTGGTGAGAGGTCTCTGAAAAAGTACCAGAATTCGGCGGGCTAAAAGCCCGCCCTACGCGGTCGGATGTTGAATAACAATAACTTGGTCCCGCGTAGGCGGGGCTCCCAGCCCCGCAAAAATGACTTTTTCAGAGCTCTCGGTGAAAAAACTTGACAAGTCAGATTTTCCTTCTTAATTTGTTGTCTCAATTGAAGTTTTGTGGAATTTTGCACCTTTTAGAAAAGATCACAGTTGCTTTATTATGAAAGGTGAAACTTGGAGGAAAAAACATGAAAAGGTTAAAGAGCACTGATATTCAAATCAGTTCATTTGAGAACGCCATGACCCAGTTTGATGAGGCGGCCAAACGCTTGCGGTTGGATCCATCCTGGCTGGAGATGATCAAGCAACCACGTAGGTCGGTGATCGTCAAGCTTCCTATTCAGATGGATGACGGAAGCTTCAAGGTATTTACCGGTTATCGGGTTCAGCATTCGATCATAAGGGGTCCAGCCAAAGGGGGGATTCGTTACCATCAGGATGTGACCTTGGATGAAGTCTCAGCCCTGGCTGCCTGGATGACCTGGAAATGTGCTGTGGTGGGGATACCCTTTGGGGGTGGAAAGGGAGGTATAACCTGTGACCCCACCAAGCTGTCCAAAGGCGAGTTAGAGAGGTTGACCAGACGTTATACGGCTGAGTTGATAGATGTTTTAGGTCCCGAAAGTGATGTCCCGGCACCAGATGTAAACACTAATGAACAGACTATGGCCTGGATAATGGATACTTATAGCATGCATGCCCGTCATACTGTAACCTCAGTGGTGACCGGAAAGCCCTTGGATTTAGGGGGGTCACTGGGCAGAGTTGAGGCCACCGGCAGAGGGGTCCTTTTTACCATTCGGGAGGCGGCCAAGCATCTGGGAATTAATATGGAAGGGGCTACCGTGGCGGTGCAGGGATTTGGAAACGTAGGCTCTGTGGCGGCTGACCTTTTGTATGACGACGGATGCAAGATCACAGCGGTCAGTGACGTAAGAGGAGGAATATATAATCGAAATGGCATTGACATCAAAAAACTGCTTCCTTATGCAAAAAAGAACCGCAGCGTGGTCAAATTCCCCAGCACCAAACCAATCTCTAACCAGGAACTCTTGGAATTAGAATGTGACATTTTAGTCCCTGCGGCTTTGGAAAACCAGATCACCGAGAAGAATGCGCCCAGAGTAAAAGCAAAAATTTTGGCAGAAGGAGCAAATGGACCTGTTATTCCCAAAGCCGATAAGATATTGGATAAAAACGGTGTCTTTGTAATCCCGGATATACTATGTAATACCGGAGGAGTCACGGTCTCCTACTTCGAATGGGTGCAAGACCGAATGGGATACTTCTGGAGCGAAGAGGAGGTCAACCACAAATTGGAAGAAATAATGAGGAAAGCCTTTGCGGACGTCTTACAGATTTCTTGCGCCAAAAAGGTGAATATGCGGATCGCCGCATTCATGCTGGCAATACGGAGAGTTCTGGATGTCTTTATGAAGAGGGGTGTCTACGCATAAATTCCCACTAAATTAACAGCCAGCACCTGACTTAAGTTAGGTGCTGGCTCTGCCTTTTGTATGGTCATACCCTGTTTCCACATAAGATTAAGGTCTAGTTCTAAGCCACTTTAGTGGCGTTAGCACCTAAGCCTGACTAAAGTCAGTTAGAACAACTTATAGTTACGGGAGACATCAAGCTAAATAGTTGATGACCTTAAGTTAGGTGCTGGCTTTGCCTTTTGCATGGTCGAACCACCAACCAAAATCTTTCAAAAACCGCTAAAAAATATTTGACAAAACAGCAATTTACGTTATATTTTGAGAAAAATTTCACAAAGTCTTTTTAGACTTTGCGTATAGAAAAGACAATTGCGTATGCATTCATACGAATTTTTTCAAAGGAGAAACGATCAATGGAATTGGACCTAAAGAAAGTGGAAGGAATCATTAACAAATACAAAGGGGAAGGCGGAGCATTGATCGCCATATTGCAAGATGTTCAATCTGAATATAATTATCTTCCCCCAGATGTTTTGAAAAGCGTGGCGGATAAATTAAACGTTCCCTTGATCTCAGTCTACGGGATTGCCACTTTTTATAGAGCTTTCAGCCTCAAGCCCAGAGGAAAGCATCTGGTTACGGTCTGTCTGGGAACCGCCTGCCATGTGAGAGGAGCAAAAAGGATATTAGCAGAAGTTCAAAAGAGACTGAATGTAAAACGAGGAGAGACCACCGAAGATAAGACATTCACCCTGGAGACGGTCAATTGTCTTGGCTGTTGTGCCATTGGACCAGTGGTGGTAGTAGATGGGGAATACTACGGACAGACTACCACAGCCAAAGTGAATCCGATTTTGGAAAAATATAAATCCCAATAAGATTAGCCCAAAAGGAGAGCGCGCATGATTCAAGTAAATGTCAAATGTCCTCATTGTGGGAAAAGCTTGATGGAAGAAGGGCATAAGATCGATGGACATCCCAGCGTGAAAGTGCTAATAGAATATGAAAAGAAGAAAAGTTCCCTCTATCTTTCTTCTCTGTATGGGAGCTATAATATCGAGACCGAAGTGTTCGTTCCCGAAAAAAAGATCGCTCAATTCTTTTGTCCTAACTGTCAGAAAGAACTCAAATCCACCCGCATTTGTGAGCTTTGTCAGGCGCCCATGGTGCCAATGAACTTCGAAAGCGGTGGTATCATCCAGATTTGTTCTCGCCGTGGATGCAAAAAGCACTTGATCGAGTTCGACAAACTGGAGAGCGAACTCTCCGCTTTTTACAATAAGTATGGTCCATTCCATTAAGGAAATCTCAGAGAAGCTAAATTTAGCTGACGAAAGTCAATATATACAAAAGGCTTAAAACATGAAAAAATTAAAAAGCATAAAAGAATTAGATGAAGCTAGAGGAAAGTTGATCAAAGAAAGACCTACGGAAAGGTTGTGCATCACTATTTCGTCTGGCACCTGCGGTCAAGCGCGCGGATCTGCCGCGGTGGTGAAGGCATTTGAGGAGAGACTTGAGTCAAACGGCTGGAAGGACAAGGTGACCATGCGGGTGACCGGATGCCATGGCTTCTGCGAGGTAGAACCTACGGTTCTGGTTTATCCGGAAGGGATACTATATCAAAAGGTGAAGCCGGAAGATGCAGACCAGATACTCTCGGAGACCATAATTAACCAAAGAATCATAGATCGCCTCTTATATTCAGATCCTGTGACCAAGCGAAAATCTGTCCATGAGGAGGAAATCCCTTTTTACCAAAAACAGAATCGACTGATTATGGGAAACAACAGATTTGTTGATCCTACCCAGATTGAGGATTATTTAGCCATAGGTGGTTATTCTGCTTTCCGCAAGGTTCTATCCGGGATGACCGCAGATCAAGTGATCGAAGAGATAAAAAAATCCAGTTTGAGAGGAAGGGGAGGAGGGGGATTCCCCACAGGGTATAAGTGGGCATTTTGTAAAAAAGCAAAAGGAGAGACAAAATTCATAATCTGCAATGCAGACGAGGGGGATCCGGGTGCTTACATGGATCGAAGCCTATTGGAGGGCAATCCACATTCAGTTCTGGAAGGGATGTTAATTGGTGCTTTTGCAGTCGGAGCCAAAGAAGGATATATTTATGTCCGAAATGAATATCCTCTGGCAGTGAAAAATGTCACCATCGCCATCAACCAAGCCAAAGAATATGGGCTTTTGGGTGAGGATATATTAGGTTCGGGTTTTGATTTTGATTTAAAGATCATAAGGGGTGCAGGTGCTTTTGTATGTGGTGAAGAGACCGCTCTTATTGCTTCCATAGAGGGCAGATTAGGGGAGCCCAGACAGAGACCTCCCTATCCGGTGCAAAAAGGATTGTGGGGAAAACCGACCAACATAAACAACGTGGAGACCTGGGCAAATGTTCCTCTGATCATAAACCGGGGTGCAGAGTGGTATTCCAAAATTGGCACGGAGAAAAGCAAAGGAACCAAGATATTTTCGTTGGTGGGGAAAATAAACAATACCGGACTGGTCGAAGTTCCCATGGGCATCACCCTCAGGGAGATTATCGAAGATATAGGAGGCGGAATTCCCAGAGGGAAAAAATTCAAGGCGGTTCAGACCGGTGGACCATCGGGTGGCTGTATGCCCACTAAGCTTCTTGACCTACCGGTGGACTACGACAGACTGACCGAAGTCGGATCAATGATGGGCTCCGGCGGCATGGTGGTAATGGATGAGGATACCTGCATGGTGGATGTGGCTAAATATTTCCTCAATTTCTTAAAGGATGAGTCGTGTGGCAAATGTTTTACCTGTCGAGAAGGAATTTTAAGAATGTTGGAAATTGTTACGGACATTACTGACGGAAAAGGCACACCGGAGGACATTGAGCTTTTGGAAGAACTGGCTATGGCAGTTAAAGATACAACCATGTGTGGCCTGGGACAAACCGCACCCAATCCAGTCTTAAGCACTTTGAGATACTTCCGAGACGAATATGAAGCCCATGTTAAATACAAAAGATGTCCGGCGGTAGTTTGCAAGAAGATCATTTCCTCTCCCTGCCAGCATACCTGTCCCATCGGTCAAGAGCCCTGCGTGTATATAGCTTTGATTGCCAAAGGTGAATTTGAAAAGGCTTTGGAGATCATAAGAAAGGATAATCCCTTACCTTCAGTTTGTGCCAGAGTGTGTCATCATCCGTGTGAACTCAAGTGCCGGGCAGGAGAGTCCGGCGATCCTATCGCCATCAGAGCTTTGAAAAGATTTACCACCGACTATGGTCTGGCCCAAAGGATAGAACCAAAAGTCGAGTTCCAAAAGACAAAAGACGAAAAAGTGGCCATAATCGGCTCTGGTCCAGCCGGCTTAACCTGTGGCTTTTATTTAGCTCAAAAAGGATATGAGGTCACTATTTTCGAGGCATTGCCTGTCCCCGGAGGGATGTTAGCGGTCGGTATACCCGAACACAGGCTCCCCAAAAAGATTCTTAATGCAGATATAGAAGCTATCAAAAATGCTGGTGTTACTATAAAAACCAATCAAGCTTTAGGCAAAGATTTCTCCCTGGATGATCTTTTCAAAATGGGTTATAAAGCGGTATTCATTTCTACGGGTGCACATAAAAGCTGGAAGTTAGGGATTCCCTGGGAGGAAGGAGAAGGCGTTTTAGGGTCCATGGAATTTCTGACCGCGGTCAACTTAGGGAAAAAAGTCAAAATCGGTGAAAGGGTAGGCATAATTGGTGGTGGAAACGCCGCTGTGGATTCAGCCCGAGTGGCAAATCGGCTTAAAGATTGTGAGAAGGTCACCATAATTTATCGCAGAACCAAAGCCGAGATGCCAGCTTTCAAAGAAGAGGTGGAGAGTGCACTCCAAGAAGGGATCGACATTCGATTCTTGACCGCTCCGGCTAGGGTTGTCAGATACAATGGGAAATTGACTGGGATCGAGTGTGTTCGGATGAAATTAGGGGAGCCGGATGAAAGCGGTAGGAGAAGACCAATCCCAGTCCCAAAGTCGGAATTTATAATCGAATTGGATACTTTGATTCCCGCCATCGGAGAACAGCCGGACCTTTCTTTCTTAGATGAGCATCAAGGAATAGACATTTCCCGGAGAGGGACAATTGTGGTTGATCCAGAAACTTTTGCTACTAATAAAGAAGGAGTTTTTGCGGGTGGGGATGTGGTAACGGGCGCTAATACGGTGGTGGAAGCTATGGCGGCAGGCAAAGTAGCTTCTGAATCCATTGACAAATATCTTAGAAAAGAAAGTTTGGCGAGGGTATACGAGGTGACCAAGCCCTCTCTTTTGGTGGAAGCTTTGGAATTGACCGAAGAGGAGTTGGCTCAACTCAAGCGACCAGAAATGCCTCATCTTCCCATAAAGGGAAGAAGCAAAAACTTTAAAGAGGTAGAATTAGGTCTTGATGAAAAGATGGCAATTAAAGAAGCCAGACGATGCTTGCGATGTGAGCTGGAATCTGAAAAAATTGAATAGATAATAATTTTTAAGCATAAAGGAAAAAGAGATGTTGACTTTAAAGCTAAATGGAGTGGATGTTCAAGCAGAAGAAGGGTGGACCTTACTTGAAACTGCCCGGTTCTATGGACTTCCTATACCGACACTATGCTATAATGAAGGATTGTCCCCATATGGAGCCTGTCGACTTTGCCTGGTGGAGATAGGAGAAGGACAAACCGCCAAGTTGGTTTCATCCTGCACCTATCCGGCAGAGGAGGGTTTGGTGGTTAGAACCCACTCTAAAAGAGTGGAACAAGCTCGAAAGATGGTGGTGGAAGTTCTTTTGGCCACCTGCCCAAGTTCGAAGACCATTCAGGATCTTGCCGCCAGCATGGGAGTGCAGAGGACCAGATTTAAGGTGAAAAACGAGGATTGCATTCTCTGTGGGCTATGTGTCCGAATGTGCGCCGAGCAGATGCAAGGGAAAGCCATAGGCTTTGTCAATCGAGGTGAGTTGCGAAAGATCACTACACCCTTTGACATTCGTTCGGAGGAATGCCGTCTATGTGGAGCATGCATGTATATCTGTCCCGCCTGCCAATTGAGGTGTCAAGGACCTGAGGCTCCGGGAGTGGTTTGTGGATCTTGCTTGAACGTCTCCCCAGTCTGTCTGGAAAAGTATGAAGATGCTCTATGTTACTTAGACCCTTGCTGTCAATGTTTGAAGGAAAATGTCAGAAAGTAGTGGCGAAGATTGCTTTGCCCTAAAGAAATTGTAGTGGCAAAGTTTACTTCGCTAAAAGGTCGAGCAAGCTCGACCACTACAATACAATTTTAATATTGAAGATAATATAAAAACATAAAAAAGGAGTGAGAAGTTATGTCGCTAACCAGACTCAATGCTTCTGCCGCCACATTGACTAAAAATCGAACTGACGATTCAGTCAGTCGGTTCAGCGGGATGTGTGTTACCTGTGTGGACGGCTGTATTGGAATGTGTGAGATCGGCAAATCCGCTTACCGGGGAGCGGAGGTGATCTATCCCCAGCCGTTTGGAATCATCACCGCCGCCTCCGAGAAAGTTTATCCCGTGGATCTGTCTCATTTCACCATAATGGGAACCGCAGTAGGTGCAAAAGGAATTGCAGAGGATTCGAACGTAGCCATCTTTCCTAACGTCAAGTTAGAGAGGAAAATCGGAAATGATCCACAGATCAAGGTGCGGCTTCCCTTCATTATTCCGGGATTAGGTTCCACTAACATCGCCAAGAACAACTGGGAAGGTTTAGCCATTGGAGCTGCTTTGGCTGGAGTACCTGTTACCATCGGAGAGAATGTCTGTGGTATGGATGTGGAATCCGAAATAGAAAATGGGAAGATAAAACACTCCCCTGACCTTGCCCGTAGGGTCAAGTTATATAAGGATTGGCAGCAAGATGGCTATGGAGCCGTTGTTCTTCAATCCAACGTGGAAGATACCGCGCTGGGAGTTTTAGAGTATGGACTTTCGAAGTTAGGAGTGGATGCAGTAGAGCTTAAATGGGGACAAGGAGCCAAAGACATCGGTGGAGAGGTTAAGCTCAATACTTTGGAAAAGGCACAGCTTTTGAAAAAGAGAGGATATGTGGTTTTGCCAGACCCTCTGGACCCTGCCAATATTGAAGCTTTCCAGCGAGGGAGTTTTAAGGAATTTGAAAGGCATTCCCGAGTCGGAATGGTTACCGAGGAAGGTTTCCTAAAAAGGGTAAAAGAGTTGAGGGATTTAGGAGCAAAACATATTTTCCTTAAAACCGGTGCTTACCGACCAGCGGATTTAGCCAGAGCGGTTAAGTTTACCTCCAAAGCTAAAATCGACCTTTTGACCGTGGATGGTGCTGGTGGCGGAACCGGAATGAGCCCTTGGCGGATGATGAATGAATGGGGTATTCCCTCAGTTGAGCTTCATTCTCTTCTATACCAGTATTGTGAGAAACTGGCGAAGAAAGGTGAGTATGTTCCGCACATCGCCGTTGCGGGTGGTTTCACCTTTGAAGATCAGATCTTCAAAGGATTGGCACTGGGTGCCCCTTATTTCAAGTTGATTGGGATGGCGAGAGCTCCCATCGCCGCCGCTATGGTGGGCAAAACCATAGGCAAAAGGATAGAGGAAGGGATGGTGCCGGTGTTTATTGAAAGATTCGGCAATACCCCAGAGGAGATATTTGTCTCTGCTCCGGAGCTAAAGCAAAAATTAGGAGAGACTACCTTCAAGAGGGTTCCAACAGGCGCGCTGGGACTCTATACTTACTTCCAAAGGTTAGCTCAAGGTTTAAGACAGCTGATGTGTGGGAACAGAAAGTTTGCCTTAGATTATATCACCCGGGATGACATCGCCGCTTTGACCAAAGAAGCGGTTGAAATTAGTGGCATCAGCCATGTGATGGATGCAGATAAACAGGAGGCAGAAAAAATATTAAATAGCTGAGCCCTTCTGACCAAAAACGAAGTAAACTACTGAGTTACGCGTAAACAATAGAAAGTCTTTTCCGCCATAGGCGGATCTGTTTCAGACTCCCCTCCCTTTTATGAGGTGTCAGAACTCTGTTCTGACACCTTAATCGTTGGACCATGGTATTTTTACCCCGCTCCTAAAGGTCGAGGGTGAGGGTTCATCCTGATCCCGCCTTTGGCGGGAGAAGGGCACCCTCGACCAACATACAATGTGCAAAGCAAAAGTCAAAAAGTTGGACTTGAGGTAAAAAAATATTTGCTTTCGATAAGAGTTTTTCTTAAATTGGTGCTCGATGATAAAGAAAGTTAATTCTTAGTTACGAATGGACTTAAACCCTAAACCTCAAAAAGGAGGTAAAAGTGAGTAAAGAGTTAAACGATAAGCTCAATCAAGCTATCGCCAGAGAGATCCAAGTCTCCATCCAATATATGTGGCATCATGTGATGGCTTCGGGGATAAACAGTGCCGCGGTGAAAGATGTATTTGAAAAGACCGCCATCCAGGAGATGAAACATGCTGAGGCATTAGCTGAAAGGCTGAATTATTTAGGTGGCACCCCTACCACTCAGCCCGATCCTATCAAAGTAGGTGGGACTTTAGAGAAAATGCTTCAGGATGATCTTAAAGCTGAAGAGGAGGCCATAAAGCTTTACAAGGGGATAATTGCTCTTGCCGGAAAAGAAGAGGATCACACCACCAGAAAGCTTCTTGAAGACATCTTAGCTGATGAAGAGGGACATGCTGACACCTTCGGCACTTTGTTGGAGAAGTAAAAAATCTCCTGATGTCAGGGACGAATCCCCTGGCGTGGGGCATTCACTCTGGCGGTAAATACGTTTTATTTCAGTGGCACAACAGGAAGAAGGTCTCTTCAAAATAGAGATTTTCTTCCTGATTTTTTTAAAGGAAAGATTAAAATAGCAAGAGGATAGGGTAAAAAAACCCAGGGCAAAAATCTGAGTTTAGTGCCTCATCAGTAAAGTCTTCGTAAGCTTTGTGATGCTTCGGCAATAGTCTCAATGTCCTCTGCCTTTGGCGGGTGGAAATTGCGGAAGCAAAGAGACATCAGCATTCCCTAATGTCGATCCATCCTGGGAAAATACTGGTTGTTGAGCTTACATCTACTATTTTATCTTTTCTTGCAAAAGAAGAATAAGTTTCGTATTTTTAAAAATTAAACCGTCTGAATACGTAAAATGATCAGAAGCGAAAGTTTACATTTAAGGAGTGACGTGAATGGTTACTAATCTGATCACCAAGATCTTCGGCTCCAAACACGAAAAGGACATAAAAAAGATTTTGCCCATCGTGGAACAGATCAATCAGATCTACGAGGAATACAAAAGTCTCTCGGATGAAGAGTTGAAAGGTAAGACTTTTGAATTCAAGCAAAGGATCAAAGAAAGGACAAGTGAGCTTCATCGGAGACTGGATGAGCTAAAAAAAGAATTTACCAGTCTAAAAGGCTCTGGAGCATCTGAAGAAGAGAAAGCAGAAGTTAGAGCGGAAAAGGAAAGGCTTTCACAGGAGATAAGGGAAGTTGAAAAAGAGATAAAAAGGACGGAGCAGGAGATCTTAGATGAGATTCTGCCGGAGGCTTTCGCGGCAGTGAAAGAGGTGTGCCGGCGTCTTTCAGGCAAAAGATGGGAGGTATGTGGAATCCAGATAGAGTGGGATATGGTGCCATACGACGTTCAGCTCATTGGGGCGGTAGTCCTGCATCAAGGAAAGATCACCGAGATGGCAACAGGGGAGGGAAAAACCCTGGTTGCCACCATGCCTATCTATTTGAATGCGTTGACCGGGAAAGGTGTTCATCTGGTCACAGTGAACGATTATCTGGCACGAAGAGACAGCGAGTGGATGGGGGAGATTTATAAGTTTTTAGGTCTGACCGTGGGCTGTATACAAAACGAGATGGACAATGCTCAAAGAAAAGTTCAATACGACTATGATATCACTTACGGAACCAACAACGAGTTTGGGTTCGATTATTTAAGGGACAACATGGACATAAGGGCTGAGGACAGAGTTCAGCGCGGGTATAACTATGCCATAGTTGACGAGGTGGATTCGGTTCTGATAGATGAAGCCCGAACCCCCTTGATCATCTCCGGACCCGTCACCTCACCGGTCATTCAAAGCTATAAAGAGATGAAACCTTTGGTGGACCAATTAGTCAGAAAACAGATGGTTTTGGTCAATAAGCTGGTGGCTGAAGGTGAAGAGCTTTTAGAGCAGGGTAAAGAATATGAGGCGGGCATAAAGCTTTTAACCGCCCAGAGAGGGGCGCCTAAAAATAAGAAATTGATGAAGCTTTTAAAGGAGGCGGGGGTTAAAAAACTGATCAGTGGGGTCGAAGCAGATTTCATGCGGGACAAAAAGCTTTCCGAGCTGGATGAGCTTTTATACTTTTCCATAGATGAGAGGGAAAATACCATCAACTTAGATGAGATGGGAAGATCGCTTCTCTCTCCTGCCGATCAGGCACTTTTTGTCATCCCGGACATTGTGGAAGGCATACAACAGGTCGACTCTGACGAGTCTTTGTCCCCTCAACAGAAAGTAGAGAAAAAGGAGGAGCTTTATAAACTGCATGCCGAGCGAAGTGAAAAGAACCATACCATCGCTCAGCTTTTGAAGGCTTATTCTTTGTTTGAAAAGGATGTGGAATATGTGGTGCAGGATGGCAAGGTGATGATCGTGGATGAGTTCACCGGAAGGCTCATGCCGGGAAGAAGATATAGCGACGGATTGCATCAAGCCATAGAAGCTAAGGAGGAGGTGAAGGTGGAGGGTGAGACTCAGACCTTCGCTACCATCACCTTACAGAATTTCTTTAGACTTTATGGCAAGTTAGCGGGGATGACCGGGACTGCGGAGACCGAAGCGGGTGAATTCTGGGATATTTACAAGTTGGATGTGGTGGTCATTCCCACCAACGAGCCGGTGCGAAGGATAGACTACGATGATATGATTTATAGAACCAGAAGGGAAAAATACAATGCGATAATAGATGAGATCGTCTCCTGTCACCAGGTAGGAAGACCTGTTTTAGTGGGAACTGTCTCAGTCGAGGTTTCAGAAACCTTGGCTCGGATGCTGAAAAGAAAGGGAATTGGGCATTCGGTTTTAAATGCCAAATATCATCAGCAGGAGGCCGAGATTGTAGTTAAAGCCGGACAAGCTGGAACAGTTACCATCGCCACCAACATGGCGGGACGGGGAACCGACATCAAACTGGGCTCGGGCGTGGTCAAACATCCTAATTGCAGGTTAATAACTCCGGATAGAGAGGATGGCTGTCCATATTTGGACGAGCTCAACTGTAATGAAAACGTCCCTTGTGGATTGCGCATAATAGGGACGGAAAGACACGAAGCCAGAAGAATTGATAGACAATTAAGAGGAAGAGCAGGGAGACAAGGGGATCCCGGCTCATCCCGGTTTTATCTCTCCCTGGAAGATGACTTGATGCGGCTTTTCGGTTCTGATAGAATCGCATCGGTGATGGACCGGCTGGGGATCCAGGAAGGTGAGGTGATCAAACACCGGATGGTCACCAAAGCCATAGAGAGAGCACAAAAGCGGGTGGAGGCGCAGAATTTCTCCATAAGAAAGCATCTTTTGGACTACGACAACGTGATGAACCAGCAAAGGGAAGTGATCTATGACCGGAGATTGGCCGTTTTGGAAGGTGCGGATTTAAAAGAGGAGATTTTGGATTTAATCAAATCAGTGGTTGAATCCAAAGTAGAAGCTCATACTGATCCTAAGACATATCCTGAAAATTGGGATTGGGTGGGTTTAAAACAGGATCTTTTGAAAACATTTTTGGTAGATGTGAAGTTTAAAGAAGAAGACATCCTGAAATTGAATCAGAATGATCTGAAAGAGAATCTTACCAAAATGGCAGTTCAGATTTATGAGCATAAAGAGAAACTATTTGGCGAAGAGCTGATGCGACAGCTGGAAAGATATGCCATGCTCAGGGTGATTGATGAGAAATGGAAAGAACATCTTTATGACATAGATCAGGTTAAAACCGGCATCGGTCTGAGAGCCTATGGTCAAAGAGACCCATTAATTGAATATAAAAAAGAGACTTTTGGACTCTTCACCGAAATGCTCCAAAGGACTGAGGAAGAAGCATTGGAATTAATCTTCAAGCTCCAAATAGCCGAAAAGGAAAGACCCGGAAGAAGGGAGCCTGAAAGGGAGATGAGGGCTGTTCACCAATCCACCATAGGAATGGGTTATGCTTCAACCCAACCTGCGGAGGAGGTAGCTCCCGGAAAACCAAAACCGGTAAAGGTGGGCAAAAAGGTAGGACGTAACGATCCCTGCCCCTGCGGCAGTGGGAAGAAATATAAAAAGTGCTGTGGGGCATAAAATACGTAGCGTCCGAGCCTTGTCTCGGACGTATCTGTCAGTTTTGTAGGTCAACCACGCCTAAGCTGGTTGACGAATATCTACCAATTTTCGTTGAACAAAAGAACTTATATATTTGATCGTCAATAAAGGAGAGAGAAAACTTATGATTTCACTAAAAGAGAAATATGTCGTAAACGAAAATGGAAAACGAATAGGGATATTGCTCGATATAAAAGAGTATCGCAAGATCCTTGAGGCTTTAGAGGAACTGGAATCGATCCGGGCATACGACCGGGCAAAAGCCTCAAAGGACAAACCAATTCCTTTTGTTCAAGCGGTGGCTCAAATAGAAAGAAAGCGTAGATGAAATATTCCCTCTTTATCCTTCATAGAGCTCACAAGGAATTGGCGGCTCTTGGTGAAACAGACTATCAAAAAACTAAAGAAGCTATATTTCGCCTTGCTGATAACCCAAGGCCCTCAGGTTGTTCAAAATTGGTTGGACGCGAAGGATGGAAAATGCGAGTTGGCAACTATAGAGTCATCTACGAGATCAATGACCAAAAGAAAGAAATCCTTGTTCTTCACGTAGGACATAGACGAGATGTATATAGATAGGGTAAGGTTAGCTTTATGTTGTGTCAGGACCATGTCCTGACACATTTTGATTTCAATGCGTCAGTCACCAGGATTCCCCGTATGGGGAAGAGTAAGTTCCTGATGCAACCTTTAACATTGTCAGGTGCGCAGGGCACCTGACCTACGAATTTGTTAGGGTTTGTCTACATTGTCCTTATATTTTCTTGCTACAAAGTGCATTGCATTTTTAAAGCGTTTAGGTGCTTCTTCAAATGACAATACGCTATTATTGAGTTTTTCTTTTAATTCCTTAACTGAGATAGCCGTGCTATAATAGACTTCTTCAGTCCTTCCTTCAAAATTACCATGAAATACAACTATCCCACTTGGATCAGGCGATTGTGTCGATAAATCATAAACCATTCCGATTGGATCAATATCAGTTACTTGATTATCGCCTTCACAATCACGTCTTAAACCTGCAATGAACATGTATTCTCTGTTTTCTTCATGGCTCCCTGATACAGCAGCTACAAAGGTATCACATTTAGAACAAAGATCTGGATGTAACAAATCTTTACCAACAAATTCTTTTGGAAGATCATCGAGTTGATATATCTTTACACCGTCGCTTTCAATATCTTCACGAATTTTATGAACGATTTCCGGAGGAATTGGAATGATTTTCTTTTTCTTGCCCATAAATATCTTGCCCTAACTCGCGAATGAGCAGCAAGACTTAGGCGCGTGCTGTTGACCCCTCAGAACTGACCAGTGCGAGCCGGTGCTGGCGCGACGCTCGCGTAAGCGAGCGTCGTGACAGCAAAGCCTTGTCGGTTCGATTCGCTTGTTATACCGCATTATTTTTTCCTTAGACTATTAACTTTTTTTTGAGACGATCCACTTTAGTAAATTCCTCATTCTTTTTTTCAAGTTCGTTTTTTAACAAATATTTCTTTTTGGCTTGATTCAAGACCGTCAAAGCATTTTCTATAAATATTTTGTTTCTTTCTTTTATCTCTTCTTTGCTTGGTATTTCAATACATTCAACGGGTTTCCCTCTGGCAGGCAAGATCACTAATACTTTCGGAGGAGGAATGTAATTTTCAATGGATTTATAATCTGTTTTTTTAGAATAAATTATCTCAAATAACATAAGCATTTCTTCTTGAAGAGATGTTAAATCCTGTACTCCGACTTCAACATCTTTTACACGATTTCTAAGTTTTCGTATTTTTTCTAACACTTTTTTAGAATTGAGTTGCGTCATGTTTTTCTTCTTTAATTTAAGTTGTGTCAGGAACCTAATCCTGACACATTTTGATTTCAATGCGTCAGTTAATATTGTCAGGAGCACAGGGCTCCTGACCTACTAACTTCAGATCGTCCCATGGCAAACAACCCAGTTCTACCTTTGACTGATTAGTCCAGGTTCCTACCTGAGCTAGGATAATGACCACAAAGTACAACCCTAGCATCAACTCGGAGGCGACGACCAGTTGTCCAAAGGGATTTTTGGGTTCCAATGACCCGTACCCCACAGTCGCTATTGTTCCAAAACTGTAGTATACAGCCTCGATCACTGAAAATGTGTAACCATTTTTGGCAAGGACTGCACCCAAATCGTTAAGAACACAGTAAAAATAGCCATAACATAGCACAATCTGAACGAATGATGCCAGTGAGAAGAGGACGCTGCGAAGAGGATTCGCTGGGAACCGACTTGTAAAAGTGATCGAGGTGTTGGAAAAGAAGATGTCAACGAACCTCCAAGACAATATCAGTCCCACCGTTAGCCTTCCTGTCCAGCGAACCCACGATGGGAAAACTCTATGTTCCAGTAGCAGTGCGATGATGATGAAGCCAAAACAAGCGAGAAGATAAGGTCCAGCTTGGAGCAGCTTAGACGGTTCCTTTCTACAGAATTTCTTGGATAGGGATCGCTGGATCTCTCTGAGTACTCGGAACGGGGAGTAGCGGAGTTGCCATTTCAACAGCCACTCTTCTTTACGAAGCCACCATTCGGCTGGTTCATCTGCGGAAATTACTTGCGCGAGGTGACTGGGTTCCGTGCACTGGATTCGACAGCCAAGAAATTCCTTTTTTGCTTCTCCGAACCGTTTACCGCATGTGGCGCAATAGCCGAGAACCCTGTAAGGGAGTTTTCCGATCTTATCCATGGTCTTTTCTTTGTATTAGGATATAGTCTTGACAACTCTTGCTTTCAATGCGTCAGTCACCAGGATTCCCGGTACGGGGAAGAGTAAGCTCCTGACGCAACCTTTAAGTCTAATCTACCTAAGTCATCCATTATCAATTGTGTCGTATCAACACTGATACCCCGCATAATTTTCAATATAAAATAAGCCTGGGTTTTTGTCAAGGGTTCGGTTCAAAAAACTTGGAAATATATATTTGATGCCCTATTGGGTAAAGGATTATTAAACGATTATCAGTGCTGGTTTTTTTATATTGACCAATGATTTAATTTCCGCTTTCTGTTGGTGTTCTTCGCCCACAGGAAGATTTTACAAGCTATCAAGCTGTTGGTCAATTGCAGGGATCCCCCGCCACAGGCGGGGGAGAAGACCAACAGCCAGCGGGGAATTTTTGGAGTAGCGACACTTGTGTCGCGTTAAAAAAAAGACGCACCGCCCCGCAGAACGGGATCTCCGCTTCGCTACGACGAGCGGTGCTACTCCAGATTAGCCGACTGATTGTTTTTGAGAAGTTAAGATTGCTCCGAAGCCGGTGAAAAGAACTATGAAATAAATCAGCCATTCCAAGTATGGAATATTCAAAAGAATGGTGAGGACAATCAAGCCCAGAAGCATGGAAGGTATCAAAGAAGTCTCCCCCTGTTTCCCAAAAGCCTTTATGATTTTTTCTCCCAAAGCGGTTGCCACAGGTATCTTGGCAATATAGAGCAAGACCGCATAAGCGAACAAAGAGATGATGGCGATGGGAATGCCTAGTATGGTCACAATCAAAATAATTATGGCTATGGGAATGCAGACCATAAAAACAAAGCCCCATCCTAAACTTTTCAAAAAAGAAGCTGTCACCGCTTTTTTGGCTTGGTATGCGTTTTTCTTGAAGATGAGGGTCAAAGCTGTTCCGGTAATCATCAAGGCTAATAAAAAGAGGATCTCAGTGATTATAGATTTTAGGGTGAAGACGTCTTTGGGCTTCTTTTCCTTTTTTGCTTCCTCTTTTGTCCAGAAGGTCTGCCCGCTTACAGAAGCTCCGGATTCGATCTTAGCCTGTTTTCTGCTCTTATATTTGAAGTCTCCCAGGATTTTGGCGGTGGGCATCAGGATGATCTTATCAGCACTGACCGAGACGTCCCCATTTACAATTCCAGAGATGATTAAAGTGCCTACAGAGCCTCTCAATCCCTTTCCTATTTTGCCGTCCAAAGTTAACTCTCCACAGAAGGCCGTCACGTCCCCCCCGATGTCTGCATCCGGCTTAATGTTTAAGGCGCTACAGAAACCGATCAAGTTCCGGTTCACTTTTCCATTAACGTTGATATTCTGGCCAAAACCGCTGACGCTGCCGTTGACCTGACCCGATATATCCACATCCTTAGCAAAAGCAATTACACTTCCCTCAACTATGCCGTTTTGAACCAGACGATATGAGGCAGAAAAGAAGTCCCCTTTGATAGTAGCACTCGATTTGATGGTGTTGCCGGCCATAATCAGATCGTCATTGATGGTTAAGGTATCCGAGAAGAAGAAATTCTCACCAACTCTGAAGTCTGTGCCAAAACAGGCATCGAAATTAAAGAGGGTTAAAAATACGGCAATTATAGTTAAAAGAATCTCGATTTTGCTCAAACCTAACATACTCCCTCCAAGAAAAAAATGATCCTTTTTCAAACTACGTGTCCATTCAATTCAAAGTTTCCAAAAAGACAATTTAATTTAAAATAATTAAATGCGAAAAGCAAGAATTTAATCAGGGTTAGACTTACAGGCAAGGTCAGCAAAGGACAAAGTAGAAAGGATCGGTAAGTATAATAAGAGAGGAAATCCCCAAATGAAATTTCACGGATTTGTCCGGCCATTCAGGGACATCGAATTTTTAATTTGCTTTTTACCTGAAAATTTATGATCTTTGATTGAAATTTGAAACCTGGAGGTGAAAATGAACGATGAAAACAAAGCTTTTGAACCTACATTTTGCGAAAACTATCCTAAACATATAATAGTCATCCGATGGATCACGCTTTTAATAGCTTTCGTTTTGGGAATTTATGTTTTGCTTGAATTACACTACATGCTTGCCATAGTTTATATTTTATATAGCGTGACAGCATTAACCTTAATTTTGCCCCTTTCTCGCTGTGTTAGCTGTTTCTATCATGGAAGATTGTGCAACACCGGTTGGGGGAGGATCGCCTTCTATCTTTTTAAAAAAGGTGATGAATCAAAGTATGTGGAGCATTATAATTATGCCATATTTCTTCATCTTTTGTGGCTGTTTCCCCTTTTGGGAGCTTTGCTTCAACTGGTAAGAAAAAGGGATGTCTTGGTTTTGTCGATATTGGTGATTTATCTTTTTATTTTATTTGTAGAGAAAATAGTTTTGAAAAAATTATGTTGTAAAAGATGCCACCAAAGGGAATTTTGTCCGGCATTGCCATTCAGGAAGATTAAGTAGACACCTGCGAAGTATCTTTCGGATTTATCGTCAGTATCTCACCTTTGGCTAAAACGGTTGCCCAAATAGAGATTTTCACACAAACCGACGTCCAAAGATTGCGCTTTTTTGCCGATATAGTTTAAGAACGAGATAAATTCAGGTGTCTTAACTTGATTTAGGAAATATCATGGAGAAGAAGAAGGACTCAGATTTCTGGCCGTTTATTGGTCAGCCTAAAAACATTTTTTGGCTGATTCGAGGAGTAATATTTTTATGCTTTTTCTTCTGGTTTCTTCTTGCACCAGAAGAACAGGACCATAGAGTTTGGATACTTTTCTGCGTATTTTCAGTTTACTCTTTTGGATTTTTTATTTACGTAAATAGGAATAAGGCCAAGATAAGACCCACATATTTCTTTACTTCCTTTTTGGATGTAGTCCTCATCACCTTTTTGACTCTTTTCACAGACCGAAAAGGAGGTGATTTTTTCCTTCTTTACTTCTTGGTTGTTCCTTTTGCCAGTTATGTCGCAGGACTTTTGGCTGGGCTCTCTTTGGCGTTCGTCTCCTCTCTCTTTTATCTTGGGATCAAAAGTGGTGATTTAGCCACCCTTTCCGCAAACTATCTGGTTGTAAAGATTGTAATCTTCTGGGCTTTCGTAATTGCCTTTAGCGCAGTAATACAGAATCTGGATAGGTCTAGGGCTAAACTTTTAAGAATGTTCGACATTTTAAATCAGAGAACCTCGGAGCTAGAAAAATCACAAGCTCAAATTGAAACCATCTATGAAACCTCACGGAATTTAGGAGCGATTTTGAATTTAGAGGAAGTGGTGGATGAGCTTCTTGTTATCATGCAAAAGATTTTAGGCTACCAGTTCTGTTCAATTTTTATCCTAAGTGATTCCAATACCCTTTCTCTTTTGGGAGAGATTTCCGAGGGGAAAAAGATAAAATATTCGGAGCCGGTCAAAAAACGCTTAAATGGAACTTGGGAGATGGTTACAGCTGGAAAACCTGTGCGAATCTTCGATCTCACCCAAGCTTTTGGGCACCAAAGAGAATCAGATCAGTTTAAATCCCAGTTGGCTGTTCCCATGATCTCTCGGGGCAAGGTGATCGGAGTATTGAATGCTTTCTCCAGAAGGGTGGGAGCTTTTCTGGATCAGGATGAAAAGATATTTTCCATTTTGGCGAATTCGGCGGCATTAGCCATGGAGAATGCTTCCTTACATCAGAAGACCAAAGAGTTGACCATTGTGGATGAGCTGACCGGAATATATAATTACCGCTACTTCATTAAGAAACTTTCTCAAGAAATAAAAAGAGCAGAACGTTATAAGCAATCTTTGTCCTTAGTTATGATCGACATAGATTGGTTCAAAAGATGTAACGACGCCTATGGACATCTTTTCGGCAATAAGGTTCTAAAGGAGTTAGCCCAAAGGATCAAAGATTCGGTGCGAGATGTAGATGTGGTCAGCCGTTATGGTGGAGAAGAATTTGCCGTGATCTTGCCTCAAACAAATAAAAAAGATGCACAGATGGTCGGCGAGAGGATTCGCCATCAAGTGGACTCGACCGATTTTGAAGTCGAAGAGGGCGGTTTGATGATGAAGGTGACAGTGAGTTTGGGAGTCGCTACTTATCCGGAAAATGGGACCAGCCCGAAGCACCTAATAGAAAAAGTGGATCAAGCCCTGTATTTAGCTAAAGGGAGGGGAAAAAATAAGGTCTGCGCAGTTTAAACCATAGTGTTTTGTTAATTAGATAACAATGACATCCTCGTCCCGCAAAGTGTGGGACGTATTTTGGGTTTGGTTTTAAAGGGTTGCGGTTTAGATTCGCTACACTCACTACAAGTCGGTTAGGTATCATCTAAAAAGTTATCATATACCGTTTATCGTCTAAAGAACAACGATAGACGAAACCGTTATACGATTTACGATGCGTAGCCGAAACCCAAACCGATAAACGATAAACATAGAAATCTTATTTTGTAGACAAAGCACTAGTGGACTGTAACAAAAGTTTAGGGCATATGTAGTTGCTCAATTTATTGAGCATTGTCACCAGTACGCCTGATAAATCAGGCAACTACAATAGGGAACGAATTTATGTCACACGCCACTAGAAAGAACGAACAGCCACAAGGCTTCATCCAGAAGAAGATATTCACTGTTTCAAGATGAGCAGCTTCAGTCCCAAAATGTTGGGTCAATTTTTTGTCTTCGGATTTGAAGGCAAATTCTCCACAGATGATTTTCTACATCTGATAGAAAAACAAAATCTGGGTGGGATAATTCTCTTTGCCAGAAATATCGAATCGCCCAAGCAGATTTCGGCAACAATAAAGGAGCTAAAGTCAAAATCAGAACATTCACTCTTTATTATGATCGATCAGGAAGGAGGAAGAGTTAATCGAATTGCAAAAGATTTTCCTGTTTTTCCATCCAATAAATTCTATGGCGACAGAAAAGATAAAGAGGGTGTGTTTGAAGCTTATAAAACCACAGCCAGAGAATTATCCAGATTAGGCATAAACGTAAATTTAGCTCCAGTAGTGGATGTTTTAACTAATCCGAAGAATTCGGTGATTGGCGAAAGGTCTTTTGGAGAAAATCCGGTCTGGGTGGCAGAGATGTCTAAGGTTGCTATAGAGGCGATCAAATCTGAAAATGTTTTAGCCTGCGCCAAGCACTTTCCCGGAATAGGTGACATAGAGATTGACCCACATTCAGAGTTGCCTATTAATTCAAACCCAAAAGAAAGATTCGAGAAAATAGATTTTTTGCCATTTAGAGCCTCTATCTCTTCCAATGTTGATATGATCATGAGCACCCACGTGCTCTGCCCGAATTTAGATGCAAAGGAGCCAGCCTCATTATCCCAGATAATCTGTGTGGATATTTTACGAAAGGAACTCGGATTTGAGGGAATATTGATCACCGATGACATGCGGATGGGAGCTATAAGAAAAAATCAAAAGTTAGCCCAAGCTTGCCAGAAAGCTTTCTTAGCCGGGAATGATCTGATTCTGATAGGGGATAAATTTGAAGAGCAGGTCCAAGTGTTAGAGCATTTTGAAAAGTTGGTTTCAGATAAAAAGATAAGCGAGGAAAGGTTGAATTTTAGCCTGGATAAGATTTTTTCAGCAAAAAAGAAACTCAAGTGATAACCTCTCCCCCTTAGTCCCCCTCTCCATCCCGCCGAAGGCGGGAGAGAGGGGAAGATCGAAGATCCGTAGGACAGGGGGTGAGGTAGTTTTAAATTTTTCGTTTTGCATCTTTAATTTAGAAACTGAGGCAAACGAATTAAATAATTTGACATCATCACCCTCCCCTGATCCCCTCCCATCAAAGGAGGAGGGAGTTTATGAAGTCCCCTCTCCCCTTGTGGCAGAGGGTTAGAGCCTGCCCTGAGCGAAGCGAAGGGATGAGGGGTATGTAAACTCATTTCTTGCGTTCGTATTAAATTTATGGACAAACTGCATAATCTTATAAAGAAAAAAAACCGCTTGGTGGTGGGGCTTATGTCCGGCACCTCAGCAGATGGAATCGATGCCTGTTTAGTCAAAATAGATAATACCAATCCGAAGGACCCCGCTTCGCAGGGGAAGAATTTAAAAGTCAAGCCGATTGGCTGCAAAACCTATAAGTTTCCCCACAAGGTGCAACAAAAAATCCTCCAGATCTCCGACCCCTCCTGTCAAAATTTGGATGAGGTCTTAAGATTAAACATGGCTTTAGGAGAATATTTTGCCCAGGCTGTTTTTTCGGTAGTGAAAGCTTTTGGATATGATATGAACGAGATTGATCTGATCGGATCGCATGGGCAGACGGTGAGACACTTGCCCGAATGGGAGAAAAAAATTGGCAAAAAGGTCAAAGCCACCCTCCAGATCGGAGAACCCTCGGTTATCGCTTCAAAGACCGGAGTAATTACCGTGGGTGATTTTAGAACGGGCGACATCGCTTTGGGTGGGGAGGGAGCACCCCTTACCCCTTACGTTCATTTTCTTTTGTTCGGAGATAAAAGAATTTCACGCATGGTGGTCAACATCGGTGGCATTGCCAACGTTACGGTTTTACCCAAAGCGGGCAAGCAGAACGATATTTTTGCCTTCGATTCGGGACCGGGAAATATGATCGTGGATAATTTGACCAGAAAAATTTATAAGAAAAATTTCGACCCAGATGGAAAAATCGCCTCATCTGGCAAAGTCAATTTCGATTTGTTAAATAAATTGAAGGAGGATGAATACTTTTACAAAAAACCTCCTAAATCCTGTGGCCGAGAAAATTTTGGAGAAGAATTTGTCAGCAAGATATTGAATAGCGCGAAAAAATTGAGAATGAAGCCGGAAGATATCATCACCACCGCAAGCGAACTTTCGGTCTGGTCGATTTTGGATGCTTATGAGAAGTTTGTGAAGCCGAAGATCAAACTAAATCAGGTCCTTTTGTCCGGGGGTGGAGTTCATAATAAATACTTTTTGAAGAGACTGAAATTTCTATTTCATCCGATTAAAGTAATGAGCACCCAAGAGCTGGGACAAGACCCCGATTTTTTGGAAGCGATCTCATTTGCCATTTTGGCGAACCAGACCATCGAGGGAGAACCGGTCAGCTTTAAAATGACCACCGGAGCAAATAAACCTGGCATTTTGGGCAAGATATGTTTGCCGTAAAACGGTCAATGGATGAAACTGTCAACGGATTAAGCGGATTCTTTTAGTCTCAAGACACAGAATTCGTGGAATGAAAAGATACGCAAACCAGTTAGATCGGAGTGACCTCATCATGATCTCTGCAAACAGAAAGAAGGCTATGGACAGAAAATGTCTGAGGCTTTTTCTTCACAAAGTTCTCTTGCCTTTGCTTCTTCTTTTCTTTGTTGGTTGTGCGGAGATGCCCGTTTATAGAGAGGAGGTTTTCTATCCCAAAATCAAACAGCCGGCAGTAACAGTTAAACTTCTGGAGACAGACGAAAATATTGTAATCGCTCCCAAAGAATCTTTTGTAATCAGATGCTTTAACGAAAAAGGGGACAGGGCAGTCTATTACGCTTCAGACAGCATCCGTGTAGGAATTTGGGGAGATGGCATAGTTTTGAGCGAAAGGACCCAAAATGAATTTGAAATAAATTTAAACAAAGCCTCCTTTTTGCCCCAAAAAGATGACTCTTATCTTTTCTTGAATGGAAAACCCTATCGAGGGGCGTTGGAGGTGGTCTTGGCTACGGAGAATCCCCCAAGTAAGAATCAAAAATCTTTGATGGTTCTTAATATAGTGTATGTGGAGGATTATCTCAAAGGAGTTGTTCCGGCTGAGATCGGCAAGTTGAGTGGGGAGGAAATCGAGGCACTCAAAGCTCAAGCGGTAGCCGCCCGAACTTACTCGCTTTCTCGTTTGGGGCAATATGAAGATTTAGGATACGATCTGGAGGCTTCGGTGGTAGATCAAATTTACACTGGGGCAGAGGGAGAGAATCCCTTGGTGAACGAAGCCATCAAAGATACAAAAGGGAAGGTGCTGGCTTTTGGAGAAAAACTCATCCATGCCTATTATCACGCTAACTGCGGAGGGAGGACTGAATATATTGAAAGGGTTTGGGACAAGCCCAAAGAGTCATATCTAATTTCGGTAGACGATAATGATTTCTGCATTTGGGCAAAAAATTATAGCTGGGAGGAGACCTGGAGCAAAGAAGATTTGGAGAAAAATCTTTCTGCCTTCTTGGATAGTATTGGACTTCTTCCAGAGGATGGTTCGACTACGCTCACCACAAGAGGGTTTGGGAATTTAGCTGATCTGGTTATAAAGGAAAGATCACCTTCTGGAAGGATCGAAGTCTTGGAGGCGGTGACCGATTCGGGAACTTATCAAATATATAGAGATAAAATACGGTGGGCTTTGAAAAGAGGAAGCGATCCCAATTTGATTCTGCCCAGCACTCTATTTGATTTGGAAATTGAAAGGGGCTTTGATGGTTCCATAATATCGGTGACTGCCCGAGGACATGGAAACGGTCATGGTGTGGGGATGTGTCAAACCGGCGCTATCGGCATGGCTCGACAAGGATATTCTTATGAAGACATTTTGACCCACTACTATCCGGGCGTGAATATAGTAAAAAGCTATTAAACACATTGTTACGATTGGTATATCTGAAGCCACTACTTGACAAAATAGGCTGACAATTTGGTCTACCCATGGCAGGCTGGCAAAACTTGTTTCACAATTTTTCCTGTTTGGGATAGGTTCTTATGATAAAAATTCCCAGAAAGATGAAAAGGACGCCGAAGATCTGTAAAGCACCCAACTTTTCACCGAAGATGATGAATGCTAAAAACGATGCTACCACTACCTCCCAGGTGGCAACTATTCCCGCACGGCTTGCCTCTATGTATTTCAATCCTCTGGTGTAAATCGAATAACCTAACAACGTGGAAAAGATAGCCAAACAGAAGATCCAAACCCAGGTCATGGTAGGATAATTTACCGCATAAAGAGGTCTTACACCTCTTGCGATCACAAGAAAAAAACTTCCGAATCCCAAAGCATACGTGACCACAGTCCAGGGACTATATCTTTCCATAGCTTTCTTGCCCAATACAGAGTAAAGTCCTGCTCCCAAACCAGCTCCCAAGCCATAGATTATTCCCCTTAAATTTAGCTTTAGCTCTGAGGGATTATAAACTTGGATAACCAAAATGCATCCTAAAAACGTTAAAACTAAAGCGAAAAGTTTGGTTCTGGTTAACTCCTCCTTCAAAAAAATTGTGGAAAGGATGACTATGAAAGCAGGATAAGTATATAAGAGGATAGTGGCTGTGGCTATGGTGGTGAATTTGATGGCATAAAAGAATAAAAGAAAACATAAAGTCACGCTCAAAAGACCATAGCTGGCAAAATATATGAAATCCCTTTTTTTGATTCTAAGTGAGTCCGGGTCCAAGACTATTTTGGCGAAGAATAAAAGAACAAAAGCGATAAGTGCTCTGAAGGTGACCACGGTCAGCGGATCGGGCTCATGAAGATATATGAGCCGCCCAAAAATCCCGATGGTGCCCAAGAAAGTCGCCCCCAGGATTACCAGCGAATATCCTTTGGTTTCTTTCCTCATTAATCTAATGCATATCTGCCTGCTAGCTAGTGCCTGCTGTCTGTCGAAGCTCGTTTATCGGTGACGAAGCTCGTATCGAAGTTCGTGTTTCGTAAATCGAAGCTCGAAAGATAACTTCACTTTTCTTAACAAAAAGATTTAGTTTGCCTACTGTATACTGCCTACGGTTTCTCTTTACTCTTAACTCTCAGCTCTTAGCTCTCAGCTCTCAGCTTTTTTAATCTCTCCTTCGCATCCTGAACTTCCGGTATCCCCGGATCAGCATTCTTCCAGATATCCAGAAATTCCTCATATTTCTCAATTGCCTTTTTGTTCCAGCCCGATTTCTCATAAGCCAAGCCCAGAAGATAATATGCTTTCACTGCCAAAGTAGGAAGACCCATTCTGATTTCATCATATCTTGAAAGTGCCTTTTCCAATTCAGCTACCGCCTCACCTATTTTGCCTGACTCTAAGTAGGCTTGTCCAAGAAAAACCCGCACATGAAAAAGCGGAGATGAGGTCTCCTTATCTGCTTTTTCCAAATATGTCACTGCAGTGTTTGTGTCCCCTTTAGCCAGCTCAATTGCACCTGAAGCCAGCCAGTAAGCATATATCATGGTTTGATTTTTTTCTTCAATATCTTTTTTCAAAGTCCGTGCGATTTCCTCAGCTTCTTTGATCTTTCCACTCTCTGCTAAAAGATTGGCATAGTAATCCCGCATATTCACCGGGTCATTAGGTGCAACCTTTTTAAGAACTTCTATGCCTATTTCTGCTTCCTTCAATGCTAAAGCCATCTTTTTCTGCTCTTCATAGATATATGCCTTCTGGAAATGTTTATATACATTCGGTTCTCCCTCAGCTTGTTCCATTCTATCTGCTGCGATGCCATCGTCTAAAGTTTTGAGGGCATCTTCGAATTTTCCCTGATATAGGGGAATCAAAGCTAAAGCCATCCTTCCTCCTGACCTGTAAAGTTTCTCGTTGCTTGAAGAAAGTGCCTTATAACAGCTTTCTGCTTTAGCATATTCCCTTTTGTAAAGATACATATGTCCCAATTTGGCTAAGGACGCATAAAAGTCGGGTTTTATCCCTAAAGCTTTTTTGTAAGATTCGATCGCCTGATCTATCTTACCATTGTATGCATAAAGATCAGCTCGACTATCGTAAGGGTTAGCTTCATCCGGAGCGATAGATATGTATTTATTTATCGCCCAGATAGATTTCTCAAAATCCCCGATTTCATTATAGGCATAGGCAAGCATGTTATACGCCAACTTATAGAGAGGGTCTATCTCAATGGCTTTGTTATAGTAACGGACAGCTTCTTCGAACTCCCGTAGATTATAATGATAAATGATCCCTATCCAAAGAAATGCCTCTTTCTCATCCGGATAGCGTTCTACTATCTTTTGGAGTTTTTTAATACACTGAGTATAATTCCCCGATATACGCACCTCTAAAGCCTGAATATACAGTTTTTCTTTCTGGCTGACTTTGTCTGAGTATTTCACTGCTTTGGCTGTTAATTCCTTCCTTTCCTCTCCTGCCTTGAGATCAGCTAACATGAAATATGCCATAGCAAAGGTGGAATCGAACTCCAAAGCTTTCTCAAAGCTTTTCTCTGCCTCTGTGGAATAAAGTTTATTATAGTAATCGAGTCCCTCCAGATAATAGCGATATGCTTCCGGTGAATGGGTGGTCACATCTGCCACCTTCGGAATTTCTTCTTTCTGTGCCTGGGCTGGAAGAGATAACCCCTTTTTCACTTCACCTGTCAGCCTGTCCACCATTGAGAAGATGTTCTCTCCGGCGTCTCCGGTGATGCGCTGGGACGCTAACACTTTTCCGCTTTCGACCTCCACCAACTGAGAAGTCAGAACTACCTGGGGCTCAACCTGAAGGATACTCCCCAAAAGCATCCATTTAGCCCCAGCTTTTGTCGCCACTTGCGAAGCAACGTTTTTGTCTATAATCCTCACCCCTTCTTTCCCCAACAACTTCAGAATATCATATAATCTTTGACTGGAGACCACATTCAGATATTGAGATCCAGAAAGACCGGTTATCAAAAGATTAGTTACGATCTCACCCAGTCTTTCCTTATCCTCTCTGTCCACAAGATTCTCGAAATACATAATAGCTAAGGAGTTTTCTTTAGCTATTGCACCCTTTTCCGGAACTATCTCAAATTTGAAAGGTTTGAGAACTAAGAAAATTAAAGCAACGACAAAAATAATTGAGCCTGGAATTATGAATGGAAGTAGTTTCTTCTTAGGCTTGGGCGCTACAGCCTCTTTAGGAATTTGTGCGGTCTTAATATACTCAAGACTCTTTTTCTCTCTTCTCAAATCCGCTAAAAGATCATCTATATGTTGATATCTTTCTTCTTTATCTTTTGCCAATGCTTTAAAAACTATATCCTCCAACTTGGCTGAAACTTGATTATTAAAGCGAGCAACTGACTGGGGTTCTTCATTTATTATCGAATAGATTATTGCCGCCTGATGCTCTCCACCAAAAGGCAACTTTCCGGTTAGAAGCTCATACAAAACAACCCCAAAGGAGAAGATATCGCTCCTCTGATCCACCTCCTCACCTTGCGCTTGCTCCGGTGACATATAGGCGGCAGTCCCTAAGGTTGAGCGAGTCTTGGTCAGCTTGGTGGCGCCCTTTAGTTTTGCCAGTCCAAAGTCCATTATCTTCACTTGACCTCGGGGAGTAAGCATGATGTTGTCCGACTTAATGTCCCTATGCACAATCCCCTTTTCATGTGCTATGGTCAAACCTTCACATATCTGAATCCCAATATCTAAAACCTTTCTTACCGAGAGCATCTCTTTTTCAATTACCCGCTTTAAAGTCTTTCCCTCGCAATATTCCATCACTATAAACATCTGCCCCTCAAATTCATCAATCTCATAAATGGTGGTAATGTTAGTGTGATTTAAAGCCGAAGCCGCTTTGGCTTCATGCACAAATCTTTCCTTTTCCACCGGATCAGAGGTCAGATGCTGAGGCAGAAACTTCAAAGCCACTATCCGATCCAGCTTGGTGTCCTGGGCTTTATACACCACACCCATCCCACCTTCCCCTAACTTCTCCAAAATCTTATAATGAGAAATGGTTTTGCCGATCATAATCTATCCTTTTCCCCGCCGGACGGGAAGGACGGGGTTTAATTTGCAATTTGCAATCCGCAATTTGCATTTTGCTTTTTGTTTTTGCTCTCTGCTCTTAGCTCTCCGCTCTCAGCTTCTTTAAACGCTCCTTCGCATCCTCCACTTCTTTAATTCCCGGGTCAGCATCCTTCCAGATTTCCAGAAACTCCTCATATTTCTCAATCGCCTTTTTGTTCCAGCCCGATTTCTCATAAGCCAAGCCCAAAAAGTAATATGCTTTCACTGCCCAAATTGCAAAATTTGCCCTGATTTCATCATATCTTGAGAGTGCCTTCTCCAACTCGGATACTGCCTCACCCAGTCTGTCTGACTCGACATAGGTTTTACCGAGAGAATATCGCAGTTGAAAAAGTGGAGATATCGCCTCCTGATCTGCTTTTCCTAAATAAGTCACAGCAGCTTTTGTATTCCCTTTAGCCAGCTCAATAAAACCTAAAGCCAGCCAGTAAAAATGCATCAGAGCTGGATTCTTCTCCTCAATATTCTTTTTCAAAGTCCGGGCGAGTTCTTCAGCTTTTGCGATCTTTCCACTCTCTGCCAAAAGATGGGTATAAAAAGGCCGATAATTCACTGGGTTATCCGGGTAAACCTTTTTATAAATTTCCATACCAATTTCAGCTTCCCTTAAAGCCAAATCCAGATTTTTCTTCTCCTCATAGATGCATGCCTTTAAGAAATGTTTATTTACATTCTGCTGTTGTTCAGCCTGCTCCATTCTGTCCGCGGCAATGCCATCGTCCAAAACCTCAAGAGCTTGATCAAACTTCCCCTGATAAAGAGGGATATAAGCCAGATAGGTTCTTCCTTCCGATCGTCTACCTTCATCGCTGCTGGAACAAAGTCGCTGATAACAACTTTCTGCTTTTGCATACTCCTTTTTAAAAAGATACATATGCCCTAATTTTGCAAGGGACATATAGAAATCCGGTTTTATCTCTGAAGCTTTTTTGTAAGATTCAATCGCCTGGTCTAATCTACCATTGTAAGAATAAAGATCAGCTCTCGAATCATAAGGGTTGGCTTCATCCGGGGCTATAGATATGTATTTGTTTATCGCCCAGAGGGATTTCTCAAAATCTCCGAGTTGATCGTAAGTATAGGCAAGCATGTTATACGCACCCTTATAGAGAGGGTCTATCTCAATGGCTTTGTTATAGTAACGGACAGCTTCCTCAAACTGCCACAGATCATAAAAATGGTGACCTGATAAGAGAAATGCCTCTTTCTCTTGGGGATAGCCTTCTGTTAGCTTCTCCAGCCATTTTATACACTGCGCGTCATTCCCGGATACATCTGCCTCCAGGACTTTTATGTAATATTTTTCCTTCTGGCTGACCTTATCTATGTATTCTACCGCTTTGGCTATTAATTTTTTCTGCTCCGAACCCGCTTTAAGCAAAGCCAACCTGAAATATGCCATAGCAAAGGTGGAATCAAACTCCAGAGCTTTCTGGAAGCTTTTCTCTGCCTCTGTAGTATAAAGTTTATTATAGTAATCGAGTCCCTCCAGATAAAAGCGATATGCTTCCGGTGAATGGGTAGTAACATCGGCCACCTTTGGAATTTCTTCTTTTTGCGCTTCGGCTGGAAGAGATAACCCCTTTTTCACTTCAACAGTCAGCCGGTCCACCATTGAGAAGATGTTCTCTCCGGCGTCTCCGGTGATGCGCTGGGACGCTAACACTTTTCCGCTTTCGACCTCCACCAACTGAGAGGTCAGAACCACCTGGGGCTCAATCTGAAGGATACTCCCCAAAAGCATCCATTTCGCCCCAGCTTTAGTCGCCACTTGCGAAGCCACGTTTTTGTCTATAACCTTCGCTCCTTCTTTTCCCAACAACTTCAGAATATCATACAATCTTTGACTGGAGACTACATTCAGATATTGAGATCCAGAAAGACCAGTTATCAAAAGATTAGTTACGATCTCCCCTAACCTCTCCTTATCCTCTCTATCTACCAGATTCTCAAAATACATTATGGCTAAAGAGTTTTCCTTAGCTACTGCCCCCTTTTCCGGAACTATCTCAAATTTGAAAGGTTTGAGAACTAAGAAAATTAAAGCAACGACAAAAATAATTGAGCCTGGAATTATGAATGGAAGTAGTTTCTTCTTAGGCTTGGGCGCTACAGCCTCTTTAGGAATTTGTGCGGTCTTAATATACTCAAGACTCTTTTTCTCTCTTCTCAAATCTGCCAAAAGATCATCTATATGTTGATACCGCTCATCTCTGTCTTTTGCCAAAGCTTTAAAAACTATATCCTCCAACTTGGCTGAAACCTGATTATTAAAGCGAGCAACTGACTGGGGTTCTTCATTTATTATCGAATAGATTATTGCCGCCTGATGTTCTCCCTCAAAAGGTAATCGTCCCGTCAAAAGCTCATATAAAACAACCCCAAAAGAGAAAATATCACTTCTCTGATCCACTTCTTCCCCTTGCGCTTGCTCCGGTGACATATAGGCGGCAGTCCCCAAGGTCGAGCGAGTCTTGGTCAGCTTGGTGGCTCCCTTTAGCTTTGCCAGACCAAAGTCCATGATCTTTACCTGACTTCGAGGGGTAAGCATGATGTTGTCCGATTTTATATCCCTGTGCACAATCCCCTTTTCATGTGCTATGGTCAAACCTTCGCATATCTGAATCCCAATATCTAAAACCTTTCTTACCGAGAGCGTCTCTTTTTCAATTATCCGCTTCAAGGTCCTTCCCTCGCAATACTCCATAACTATAAACATCTGCCCCTGAAATTCATCAATCTCATAGATGGTGGTGACGTTTGGATGATTTAATGCTGAAGCCGCTTTGGCTTCATGCACAAATCTTTCCTTTTCCACCGGATCAGAAGTCAGATGCTGAGGCAAAAACTTCAAAGCCACAATCCGATCCAACTTGGTGTCCTGGGCTTTATAGACCACGCCCATGCCACCTTCGCCTAACTTCTCCAGAATCTTGTAATGAGAAATAGTTTTGCCGATCATAATCTATCCTTTTCCCCTCCCCGAACGGGGTTTAATTTGCATTTTGTAATCTGCAATCTGCAATTTGCATTTTGCTTTTTGTTTTTGCTCTCTGCTCTTAGCTCTCAGCTCTTAGCTTCTTCACCCTCTCCTTCGCATCCTCCACTTCCGGTATCCCCGGGTCAGCATCCTTCCAAATATCCAGAAATTCCTCATATTTCTCAATCGCCTTTTTGTTCCAGCCGGATTTCTCATAAGCCAAGCCCAAAAGATAATAAGCTTTCACGGCCGAAATTGCATTTAATGCCCGGACACCATCATAACTTGAAAGCACTTTCTCAAATTCAGCCACTGCCTCACCCAGTCTGCCTGCCTGCAGGTAGGCTTGGGCAAGAACAAAGTGATAACCAAAACCTGGACCACCAGATTTGGCCGCTTTCTCAAGATTAGTTATTGCCGCTTCCAAATTCCCCTTTGCCAGCTCAATGATTCCAACTACCCACCAGTAATCAGGCATCAGGGTTTGATCCTTTTCTCCATAATCTTTCTTTAAAGCCTTAGCCACCTCTTCCGCTTTTGTAAAATCCTTATTCTCTGCCAGAAGACGAGCATAATAAGTCCGATAAGCAACCTTGTCATCAGGATAAATCCTGCGATAGATTTCGAGGCACTTTTCAAATTCCTTCAAAGCCAAATCCAGATTTTTCTTATGGTAATAGATACTTGATTTTAAGAAATACTTACTTGTCTGCCCTTCTTCAGCTTGCTCCATTCTATCTGCGGCAATGCCATCATCCAAAACCTCAAGCGCTTTATCGAACTTACCCTGGTATAAGGGGATCAAAGCCAGAGCGGTTCTTCCTCCTGAGCGAGTATTTTTCTCGTTGCTGGAAGAAAGCTCTTTATAACAGCCTTCAGCTTTGACATACTCTCTCTTAAAGAGATACATATGCCCTAATTTTGTCAGGGACATATAGAAGTCGGGTTTTATCTCTAAAGCTTTTTTATAAGATTCGATTGCCTGGTCAAGTTTGCCGTTGTAGGCATAAAGATCACCTCTGGTATCATAAGGATTGGCTTCTTCCGGAGCTAAGGATATATACTTGTTTATTGCCCAGATAGATTTCTCAAAATCCCCCACTTTATTATAAGCATATGCAAGCGTATTATAGGTTAACTTATCCAGAGGGTCTATCTCAATGGCTTTGTTAAGGTATCGAATGCCTTCATCAGAGTTTCCGAGGACTGCATAAAAAATAGATCCTATCCATCCGAATGCCTCGCTGCTCTCTTCAGGATAGCGATGTGCTATCATTTTCAGCTTTTCGATTGCCTGAGCGTAATCTCCTGATATGTTTGCCTTCAAGCTTTCTATATAGTATCTTTCCTTCTGACTAACCTTATCTGAGTATTCTACTGCCTTGGATATTAATTTCTTTTCCTCCTCAGTCCCTTGTTTAAGTATAGCCAACTGGTAATATGCCATGGCAAAGGTGGAATCAAGCTCCAAAGCTTTCTTAAAACTTTTCTCAGCCTCTGTATTATAATATTTATATAAGTAATCACCTCCCTCCAGATAATAACGATATGCCTCTGGTGAATGGGTGGTCACATCCGCCACTGGGTGGGATACTTCCTTTTGGGCTTGGATAGGAAGGGAAAGGTCTTTTTTGATTCTTGCTGCCAGTGTATCGACTAACGAGAATACATCCTCCTTCGCTTCACCCATTATTCTCTGAGACGCTTTCACCTGCCCGCTTTTCACATCTACCAACTGGGTGGTTATGACCATGCGCGGCTCTACTTCAAGGATACTGCCCAAGACCATCCATTTAGCATTGGCTTTATTGGCAACTTCGGAAGCAACATTTTTGTCGATGACCTTCGCTCCTTCCTTTCCCAAAAGCTTCAAAATATCATATAGTCTCTGACTGGAAACTACTCTCACATATTGGGATTCCGAAAGACCAGTTATCAAAAGATTGGTTACTATTTCACCCAGCCTTTCGGTATCCTCTTTGTCTATCATGTTTTCAAAATACATTATGGCCAGTGAGTTCTCTTGGGCTATTGCTTTCTTTTCCTGATCTATCTTAACTTCGAAGGGTTTGAGAATTAAGAAAAATAAAGCAACAACAAAAACGATTGACGCGGGAATTATAAAAGAGAGCAGTTTCTTTCTGGGTTTAGGCGCAACAGCAGTCGTCTCCTTCTGTAACCCCTTCAAATCCGCTATGACCTCTGCGGCACTCTGATACCTGATGCTGCGGTCTTTCTTTAGGGCCTTGTCAACTATCCTCTGCAATCCTTCAGGAACATTGGCTTTATACCTTGCCAGTGGTTCTGGTGTCTCATTTACAATAGAATAGATTATGGCAGCTTCGTGTTCACCCTTAAAGGGAAGCTGTCCGGTGATCATCTCATATAAAACCACACCAAAGGAGAAAATATCTGAACGTTGGTCAACCTCCATTCCCTGAGCTTGTTCTGGGGACATGTATTGCAGTGTGCCCAAAGTCGCCCCGGTCTTGGTTAGCTTAGTTACACCTTTCAACTTGGCTAAGCCAAAATCCATTATCTTGACCGAACCTTCATCAGTAAGCATTATGTTGTCGGATTTAATGTCTCGATGAACGATACCCTTCTTGTGAGCTACATTCAAACCCTCTGCAATCTGGATGGTAATCTTCAAAATCTCTTCTATGGGAAGAGTTTTTTCTTTGATTAATTTTTTTATAGATTTGCCCTCGACATATTCCATACAGATAAAACATTCACCTTCCACTTCATCTATCTCATAGATGGTGGTGATATTGGTATGATTTAATGCAGATGCCGCTTTGGCTTCATGGACAAATCTTGTCTTAGCATCTTCATCAGACAAAAGATGCTTCGGCAGAAACTTCAAAGCCACTATTCGATCCAGTTTGGTGTCCTGAGCTTTGTAGACCACACCCATCCCTCCTTCGCCCAGCTTGTCCAAAACCTTATAATGAGAAATGATCTTGCCAATCATTCCGGAAACCCCATCTTCTTGATCAGCTGAGCAAACCGAGGGTTCGAGCGCAGCTTCTCAAAATCGTCGTCCACGAGCAGGCCGCTGAGGTTGAAGTCGTGTTCCTCGTATGCCTTTTCTAAACATTCGATAGCTTTCTCGGTTTCATCCAGACCCGCATACAGCGAGGCTATCATATAATATAGTACCTGCCCCTGTTCTGCCTTGGATTGCATTATCTCCACCAACCTGCGTAGATAACCGGTCCAACCGGAGGATGCATAAGCCTCTCGGAGGCTGACAACCTCGTGCTGGCTTAGGAATCCAACGAAAGAATACCCTTTGAGACCCTCCTCCACTGCTTCATCGTACTTCCTCCTGCGTTCGTTCACGTCCACCAGGATGAGGTAGGCACCGATGAAGGTGGGATCCATATCCAGAATTTTTTCAGCTTGCTCCACCGCTTTGTCCTCGCGCCCGGCGTTCAGGTATACAAAACCCGCCGACGTATTAATAATAAGGGAAAGGGGATCAAGCTCCAGTGCTTTGTGAATCTCCTCAATAGCTTCGGAGGTTCTACCCAGTTCAACGAGTAGTCCCATGGCAAACCACTGGTGGGCTGTAGCGTAGTTGGGGTTCAGCTCTATCGCTCTCCTGAACTCTCTTTCGGCACCAGCCCAGTCCCAGTCAAAACAAGAGAGCATAAAGGCAAGAGACGTATGTGCCTCAGCCAGCGTTTCATCGATCTCCAGGGCCCTACTCGCCAGTGCCTTAGCTTTGGGAAAGGCTTCCTTGGGCGGAAGCACGTAAACCTGCGCCAGCATGCTGTAGCAATCGGCTAATCCGGCGTAAGCAAGCGCATACTCAGGGTCTTTCTGGATCACTTGCTCGAAATGCGCCATCGCCTTTTTCAGGGCTTCGGGCGTTCTCCTATTCCAGTGGTACCGTCCCTTCAGATAGAGATCGTAAGCCTCCAGGTTCTGCGTGTAACGCTTGAGCATCTTTTCCTTCTCATCTCCCAGCAGTTTGACCTTGAGCTTGTCCACAATCGCCAGCGATATCTCGTCCTGGATGGCGAACACGTCTGCTAAGTCCCGATCAAATCTCTCTGACCATAGGTGGTATCCGTCTACCACATTGATCAACTGGGCTGTGATTCGCACTCGGTTGCCTGCTTTGCGCACACTTCCTTCCAACAAAGCTTGCACGTTCAGCTTCTTGCCGATTTCGCGAATGTCTATCTCCTTTCCCCGGAATGAAAAGGCGGAAGTTCGGGCAACCACGCGCAAGTCCTCCACCTGCGAAAGAGCGTTGATAATCTCCTCAGCCATCCCATCACAGAAATACTCTTGTTCTTTGTCGGCACTCAAATTGGTGAATGGCAGAACGGCAATGGATGGTTGAGGTTTTTTTGCGGAAGGAAGAACGCTCGATGTCTCAAGTTCCCTTTTGATTTTTAGTAAATCAGTCCGTAAGTCATCCACATGCTGAAAGCGCAGGTCCCGGTTTTTCTCCATCGCCTTGTCAACTATTCTCTGTAAACCATCTGGAACATTCGCTTTATACCTTGCCAGTGGTTCTGGTGTCTCATTTATGATGGAATAAATTATCGCGGCTTCATGCTCATCTTTAAATGGTAATTGTCCGGTTATCATCTCATATAACACCACCCCAAACGAAAAAATATCCGAACGCTGGTCAACTTCTATCCCTTGAACCTGTTCAGGGGACATATATTGCATTGTCCCTAAAGTCGTTCCTGTTTTGGTTAGTTTGGACACTCCTTTAAGTTTCGCTAAGCCAAAATCCATGATCTTGACCAAACCCTCATCGGTAAGCATTATGTTGTCTGATTTAATGTCCCGATGAACGATGCCTTTTTTGTGAGCGACATTCAAGCCCTCTGCTATCTGAATGGAGATATTCAAAATTTCCTCTATGGAAAACATCTTCTGTTTGATCAATTCCTTTATAGATTTACCTTCAACATATTCCATACAGATGAAGCATTCACCTTCGACTTCATCTATCTCATGGATGGTGGTGATATTGGTATGATTTAATGCAGATGCGGCTTTGGCTTCATGAACAAATCTGGTCTTAGCAGATTCATCACACAAAAGATGTTTGGGCAGAAACTTTAGAGCCACTATCCGATCCAGCTTGGTGTCCTGGGCTTTGTAAACCACACCCATCCCACCTTCCCCTAACTTCTCCAAAATCTTATAATGAGAAATGGTTTTCCCTAACATAGCTACCCCACAGTCCCGGAAAAGATCTTAAAGTCCTTATTAGTAACTCCAATACTAAATCAATGGATTTGAGGTGCATTGTCAAGAATTATTCTATGCCTGTTTACGTCTATTGATGCAGTATGATTAACCTTTTCCCACTCCCTCTTGGTGTTCTTCGCCAACGGATGGAGGACAAAAGAAAAAGGCGGGTGAAGCTTGTCAGCCATAAAGCACCCGCCTTAAACAAAGTATCGTATTTTGGCAAGAAAATCAACAAGGGGGTTCTGGTCCATCTATGAAGAGATAATTGATAAGGTAGACCACATCCAAAATATCAACTTTTCCGTCGCAATTGGCATCGCCAGTAAAAAGTGGGACTGGCGGTGGACCGTTGACGTAAAGATAATTTATCAAGAAAGCTATGTCGACTGCGTCAATGGTGCCACTGCCGTCAGGATCGCCATGTTTAAACACGACCGCCGACACTGCCGCATAGGCATCGATTATGCCCCACCCATAATTATTATCTTCTCCGGACGTTCCCAAATCCACAGCGGTATTCATCAAAATCTGTTTAATGGAGTCGACAGTCAAATCGGGATTTGCCTGTCGCATTAAGGCTACTACTCCTGCTACATGAGGACCTGCCATAGAGGTTCCGTCCCAGCCATTTTGTTCGTATCCCCCTCCGGGGACCGAGGAGTAAACCTGCACTCCGGGAGCCACGACCTCAGGTTTTTTGGTTACCCCGTCACAGTCTGATGGACCTCGACTGCTGAAACCGGCAATGGGGTACGGAAAATTATAGTGCGTGGCATCCACGGCTCCTATGGCAAAATTGGTAGTAGGTGTATTGCATATGTTAGCTGGGGATCTATGAGTTCGTGCAGATGGACCCTCATTTCCGGCAGAAAAGGTAACCACCACTCCTGCCGCTTCGCAGTTTTCTATTACCGTCTGCCACCGGTAGTCACAATCCACATATCCAGAAAAGCGATGGTCAATGCCCCAGGAATTTTGAACCACATCTGGAACGTCATCGATGGTAGTTGTGTCTCCATCTGGATCCGCAAACCATTGAAAAGCATCCAAGATGTCGTTATCGAATGCCGTACCTGTGTTTTGGTTAATGGCATTGTCCGCAATCCATTCGGCTTGCCAGGCTACCCCAATGGTATCAGCGGTAGCAGCTCCCAGACCACACAAGGTTCCCATTACATGGGTTCCGTGACCGTAATAATCATGGGGAGTAGTATCGCCGAAGCCCACCGCATCCTTCCAGCACTCTTGCCAGGGTTCATGGTTGCCTCTCCATCTGCTACTCAGAGCAGGATGGGATCCGTCCACTCCCGTGTCCAGATTAGCTACCAATCTCCCCAGCCCGGTAATCCCCAACTCGTGCCATACCCTGGGTGCATTGATGGCTCTCAGACCCGGAGTTACCCCTATTCCCTTGGACGGTATCTCCAACATTCCGGTTCTATCTCCCACCGGTTCAATCAGGCTTACCCGGAAGTTTTCCTCTACGATCTCCACATCCGAACGTGAAGCGATCTTCTCCAACTCCTTTCTTGTGGCCTGAACTACGATTAAATTCATGATCCAAAAGCGCGTGTATCCTTTTACTGAACCCTCCCTTTTCCTCGCCTCAAGATAACTAACTATATTCCCTTGAGACTCAGAAGCGGCAGCCTGTAGCGCCGACAACACCCTTTGATGCCGGACCTTCATGGTTGCTTTTTCCAGTTTTAAGTTGGCATTCAAAGTCTTTATGTCTGCCTGATCCGCCATGATCACGATTGCAGATACGAACTCATCAGATGATAAAGACTTTAGATACTCTCTAAAATTCTTCTCTATCTCTCCTGCAGTCGGAGTGGAGACTAAAATAAAAAAGAACCCTACCAAGAAAGATAGACTCACAAAAACGGTGAAAGAACTGAATCGTTTTCTCATATCAAGCCTCCGAGAATCATAGAGTTAAAAGATTTCGTTTCCTTGTGCCCCCTCCTACAAAAAACAGTTTGTAACAATTTTATCGAAGGCTCACCTCCTCAAAGAATTTTATTACTTGATTAATTTGCTCCTCAATTCCCAGATTATATAAGGTTTCAGAGAAGACACGCCATCATGGGAATTCTAGTAAATCTTATTCGGCTTAACATCAAGACTGATAAATCTAATACTAAAATACAAAAATTCATAAAATTGTCAAGTATTTATTTTCAGCAGGTGTGTCAAATAAATCTCCACCCAAATCCTTCCCAAAACCTTACTTCACCAATTTTAATACCTTCTTCCTCACCTCCTCCCCCCAAAGTTTCACCATTTCTGTGCCTTAAAACTTGACTCTCCCTCATCTTCTCCTTATCTCCCCCTCCGAGAAATCCAATCCTCTCCCAGATGGGGCTCCAGCATCTTGGATATCCTACTGTGTGATATTTGATTTCCCCCTTCTTTCTTGCCTAACAGGAGATACCCTTTTCAGTTACACCTTAAACAAAAAGTGAATCTACACAATATTAGAGTCTGTTGCCGAGCTAACTTTCACATAGGTTTCGTTAAAAAAGTTTTTGTTTGCGGTTACGTATCGTTTGTCGCAACTCGTTGTAGTTTATCCCGCCAAAGGCGGGAAACACAAAACCGATGTCCGAAACCGATACGTAGCCGAAACCTAAACCGATAGACGACTCGTATGAGTGCATACGCATAAACATACTTAAGCAACAGTCCCATTATTTACATAAACCCCTAAAATTATGGCTAAAGCACCAGATTTTAAAGCCGATTTCAGTTATTATGGAGATAGTAAACTTCCCACATGTATTTTTTAATATGATGTCGTCTCTATCTAAAGAAGGTAGACAAGATATTCAAGATGTTTCATTAGATTCGTTGCTTAAGTAGAATAGCACGGCGGCAAAATATGAGCAGAAGATAAGTGAAGCGCCGGCTTAGGTTACCATTATCACTTAAGAAAATATTGAGTTATTAAATCATCAAACTCCCTACTGGGTCCTTGACCCACAAAACTAAACCCGGCTCGTTCCGGAAAAAAGGAGGAAGAGATGAAAATAGAGCAAAAAAGATGGACCGAAGCAAAGGGATGGGAACCTGAATCGCCAAGCAGATTAGGTGAATCCGCCCAATTGGTTTTGCTGTTTGGCAACACATCGATATTAAAACAACAAAGATATTTTGATGAAATCAAAAAGGCGTATCCGAAAGCTCATCTTTTCGGTTGTTCTACCGCCGGTGAAATTTATGGCGCCCAGGTTTCTGATGATTCTTTGGTAATAACGGCGGTCAGCTTTGAACATACACAGCTTTCGGGTGCTAAAACTAAGATTACCGATATCGAAAAGAGTTTTGAAGCTGGAGAAAAGTTGGCTCAGTCCCTCGATAAGGAAGGACTTACACACGTTCTTGTGCTCTCAGACGGACTTAAAATAAACGGAAGCGACTTAGTAAGGGGGCTGAAGGAACATCTACCGGAGAATGTTGCCGTTACAGGTGGGTTGTCTGGAGACGGTGGGCGTTTCGAGGAGACGCTGGTGATATGGGACGGCCCGCCGGAAAAAGACACAGTTGCTGTTCTGGGTTTATATGGAAACCGGCTAAAAGTTGGCTACGGCTCTTTAGGCGGCTGGGATCCCTTTGGTCCGGACAGATTAATAACCAGATCAAAAGGAAACGTTTTGTATGAATTGGACGGGAAATCGGCGTTGGAATTGTATAAAAAATATTTAGGTGAGCATGCTAAAGGTTTGCCAGCCACAGGACTGCTTTTCCCGTTGAGTCTTCGAACTAAAGAAGGCGAAACCGGAGTGGTTCGCACGATCTTATCGGTAAACGAAGAAGATCAAAGCATGACGTTTGCAGGGGACGTTCCAGAAGGAGCCTACGTGCGTTTAATGAAAGCTAATTTTGATCGATTGATCGACGGGGCTGTGGGAGCGGCTAAAACCAGTTACCAAGCCATCGGTTCTTCTTCCCCGGATTTGGCACTTCTCATCAGCTGTGTCGGCAGAAAAATGGTTCTGAAGCAGAGGGTCGAAGAAGAGGTGGAAGGCGTTAGGGACGTAATGGGTTATCGAACGGTTCTAACAGGCTTTTATTCTTATGGTGAGATTTCACCTATAAAGGCAGGAGCCGAATGCAAATTGCATAACCAGACCATGACCGTCACCACCTTATCTGAGAAATAGCCTATGGAACAGATGCACAGTTTGCTCAAACGCCAGCTTAAGCGGCATTTCGGCGATTTAGACTCGCTCCCCAAAGAATGGCAAGGATTGCTTGACGCAGTTAATAAAGCTTATTGGGAATTCGACGCTGACCGCTGCACGCTGGAACGCTCCCTGGATCTGAGTTCGCAAGAACTGCTCCAAACGAACTCTGAGATGCGGGCGGTTTTTCAAGCCTTTCCGGATCTATTCTTTCGTCTCGACACGGACGGCACAATCTTGGATTACAAGGCGGGAAGCACAGCTGATTTATACCTCCCACCGGAAAAACTTCTGGGAAGACGAATTCAAGACATTCCTCTGAAAGATGTGGGAGAGAAGTTTCACCAAGCGATTCAACAACTGAAAGAGACCAAATCGCTCGTCTGTATAGAGTATTCACTAAGGATGGAAAAACACGAACAATTCTATGAAGCCAGGCTGTTGCCGCTTCCCGAAAATCAGGTCATCGTGATTGTCCGGAACATCACCGAGCGTAAGAAAGCAGAAGAGGCATTGCGGAAAAGCGAGAATCGCTACCGATCTTCTATTGAGCTTACAAATCAGGTGGCGTGGACTACAAATGCTAATGGAGAGGTCGTGGAGGATATACCTGTTTGGAGGAAATATACTGGTCAAAGCTATGAAGAGGTTAAAGGATACGGATGGTCAAAAGCCCTTCATCCCGATGATGCTGAGCGCACAGTGCAGGTGTGGACGCAAGCGGTTGAGACAAAAAGTGCATATGAGACAGAATACCGAATACGGAGATATGATGGTGTTTATCGGGACTTTCTGGCCCGCGGTATTCCTGTGTTTAAAGAAGATGGAACTGTTCAGGAGTGGGTTGGTACTTGCATTGACATCACCGAGCGCAAGCGGGCAGAGGAGGCGTTGCGGGAAAGCGAAGAGCGTCTAAAACTGGTGGTGGAGGGGGCTGAGCTTGGCACTTGGGACCAAAATATGAAAACGGGAGAGGTCATCCGCAATCGCCGTTGGGCGGAAATGCTCGGCTATACCTTGGAGGAGATCAATCCGCATACGGATGCATGGAAAGCCCTGATTCATCCCGATGATTTACCTGAGGTCAACAGGATTACCCAAGACCACAGAGCCGGCCGTACACCGTTCCTCAGGTGCGAACATCGTATGAGGACGAAATCAGGTGAGTGGAAGTGGATACTCAATTGTGGAAGAATCATCCAGCGGGACAAGGACGGAAAACCGCTCCGGGCGGCAGGTACGCACATGGATATCACCGAGCGCAAGCGAGCGGAGGAGGCACTGCGAGCATCTGAAGAGAGATACAGGGCACTGTTTGAAGCTTCTCCTGATGGGATACTTGTGGCTGACATCGAAACACAGGAATTCAGGTATGCCAACCCAGCAATATGTGAAATGTTGGGCTATGCGGAAGAAGAATTCAAACGAATGAGTGTAGTTGACATTCATCCCAAAGACGCTTTGAAGCACGTGATTTCTGAATTCGAGGCTCTAGCACGTGAAGAGAAAACGTTAGCGCCGAACCTTCCGTGTTTGCGAAAAGATGGAAAAGTGATATATGCAGATATTAATGCAACCACAGCCTTGATAGATGGAAAAAAATGCAATGTAGCCTTCTTCACAGACATCACCGAGCGCAAGCGAACAGAGGAGTCGTTGAAGCAGAGCGAACAAAAACTGCGAAACGTCGTGCATGGTTCCCCAATTCCTACGTTTTTCATTGGTAACGACCACAAGGTCATCTACTGGAATACGGCCCTAGAGAAATGCACCGGGTTTAAGGCTGAGGAAATGGTCGGTACGACCCAACACTGGAAAGCGTTCTACAATAAAGAAAGACCCAGTATGGCTGACCTATTAGTAGATGAAGCTGTAGAACAGCTGCCTCAATGGTATTTCGGAAAGTACAAAAAGTCGGAACTGGTAGATGGAGGATATGAGGCTATAGACTTTTTCCCGTCATTGGGGGAAGAAGGAAAATGGCTATATTTTACTGCAGTAGTGATTAGGGATTCCAAAGGAAACATATTGGGTGCTCTGGAGATGCTTGAAGACATCACCGAGCGCAAGCGGGCGGAGGAGAATCTCATAAAAGCCAAGGATGAAGCCGAGGAGGCTAACCGGCTGAAGAGCGAGTTTCTGGCAAATATGAGTCACGAAATCCGCACCCCCATGAACGCTATCATCGGTATGACCGGCATAGCCTTAGACACAGAGCTAACCGAAGAACAACGAGAATACCTGAACATAGTCAAGCAAAGTGGCTATGCACTTTTAGGACTGATAGACGACATTTTGGATCTTTCAAGAATAGAGGCTGGTCGCATTGGGCTGGAGAGTATCGACTTCGACCTACGCACCACGATGGAGGGTGTAACGGACACTTTAGCCCATCGTGCTTCCGGCAAGGGATTGGAATTGGCTTGTATGATCCACCATCAGGTTCCCACGCTTCTGCGGGGCGATCCTAGCAGGTTAAGGCAAATCTTGATGAATCTGGGAGGAAATGCCGTTAAGTTTACGGAAAGGGGGGAAGTGGTAATCCGGGCGGAGCTTTCCGAAGAGACCCAAGATCAGGTCAGGCTTCTTTTTTCCGTTACCGACACCGGAATAGGTATTCCCAAAGATAAGCAGGAGAAGGTCTTTGAGAGTTTTGTCCAGGCTGACGGGTCTGCCAGCCGCAAATATGGAGGCACCGGGTTGGGACTTTCCATCTCCAAGCGATTGGTAAAGCTTTTGGGTGGTCAAATCGGCGTGGGAAGTCAACCGGACAAGGGGAGTCGTTTTTGGTTTACTGTTACTTTTGAAAAGCAGAAAGAATTGAAAGAGATCTCTCTAACCCTTCCTTCTGATATACGCGGCCTGCGGATGTTGGTGGTGGACGATAACCAGACCAACCGAGCCATTCTGTTAAAGATGTTAGAATCCTTTGGCTGTTATGCCGAGGCGGTGGAAGGTGGTGCAAAGGCGCTCCAGATATTGAAGAAGGCAGTTCGAAAGGAGAAACTTTTCGACCTATTATTATTAGACATGAAGATGCCGGAGATGGATGGGGAACAGATCTTACGTGCGATCAAGGCTGATCCGGAGCTTAAGGATGTGCTGGTGATCATCCTCACCTCTATAGGGATAAGTGGAGATGTGGCCCGACTGGAGGCTTTGGGCTGTGCCGGATATCTGACAAAACCGATCAAACAATCGCAATTATTTGATACTATCATCACCGTCTGGGGCCGGCAAAAGACAGTGGCCAAAAAGAGCTTGGGTGCCATAGTTACCCGTCACACCATAGAGGAACAGAAACGTCAGAGAGTTCGCATACTGGTGGCCGAGGACAATCCCATGAACCAGAAATTGGCGGTCACCCTCCTTAAGAAGGCGGGCTATTCGGTGGATGCAGTGGAAGATGGACGAATGGTAATGGAAGCGGTAAAAAGGAGAGCTTACGATCTTATCTTGATGGATGTTCAGATGCCTGAAATGAACGGCTTTGATGCTACCCAGGCAATCCGTGCAATGGAAGGTGAGGCAAAGCATACGCCCATTATCGCCATGACTGCCCACGCCATGAGGGGGGATCGGGAGAGGTGTCTGCAAGCGAGTATGGACGATTACATCTCCAAGCCCATAGAGCCTCAAGAGCTTCTCGATGCCATAGAAAAGTGGACTAAATCCCAGGGTAAAGAGAAAGACCTTTCACCTTTCACCTTTCACCTTTCACCCCCGAAAGAAGAGAAAGATATTCCCACTGGTAGTGAGATTGTCGAAACTATCGATCTTGAATCCGCCCTGCGCAGATTTGAGGGGGACAAAGATTTTTTCAGGGAGATGCTTCAGGAGTTTTTAAGTTATGCGCCGAAACAGCTGGAGAAACTGGCTGAGGCGATTAAGATGGGTGATGCTAAGGTGGTGGAAACGGAGGCGCACAGCCTAAAAGGCGCTGCCGGTAATCTGGGTGCCAAGCCTATTGCCGACCTTGCTCTCCGACTAGAGTTTTTGGGACGTAAAGGTGATTTAGCCGTCGCCGAAGAGATAGTCTGTAATTTGAGAACCGCGTTTGAACACTTAGAGGAATACATTAACAAATCGTTACCCAGGGAAGGTACACTAAAATCATAATATTAAAATGTTGAATTCGCAAGGACGAAAAATGAAAATACTCATCGCCGAAGATGAAAAAATTTCCCGAAGAATACTGGAGATGACCCTAACTAATGCCAGTTATGATGTGGTCACGGTTGAAGATGGAGTAAAAGCTTTGGAGTCGATTCAAAAAGAGGTGCCGGACATGCTCATCACTGACTGGATGATGCCTGAGCTGGACGGATTGGAGCTGTGCCGTCGGGTTCGGGGTCTCGACCTTTCCAGTTATGTTTATATAATTGTTTTGACTGCATTGACTCAAAAAGAAAAGATCATCGAAGGGCTGGATGCCGGCGCCGATGATTACATCACCAAGCCATTCGAAAGAACCGAACTTTTAGCCCGGGTGAGAGCGGGAGAACGGGTCATCCAGCTTGAGAGGTCGCTTCGTCAAAAAAATACTGAGCTTTCGGAGGCATTAGCTCAGGTCAAACAGCTAAAAGGACTTTTGCCCATCTGTATGTTCTGTAAAAAGATCAGAAACGATGAAAATTACTGGCAGAAAGTGGAGGAATATTTGGCTGAGCATACCGGAGCAGATTTCAGTCACAGCATCTGCCCGGAATGCTTAGAAAAACATTATTCAAAATATGTAAAGAAAAAATGAGCTCAAGAAGATAACGTTCATGGCAAAGATGCTCCGGATTCCCACCAACAACCCCAGTTGTTATACCCTCAGTGCGGTCCTTCCTAAGAATATTGGCTCAAATCTCATAATTCATCCATCTCCCCTCCAACCTTCTGGAGATTGTCCATATCGATCTCTCAGAGTATTCTAAAAGGGGCTCCGTAATTACATAACGGCGAGGATAAATCTTGCATCACAAAAAATGCACACTCATCCTTCCCCAAGAGAAGGGGATAGCCCTGGTTTGGTAAATTTCTTATTTTTTTCAGAAATTTCGAAAAAAAGTGCTTGACAAATTGTGAAAATGATTTATATTATAAATGACTTTGAAAAATAAAGTAATTTATAATTCAAGGAGGTCGATATGGATGAAAAAGAAGCCCAGGAAAGCCTTGAGGTAATCAGGAAGATGATTGAGGAGACCAAAAAAGCAGTGGTCTATTCTGGGGAGATCTATATTGTCTGGGGAGTGATCACCCTCTTAGCCATTCTGGGGACTTATGTTTTGGTATTTTGCCAGTTGTATCAGTATATCTCCATAAACTGGATAGGGTTAATGACTCTGGGTTGTGCTTATTCGATCTATCATGGAGTGACCCAGAAGAGAAAATCCAAACTCACCAGCTTTTCCGCTAAAGCTACAGGCTATACTTGGTTTGGTTGCGGGATAACTTTGATGATCTTAGCGTTTGTAGCCCCCTTAGCTGGTGTCTACTCTGGCCAAATGGTTCCAGCAGTGGTTGCCGTTGTGATCGGATGTGGATATTTCATAACAGCTGAGCTCTACCAGTGGAAGCTTTTGACCTGGACTAGCCTGCTCTGGTGGGCAGGCGGAATTGGGATGATGTTTTTGAAGACCGAAATCACTCTTTTAGTCTTCGCTTTTCTGATTATCTTAGGTTATCTAATTCCAGGATTCATCCTCCGGGCAAACTATAAAAAACAGAACAAAGAATAAAATGGCAGAAAAGGGCTTTGCGGAATTGGATGATATTATCCACTCCAAGATCAGATTGGGGGTGATGTCCATTCTGATGACGGCTGAGTCTGCCCAATTCACCTATCTAAAGGAAGTGATTAAAACCACGGAAGGCAACTTAAGCGTCCATCTAAGGAAATTAGAGGATGCCGGATACATCCGGGTAGAGAAAAAATTTGTGCGTCGGAAACCCCAAACCCTATGCCGGATCACTTCCAAAGGAAGGAAGGCTTTTGAAAGATATGTCGAGGCTTTAGAAGAAATAATCGGAAAGCAATCTTTTTAGATTACTTAAGGAGTAGCTAATGAAAACTAAAATCTTCGGACTTATGGTTATATTCTTTTCCTTTCCTTTCCTTTCCTTTCTTCTGTCTTACTTATGACTGTTGGGTCGGGGTACCCTTACCCCGACCCCAAAATATTCAGTCAAGTGTGTCCCGCCTTTGGCGGGATGACCAACGAAAATAGTTTTTTATTTCATCACCACATCCATTGCTGCGCCACACTTTTTACACTTTCTGTCCATGATACCAACTATAGAAGTATAATAACCATCTCTTCTAATCAAAAGCTCATTGCAATCGGGACAATAGGTGTTTGAGGTGTTAGGGATATATGCATTGCCGACGTAAACATATTTCAGCTTTCTTTTAGCCAGAAGAAAAGCTTTCTGTAAAGCCTGTAAAGGAGTGGCTGGGATGTTCATTTTGTATGCAGGAAAATATCGGGAAAAATGAAGGGGTATTCTGTCGCTTAGACCAGCCACAAAATCGACCAACCCCTGAATCTGATCTTCAGAGTCGTTCATGCCGGTAATTATCAAATTGGTGATCTCAATATGAGTTTTTTGTTTGTAAGACAATTCGATAGTCTTTAAAACGAAGGGAAGTTTAGCCTTGCAATTGCTTTTATAGAAATCCTCATCCATAGATTTGAGGTCTATATTCATAGCGTCAATATATGGGAGAAGTTCTAAGAGGGGTTGCTCGTGAACGTATCCATTGGTGACCAGCACATTGGCTAAGTTTTTTTCTTTAGCTATTTTGGCAGTATCCAAAACATACTCATACCAGATCAAAGGTTCGGTGTAAGTATAGGCAATTCCCACAGAGTTTTCTCTCAAAGCGGCTTTCACCAGATCCTCTGGCGAAACAAACTCAGTGGGAGATTCCTCTTGAGAGATAGTCCAGTTCTGACAGTTCTGGCAACTCATGTTGCATCCATTGGGACCGGTGGAGAGGATTTGGGTGCCAGGATGAAAATGATACAAAGGCTTTTTCTCAATTGGGTCCATAGCCAGAGAGACCAACCTGCCATAATTTATGGCATAAAGCACCCCACCCTCATTTTTCCTCCCCATGCATACGCCGATCTTCCCCTCAGCGATCACACATCCCACTGGACACAGAAGGCATTGAACCTTCCCGTCTTGTCTCTTCTCCCAAAAAAGCGCCTCTTTTTTCATCTGGTTATTACTTGGCATTTTCAAAAATTTGTTACCTGTTGGTCAAGGGTGCCTTCACCCTTGACCATGTGGTGGAACGGGGTGAGGGCACCCCACTCCAACGGGATAGGCTCAATGATTAAATTTTCAATTTCTCTAAAATCTTCGGAATGTCCAGAAATGTTTTGGCAATATGGGTGCCGGCTTCTTCTAAGGCTTTCAGTTTACTTTGGGCAGTGCCCATCTCCCCTTCGACTATGGCGCCCGCATGTCCCATTCGTTTTCCGGGTGGTGCAAAAAGACCACCAACCATGCCGATAACGGGTTTTTTCATCTTCTCTATGGCGAGTTTTGCCATCTCCTCGTAAACTCCACCGATTTCGCCCACCAGAACCACTGCCTTGGTCTTTTCATCCTTTTCAAAAAGCTCTAATATTTCATTAAAGGTGGATCCTAAAACCGGATCTCCGCCCAAGCCTACGCAGGTAGTTTCTCCGTAGCCGGTTCGGGAGAGGGTGTCGGCAACATAATAGGTCAAAGAGCCTGATCTGGACACGGTTCCCACTCTTCCGGGTTTAAAGGCAATATCCGGCATGATCCCCAAATTCGCTTCACCGGGAGTGATGATTCCAGCGGTGTTTCCGCCCAGAACTATGGTTCCGAATTTCTGTGCCTCTTTTCTGATCATCATCATATCGAGGATGGGGATATGTTCGGGGACTACCACGATAAGCTTTATTCCGGCATAGATGGCTTCAATCGCCGCTTCTTTCACGAAAGGGGCAGGAAGAAAAATCACCGAAGTGTCTGCCTGATGATTCTTCACACATTCCTCCACCGTATCATACACCGGCACGTCAAACACCTTTTCTCCGCCTTTCCCCGGCGATGTTCCAGCAACAATCTTTGTGCCATAAGCCAGCATTCGCTCCGTATGAAACCTTCCAGCACCACCGGTAATCCCCTGCACAATTACCTTGCTATTTTTATCCACTAAAATCGCCATTTTCTCTCCAGGTCAAGAAATCTTTATATCAAAACAGTACACTTTTAAAAATAACGTAAACGCGAGACAAGTCTCGCTACTCCGGAGTAGTCCCGCTCTGCGGGACTCTGCGCTTAAGATAGCTTTCGCACTCCAAAAACAACTCTTCGGGCGGGGATAAACCCCGCCCCTACATTTTCTCTGCCAATTCTACCGCTCGTTTAGCGATTTCTTCGATGGGTGTCTCGATGCCGTGTATCTCAATATTCTTGAAAATCTCTGGATTTCCCTTTTTTGCCTCCTGGAAAATTCTCACCCCTTCCTCCCACATGTTTCCAGTCATTCTCAGAACCATAGGCTTAGAAAGTCCATGCTCCTTAAGAAAAATCACCACCCCTTTGGCGAAATCATCGCAACGGGAGATGCCGCCAAATCTTGCCCCAAAGATGGTTTTCACATTCGGATTTTCATCTAAAAGGATGAGCATCTTGGCTAATCTTTCCGGCGTTGGTCCACCTCCTGAATCCATGAAGTTTGCAGGTTTCCCACCAAAATGGTGGATGAAATCGTTCCCCATTATGCCGAATCCCGCGCCACCGGGGAACATGCCTATGTCTCCATCTAGGTCCAAATATGGTATTTCCCATCCCCGTGCGATTTTTTCCCTTTCACTCATCTCCCCTTCTTCATGCCTTTTTTCTATGCCCATCTCGGAGAGTTCAGGATGGCGAAACAACGCATCGTCATCTATGCTTGCGCGGGCATCAGCCGCAACGAATTTTCCCTCCCTGGTCAAAATCAATGGATTTATCTCCACTAATTTGGCATCATATTGTTTAAAAAGTTTGAATAGCGAAACCGCAATGTTTCCCACCACTTTTAAATTATCACCCTTTGCACCCAGCCATTTAGCCAAGCCTAAACCTTGAAAAGGATAGAATGGCTCATCCACATCCAAGTTTATCCTTTTTATCTTCTGAGGGTCTTTACGGGCAAGCTCCTCTATTTCAACTCCTCCTTCAGAGCAAGCCAAGATCACCAATTTATAGTTGATCCGATCTATGGTTACCCCTAAGTAAAATTCTTTTTCGATACCCAGCTTTTCGTCCACCAAAATCTTCTCCACCAGAAATCCTTTGATCTTGGTGGCAAAAAGCTCTTCTGCTTTTCTTTGTGCCTCCTCCGGGTTGTTAGCAAATTTCACACCACCCGCTTTGCCTCTCCCTCCGGAAAGAATCTGGGCTTTCAGAACTACAGGTTTGTTCAACTTTTCTGCAAAGGCTTTCGCCTGTGGAGGAGTTTCGATCACTTCCCCCGAAGTTATAGGTATGCCAAACTTGGTAAAAAGCCTTTTGGCTTCGTATTCGTAAAGTCTCACAAGCTACTCCCTTGTTTAAATTCTTTGTCCGCCGCTTCTCCCATAATCCGTTACATCCGTTTAATCCGTTGACCCTTCTTCCCCTGCACTTTTTTAACTGCCTTCTCAAAAATCTCTAAAGCCTGGTCCACCGTATCTTGACTGATAATCAATGGGGGAATAAATCTAACGACATTTCTTCCACAGGTCAAAAGCATGAGCCCGGTTCTGAAACATTCATTTGCCACCGCAGTGGAGAGATCCCCGGCTGGTTCTTTGGTCTTTTTATTCTTTACAAATTCTATTCCGATCATCAAGCCCTTGCCCCGAACATCGCCTATGATCTCATACTGATTTTTCATTCTCTTGAGATGCTTCATGATGTAATTCCCCATTCTCTCAGCATTCTGCATCAGACCATTTTCTATAAGCTCAATGGTGACTAAAGCCGCCGCACAGGCGATCGGATTTCCCCCAAAAGTAGTGGAATGAGAACCAGGCTCCCACGACATGAGTTCTTTAGAAGCTACGCAAGCCCCCAAAGGCATACCGGAAGCTAAGGCTTTGGCAATGACCACTATATCGGAAGTCACGTTCCAGTGTTCCATGGCAAACATCTTTCCGGTTTTTCCCATTCCCGACTGTATCTCATCCATAATAAGAAGGATTTGGTATTTTTCTGCCAATTTCTTAAGTCGGGGAAGATAATCCGGAGGAGGGACAATATATCCACCTTCTCCCTGAATCGGTTCCACCACGATGGCTGCTACCTCATCTGCCGGAGCTACCTTCTGTAAAATCTCCTCATCAATGAACCTGATACATTCCAAGTTGCATTTGGGATAGGTTAGATTGAAGATACAACGATAACAATAAGCGTATGGAACATGAGTAACCTCCGGTACCAATGGAGCGAAATATTTTCTCTGGTTCAATTTGCTACAGGTCAAAGACAAAGATCCCATGGTTCTGCCATGAAATCCTCCGATGAAAGCAATGGTCCGGGGTTTTCTTTTGTTATAACGAGCCAGTTTAAATGCAGTCTCCACCGCTTCGGTGCCAGAGTTGGAGAAAAAGGTTTTTTTGCTATTCTTACCAGGGACAATCTGAGATAGCTTTTCAGCCAACTTGCCCACCGGCTCATGATAGAAGTCGGCTGAGGGGATATGGATCGCTTTCTCCGCTTGCTTTTTGATTGCCTCCACCACCCGGGGATGGCAATTGCCGGTGGAACAGACTCCGATTCCAGTGTGAAAATCGATATAGCAGTTTCCGTCCACATCCCAGAGATATGCTCCTTGGGCATGATCGAGCACCACAGGATACATTCTGGTGTAAGACTGTGAAACATACTTCTCGTCGTTGGTGATCAGCTTCTTGCTTTTTGGACCAGGAAGTTTGGTCATCACTTTAGGACATCGAAAAGATTCCATTTTATCTCCCTTCTGTTTGGAAATTGGCGTTAAAAGAGCAACGAAACGCGTAGGCAAACCTTTACGGCTTGCTAGCCAAGCCATCCTTCGACACTGAGTCTCAGGACGAAGTGTGAAGGCTTGGCTACGCGACTTTTAGACGGTTCATCTAAGGTGAACACTCTAAACTATTTTCACTTTGTCTTAGCAATCTTGACGATCTCGGAATGATCATTAATATCAACCTTAAGCAAATAGATTCCACTGCTTACATTTCTTCCTTTCTCATTTCTCCCATCCCAGGTCCTTTCAAAAACTTTTTCGCCATCCTCTTCAGAGAATTGGTAAACTAACTCTCCGGCTACGGTAAAAATAGAAACATTAATCTTATCGTTAGCGTTAGATTTATCCACAAACACGGTCAAACTATCTTGGAAAGGATTGGGAAATGCAGCTATCTTAGCTGTGGAGCGTATGATCAGAGTTACCATAACGCTCTGAGGCGAATTGATGGCCTTCTTTGCTGATACGGTAATGCTATCCTGGTGTATACCGACCCCCAAATTTGATGGATCGAGTGTGACTGAGCAGGTGCAAGGTGTTACACCGGAATCAGGGTCGATGGTCAACCAATCCGGGCTGTGAATGACTTTCCATTCCAACGATTCTGCCACCGTGGAGGTGACAACAAGCGTATCCAGCCGAGAATGAGTATCTCCGCAAATTGCTTCAAATTCAAACTCCTCTGGTGATAAAACCAGATACGCCAGTCCGCTGGCCTTGGAAGCATTGACAATGCCATAACCATAAAGATTATCCGGACTATCAGTTCTGCTGGCGGTGGTCCATAAAGCTTTTCGCACCTGAATGGGGCTTAAGGTGGAATCGATTTCCAGAAGCAGAGCACAAACTCCCGCCACCAGGGGGGTGGACAAAGATGTGCCGTTTACTCCGCCGTATCCTCCATTTGCCCAGGCACAATATGTGCTAACTCCACGAGCAACTACATCCGGTTTGATTCTGCCATCATAGGTTGGACCCACCGAGCTAAAAGAAGCAATAATTCCATTTATATCCACCGCTCCCACCGCAATGACACTATCGCCGTCGGCTGGGGCAATGATGTAATCCCAGCACGGAGGAAATGAACAATTCCTTTCATTTCCAGCCGCATTCACCACCACTATTCCTTTGGAGACCGCTAAATCCGCCGCTATGGTGCATTTGGTAGTGTTGCCATTCATATCGTGATAAGTATATCCAGTGCCATCATCCCACCTATTATAACCTAAAGAGGAAGAAACCACATCTGCTCCTAAACTATCCGCCCATTCCGCTCCAGCTACCCAATTATCCTCCTCTATTTGGATCTCAATGTTATTGAGTACTATTTCTGTCTTAGCCAAAGCGAAATTTGCTCCAAAGGCAGGACCTATTAGGGTATCGTTTACAAATCCCCCAACCGCGGAGAAAGTGTAAGTGCCATGTTCTCTCTGGCGATCTGGTTCATCCTCCACATTGTCATCTCCGTTAATGAAATCATGCGTAGCCACCAATCTCCCTGAATTCAATATAGAATCGAAAGCTGAATGGTGAATTAAATAGCCGGTGTCCAGCATAGTTATCAAAATCCCTTTTCCGCTATAACCTGAATTATGTAATTCCGGCACGTGAATCTGTGCCAGTTGAGCGTAAGATTGCCCATATCCTAAAACCCCCGCCTTTGGCGGGATTTTCAATTGATCTTTTGGGGCTTCGTAAATTTTTTTTAGATTCTCTTCAGGGAACAAAGGTTCTTTTCGGTAGAAGGTCACTACCTTTTCTATGGTTCTTACAAAAGGCAATTTTTCGATTTCTCCGATCTGGTTTTTGTTTGCCAAAACGCTTGCCGCATTCAGCCACTTGGAGACGACCCTTATTTTTACATTTAAATTTTTTAATTCATCCAGATATTGGTTTTTCACTGGAATATCTGTAAAATCGAATATGGGTTTTTTGCCTCTTAGCTTTCTTCTCTCAATCGATCTTTCAGAGACTTGATACCCACACTCTTCTATGGCTTTTCGGTATTCGCCATTTGTCTTTATCCCCTTATCGGTGAAAAAAACCCACACCGCTATAGCGGAGTCGGAAGGCAATTTGTCCAATAAATTTGCAGTTTTCAAACTAATCTTGGGACTCTCGACCGGGTATTCCCAGAAGACTTTTTCAGTAGGTCTCTCTTCTGCTACGGTGAGTCGAGCTAAAATGAGCAAAGCGAAAAAGAATAAAAGGGACGAAAGCCGGAACTTCTTAAGCCAAATAAATACACTTTGTGAAACCATATCTTTTCTCTGTCCCGCCAACGGCGGGAGTCTAATTAGTTAAATGTTCAATTTAAAAAAACGAACACAACTGTCAACTGTTTTCTTAAAAATCCCTGAAAAAGTTCACTGATCGTAGTTGCTCGATTTATCGAGCTTAAGTTTGCCCAATGAATTGGGCAGCTACAAAAAAGGCGACCCCATTTAGGCGGGATCGCCTTTTTTGAATAATTATCCTTTACGCTATAATTACTTACCTTTGGCTTCTTCTTGTTTCTTTAGTTCCTCCGGAGTGGGCTTGTGATGCTCCACCAGCTTTACAGCCTCTTTATACTTAAATTCTTTGAAGGTGGGACTTTGCTTGTTATGGCATTTCTCGCAAAGTTGCTTAGAAAGTGTCTCTGTGGGCAGGATCAGTCCATCCGCCTTGGCAAGTGCTTTGTCTTTCTTAATGTGAGAGGTAAGATAATCCCCTGCAGGTCCATGGCAGGCCTCACAACTTACCCCTTCCTCCAGAGTTAACTTTTCTCCCTTTAACTTTGCCGGCGCATCGTATCCGGTCACATGGCAGACCAAACATTTCGCACTTTTCTGGGCATCTTCAATCTTCAGACCCTTGGCAATTCCTTTTGACTGTTCGTTTGCCAAAGTTGTATAAGCTGTGAAATGCTTGGTAGCAGACCACTTGTCATAAATTTTCCCCCAGGCAGGCGTGTTGTGACACATCTTGCATTTGGCTGAACCGACATACGCATGCTCTTTTACCACCTTTTTAGTAGTGTCAGCCTTTGCTGTCGTGGTTACCTCCTTTCCAGACGTAGCAGATGGGGTGGGAGTTTTAGGCTTCTCCTGCGAGACAGCAAAACTCCATATAAAAAGGGAAACTGCAAATACCAAGACTAAAATCCAAGCAAATTTTTTCATTTTTCTTTTTCACCTCCTCTTTACTGTTTTACGAAGTTAAACTTCGTTTTCATTAATTTAAATTTTAACCTCAGACTTGTCAAGAAAAAAAGGGAAATTACTAATCCTTCCTTAACTATGTTAGCGTAGGATTATAATCCTACGGATCCAAATGGACAATCCCACTGGAAGATTCTTTGCGGGGCTGGGAGCCCCGCCTACGCGAATGGAAGAAGCTTGAGAAAATTTCAATCTTCCATTTACCAAATTACTCAACTCCCTTTTCTTCCATTATCCGCTCAGTCGAATGATCGTATAAGTCCATCATTTTTGCCACGGATAAATCTATTAAAACATTTTCATCAGAACCCAAAGAGATTTTTAATTTTTTCCCTCCCACCCTGCCAATCTCAGCAAAAGAGATTTTATGCTGTGAAGCAATCTTTTTGAGAGTCTTCAGGTCTTTTTCTTGGATGGTGACGACGATCCGGGATTGCGACTCCCCGAACAACAAGGCGTCCGGTCTTATGTTTCCTTCAAGGTTTATATTTGCTCCCACCAGATTAGTAGAGGAAATACAACATTCTGCCAAAGTTACTGCCAGCCCGCCTTCAGAACAATCATGTGCAGATTTGATCAGCCCTTTATGGATCATCTCCAAACAGGCGTCTTGAATCTTTTTTTCCTCTTTCAAATCCAAATTGGGGGTATTCCCTTTGACCAAGTTATGGATCACTTTTAAATATTCGCTTGCTCCTAATTCCTCCTTAGTCTCACCTAAAAGGGCGATTACATCGCCTTCCTCTTTGAACCCCGTTTGTGGCGGGGTGACATGTTTCAAATCCTCGATTAAGCCGACCATTCCCACCACCGGGGTAGGATAGACTGTCCTTTGAGGATCTTCATTATAGAAGCTCACATTTCCCCCGGTGACCGGGGTATCGAAAGTGCGGCAGGCTTCGCTCATTCCCGCCACGCACTCCGCAAAGGTCCAAAAGACTTCCGGATCATAAGGATTGCCGAAGTTCAGGCAATTGGTGATAGCCAAAGGTTTGGCTCCGGAACAGACCAGATTCCGTGCCGCCTCCGCTACCGCAATTCTTCCACCCATGCGGGGATTCAAATAACAATAACGACCATTACAGTCACAGGTGGCGGCTATGGCTTTGTCGGTTTTTCTTAATCGAATCACGCAGGCATCCGATCCCGGTCCCACCAAGGTTCCGGTTCTAACCATGGTATCATATTGTTCATACACCCATCTTTTGCTGGCAATGTTGGGGGAAGCTAAAAGCTTCAAAAGAGCAACATTAAAATCCTCTGGAATTTCGATTTCGGAAAGATTTAGTTTATTCGCTTCATCCAGATATTTGGGTTTTGTTCTTTCCCTCACGTATACCGGAGCTCCCCCTCCCAATGCCAACGAAGCCGCCGGAATCTCCGCAACGACCTTTCCCTTATTCTTCACCCGGAGCATCTTGTCATCCGTCACTTTTCCGATGATCTTGGAGGAGAGTCCCCATTTGGTAAAAATCTCCTGCACCTTTTTCTCATATCCTTTCTTAGCTATCACCAACATTCTCTCTTGAGATTCGGACAGCATTATCTCATAGGGGGTCATGTTCTCTTCTCTTACCGGCACCAAGGAGACGTCTATCTCCATTCCGCTTTTTCCTCGGGCGGCAGTTTCCGAGGTGGAACAGGAGATGCCCGCTCCTCCCATGTCCTGAATCCCCACTATCAAATCTTCTTTGATAATTTCTAAAGTTGCCTCCAGAAGGAGCTTCTCCATAAATGGATCGCCGATCTGAACCGAGGGGCGCCTCTCTTCTGACTTTTCTGAAATCTCCTCCGAGGCAAAAGTGACCCCATGAATTCCATCTCTCCCGGTGGAGGCTCCCACGATCAGAACCGGGTTGCCCTTCCCGCTCGCCCCCGCTCTCGCTATCTGATCCACCTTGACTATTCCGATGGACATGGCATTTACCAACGGATTTCCGGTATAAGAATCATCGAAATAAACTTCTCCCCCCAGGGTGGGAACCCCAAAGCAGTTCCCATAATCTCCGATTCCTCTGACCACCCCATCGAAAAGATAGCGAACTCTAGGTGAGGAGAGGTCTCCAAAGCGCAAAGAGTCAAGGCAGGCGATGGGTCTTGCTCCCATGGTGAAGATGTCCCGCATTATCCCTCCCACTCCGGTAGCGGCCCCCTGATAAGGCTCCACGGCGCAGGGATGGTTGTGGCTTTCTATTTTGAAGACCAAAGCCAAGCCCTCACCTATATCCACCGCCCCGGCATTTTCCTCCCCGGCTTTGGCTAAAAGGCTTTTTCCCTCCCGCGGAAAAGTTTTCAACACGGCAATAGAGTTTTTATAACTGCAATGCTCAGACCACATCACCGAAAAGATGCCCAATTCAGTATAAGTAAGCTCTCTCCCTAAGAGCTCAACTATCCTTTTATGCTCCTCTTCAGAGAGCCCGTGTTCTCTAACTAATTCGGGGGTAACTTGAGGTTCGGTAAATGATTTTGCTTTTGTCGTCATCTTATTGGTAAGGTCGAATCTTTAGTTTCATATTCAGTCCCATTTTTCTAAGAATATACGGAGACCCCACCCGAAAGTCAACAAAGATTTAAGATTAATGTAAAACCAGGGTTTGTTGCTTAAGTCTGTTCATCGTTTATCCGAATTTGGATCCTGCGGATCGGTTTGGGTTTAGTTCGACCCTTCGACAGGCTCAGGGCGGTGAGCGGAGTCGAACCGCAAGCTCATTACAAGTCGGCCACGTATCGATTTCGGATGCCGATTTCGTCTTTAGTCTTAACCCGATAAACGATACGTAACCGCAACCGAACCCTTTTTTCCGCCAAAGGCGGATCCGCCTCTGGCGGAAACGAAACCCGTGAGAGAAATATGCGTATGCACTCATACGAGCTTGGGTAACAGCCCCGTCGAATATAATTCCGCATTTCGATCTTGAACACAAAAAAACCCCCCGTCTTTGATTGGCGGGGGGTCTTTTTTTAGCTTAGGTCTCTCGTCCCAGAGGGATTACGGGTCACAGACGCGGCACGGAGGAGGTGAGCCGACTACGAACAGATAGTTAATCAAATAGACCACATCGGTAACGTCTACTTTTCCATCACAGTTAACATCCCCCTCCCAT
>Ga0315279_10000432_pt1 | contig 84120 bp, 62 predicted proteins | sample YL17G06_20_MG_FD_203694 | JGI IMG/M metagenome (GOLD analysis project Ga0315279, IMG submission 203694) | Sediment microbial communities from Yellowstone Lake, YNP, Wyoming, USA - YL17G06_20 | ecosystem: Environmental > Aquatic > Freshwater > Lake > Sediment | place: USA: Wyoming | collected...
CGCAGTGAGGTGATGGGCTGCCTCCTGGTCGCTTGCACCAACAGGGGCGTGCCGAACCGCCGTTTCATCTCCACCACGATCAGGGCATCGCCCTTGGTGGCCACGATGTCGCAGCCCATCACCTCACTGCGCACTGTGTAGCCCTGGCCGATCAGGTAGCCGCGGAGCGGGCGATACAGATCGGTCTCAAGTCTGCCCTTCTTTGCTCTAGCCATGACGGTCAGCCGCAGGCGGCATTACTCCACCCGGACGGCGATGCCTTCCCCGGCCGCCATTCCCACGATCTCCCCGAGGCGCTCCCGTGACTGCGGCTCGCCCTCCACCGGGTAGGTCAGCCCAAACCACTCATACTTGGCGGCCGCGCTGGGGTTTAGCGGCAGCAGCGCGCACCGGCGCAACCCGACTCGCGCCATGAACTGGAAGATTGAACGGAGGTTGTCATCGGTGTCCGTGATCCCAGGAATGAGGGGAATGCGCACCTCCACGTTGCGGCCGGAGAGGCGGGAGGCGTTGTCCAGTATCTGCCGGTTCGAGGCCCCGGTCCAGCGCTGGTGCGCGGCCTCGTCCATGAGCTTGAGGTCGTAGAGCACCAGATCGGCGCCGCGCAGGACTCGTTCCAATATCTCCCAACTGCACGCGCCGCAGGTCTCCACCGCGGTGTTGATCCCCAGCGCCCTGCACCCGGCGAGAACCGCCGCGCTGAACTCCGGCTGGCTGGTCGGCTCTCCCCCGGTGAGGGTGATCCCGCCGCCCGAGTGATCGAAGAAGGGCTTCAGCCGCGCCGCCCGCGCCACCATCTCCTCCGCCGACACCGCCCGGCCGATCATCCTCAGCGCGCCCGCCAGGCAATGTCGCACGCACGCGCCGCACAGCACGCATCGCTCCCGCTGGAGTGTGTGCTTGCCGTTCTCGATGACATGCACCTCGCTCGCGCAGGCCGCCGCACACCTCCAGCATAGAGCGCACCGATCTCGCAGGAAGGCGAGCTCGGGCCGGGGATCCCGCGACTCCGGGCTGTGGCACCAGGCGCAGCGCAGAGGACATCCCTTCAGGTAGACGGCCATGCGAATCCCGGGACCGTCGTGGACCGCGAAGGTGTCAGTGTCGAAGATCAGCCCCTGCACCGCACTGCTCAACCGCGGCCTTCCTGTCTGCGGATGTGGTGTTCCTGCTGCTCGCGGCTGAGCATGGTGAAGTAGGCGCACCAGCCCCCCATGCGCACGCGCAGGGACTTGTACTTCTCCGGTTCCCGCTGCGCGGCCCGCAGCTCCTCCGTGTCGGCCACGGTGAGAGTCATCATGGTCCCGCCGGTGTCCACGAAGCTCCGCACCAGCGCCGCCATCCGCGCCGTCCCCTCTTCTCCCTCCACCAGCCGTCGCCCCAGCCGCAGGTCCAGCGGAGACCCGGCCGGCAGGTTGCAGTTGTGCATCTTGGCGTATGACAGGATGGCCGCGGGGATTCCCTCCATGTCTCTCCCCAGCGCCGGAGAGAAGTTCGAGGAAACCGGCTCCCCAGACAGGCGACCGTCCGCAGAAGCGGCAAGCCCCTCTCCGATTCCGATGTACCAGGAGAAGGTACCCACTCCCGAGGGGAACTTCACCACCGACCGATGCTTCTCCGCGTGTCGAGCGACAGCGCTGGTGAAGGCTTCGATCACCTCCCGGCCCACCGCGTCGGCCCGCTCGTCATCGTTGCCGTACTTGGGCGCGGCGAGCAGCTTCGCGCGCAGTTCCTCGTGGCCCCGGAAGTCGGCGTCCAGCGCGTCGCACAGCTCCGCCATGGTCGCCTGCCCCTGCTCGAAGATCACCGTCTTGATGGCGGTCAGCGAGTCAATGGCATGAGCTGCTCCCTCGGCGAGCATCCCGAAGGTGCGGTGCTTCGCGCCGCCCGCGGTCATGTCCCGGCGCTTCCCAATGCAGCCCTCGATCAGCGCACTCAGCAGGGGCACGGGGGCGACGATACTACGCGCGTTGATGGTGCGCACCACATCCTTCACGACGCGGTCCACCATGGCGTCGAGCTGGGCGACGAAGCCATTCCAGACCTGCCCGTAGCTGCCGAACCCGCGCGGGTCTCCGGTGTCCGGTCCCTGCTGCGTGCCATTGAGCCGAGACCGGCCGCGGTTCAGCGCCCACTCCAGGCACAGCATTACGCTCAGCCGCTGGAACCGGAAGTCGGTGCGACCCGGGATGATCACCTCCCAGCAGCCGTCGTTGGTGTAGTCCCTGGCATCCGCTTGCGGAATCCCGATCCCCTCCAGCGCGGGGATGATCTGCTCGTCATTGAAGAGGGCCGGCATCCCCCCGCCGTCCTTCAGCACCTCGCATACATAAGCCACCAGATGATCCGGAGACCGGCGGTGCAGGCGCACCGTGAGCAGCGGATTCGTCATCTGATTCCGCCGGTAGCTCTCCAGCAGCAGCAAGCTGAGTGCGTTGGTCCCGTCCCCGCCGTCGGGCGTAAGCCCACCCACCACGATGTTCTGCAGCCAGTGATTGGTGGCGTCCACGGAATCCCGTTCGGTTCCGAGCTGAGACGAAGTGTAGTGCCTGGTGCGACGCGACAGATCCGCCTTCTCCGGCTGGCGCGCCTCCGGCCGCTGCTCCTCCAGCATCTGCGCGCGCTCGTTGAACTTGAGGCAAAAGCAATCGGTCAATTCCGCAGCGCGTGCGAGCTCGATCCGTCCCGCCTCCAGGTCCACCTTGAGATAGGGCCACACATACTGATCCAGCCGGCCCATGGCATTGCCATTCATGGTGGAGTGGAAAATCATGTGCAGCAGCCATACCGACTGCAGCGCCTGCCAGAACGTCTGCGCCGGTCCCGCCGGCGCCTGCCGCAGGTTTGCCGCCATCTCGCGAAGCTCGCCGGCGCGCGCCGGATCTCGCGCCCGCCCCGCTTCTTCCTTGCACCGCGCGGCGAGCCACTCCGCGAAATGCATCACCCCATCGAGTGAGATGATCGCAGAGTGGAGGAAGGCGCGCTCGTCTTCATCCTCTGCCTGCGCCAGTTCCGACTCGGCCTCGGCCCGGATGCCCAGCAGCCCGACTCTCAGCAACTTGGGGTAGTCGGGGACGATGTGTCCGAAGCAGTGGATGCTCACACCCAGGTGCTTCGCCTCCTCGTGCTCGGCCGGAGTCAGGTAGTCGGGAAAGCCCCACTCCGCATGAACCCTCGGCTCCTCCAGGGTCATCGAGCCGGCGAACGGTTGCCCCTCCCACAGCTCGGTGGGCATGTGAGCGAGCTTCAGCGCCTCCGCCCGCGCCTTGCGCACGGGGAGCGGGTCCGACATGTGGGCATCGTCAATCCGCGCCGGACACTCCCACGCCACCGGCCCGCGCTCCATCGCCGCGCGCACCCGCCTCCGCAGATCGGTTACGCGCGGCGTGCCCGCTCGCGCGCGAAGCCAGCCCAGGTCTACCCCATCAATGACTACATCAGTGGTCGTGGACACTCTGCTCACATACCCAGCCAAAGGTCACGGCTCGAAGGCGAACCGCCTGAGCACCACCTCCATCTCGTTCCCGTCCGACGGCGCCATCCCCCGCACCAGCCACAGGTTGATCCGCACCTTCTCGTTCCCCGGCGGCGGGTTGTCGGGTCCGCGGTAGGTCCACTCCTGAATCACTTTGCCGTCGCCTTCCCCGGTGATCAGGAAGTCCACCCGGTCCTTCTGCCAGCTCCAGGTCTGAACCGACGGCTCGCCCCCCAGGGGCACCGGGAAGCGCTTCAGGTTGTCCTCGGTCTCGTACGGCTGGACGACGAACTGCCCCGCGTCGTTCTCCGGATCACACCAGCGGGAGATCTCGATGTCTATCTCCCGGTCATGATGCTCGGGATTCGTGTCCCAGGTGAAGAGGCCGAGGACGACGTTCTCGTTGATGTCCGCTACGCCGCCCTCCACCACGAAGGTGTACCGGCCGTGGCCGAAGCTCTCTCCGGAGACCGCCTCGGCGCACCACCAGCGATCATCTCGCCGCGTGATGCGCATGTGCAGCCGGCCCTCCGAATCGAGCCACACGTTCTCGTCGGTATCGGAGAACCAGTTTGGCCCCGGTCCATCCTTCGCCTCGCTTCCGCTCGACTTCACCAGCCAGTTGTGCCCGCAGAACTCCAGGCTGCGGTTCAGGTACTCAGCCATGGTCACTCACTCCTGGCGCAAGCGCGCGAAGTCTGATTCCAGACCAACGGGACAAGCCCTTCGGCAGGACGGAGCGGAAGCACCACAGAAGTCAGGGCCGACGCCCAAGACGCCGCGAGAGAGATCAGCGCCATGCTAATCAGCGATATCAAGGTTCTCAGACAAGTGGTTGATAGGGAAGTGCAATCCGTCAGGGTCACGGATGTGCACACTCACCTCTACTCCCCGCGCTTCGGCGACCTGCTGCTCTGGGGCGTGGACGAGCTGATCACCTATCACTACCTCATCGCGGAGACGTTCCGGTGGCTGGATTCGCCCTATGAGCACTACTGGAAGCTTCGTAGGGCAGGAGCAGCGCTCCTGCCCAACCCGCAGGCCGATCTGATCTGGCGCACTCTGTTCCTGGAGAACTCGCCGCTGGCGGAGTCGTGCCGCGGAGTGCTCACCGCCTTGAGCAAGCTCGGCCTGGATGTATCGAAGCGTGATCTCGACAGCTACCGCCGCTACTTCGCGGACCTTCGCGTCGAGGATTATGTAGACACCGTGTTCGATCTCTCCGGCGTCAAGGAAGTGGTGATGACCAACGACCCCTTCGATGACGCCGAGCGAGAGGTCTGGCTGCAGGGGCCGGAGGAGGACCCGCGCTTTCGCGCCGCGCTCCGGCTCGACGCCCTCCTCAACACCTGGGAAACAGGCGGCGCCAAGCTTGCCCGCTGGGGCTACTCTGTCCAGTCCAGGCTCACCGCCGACACGCTGCGAGAGATCAGCCGCTTCCTCCGGGAGTGGGCGGAGCGCGTGCAGGCGGTGTACATGGCGGTCTCGCTGCCACCCACCTTCACCATGCCCGATGACTCGCCCCGCGGCGTGCTGATCAAGGAATGCGTGCTCCCCGTGTGCGCCGACCTGAACCTCCCCTTCGCCATGATGATCGGGGTGAAGAAGCTGGTCAACCCGGAGCTGCAGTTGGCCGGCGACTCCGTGGGCCGGGCGAGCATCGAGGCCGTCGAGCACCTCTGCGCCACCTATCCCAGCAACAAGTTCCTGGTCACCATGCTATCGCGGGAGAACCAGCACGAGCTCTGCGTGGCCGCCCGCAAGTTCCGCAACCTCATGCCGTTCGGGTGCTGGTGGTTCCTGAACAATCCCAGCCTGGTGGACGGGATCACGCGGATGAGGTTCGAGCTGCTTGGGCTCGGCTTCCTCCCCCAGCATTCCGACGCCCGCGTGCTCGATCAACTCCTCTACAAATGGGACCACTCCCGCCGCATCATCGCGGATGCACTATTCGATAAGTACCGCGACCTCATCGCCACCGGCTGGGCGCTTGAGGAATCGGAGATCAAGCGAGATGTCGAGAAGCTATTCGGCGGTAACTTCTGGTCTTTCGTCGAGCGCAAGCTGTAGGGCGGGCATTTGGCTAGGTCGTAAGGACCGCCATGGCGGCCTCGGCTCTGCCGAGGCCTAGCCACCTATGCCCGCCGCACCCATCCCGTAGGGCAGGAGTTCCCCTCCTGCCCCTGTAGCAGAGCGGCATGTAGGAGCGACCGATGAGCTACCGAGCGGTTGTCGTGGGAGCGGGAGGCATCTCCGGCGCCTGGTTCCCTCCCCTAATCGAGGAGGACGTCGAGATCGTCGCGGTGGTGGACCTCCGCCGCGAAGCGGCGGAGGCGAAGATCAAGGAGCACGGCCTCACCGCCACAGCTTTCACTGACCTGGCCGCGACGCTGAAGCAGGTTCGGCCAGACTTCGTGGTTGATCTCACCGTGCCCGAAGCACACTGCGAGGTGACCTGCGCCGCCCTGAGCGCCGGCTGCCACGTGATTGGCGAGAAGCCGATGGCGGCGACTATGGCGGAGGCGCGGGAGATGGTGTGTGCCTCCGAGGAAACCGGCAAGCTCTACATGGTCAGCCAATCCCGCCGCTGGGAGCCCAAGCACGACCGCCTCCGCCGCACCATCCTCTCCGGCGCCATCGGCGCGGTGACCACCATAAACTGCGACTTCTACATGGGCGTCCACTTCGGCGGATTCCGCGACGAAATGCCGAGTCCGCTGCTCCTCGACATGGCCATCCATCACTTCGACCTTGCCCGCTGCCTCACCGGCGCGGACCCGGTCGCGGTCTACGCCAAAGAGTTCAACCCCGCCGGCTCCTGGTACGGCGGCGCGGCCGCCGCGAGCTGCATGTTCGAGATGGGTAATGGAGTGGTCTTCACCTACCGCGGCTCTTGGTGTTCCTACGGCTGCCATACGAGCTGGAACGGCGACTGGCGGATCATTGGCGACCGCGGCACCCTCATCTACGAGCGCGACGAGGACCCGCGAGGGGAAGCCGTCGCCGGAGAGGATGGCTTCTACCGCTCTCTTGCCGAAGTGCCCATCGCCGACTCTCCCATGCAGAAGACCTACATGCACGGCGCCCTCGCCGAGATGCTCGACTTCCTCCGCACCGGCCGCCTGCCCCAGACCGAATGCCACGACAACATCAAGTCGTTGGCGATGGTGTTCGGAGCCGTGGAGAGCGCGCGAGAAGGGAGCAGAGTGGAGGTCATCTCGTAGGGCAGGAGGCACTAGACATGAGGGCCGGGATGGTGGCTCGAAGAGTCTAGCCAGCGATCTGCCAAAGGCAGCACGGGGTCCGGGGCGAATAGGCAGCTCCATGGGGGAGTGAGATGCGAGGCGGGAGCGGTCGGATGGGACGCACTCGAGCAGTTGTAGTCGGGATGGTGATTGGTATCTGCCAGCTTGCCGGCGGGGCTTGCGGGCAGCAGGCTGTGAGCAAGCAGAGTAAGCGAGCGATTATCATGGAGACAGGCATGACCAGCGCGACCAACCTGAAGCCATTGCCCAAGGGGATCTCCACCTGGGTGTACAGCTACGGCGTCGGCGTCGTCAAGCAGGTGCAGGAGCACAATGCCCGGGCGCAGCCACATCGCCGGTTCAACTATCTCTTCCCCTATGCCGGCGCGCTCGACTTTCCCGGAGAGAAGGGGAAGGTGGTGGTCCATTTCTCGAGCGAGCGCACCCGCGCCTACGCCAAGGCGCTGCCCCCCGGCACGCTGATCATGCCCATCGTGGACGGCAGAACGGACGAGGGCCAGTTCGACGGCTGGACGGAGGAGCAGTATCGAGAGGCGGCCCGTCAGGTGGCCGAGCATATCATCGCGGACGACGACGCGGCCGGGGTGCAGATTGACATAGAGCCGTTTCGGCCCGATCACCTCCCCTTCTATCGGCACCTGCGGGAGATGCTGAATGCGGAGGGCAAGTACTGCACGATGTTCGTGGGGCCGAGAGACAAGGACCTGCTCAGGCGCGTATTCGAATCCTGCGACATCGTGGTGATGTCGGGCTATGATCTGGATGGAGAAGGCGCGAGCCTGAGCACCTACCGCGCCGCGCTGGCGCGGGGCGTCGCCAGGTTTCAGGAGGTGGCGGAAGAGACGGGAGGGCACTACCTGGTGGGGATACCGGCCTCGGCGTCCTGGGGCGAGTACGAGTACATCGCGGGGGGCGAAGAAGGCAGAACCGAGACAGGAGTCAGGCAGGAGGAATACGTGAGGGCGGCGCTGGAGGTAGTGGAGCCCTATGAGCAGCGTCCGCAGTGCCTGGGCCTCTCCCTGTGGCGAATGTCCGATCCGGAGAAGGAGCGCGAGGAGCCGGAAAAGGCGGTGCGCCCCACTAAGTTCCCCAACATCATCCGGGAAAGCGTCTGGAAGATGCTGGAGGATGGTCCGTAGGCTCTCAGAAGGGCTGATAGGACAGCCTGATCCGGCGGCCGGGCAGGCGGTCAGGCCCGGACACCCAGGTGGGTTTCAACGTAGCCGACTAGGAGCGGATCCCGATGCGTATTCCTGGCTTGGTGGCTTTGCTTACCATGGCGCTAGCGAGGTGTGCGGTGCCGGCGGAACCGCAGGCGGAAGAGAGGCCCAAGGTGTTTGAGAAAGATGTGATCAATACCTCTGGGGGAGACCTGGAGATCACGTTCGTGGGGCACGGCACGCTGATGTTCAGGTTTGGGGAGATGGTCATTCATGTGGATCCGGTTTCCGCGGAAGCAGACTACGCTACCATGCCGAAGGCCGATCTGATTCTGGTTACCCACGAGCATCGGGATCATCTGGACCCCGCCGCCATCGCTGCCATCCGCAAGGAGTCAACCGCGATTATCTTGACCCCGCGATGCGCCCAGCAGGTGACCGGGGGGATGGTGATGAGGAACGGGGAGAAGCGCACAGTGGCGGGGCTGACCATCGAGGCGGTTCCCGCCTACAACATCGTGCACAAGCGCCCGACGGGAGAGCCGTTCCACCCAAAGGGAGAGGGCAATGGGTATGTGATCGCGTTTGGGGACACCCGGGTCTACATCGCGGGGGACACCGAGGACACCCCGGAGATGAAGCAACTCAAGGACATCGCGGTGGCGTTCCTGCCCATGAACCTGCCCTACACGATGACCCCGGAGATGGTGGCGGAGGCCGCCAAAGCCTTCCGGCCGAGGATTCTCTATCCCTACCACTTCGGCAATACCGACACTGCCGAGCTGGTCAAACTGCTGGCCGCAGATAAGTCCATTGAGGTCCGCATCCGGAGAATGCAGTAGCAGCAGTCGGCGCCCCTCTCTCGCCGCGCCGCATTATCCCGCCGAGAGCAGTCCGTAGGACAGGGCTCCCCGCCTAGGGAGTCAATCTCCTGCCCCGCCAGCCCAGGGCGCATACCATGCGCCCCTACGGCATGTGCAGGCCGGAAGAGGGGACAGCGGGGGGCCGGTGAACCTACCCCCGACATCTATGAAGGAGCAGTGCTATGAAGTGGACTTTGAACACCTATGAAGTCGGGCAGAAGTGGGAACTCGATCATCTGATCGAGATGTGCGTGAAGACCGGCTATCCGTACATCGAGTTCCTGATGGACTTCCAGCAGCCCCACGGGCTGGAGTGGGATGCGCCGGAGGCGCGGTTCGGGGAGGTGAAGACCAAGATCGAGGCGGCCGGGCTGAAGTTCGGGTCGTTCACGAGCTGCCAGACGTTCCACTCGCTCGATGCCTCCGAGCGCGCGGAGTCGGTGAAGCGCGTGAAGCGGGTGATTGATATGGCGCGCAAATTCGGGTGCGACCACGTGCGCGTGCTCGGCGACAAGCTGCCGGATGACGAAAGCGCGCGACCGGCGGTGGTGAAGAACGTCGCCGCCTGCATCAAGGAGCTGGGCGAATACGCCGGCGCGGGCATCGCCGTCTCCATCGAGATGCACAACAGCTTCACCGATCCCCACTACTCGATGGAAGTGATGAAGCAAGTCAACCTGCCCAACTGCGGCCTGGTGTTCAACGGGCAGTTCCCGGTGGGGAAGAACTGGAAGTACACGCTGCCCGCGGGCGCGAAGTCAATCAAGCCGTTCTACGACATGATCCGGCCGCACCTGACCTCCATCCACCACCACTCCATGGAGCGGCCCACCGAGTTGGGCTACTGGCAGGAGTTCTTCGGGCTCGCCAAGGCCGATGGGTACTCCGGGTATGTGGCAAACGAGTGCTCCTATTCCGGGCCGGACCCGGAGAAGGTGCTGCGGCTGTACACGGCGCTCTTCGAGACGCTGATCGCCTGAGTCTGTAGGGGCGCACAGCAGTCCGCCCCTACGCAACGGAACGGCCGGCACGCTAGAGCCGTGCCCTACCGGCGGAGAGTCTTGAGGAACCGCACGCAGCCCTCCACGGACTCCAGCGGCGAGGAGGGGTAGGATTCCTGCTCGACGATGTACCACTGGGTCTTCCCGGCCGCCTCGCACACCTCGAACACCTCCGACCACGGCACCTCTCCCTCACCGACGAGGGCCTTATCGTTGGCGGCGGAGTACTCCTTCAGGTGGACGGTGAGGGCGCGGCCGGCCCACTTCCTGAGCAGGCCCATGGCGTCCCCGCCCCCGTGCAGGCAGTTGCCGATGTCGAGCTGCATCACCACGTCTGCGGAGCTATTGGCGGCGAGGGTGTCCCAGGGGGTCTCGCCCTCGATGGGCTTGAACTCGTGGCTGTGGTTGTGGTAGCCCGGGTGCATGCCGTGCGGCTTCAGCTTCCCGGCGATCTCGGTCAACTGCTTCCCAAAGTCGGCCCACGCATCTCGGGTCTGCATTCTGCGCGGGTCCATCCAGGGGATGACCAGGAACTGGTTCCCCAGCTCCTGGTGGAACTCGATGGTGCGGGGCAGCTGGTCTTCCAGCAGCACGTCGAGGCCGATGTGGGCGCCGGCGGCCTTGAGTCCGAGGTCGTCCAGCAGCTTGCGAAGCTCCTTCGCCGAGCGCTCGTAGTAGCCGGCGAACTCCACCCCCTCGTAGCCCATCCTCGCCACCGCTGCCAGGACACCGGGCAGGTCTCTGGCGCAGTCCTCTCTGACGGAGTAGAGCTGCAGTGCGATCGGGGTGCGTGCCATTCCACTTCCTCCTTCACTGGCGCATCTGGAGAGTGCTGATTACCCCGCGGTGAAGCGGATACCTCTCGCGGGCAGGAGTGGCAGGGATATGGTGCGCACAGCAGGGAGCAGATCGGAAGGCTGCGCTACCCCGTCGGGGGCGGAGCGGCGACCACTAGAGCCCCATGGTTGAGGAGCGCGGCCGGTTCGCTGGTGTCGGCCGTCCGCATGTTGAGCCTGGCCACCTCGCCTGCCTCCCACAGCTCGAGCAGGGCAGACACGGCCGCCGGATCGAACTGCTCCCCGGATAGCATCTTGATCTCCTGGATGGCGGCGTAGAGGACGGTGGCGGGACGATAGGGCCGGTGTGAGGTCATGGCATGGAAGGAGTCGGCCACTGCCACCACCCGCGCCAGGATGGGGATGTCCTCTCCCTTCAACCCATCTGGGTATCCCTGACCGTCCCATCGCTCGTGGTGGTGGCGGATCATCGCCAGCACATCCGCCCCCGGGTTGAGGGGACGGATGATCTCCTCGCCGATGACGGTGTGCTGCCGGCAGACGGAGAGCTCTTCCTGGGTAAGCGGGCCGGCCTTCAGCAGTATCGAGTCCGAGATGCCGATCTTGCCCAGATCGTGCAGCGGCCCATAGGCGCGGAGCGCCTCGAGGAGCTGCGGAGACAGGCCCAGCTTGTGGCCGACCCGAGAGGCGAGCCAGGTGACCGCTTCGCCGTGCGCGGCGCTGTACGGATCGCGGGCGGCCAGCGAGCGTGCCAGCACGTGCAAAGTGCGGAAGTATGATTGCCTCAGTTCCTCGTGCAGCTCCGCGCTCTCGATGGCCTTGCTGGCCATGTTCGCCAGGGTGGTGAGGAGGTTGAGGTCTTCGCTGCTGAAGTCCTCCTGGCGCACCGCCGCCAGCGCCCCTCCCACCAGGTCCGACACCTTCATGGGCGCATAGATAGTGGCCAGGGTCTTGCCCCAGGCGGCGAGCTGCCTTGCCACGTCGGGCGAGACATTGACCACTCGCATCGCCGGACCACCCTCGCCCGCCGCCGCCTTGGCGATGGATTGCGGATCGGGGGAGAGGCTGCCGGTGTCGGCCCAATTGGCTTCCGCAGTGTCGCTCAGCTCCGCCAGCGGTCCGGTGCTGCGGTGGTGTAGACACGTGCCCAGCGCCCTGTCCAGGAGGACGAGGGAGGCTGCGTCCGCCTGCACCTGGGCCACCAGCGCCTCCACCACCAGTTCGGAGATGCGATCTACGTTCAGCGCGCCGGCCAGGTGGGTGCTGGTCTCGCAGAGCTTGTTGAGCCTTGCCACCCGGGAGTCCAGGGCGCGGGCGGTGTCGTGCAGCTCGCGGATCAGGTTATGGTTCTGGATGCGGTGCTCTCGCTCTTTGTCCGCGAAGTAGGCGACCGCGCAGGTGAGAAGAGCCAGCAGGCCGATCAGCAGCAGCGGCTCGTGAAAATCGCCAATGCTAACCTCGTGCCCATAGGCGGCCAGCACCACAAACGCGATCCCCAGTGCCCCGACCAGAACTAGGGCGACCCACTGGAGGTCCTTCCGACGTCTCTCCAGGACTCGGCCTCGGCCCAGAGGCTCGAAGCCTGCGCCAACGTGTTCTGCTCGCTCCAATGTCGTCCCCTTCCCGACTGCCATGCGCTGCACCTCATGGGTAACAGAGCGAAGCCCCCAGCACGCCGTGGTTTCCGGCTGGACTGGGCCTACCCGCCTTTGGCGGTCTTCTCGCCCTGGCTGCCCCTCGGGACCCCTCGGAGTCCTAAAGGGCATGGCAGCACGCCTTCCCGGCCGCTGCCTCCTGGTTTGTTCCACAAGCAAGGACTCTGCTAACATGCCAGTTGGGAGCTACGAACCAGCCCTCTCGGGTCCCCGGAGGCGCCTCTGGCAAGGGGAACGGATGCCGGAGTGGAAATGGGCAGGTGGAGTGACGTGTACGCCGCGCCGCCCGTGCTGGTTCGCATGATCGCTGCGTGGTAGGAGGAGAACGTGCCAAGACGGCTGACGGCGCTCTATCGCCCCCCGGTGATTGGCATGCGGGAGCGCTGGCGGCCTTTCCCCCGGCTGAGAGGGCGGGAGACTTCGCCGCCGGCCTCAGCCGGCCTGGCAGGGGCGTGGCCTGCGGCTCCGTTGCGATATAGACATGGGTGATCTTCCAGCGCAATCCACCAACAGAAAACGCCGGGGCTGGAGCCTCGACAGCCCCTATGCCTTCATCCTGCCGGCGCTGGTGCTGTTTGGGATGTTCTCGCTCTATCCCATCCTGCGGTCGCTGTACCTGAGCTTCTTCGACTACGACTTCCTGCGGCCGGAGCAGATGCACTGGGTGGGGTGGGGCAACTACCAGGAGATCCTACGCGACGAGCGGGTCACCAACTGGCCCGGCCTCGTCACCCCGAAGGCGATCCTTCCCCTCCGTTCTCTCGCCTCCTACGCGCTCGGCTTGTACGCCCTGGTGGCCCTCACCTACCTCTTCACCAGGCGCGCGGGACGCGCATTCGCCATCGCCTTGGCGGCCGTGGTCTGCGCCTTCCTCTCTCTCTTCTGCTACCGGCTGCTCGGCCACGCGGCGGTGGCGGCCTCTCTGCTAGACGCCCTCCGGCTTGCCATCTGGCCCATCACCTATCCCATCGCCGCCCTCTGGCTCACCATCAACTCCGCCGGCGGCGCCTTCTGGAACACCGTGCGCTTCACTGTCATGTACGTGCCCCTGGCGATCGGCTTGCCGCTCCTGGTGGCAGTGATGGTTGACAAGGCGGGGAGGCTCTCAACGCTGTTCCGCACGCTTAACTTCATCCCGGTGGTGGTGTCGGTGGCGGTGATCTCCATCATCTGGATGTGGATCTACCACCCGGAGTACGGGGTGGCCAACACGCTACTCCGCCAGGCCGGCGTGAAGGAGACGTACAACTGGCTGTCAGACCCGAAGCTGGCGATGCCCGGGATCGTGGCCATGTGTGTCTGGCACGGCCTCGGGTTCAACATGCTGCTGTTCCTGGTCGGCTTGCAGCGCATATCGCCGGAACTGCACGAGGCCGCGCTGGTGGACGGCGCCACGGGGTGGCAGGCGTTTCGGGGGATCACCCTCCCCTTGCTCAAGCCCACCATCTTCTTGGTCGGCCTGCTCGCCATGATCGGGGCGCTGAAGGTGTTCGGTCAGATGTTCATCATGACCGGGGGCGGACCGGGCGATTCCACCCTCTCCATGGTGCTCTACCTGTACAACATCGCCTTCCGCTACGGCAAGTTCCGCTTCGGCTATGCCTCCGCGCTCGCCTGGGCACTCGCTGCCTTCATCTTCATCGTCTCCGTGATCGCCTTCCGGCTCTCCAAGGAGCGAGAGTGATGGCGCTCACCGCGGACAAGGTGAAGCGGCACACCGGCACGGGGCTGCTCTACCTCGTGCTCGCCGTGATCAGCGCCATCAGCCTGTTGCCTTTCCTGTGGGTGATCCTTTCCTCGCTCAAGCCACACGATGAGCTGTACAGCAAGCACCTCACCTTCCTGCCCCACAGCTACACGCTCAACAACTACACCCAGATGCTGGAGCGGATGGTGGGGTTCGGATTGTACTACCGCAACAGCGTGCTGATCTCCGTGGGCACGGTGGTGCTGACCCTGTTCGTGGGGAGCCTGGCCGCCTATGCGCTGGCCAGATTCCGGTTCCGGGGCGAGCAAGCGTTGTTCCTGATCTTTCTCGGCACCATGATGGTCCCTGGGGAGGTGGGGCTGATCGGGCAGTACGAGCTGTTGAGCAGCTACAAGCTGCTGAACACGCTCACGGGCCTCACCCTCACCTATACGGCTTTCAACCTGGCGCTCACGATTTTCGTGATGCGGGCGGTGTTCATCTCGGTGCCGCAGGAGTTGCTGGACGCCGCCCGTGTGGACGGCTGTAGCTGGTGGGAGAGCTACTGGCAGATCATGATACCGCTGGGGGCGAGCGGCCTCGCCGCCGCCGGCACGCTGGTGTTCCTGAGCGCGTGGAACGAGTTCATCTTCGCCCTCACCATGAACAACTGGAGCGACGAGGCGCGCACCCTGCCGGTCGGCATCCAGCTACTGCAGGGCCAGTGGCAGCACTGGGACTACGGGGTGCTGTTCTCCTCTGTGATGCTGTCCTTCCTGCCGGTGATCATCCTCTTCCTGTGCCTGCAGAAGTACTTTATGCGCGGGCTGACCGCGGGCGCGGTGAAAGGGTAGGCAGTGCACAAGCGAGTGGGCCTTGCCATTGTCGCCCTCATTCTGTTCGGCTTCGTCGCCGAGCGGCGGCTCAACGTCTACCAGCCTCGGCAGGGCGGGGTCACCACCGTCCGGGTGATGGTGGATGCGTGGCAGTACTCGGAGTTCATGACCCCGGACAAGGACCTGGAGCGGGTGATCCGCGATTTCGAGAAGCGCCATCCCGAGATCAAGATTGACCTGCGCTTGATGCCGGAGGCGAACGAGATCACCCTGATGCTTCCCTGGCGGGCGAACCAGACGCCGTTCGACCTGCTCCTCACCACCAACAACGAGACCATCGTGCGGTATGCGGAGGGCGGGTTCCTCGAACCTCTGGATGAGATCCTGAAACCCGAGCTGAAGGCGGGCCTCCTCGATGAGTTCCTGCCAGGCTATCTCCAGTACTGCCGCCTCAAGGATCCGCACACCGGCGAGACCCATCTTTACGGTCTGCCGTGGCTGGGGGAGATCATGGCCCTCAACTACCGCAAGGATGTGCTGCGGGAGGTGGGCCAGCCCGATGACCGCATCCCGGCCACCTACGCCGAGCTGGAGCAGTACGCCCGCCGCCTGCGCAACCCGGAGAAGAGGATCTACGGCATCACCCTGGACCTCTCACCGGGCTTCTTCAGCCAGAACGCCTACGTGCCGGTGCTGCGGTCGCTGCGGGCAAGCGTGGAGGACGAGCGCGGCCGCCTCGACGTCTCCAGCCCGGAGGCGGTGAAGACCTTCGAGATGCTGAAGCGCTGGTACAGCCAGGGGCTAATGCCAAAGGGAGCGCTCACTCCCTACCAATCCGCCGACGACTTCCGCGCCAAGATCGCCATCTTCTTCCCCAACTGGCAGTCCCGAGGGTTCTGGGCGATAAGGAGCATCAACGAATCAGCAGGGGTGAAGCGCCCACCGGCCGATGGGTCTCTCACTCCAGGAGAGCGCCAGATCGGCATCGCCCCGTGTCCCGGGAGCCGGGAAGTGGGCGCCCTTCTCGCCCACTACATCGGCGTAATCCCCAAGGCCTCCCCCGTGCGGAAGGAAGCAGTGCAGGTGCTGCTGGAGGCGTTCTGCTACGACCTCCAGCCCGGGGTGGGCAAGGCCGGGAAGATGATCGTGATCAACGAGCCCTACTACCGGCAGATGTACCTTGACCGCATCACCGCACGCGTGCCGGCGCCAATCGCCAAACTCCGTTCGCTTGTTGACCCTAAGTACCACGTGCCCCAGTGGATGATCGCCCTCCGCCCGACGGTGGACAAGGGCTACTGCATCCCCGACCCCCTCAACTGGCAGCGCGTCGCCGACATCGTCGGGGTGGAGTTCCAGAAGTACCTGAACGAGGACATCCCCGCCTCGGAGGCGTTGGGGAGGGTGAAGAGGCAGATGGAGGAGTTGTACCGCTAGCGGCCTGTCCGGGCCAGGAGATGAACCTCATGCTTGACCATGCCGCCTTTCTCGTGCCGTGGCTGTCCGCCGCCATCATCGGCCTGTCTGGCGTGGCTCTCGCCGGCACCGTGCCTCCCCTGCCCGACAAGGTGGAGCCGCAACCTGTCGTGGCCGACATCGCCTTCGCGGAAGGCCCCATCTTCGACCAGGCGGGCAATCTGTACTTCGTGAACTACCTCTCCCTCGGCACCATCGGCCGGCGCACGCCGGACGGAACCGTGAGCGTCTGGGTGCACACGGGCGGCCAGGCGAATGGGCTGAAGGTGGACGGCCGCGGCAACCTCATCGTCGCCGACTACGGCGGCAAGCGCATCACCCGCATTCACCCGATCACCAGACAGATTGAGACGCTCACCGACAACTGCGAAGGCCAGCCCTATCGCGGCCCGAACGATGTCTGCCTCGACCTCGCCGGGAACATCTACTTCACCGACCCCACGGGATCGAGCAAGGAGAAGCCGATCGGGGCCGTCTACCGGATCGAGGTGGAGAAGGGGGAGGTGAAGAAGGTGACGCGCCTGGCGGATGGTCTCGCCTTCCCCAACGGCCTCGCCGTCTCACCCGACCAGAAACGGCTCTACGTCGCCGAGTCGGCCACCAACCGTCTGCTGTGCTGGGACCTGAAGCCGGACGGCTCCCTGACCAACCAGCAGGTTGTGATGGAGTTCCCCAATCCCACTCTGGACGGAATCATGTTCGATGAGTTCGGCCGCCTGTGGATCGCCCGGTGGACGAACAAGACGGTGGACGTGGTGGATGTGGACAAGGGCGAACTGCTAAAGAGCTATCCGGCGGGTGGAGACGAGGTGTCCAACCTGTGCTGGTGGGGGACGGATCTCTACGTCACCGTCGCCGGGCAGCACAGCATCCACCGGCTGGCGGTGGGGGTGAGAGGGGCCAACATCATCCCCGCCCAGTAGAATGGCGGATGCCGAGCAGCAACTTCGGCCGCGGTGACTGCGGGGAGTGGCCCCTTCGAGGCGACCTATGTGCAGCAGGCATCCGCCGCAGGTGCGGCGGATGCCTGCCACGGTGTGGACACTATTCACCGGGTTTCAGATGCCAGTCCAGGCCTGTGGTGGCCTGCCAGACGGCGCGGCCCTGGTCGATCGAACACAGGCCTGTGGTGGTCTGCCAGACGGCGCGGCCCTGCTCGATCGAACACTGGAAGGGCAGATTGCCGGACAGGGCACTGCCGTCCTTGAGCGTGAGCATGTAGGGGACGACTGGAAGGTCGTCCTGCCCCTTGAACACCTTGCCGAGCTGGACGTCAGTGATCGGGTTCTTGCTAAAGGTGGTGCACACCCAGTTTACCCAACGATCGAAGCCAGTCTCCGCGCAGTAGTCTGCGGGGAACTTCAGCCATACATCCGGATCGGCGGAGGCGAGGAAGTACTGGTAGTCGGCGCCGCGGATGTCCTGGAACAGCTTCTGGGCCATTCTGGCGAACTGCTCCGGGTGGTCCATGGCGTGAGCGACCGTCTCTTCGTGCAGGATGATCTCCGGGTACCGGACGACACAGAATCTTGCGAAGTCTCCTCTGGCCAGCTCAATGGTCCGGAACTTGGACTCTCCCAGGTTCAGCCAGCGGCCGTCCCGGAGCTCCACAAACCGGAGGTCATGGAACGAGTCGGCCGGGAGAGTCACCTTGGCGATCACTGCGGCGAATCTCTCTCTGTAGATCCACACCTCGAGGATGGGCGCGTTCAGCCAGCCCCGGGCCACCTCCGGCGCGACTTCTGTCGCGGGTGCTCCACCGCCGCCACGGCCCTCCCGGGCACTGATCCGCCCCCAGGAAGCCTCGTCTCCGCTGGCCAGCAGTCTGTTGCAGTACGAGTATGTCCTTTCGGGGATGGATAGGTCCTCCTTGTCGGGGAAGTCCGAAACCTTCCTGTTGACCTGGTAGTGTCGGATCAGCTTGGGATCCAGGTCAGACCAACTGTACCGGTGCGCCTCCATGCCGGCAGCCTGCGCGGCCTCGGCTGAGGACGCTTGCGCGGACCCGCCCCCGCCTCCACTCCAACCGCCTCCTCCCCCACCAGTCTCGGCGGCAAGTGCCGCCTGGCCGCCGCCGTCCTCGCGTGCCCCCAGCCGCCACGGGATGAGGGCGGCGACGACGACGAGGCAGATGACGGCCGTGACCACCATCCACCGTCTGCCAGTCATGGGAGCCAGATGTGCCATCGCTGTCAGCCTCCTTTTCAGGGCTTGGTAAGACTCCACAATGCCAACCGCAGCGAACTCCTGCCTCCGCGCCTCAGGCCGCGCCGCCACCTTCACCAGCATCTCCCCATACTCCGAATGCGACCTCTGGGTAGTCTGCACGGCCAGCGCGTCGCAGGCCATTTCCTGAGACAAGCGCCACTCCCGCCGCCCCAACCAGACCAGGGGATGGAAGTAGAACAGCTCCTCCGCCAACACCGGCAGCCAGGTCCACGCCAGGTCCCGGCGCCGGAGGTGGGCGACCTCGTGAGCCAGCATCAGGTGCATTTCCGCCGCGCCGCAGGAACTGACCAGTTCCGCCGGCAGGACAATGGCCGGATGGCGAATCCCCAGCAGCAGGGGCCTCTCAGTCTCTCCGACCATCAGCGCAGGGACCCGCCCGACCCGGTTGCGACAACACAGCTCACGCAGGTCCTGGCCGAGGTGGGCATCCTCAAGCGGGCGGCAAGCCAGCCGCAGCCGCTGGGCCATCCGCCACGAGCCCACCACGCGGGAGGCATACCAGGCCGCGCCGAACAGCCACAGCCCAAGCGCGATGCTCACGAAGGTCGGGAGCATCGGCTGGCTGGTGAGTGGGGCGGCTGGCGCAAGCGCGGCGCCTGCTGGGAGCGCGGGTGACACATCGAACGTGGTCGCGAAGGGAACCGTGACAGCCGCGCCCGCAGGCAGCACCGGCAGCACCACCGCCGGCAGCCGCACCAGCCCGAGCAGCAACTTGAGATAAGCCAGGCGCCACAGCCAGCACTGGGCGCTCGCAGGCAATCTCGGCCAGGCGCGGCACACCAACCACACCACACTCAAGGCCACCGCCCCATGCCAACACGCCCTCCACAGCGCCTCCGCCCAGGGGCCGCTCCACCCGTTCACAGCCGCGATCAGATCGCTCACGATCGGCCTCCTTTGCGCTTGGTCTCCAGTTCCCGCACCAGCTTCCTCAGCTCCGCCACCTCGCCGTCACTGAGCTCGGCCTCCTCCAGCAGGTAGGCCAAGAAGGGCTGAGGCGAGCCCCCCAGCACGCGCTGCGCGAAATCGCTCACCAGGGAGCGCAGCAGATCCGGGGCGGGCATGCTCGGCGAGTAACGGTAGACCCCCTCCACCTTCTTCCGGACGAGATAGCCCTTGCGCCGAAGACGCTCGATCACGGTCAAGATGGTGGTGCGGGCCAGCCCATGGGATGCGCTGAACCGCTCCGCCACCTCCCCCACCGTGATAGGGGCATGTTCTGCCACATACCCCAGCACCCCCATCTCCTGCGCTCCCAGCGGCGGTCTTGTCATCCTCATCTCCTCCTCGGCCAGCCATGGCTACCTTGGTAGTCACGATGAGTATACCACCGACGACAAATGTAGTCAAGGGGGTGGGGAACGCTTTTTCCGCGGCTGTCCGGGGTGGGTGTGACACAGCGGGAAGCCGGGACCTGGCCTGCCGTCTCACCGCGAGGTGGCGGGCCGCCCGTAGCCGTGTGCGCCGAGGAGGACGGCTACGGAGCGGGCACCAGGCTGACGGCGCGGCCGGCGAGCCTCCGTGCCAGTACGATCACCGCGAAGGAGACGACCACCAGCACCACCGCCAGGGCGATGGAAGTGGTGAGCCCCTCCGGGGTGGCAGCGGCGGAGGAGCTGTAGATCGCCACGGGCATGGTCTCGGTGCGGCCGGGGAAGGCGCCGGCGAACATCAGGGTGGCCCCGAATTCCCCCAGCGCCCGCGCCCACGTCATCACCGCCCCCGCGATCAAGGCGTGGCTCGCCAGCGGGACCGTGACCTTGAGGAAGGTGCGCAGCTGGCCCGCGCCCAGGGTGGCAGAGGCCACCCGCAGCTCGCGAGGCACACTCTCGAACCCGGATCGCGCCTGCTTCACGTAGAAGGGAGAGGCCACGAACACCTGCGCCATCACCACCGCCGCCTGGGTGAACGTCAGCCGCATCTCGTGCTCGCTCAACCAGGCGCCGAGCCCTTGCTGCCCGAAGAGCAGCAGCAGCGCCAACCCCGCCGCCACCGGCGGCAGCACCAGAGGCAGGTCCACCAGCGTGTCCACGAAGTCCTTTCCCCGGAACTGGTAGTGGGACAGGCAGTAGGCCAGAGGCGTGCCGATGAGGATGACGATGCCCAGGGCGATGCTCGCCGTCACCAGGCTGATGCGCAGCGCGCTCAGCGCCCCCCAGCAGCAGACATAGGAGGAGGGGTTGGTGCGCACGATCAGCCCGATGATGGGACCCGTCAGGTATAGCACCAGCGGCAAGGAAGCTAGCACCATGAGCACGGGAAAGCCTCTGCCGCCAGCAACCTGGCTCTCGCTCTGCTTCCCGCCGCCCCGGAATACTCCACGCCTTGATCGGATAGCCATCTGCCGGTTCACCCTTTCGCATTCGTGTTGCCGCGCGCGGGCAAGCGCGCCTTGTTGCCAAGAATAGGGCGAAGGGATTACAGAACCGTGACCGGAGCCGGGCGATTGGGTGAATGCACGCGCGCAGGCCGGCGCCACAGATTCTCTTGTGTTATGGTCATGTCGCCCCTCGGACCCTGAAGGACCCTTCGACTGCGCTCAGGGCATGCCCTCGGGGTCCTGAACGGGCAGTCGTCCACAGAGCTGCTCTGCGATGGCTCTCTGCCCCGTCTCTTGCCTTACCGTTGTAACGGCAAGGCAAGAGACGCTTTAGGCCGGCCTGCGCGCGAAACGGAGGGCAGGCCGGGAGCCTGTCCCCCGGGGCAATCTGCTACTTCTCTAGCTGCGGCGGCTTGATGCAGTAGCCGTGCCTCTCGAAGATCTTCTGGCCTTCCTTGGAGGTAAGGAAAGCGATGAAACCCTCAGCCGCCCTCCGCTCCTTCGAGTAGGCGGAGACGGCGGCGGGGACATTGCGCACACGGATCAGCTTCGCAGGGATGAGCACAATGTCAGTCTTGTCGGGGGCCCAGGACTTGAAGGAGTCCCATCCGATGATGGCATCCACCTCGCCGAGCTGGATGAGTTGCTGGGTCTGCTCGCAGCTGCGGGCGTAAGTGAGGCAGTTCTTCTTCACCTGCTCCTCGACCCCGGCCTTCTTCAGAATCTCGTCGCCGACATCGCCCAGACAGACCGCTCCCGCCTGGGCCAGCCCCACCGTGACCCCGGGCTTGCCCATGTCCGCGACAGTCATGATGTGTTTGGGGTTGCCATGCTGCACGCAGATCACGGGTACCAGATAGGCGACGATCTTGCGCGTCTTTGGGATGACCGCCTTCTGCTTCTCGGCCTTGTCCATGTAGTCGTCGGAGCCGGGCATGTAGATGTCGCCGGTCTTCTCCAGCGCCATCTGGTTCAGCAGAGTTCCCGATCCCCCGAAGGTCATGTCCACAGTGACGTTCGGGTGCTTTTTCTCGTAGACCGCCTTCGCCTCCAGCGCGGGCGGCTTGCTCGCAGAGCCGACGAACGCCACCAGCCTGATCCTCCGAGGCGCAGCGGAGGCGGTGCCGCCGAGGCAGAGACCAGAGAGCACGGCGGCTCCTAGCACGAGCATCGCGTACATCACTGACCGTCGCGAACGCATGGGGAAACCTCCTTCTCCCGTTCATTTGTGGCTTATACGGGGAGATGGTACAGCAGGCTGATAACGAAACTGTGAATGACAGGGGGAGTTTGGATGAAAAGGGGGGCGGCCCGTGGGCCGCCCCGGCTCAAAGCCTGCTATCGTGGGCGAGTCGCCTGACCCGCCCCTCCTGCTCTACGCGTGCAGCCCGGCGGACTCGATCTCCTGTGGGATCGTCCCTTCCCACTGCTGCAGGTTGTCGCGGAAGGAGATGGCCAGCTTCCTGGCGGCCTCGTCGTACTGCTTGCCATCCTTCCAGTTGGAGCGTGGGTCCAGGAGTTTGGCGTCAATGCCCGGGCAAGCGGTTGGCACTTGGAGGCCCAGGATCGGGTCCTTCCGCGTCGGCGCCTCGTCTAGAGCTCCGGAGAGGGCGGCGCGGATGATCGCCCGCGTGGAGGCGATATCAATCCGCCGCCCCACCCCATATCCCCCTCCGGTCCAGCCGGTGTTGACCAGCCAGCACTTGGCCTGGTGCTGGCGCACCTTCTCCCCGAACATCTTCGTGTAGACGATCGGGGAGAGCGCCATGAAGGGGGCTCCGAAGCAGGCGCTGAAGACCGCCCTCGGCTCGTCCACCCCCCGCTCCGTTCCCGCCACCCGCGCCGTGTAGCCGGAGAGGAACTGATACATCGCCTGCTCTGGTGTCAACCTGGTGATCGGCGGCATGATGCCGAACGCATCACAGGTCAGCAGCACCACGTTCTTGGGATGCCCGCCCTGCCCGCCGCGCACCGCATTCGAGAGGTGGGTGAGGGGATAGCAGGCGCGGGTGTTCTCGGTGAGGGAGTCATCGTCGAGATTGAGCCGGCGGCTCTCGAGGTCAATGGCGACGTTTTCGAGAATGGTGCCAAATCGGCGGGTGCATCCGTAGATCTCGGGCTCCGATTCGGCCGAGAGGCGGATCACCTTCGCGTAGCACCCGCCCTCGAAGTTGAAGATCCCGTCATCACACCACCCGTGCTCGTCGTCCCCGATCAGCGACCGCTCCGGGTCGGCTGACAAGCTGGTCTTGCCGGTGCCCGAAAGCCCGAAGAACAGCGCCACATCCCCCTGCGGCCCCACGTTCGCGGAGCAGTGCATGCTCAGCACCGCGGTGCGCGGGAGCAGGTAGTTGAGGATGGTGAACACCGACTTCTTGATCTCGCCCCCGTACTGGCTGCCGCCGATCAGCACTGTCTTCTGCCCGAAGTTAACCACGATGAAGGTCTCGGTGGCGGTCTTGTCCACCTCGGGAATAGCGTGGAACCCCGGGAAGCAGAGCATGCGGAACTCGGGGATGTGGTCCCACACCTGCTCGGGATCCCTGATCTGCAGGAACATGTTCCGGGCGAAGAGGCTGTGCCAGGCGTACTCGGTGATGATACGGATGGGCAGGCGGTACTGGGGATGCGCGCACACATGGCAGTCTTGGACGAACAGGTCCTTGCCCTGGATATAGGCTAGCAGTCTGTTGTAGAGGGCGTTGAAATGGTCTTCGGCGAATGGGCGGTTGACCGGCCCCCACCAGATGTGTTCCGCGGAGGATGGCTCGCGGACGATGAACTTGTCGTTGGGCGAGCGGCCGGTATGGTCGCCGGTGCGCACCACCAGGGGACCGAGGTGGGAGATCAACCCCTCTCTTCTCCGGACCACCTGCTCGTAAAGCGCGGGGGTGCAAGGGGACCAGTACACCCGCCCGATATTGCGGAACCCGTGGTGTTCGAGCCCGTGTTTCGGGACCCTGTACTCCTGGTGCTCTGTCATGCCGTCCTTCTCCTTCCGCGGCGGCCTGCCCGCCTCCGTCGCGAAAGACATCATATACGGGCTTGACGCCGCCGATCCTTCTCCGCTGAGAGCGGCCTTGTGCGATGCCCACCCCTAGCCCGAAGCGAGGGAGACCTCCACCCGATGCCTCCGCCCGTCGCCGAAGGGCTTCACCAGGTTGCCCTCGATGGCCTTCCCGTCCACCGCCACCTCCACGCGGCCGGTCACCAGCCCCCGCGGTTTGGTGATCTCCACGTGATACTCCGCGCCCCGCCACTTGCGAGTGAGGGAGGCGCGCTCCCACTCGCTAGGCAGGCAAGGGTCTATCAGCAGCCCCTCATGGGTCGGCCGCACCCCCAGCATCCAGTCGGTGATGGCGAAGAGGGTCCAGGAGGCGGAGGAGGTGTACCAGTTGGTGAGGGTGCGGCCCTCGTGCGCCGGATGACACGGCCCGACGTAGGAGTTGACATAGGCATAGGGCGCCGCGAGCGTCACCTGCGGGTCCTGCTCCTCCATCAGCGGCGCGATCTTGCGCAGGATCTCCAGCGCCCGGTCCGGCCGCTTGGCGACCAGATTGGCCAGGAAGTAGAACACCGCCGCGTGGACGTAGACCGTCCCGTTCTCCCCACAGCCCGGCGGCATCACCGACAGCCTCCCCACATCGGGGTCATAGCTGTGGAACGGCGGGGCGATCATGAGCGGCCCGTACTTGCTCTCCAGCCGCTGGTCGGCCGCGTTGAAAGCAAGGGCGATGCGCTCCGGGTCAGCCGTCCGCCCGATCGCCGCCCACGCTTGCGTGTTGATGTAGATCTCCATCGCCGCATCGCCCTTGGTGCCCAGCTTGCGGCCGCGGTCAGAGATCGCCCACAGATACCACTCGCCGTCCCACCCATGTTCCTCCACGCTGGCACGAAGCCTCTCCGCCTTCTCCCGATACCGCGCCGCGTAATCCGCCTCCCGGCGCAGCGCACACAGGTCGGCCATCTCGATCAGGGCCAGGTGGAAGGCCTGTGACAGCCAGAAGCTTACTCCCTTCCCTTTCCAGCCGGCCTGGTCGAACCCGTCGCACCAATCCCCGCGGTCAACACGAATCAGATCATGCCGACCACGCCTGCCATCTATCCAATCAACCGCTCTTCGGGCATGGTCGAATACACTCCCTCGCTGATCGCTCTCGAAGAACGGCGCCTCCTCATCGAGGAAGGCGAAGTCACCTGTCTCCTTCAGGTAGCGCGCCAGCGCGAGCACCATCCACAGCGGGCTGTCGTTGTAGACGCGCAGGTCGTGCGGCGCGCCGTAGTAGGAGAACTGGCGCAGCGCGTGCCCATCCGCATACTGATAGGAGAGGGCCGTCAGCAGCAGCTCGCGCGCCCGCGCCGGGTCGAATGAGACCACCCCGATAGCGTCCTGCAGCGTGTCCCGGTATCCCCTCATCCCCTCTCGCAGCGACTGGGTGAGGTGGATCACGTTCGCCTTCAGCCAGATGTTCGTCATCCGGTCCAGCCGCGGGTCTGGCGTTTGGATGTGGGGCTGAACGAATACGCCCTCCCAGTGGGTTAGCACGCGGCCGAACTCCTCCTCGATCCGCTTGGGCTCGAGCCACGTGTCCCGCAGCCGCGCCCGCTCCCGGGGCTCTGGCTCGAAACCGATCAGCAGGTGGACGGTCTTTTCCTGCCCCGGGTGCAGTTCCACTTCGACCTCAAATGCTGCAATCGCCCGGCCGTCGCCCGGCATGTCGCTGTTCCGGCAGGTGCCTTCCACCACCGCGGCCGGCGACGCCATCGAGCCAGAGCCGACAAACGTCTCGCGGTCGGCGTCGAAGCGCGCCGCCTTCGGCGCGATGCCCGCGAACGCGTGGTAGGTCACCCACGGCTGCACCGGGTCGGTCAGGCTGGCCACGATCAGCCGCTCCTGCGACACCCAATGGGCGTGCAGGTAGTTGTGGTAGTTGTCCCACGGCCGCATGTACGGCGCCACATGCCACTCCAGGTAGGGGAACAGCGTCAGTCGCCTCCGCGCGTCGCCCGTGTTGCGAATCGTTGCGGTCCAGATCTCCACCGGATCGTCCAGCGGCACGAACACGCGCAGGCTAGTCTCCACCCCTTCGCGGCTCATCTCGAAGATGGTGTAGCCCTGCCCATGACGACACACGAACCGGTCATACGGTCCGCCCACCGGCTGCCAGGTCAGGCTCCAGTGCGCCCCCGAGTCCCGATCCCGCAGGTAGAATACCTTGCCGAACCGCTGCTCTCCCGTGGCAAAGGTGACCCGGTTCCCCGGCGCCACCGGCAGCACGCTGTAGCCCGCCCCCGTCTCCTCCACCTTCAGCCCGTAGCGGCGGTTGCCGACCCAGTTATCCCACCCCCTCGGGGTCGGCACACGGGTTATCAGATACTCCTTGCCATCCTCCGAGAAGTGCCCGTAGTCCACAGTAGCCCTCGCCTGTCAGCAGTCTCGCAAACCACATGCTACAGAGTCTCTTGAGTTATGGGAATGGCGAAGACGCCCACTGAGACGGTCTTCGGCGGCTCTCCGTGCCGTCTCTTGCATTCCCGCCATTCTGAGCCGTGTCGCCGGAGGGACACGGCCCGGCGACATAGACAGTGCAAGAGACGCATTACTTCGTGGAGCAACCCGCCTGCGCCTGCTGAGAGCATTCGCCGTCGGGTGACCCTGGCTTGCCGTTTGCTTGTCACTCTCGCTCCCCGGTGCTATAATCCGCGGCGACCGTTCTGTACCGCAGGCATATCGGCGCCGAGGGCGACGCATGTCCGCGGCCGACCACAACGCAGGAGAGCTACGTTGGCTCAAGTCGTCTTCCGCAACCTGTCGAAACGGTTCAGAAGCGTAGTCGCTCTCGAGGACGTCAGCTTGATCGTCCAGGACGCCGAGTTCCTGGTGCTAGTGGGGCCCTCCGGCTGTGGCAAGACCACCGCGCTGCGCTGCCTGGCGGGGCTGGAGGAGCCAACGGCGGGGGAGATCTTCATCGGCGAGCGGCTGGTCAACGATGTCTCCCCCAAGGACCGGGACATCGCCATGGTGTTCCAGAACTACGCCCTCTACCCCCACATGAATGTATATGACAATATGGCCTTCGGCCTCAAGCTCCGCAAGTTCCCCCGCCAGGAGATCGAGCGGCGGGTGAAGGAAGCCGCGGGCATGCTGGGGCTGGAGGCGCTGCTCCACCGCAAGCCCCGCGAGCTCTCCGGCGGCCAGCGCCAGCGGGTGGCCCTCGCCCGCGCCATCGTGCGGGAGCCGAAGGTGTTCCTCATGGACGAGCCGCTCTCCAACCTGGACGCCAAGCTCCGCGTGCAGACGCGGGCCGAGCTGATCAAGCTCCACCGCAAGCTTGGCATCACCACCGTCTATGTCACCCACGACCAGACCGAGGCGATGACCATGGGGGACCGCATCGCCGTGCTGAACAACGGGCGGATTCAGCAGGTGGATAGGCCCCTGAACCTGTACAACCATCCCGCCAATCTGTTTGTGGCCGGCTTCATCGGGAGCCCGGCGATGAACTTCCTCCGCAGCGAGCTCCAAGGTCGTGACGGCGAGGTGCTGGTGAAGGCCGATCCGCTGCTGCTCCGCCTCGCCGACAGTCACGCCGCCAAGGTCAAGGAGTACGTAGGCCGGCCGGTGATCTTAGGCGTCCGCCCCGATGACATCTATGATCGCAGCCTCAACCCGCCCCTGCCGGCCGCCGAGGGCAACACCGCCACCCTCACCGTGGACGTCACCGAGCCGATGGGCTCGACAGTCTACGCCTACCTCACGGCTGGGTCTTACTCCCTCGTCGCCGACCTGGACGCGGAGACCCGCGCCCAGGACGGGCAGCCGCTGGAAGTCGTGTTCGACATGAGCAAGGCCCACCTCTTCGATCCGGAGACAGAGGTGGCGCTGACCTGATCGCTCCTGGGAGGGCAGGACATCAATCCGGCTTGTCGCCTGGGAGGGCGAGGGACGGAGCGTCCCTCGCCGAAGTTTTCCACGGCGCTGTCGCCATGCAGCAGGGCTGCGCATCTGCTCCGGGGGACGGCTTGCAGCGGCTGAGCGAGCGGATATAATGAGCAGGACGCCCTTGCCAATACCTATTGTGAGGAGGGTTGGCCGATGAGAAAGCTGGTGTTGTGGCTGACCATTGGGGCCTCGCTGGCCCTCGCCGCGCGCAGCATCGCCGCCGAGCAGTCGGCGGCACCGACCGCCGCTCGCGTCACCGTCCGCCGAGAGGCCAACTACCTCTGCGTTGACAATCGCCCTACCTTGCTGCTGTGGGCACAGGGAGTGACTGATCCGGAGGAGCTGGCGGACTACCAGGAGGTGGGGCTGAACACGCTCTACGTGAGGGTCACCGATGCCTCCGACGACAGCCTGCAAGGGATCTCCGACCTCCTCTCCGCGGCGGAGGCGAAGGGGCTGTTGGTGGTGGTCGCCCTGGCCCCGCAGGCCCTCAGCAACGCCCAGGGGGAGCGCCTTCCCATAGACGCCGGCAACGCGGCCTATGTGGACGCGGTCGCGGGCTTCGTAGGGGCGACGGCTGGGAAGCTGTCGGCTCATCCCCGGATAATCGCCTGGCTGGTGGAGGCGGTGCCGTCCTACGAAGTGGCCTGGGGCGATGATGGCTTCCGCTCTTTCCTGCAGGACGCCTACCCCTCTCTGGATAGGCTCAATGCCTCCTGGGGCTCTGAGATCGAGACCTGGGACAACGTCACCACCGGCGCGGCGCGGGAGGTTGACTCCACCTTCCCCGGGGGCGTGGCGAGGGCGGGCGTGGACTTCACCGCCTACCGCGAGCAGACCTATGCCAAGGCGGTTTCGCTGTGGGCGAACGCGATCCGTGCCGCCGACCCCGGCCGCCCAGTGCTCGCCTCCGCCATGAGCGACTACCGGTCCATCGCCAGCGTCACCCCAGACTTCGACGGCTTCGCCCTCAACGTCTACCCCTCCGTGGCGGAGGGCGACTGGGAGACTCACAATGTCCAGGCCGTGGACATCGCCCGGCGCGCCAACCAGTTCGCCGCCATCCAGACTCTGGATGTGAATGCGGGCAACCCGGGGCAAGTGGCCGGCTGGGCGCAGCTCGCCCTGCTCCACGGCGCCGCCGGAGTCGCCTTCACCGACTGGCCGCAAATTCGCCGTTCAGACGGCCTGTGGCAGGTGGTGAAGGATCTCGCGGGGGAGTTCGCCAACGACACAGGCTTCCCCCAGACGCCCCTCGCCAGGGTAGCCATCCTCTACAGCCCCATCGCCGGTGGCGCCACCAGGAACGGCGTCGGGCTCTACGGATACCTGGACGGCCTCACTCCCAACGAGCCCACCAACCTGTTCGCGATGCTTCGGACGGGCAGCCGGTATGGGGAGTTCGATGTGCTCACCCTCAGCTCCATTGATGAGGTGAACCTGGGCGACTACGGCGCGGTGATCGCGCCGATGGCTTTCTATCTGCCGGAGGCGGTTCAGATTGCCCTCCAGAACTTCGTCCTGCGCGGCGGCGCCCTAGTGCTGGATGCGGGCGCGGGCATGTACCAGGCGGACGGCAACCTCTACTCCATGCCCCCCGTGCTCAGGGAGATGCTCGGACTGCGCTACACCGACCTCAGCGCGCCGAGCCCCGGCGACCAAAGCGCCTCCGCTGGTGAGCCGGGCTCTCCAGGCACCGCTGGCAGCCCAGGCGATGCCGGACTGACCCCAGTGGGGCCGGTGGAGCGCGGCCTGGGGGTTTCGGATGAGCTGCGCAAGCTGATGGAGGTGATGGAGCATCTCCTTGGGCGAAGCGATGTCACCAAGTACCTGGGTGAGGCCTTCGCAGTGGGGGCAGGCCCTCCAGTGCGGGTGCGGGAGATGGGGAGGGGCTTCGCGGTATACCTGCCGATGTTCCTGTACCAGGAGTGGAATACCGGTGACCCCATGTTCGCCGACTTCCACCGGGAGATCCTCAGCCATCGCGCCGATGTCGAGATGGTCTCGCCGGACGCCCTCTGGTCTTCAGATGTCTCCATCGCCGTGTACACGGGGTGGCCCATCGGGGTGTCCACGGTGGGCCGCGAGCCGGTGGCAGTTGACGCCTTCGAGGCCGAGAGCCAGATGTACCTCATCCCCGGTGGGGCGATGCGCGTGCCCAACCCAGACGAGGACCGCCGCACAGAGTTGCTCTTCCCCCCCACCGCTCTCGCCCTCGTCCATCCCGTCCCCATCTACCTCCGGCCCCTTGCCGAAGGCGGGACAGTCACCGCCTCCCTGGTTCACTACGGTTCGGATGGGATCGAGCTGGCCCTCCACGGCCCCGGCGCTCAGGTGGCGTCCACCGCCAACGGCCTGCAGATCAGCGGCGGGGAAGCCACCCCTGTGGAGATAGAGATCAGGGATGGCGTCTACCCGGTGGCGTCCGGCTCCATACATCATCTGACGGTGGCCGATGGGCCGCGCCGGCGGACCATCGGCGACCAGGAGATCATGCCCAACGCGGACACCGGCTCCATCGTGCTCACCACCAGTGCCAGTTGGACCTACATCACCCTGAAACCAGTCCCTGAGTAGGCAGTGAGGCGCCCTTCATGAGGCTTACTTCCGAACAGGTCGAACACGTCGCGCTGCTCGGGCGGATCAAGCTGACGGAGGAAGAGCGCGAGCTCTTCACCACCCAGCTTAACTCCATTCTCGCCTACTTCGAGCAGCTCCAGCAGCTCGACACCGCCGGGGTCCCGCCCATGTCTCACGCCGTCCCCGTCTCCGACGTCTTCCGGGAGGACGAGCCAGCGCCCTCTCTCTCCACAGAGGAGGCCTTGCAGAACGCGCCGGAGCAGGGCCGCGACTGCTTCCAGGTGCCGAGGGTGATAGAGTGAGCGCCTCCACCGGTCTGCACGAACTCACCGGCGCTCAGTTGTCCGAGCTGTTGGCGGGCAAGCAGGTCTCGGCGCGGGAGGTGCTCGCCGCCGTCTACGCCAGGGTTGATGAGGTCGAGAAGGAACTGCGGTGCTACGTGCTCCTCACCCGCGAGCTGGCCGAGCGGCAGGCGGCGGAGGTGGATGAGCTGCGCGCCCGCGGGGAGAGCCTGCCTCCCCTCGCAGGCGTGCCCATCGCGCTGAAGGACATCTACTGCACCAAGGGCATCGAGACCACTTGCTGCTCCCGCATTCTGCAGGGGTTCATCCCACCCTATGACGCGGACGTGATCGAGCGCTGCCGCGCCAACCGCCTGGTCTTCCTGGGCAAGACCAACATGGACGAGTTCGCCATGGGCTCCTCCACGGAGAACTCCTGCCACGGGCCCAGCCGCAACCCCTGGGACCTGGAGCGGGTCCCGGGCGGGTCCAGCGGCGGCTCCGCGGCTGCGGTGGCCGCGTCGGAGGCGATCGTGGCTATGGGGACCGACACCGGCGGCTCTATCCGCCAGCCCGCCAGCCTGTGCGGCGTCGTCGGCCTCAAGCCCACCTATGGTCGGATCTCCCGCTATGGCGTAATCGCCTACGCCAGCTCGCTGGACCAGGTCGGGCCTCTCACCAAGGATGTGCGCGACTGCGCCCTGATGATGAACGTGCTTGCCGGACACGATGCCCGCGATTCCACCTCCCTGGCGGTCCCCGCGCCCGACTACACCCAGTCCCTGGCGCCGGATATCAAGGGCCTGCGCGTCGGCCTGGTGAAGGAGTTCATGGAGTACCAGGGGGTGGGAGTGGAGCCGGAGGTGGGGGCCGCGGTGCGGGCCGCGGTGTCTCGGTTCCAGGAGTTGGGCGCGGTCTGCCAAGAGGTCTCTCTGCCCCATCTCAACTACTCGATCCCGGTCTACTACATCATCGCCCCCGCGGAGGCGAGCTCTAACCTCGCGCGCTACGATGGGGTGCAGTACGGCTATCGCGCAGCGGACGGCGAAGGGATGATCGAGATGTACCGCAACACCCGCAACCAAGGCTTCGGAGCGGAGGTGAAGAGGCGCATCATGCTCGGCACCTACACCCTCAGCGCCGGCTACTACGACGCCTATTATCTGAAGGCGGCGCAGGTGAGGACGCTGATCCGGCGCGACTTCGACCAGGCCTTTGAAACCTGTGACGTGCTGATCGGCCCGGTGAGCCCCACCGTCGCCTTCCGTCTGGGGGAGAGAACCGACGACCCGGTGCAGATGTACCTCAGCGATGTCTGCACCATCCCCGTCAACCTGGGCGGGCTGCCGGGCATGTCCATCCCCTGTGGGTTCTCGGCCGCGGGCCTGCCCATAGGCTTGCAGCTCGTCGGCAAGCCTCTCTCCGAGGAGACGCTCCTTCGCGCCGCCTACGCCTTCGAGCAAAGCGCCGGGTTCCACCGGCGCCGCGCCACACCCGTCCAGCACATGAACGGCCGGCGGACAACCGTGGTCCGGGAAGGTTAGGGATGCCATCAGACAAGCAACAAGCACTCCTGCAGGTAGCGCTCGACTTCGTCGAGCTGGACCGCGCCCTGCAAGTGGCCGCAGAGGCGGCCGCAGGGGGCGCGGATATTCTGGAGGCGGGCACCCCGCTGATCAAGAGCGTAGGGCTGGAGTCGGTGCGCCGGCTCCGGGCCCAGTTCCCCCAGATTAGGGTCGCCGCGGATATGAAGGTGATGGACGCCGGCCGCATCGAGGTGGAGGCCGCGGCGAAGGCCGGCGCGCACATCGTCCACGTGCTCGCCGCCGCTCCCGATGCCACCATCGCCGAGTGCGTGGAGGCGGGCCGGGAGTACGGAGCGCAGATCATCGCCGACCTGCTCGGCGCGGGCGATCCGGTGGAGAGAGCCAAGCAGGTGGCCGACCTGGGGGTTGACTACCTGGGCGTACACGTTGCCATAGACCAGCAGATGCAGGCCGCCGACCCACAGGGCGGGCAGGCCTTCGACCTGCTGCGGCAGGTCGCCCAGGCCGCCCCCATTCCCCTCTGCGTCGCCGGCGGCATCAACTCCGAGAACGCCGCCCGCGCCGTGGAAGCCGGAGCCGCGGTGGTGATCGTAGGCGGCGCCATCTGCAAGGCCCCCGATGCCAGGCAGGCCACCGCCGACATCAAGCGCGCCATTACCGAGGGCGTGACCATCGCCACCACGCTTTTCCGACGCGTCAGCGGCGAGGAGATTCGCAGCATCCTCGGCCTCATCTCCGCCGCCAATCTCTCCGACGCCATGCACCGACGCGGCGTCCTGCACGGCCTCCACCCCGTCGGCCAGGGGATGAAGCTGGTCGGCCCCGCCTTCACCGTCCGCACCGCGCCGGGGGACTACGCAAAGCCCGTGGAGGCGATTGACCACGCCCAGCCCGGAGGGGTGATCGTGGTGGATGCCGGCGGCGTGCCCCCCGCGGTGTGGGGGGAGATGGCCTCCCGCAGCGCCCTCAACCGCAAGCTCGCCGGCATCGTCATTGACGGCGGGGTGCGGGACACCGGCGACATCAGGGCGCTCGGCTTCCCCGTGTTCGCGCGCCACATCTGCCCCAACGCAGGCGAGCCGCGCGGCCTGGGCGAGATGGGCGTCTCCATCACGGTTTCCGGCGAGATCGTCGAGCCAGGAGACTGGATCCTGGGCGATGACGACGGGGTGGTGCGCATCCCCCGCCATCAGGCCGTGGAGTGGGCCAACCGGGGGATGGAGTGGTACGAGCGAGAGTGCCGGATTCGCGAGGAAATCCTCCGCGGCGACACCTACGGCCGCCTCGCCGAGCTGGAGAAATGGGAGAAGCCGCGCTGAGGCGCGGAGCTTGACCCATGCGGATCGCCGTCATCGGCCCAGGAGCTATCGGCTGCCTCTTTGCCGCTCTCCTCAGCAGAGCCGGAAACGAACTCTGGCTGGTGGACCGCTATCCCCAGCGCGCCGGTATGCTCAACCGCCGCGGCGTCTTCGTCTCCCGCAGCACGACGGTCGGAGGCGCGGAGGGGGTGCCTCAAGAATTCCGCGCCGGCGTCCGCGCCACCACTGACCCGCGGCAGATCGGACCGGTGGACTTGGTGATCGTCGCCGTCAAGTCCTTTCACACCTCAGAGGCGGCCCAGGCGGCGGCGCCCCTGGTTGTGGGAGAGACCGCGGTGCTCACCCTCCAGAACGGGCTGGGCAACCTGGAGATTCTGCAGCAGACACTGGGGGCGGAGCGCGTCATCGGCGGAGTCACCTCCCAGGGGGCCGCTCTCGTCGCCCCCGGCCAGGTGCACCACGCCGGTGACGGCCCCACCGTCATCGGCGAGCCCGCCGGTCTGCTCAGCGAGCGGCTGCTCGGTATCCAAGAGACTTTCTCTCAGGCCGGCATCCAGACCGAGGTCACCACCAACCTTACCTCCGCCCTGTGGGGCAAGCTGGTGGTGAACGTGGGCCTCAACGCGGTGGGCGCGCTCGCCCACGTGCGCAACGGCGGCATCATGGAATCCACCCACCTCCGCCAGGTGATGGCCGCGGCGGTGCGGGAGGCGGTGGCGGTCGCCCGCGCCAGGGACATCCCTCTGCTCCACCCCGACATGGCCGCCCACGCCGAGGAAATCTGCCAGCGCACGGCAAACAACATGAACTCGATGCTCCAGGATCTGCTGCGCAAGCGCCGCACCGAGGTGGACGCCATCAACGGAGCGGTGGTGAGAGCAGGGGCTGTGCTGGGTGTGCCTACGCCGGTCAACGACACCCTTCTTTCCCTGATCAAGGGCCTCGAGGATACCTACCCCATCCGAATGGCGGGGTTGGAAATGCGCCCCGCCTCAGAGGGATGACGCGCATGATCATCGTCGGCGAGAAGATCAACGGCACCTGGAAGAAGGTGCGAGAGGCGGTCATCGCCAGGGACGCCGAGCTCATCGGCGATCTGGCGAAGAGGCAGGCAGAGGCGGGCGCCGACTACCTGGATGTGAACGCCGGCACCGGACCGGAGAGGGAGGCTGAGGATGTGGTGTGGCTGGTGGAGACGGTGCAGGCGGCGGTGGACAAGCCCCTCTGCATTGACTCTCCCAGCCCCGAGGCGTTGAGGGCCGGGCTGCAAGCCCATCGGGGGCAGGCTCTGGTCAACTCCGCCAGCGCGGAGGCCAGCCGCATGGAGACGGTGATCGCGCTTGCCCGCGACCACGGGGCGCGCCTGGTCGCCCTCACCCTCGACGACTCCGGCCTCCCCGCCACCGGGGAGCAGCGCGTGGGCATCGCCAAGCGCCTCGCCGAGGCCGCGCTCACCGCGGGCATCGCCCCCGACGACCTCTTCATTGACCCCCTGGCGCGCGCGATTGGTATAGAGAACGAACAAGGAATCGCCTTCCTGGAGGCAGTGGCGGGAATCCGCCAGGCGCTGCCCGGCGTGCACGTCATCTGCGGCCTCAGCAACATCTCCTTCCAGATGCCCGAACGCGGCCTGCTCAATCGCACCTTCCTCGCCATGGCGATGGCGCGGGGCCTGGACGCCGCCATCATGGACCCTCTCGACCGCAGCCTGATGGCCACCGTGTGCGCTGCCGAGGCCTTGCTCGCCAGGGATGAGATGTGCCTGGGATACCTGCGGGCGTATCGCGCCGGAAGGCTGAAGCTGTAGGGCTGGCATTTGGCCTGAGCCTGTCGAAGGATTTCCATGCCAGTCCCTAGGCCTAAGGCAGGGATGGCGGTCCTTCGGACCTAGCCACCAGGGCGGGCACAGGCCTGCCCTGAGCGTAGTCGAAGGGAGTGCCCGCCCGACAGCAGAACGAGTCACCGTTGCCGGCGGGTCATCCCCGCCCTGACAACCGGAGTCGAGCTTGCTCCATTCACAGGACAACTCGCTCGAGCACTTCTTCACACCTGCGTCGGTAGCGGTGGTAGGCGCCTCCACCAAGCCCGGCAAGGTGGGATATCGCTTGCTTGAAAACCTGGTGGAGGCCGGCTTCCGCGGCCCCATCTACCCGGTGAACCCTCACGCGCAGGAGATTCTTGGCCTCCGCTGCTATCCCACCGTCCTGAAGATCGAGGGAGGGGTTGACCTGGCGGTGGTCGTGGTGCCCGCGGCGGCGGTGCTGGAGGTGGTGGAGCAGTGCGGCCAGAAAGGCATTGACTCCGCCATCGTCATCTCCGCCGGGTTCAAGGAGTCTGGGCCGGAGGGGGTGGAGCGGGAGCGGCAGCTCGCCGCCCTCGCCCGGCGGCATGGCATCCGCGTCGTTGGTCCCAACTGCCTGGGCATCATCGCCACTCCCGGCCGCGCCGGAGGCTCCGGCCTCAACGCCTCCTTTGCCCCCGGCTTCCCCAACCGCGGCAACATCGCCCTCATGTCTCAATCCGGCGCGCTGGCCACCGCCATCATTGACTGGTCGCTCCAGCAGCACATCGGGTTCAGCAAGTTCGTGAGCTTCGGCAATGGGGTGGATGTGGGGGTGGTGGACCTGCTGCGCGCCTGGGAGAACGACCCGGACACCTCGGTGATTGTCGCTTATGTGGAGGGGCTGCCGAACGGACCGGAGTTCATGCGCGTGGCGCGGCAGGTCTCCGCCAAGAAGCCGGTCATTATCGTCAAGTCCGGCTCCACCCAGGCGGGAGCGCGGGCGGTCTCCTCTCACACCGGCAGCCTCGCCGGGTCCGAGCAGGCCTACACCGCCGCCTTTCTGCAGAGCGGGGTGATCCGCGCCCGGTCGGTGGAGGAGCTGTTCGACTTCGCCGTCGCCTTCGCTTATCAGGGCCCGCCCAAGGGCCGGCAGGTGGCGGTGCTAACCAACGCCGGAGGCCCCGGCATCATGACCACCGATGCTCTGGAGCGGGCGGGCCTGCGGCTGGCCGGCATTGACCCCGGCACCGTGGAGAAGCTGCGCCGCAGCTTGCCCTCCGCCTCCAACTTCTACAACCCCATTGACGTGCTCGGCGACGCCGACGCCGAGAGGTACAACCTCGCCGCGGAGGCAGTGCTGGAGGACGAGAACGTGCAGGCGATGGTCGCCCTCCTCACCCCCCAAGCGGTGACCGAGCCAAAAGAGACGGCCGAAGGGCTGGTGAAGCTGGCCAGCGCCACTGACAAGCCAGTGCTAGCTTCCTTCATGGGGGGAGAGGCGATGGCCGAGGCGAGCAGCATTCTCGCCGCGAACCAGGTCCCCAACTACGCCTATCCCGAGCGCGCGGCGGAGGCGCTGAGAGCGATGGCCGGCTACCGGGAGTGGCTGGAGGAGCCGCCGGATGAGATCCCCCGGGTGGTGGCCGACACCGACGCGGTGGAAGCGGTGTTTGCTGCCGCCCGGCGGGAGGGCCGGGTGAATCTGGGCGAGACGGAAGCCCGGGAGGTGCTGCGCGCCTACGGGTTCCAGGTCCCCGAGAGCAAGCTGGCGCGCACCGCCGAAGAGGCCGCCCGCCTGGCGGAGGAGATCGGATACCCGGTGGTGATGAAGATCGTCTCCCCCGACATCCTCCACAAGTCGGACATCGGCGGCGTGCGCCTGGGGATTCAGGACGCGCAGCAGGCCCAGGACGCCTTCGAGCTGATGCTGCTGCGCGCCAGGCGCTTCCTGCCCACCGCCGATCTGCGGGGCGTGAGCGTGCAGGAGACTGTGCGCGGCGGCCGGGAGGTGATCATCGGCAGCTCCCGCGATCCGCAGTTCGGGCCGCTGGTGATGTTCGGGCTGGGGGGCATCTATGTGGAGGTGCTGAAGGACGTGAGCTTCCGGGTGGCGCCCTTCGGCGAACGCCATGCCCGGAAGATGATCGAGGAGATTCGCTCCGCCGCTTTGCTCTGGGGCGCGCGGGGAGAGCGCCCTGCCGACATTGACGCTATCGTGCACTGCTTGCTTACCGTCTCGCAGTTGGTGAGCGAGCATCCGGATATCGTCGAGCTAGACATCAACCCTCTCAAGGTGCGGGAGCCAGGCGCCGGCGCCGTGGCGGTTGACGCGCGCATTACCATCGAGGAGCCGGCCCTTCGACAGCCTCAGGGCCACCCCGAGCGAAGTCGAGGGGCGGACGAAGCGTCCTCCCCGCCGCAGAGGAGGGGGATGTGAGATAACTGCCGCACATGGAGACGGGCGATGGTAGTGGTCTATGTAGCCTCCAGTGAGCCGTATTCCGGGAAGACTCTCACCTGCATCGTGCTGGGCCTCCGCTGGCAGCGCCAGGGCCGGCGCGTGGGATACCTGCGGCCGCTCGGGGTGATGCCCGTGCGGGTGGGGGGGGAACTGGCCGACGAGGACGCGCTGTTCGTCGCCAAGCAGCTCAAGCTCGACACTCCGGTGTCCCAGCTCTGCCCTGTGTTGCTTGGCTCGGATATGTGTCACGCCAACCCCTCGGTGGTGCGTCAGAGCCTGAAGGAGTCGTTCGCCGCCTCCTCCCGGGGCAAGGACATCATGCTCCTCAACGGCACCGGCGGGGTGATGACCAGGGGGAGCACGGTCGGATTGGATGGCGTAAGCGTGGTGGAGATGCTCGACGCCAAGGCCGTGCTGGTGGCGCGGTGCAACTCCTTCCTCGATGTAGACGGCGTCCTCGGCGCGCACAGGTTCCTGGGCGACCGCCTGGCCGGGGTCATCCTCAACCGCGTCACCGGCCATCAGCGCCGTGAGATAGAGGAGCACGTGCTCCCCTGTCTGCGTGACCGAGGGGTCACCGTGTTGGGCCTCCTCCCCGAGGACACGGTGCTGCATTCCGTGAGTGTGAGCGAGCTGGCCCAGGCCGCCGGCGCGGAGGTGATCTCCGGCGCAGAGGGCCTCGACCAGCTCGTGGAGAGCTTTGTGGTGGGCGCGATGGGGGTGGAGGGGGCGCTGCGCTACTTCCGCCGCACCACTCGCAAGTGCGTCATCACCGGCGGGGACCGCAGCGACATCCAGCTCGCCGCGCTGGAGACTCCCACCCGCTGCCTCATCCTCACCGGGGGCATGCAGCCCAGCCATATCGTGTTGGCGCGCGCCCAGGAGCAACATGTGCCCGTGCTCTTGGTGCCCCAGGACACCCTGTCCACCGTCGCCATCATTGACGCACTGATGGGCAAGCTGCGGGTGCGCGATCCCAAGAAGATCGAGCACGCCCTCTGCCAGTTCGAGGCCCACCTGGACCTGGACCAGCTCGACCATCTCCTCGGGCTGGCGTGATGCCTCCGCGGGGTCCGGCGAGCGGTGCGGCGGTCGGAGTGGTGTCCCTCGGCTGCCCCAAGAACCTCGTGGATACCGAGGTCATGCTCGGCCTACTCCAGCAGGCCGGCTTCGCGGTGGTGGCGGATCCTGAGCAAGCCGATGTGATGCTGGTCAACACCTGCTGCTTCATCGCCCCCGCCCGCGAGGAGGCGGCGGCGGCCCTGAGCGAGGCGATCGCCTGGAAGCAGGCGGGAAGAGCCAGGGCGGTGATCTGCGCGGGCTGCTGGCCGCAGTACGCGCTGGCAGACCTGACCGTCCAGTATCCCCAGGTGGATGCCTTCATGGGGCCGGACGATGTCCCCCGCGTCGTGTCTGTGGTCCAGCAAGCCATGGCGGGCCCAGTCGAGCCGCGGGCGATAACCTGTCCCCCGCGCTATCTCTACGACCATACTACTCCTCGCCTCCGCGCCACCCCTCCCTGGACCGCCTACCTGAAGATCGCCGAGGGGTGCTCCCACCGCTGTTCCTTCTGCACTATCCCCCGTCTGCGCGGCCGCTACCGCTGCCGGTCTCTGTCTTCGGCTGTGCAAGAGGCGGAGGAGCTCGCAGCCGAAGGCGTCATCGAGGTGAACCTGGTCGCCCAGGACACCACCGCCTACCGCGACCCCGACACCGGCGCAGAGATCGCCGACCTCCTCGCCGCGCTAGGCCGCGGTGACGGACTGCGGTGGGTCCGACTCCTGTACGGGTTCCCCAGCAGAGTCAGCAAGCGGATGATAGATGTGATCGCCGGAGAGCCGACGATCTGCAAGTACCTCGACCTGCCTTTCCAGCATGCAGACAGGGAAGTGCTCCAGCGCATGAGGCGGCCGGGCGATGGGGAACGCTACCTACGCCTGATGGCGGACCTCGGCGCCGCCATGCCGGATATCGCCCTCCGTTCCACCTTCCTCGTCGGCTTCCCCGGCGAGACTGAGCAGGCGTTCCGGCGCCTTCTCGACTTCCTACAGGCCGCCCAGCTCGACCGCGTCGGCGCCTTCTGCTTCTCCCCCGAACCCGGCACCCCCGCCGCCGACATGCCCGACCAGGTGCCCTCCGAAGTCGCCCAGGAGCGCTTCCACCAACTGATGGCCCTCCAGCAGCCCATCTCGCTCGCGCGCAACCAGCGCTGGGTGGGCCGGACCCTCGAAGTGCTGATCGAAGCGCGCGGACGGAAGCCAGGCGAGTGGGTCGGCCGCAGCTTCCGGGACGCGCCGGAGGTAGACGGCGTCGTGGTCGTGAGCTCCCGTCGCAGACTTGAACTCGGCCACCTCGTGCCGGTCAATATCTGCCTCGCCCAACCCTATGACCTGGCTGGCGCGCCGGATCGCTAACCGCTCTCCGGAGACCAATCCTGGCTATCGCTATGTAGCCTGCCGATCCAGATACGCCACAGTGAATAGGAACCCCCCGCCGTGGGTCGGCTCGTCGTCGGTGCGGTGAATCTTGCACCAGACCACATTGGCCCGGTCGTCCCGGCCTACCTCCAGAGACGCCACCTCCTGGGCGGGCCAGCGCTCCCGGATAAACTGCAGCATATGCATGGCAAACAACTCAGCCAGGGCTCTGTCCATGACCTCTCCTCCGTTCCCCCTTACTCAGCCGTCACCGCGGCCTCTCCGGCCAGGGATTCAGTGAACTCGAACGCCTTCTTCACCGCCCCCGCGGGCCCTTCGATGGCGACCGCCACCGCTCCTTCCGACCCCGCCACTCCCCCGGATGCCACATGCCAGGCCTCCAACCCGAACAGAAGCTCCACCGCCTCCAGTTCCGTCACCACCTCCGCATTGGTCAGCACCGCCAGGCCACAGGGAATGCCGTCGGCCAGGTCAACCGCGGCGGCGCCGCAGTGGCGCGCCGCCTCGATCACATCGGGCACCATCTTCTCCAGCCCCACCGGCACCACCAGGTGGGCACCCCTGGCGGCCAGGATACCGTACATCTGGCCGACCGTTCCTCCCACCGAGCTTCCCAACAGCACCCCTACGTTGCCCTCCGCGTCAACCGCGTTCGCCCCTTTGATGAACACATCTCCTCGCTCGAACTCCTGCAGCAGCTCCACCCAGCCGCCCTTGAACGGCTTCCCCTGCTTCAGCGCCACCGGCGCCGGCCGGGTGGCCGAGTCGGTGACCTCCAGACGGCCGTTGGCGACCACTCCGGCTGCGTACCTCCACTTGGGCATCTGCTTCCCGGTCAGCTCCTCCACCACAAACGCGTTGGTGACCCCGTTGCCGATCACCACCCGTCCACCCCGCAGCGCTCCCTGGACCGCGGGCATTCGCGCCACTGCCCGCGCGATCAGCCGCTTGGACTCCGACGGGTTCAGCACTATCAGCCCCCGTCGCGTTCTTCCCTCACCGGCCTTTCCCGAGCCAGACCTGCTCCCAGCCATGCAACACCTCCTCTGCCCCCCTGCCGCCAACACCACCTAGAGAGCGCCTTGCGTCAGGGTGATCGCGCAGTCGTCCACAAAGACGTTCTGCGGTAGCTCTATGCCCCGTGTCTTGCATTCCCGTGATCGCGGTAATGCAAGACACGCTGTAACGAACGGAGCGACCGCTCACGCGGCCGCTCCTTAGCCTCTGATCGCTTCACAAAGGCGTAGATGTCAAACGCTCAATGCTGGGGGTTCCTCGCCCCAGCACGCGCGCTAGAAACTCCAACTTTGCAGCGGAGCGCAGCTTCACTGCCTCTTATCTACAGCCGCGCTCCCGCGGTCGCGGCTTCTGCTACCGGCCGCCGCCCCGCCCTCCTCTGCGGCCGCCGCCGCCACCGCGGCGCTGGCCCTGCTGGCCGCCGCCGCCGCCGCCGCCGCCATGCCGCCCGCCGCCCACGACGCGGCCGGTGTTAGGGTCAACCCGACCCCTGCCTGGCTCCACGAGCGGCCTCGGGGTTTTCGTCGCCCTCATCAAGAAGAACACCGCGACCAGCACCACCAGTACGATGACTACGATCGCTACGGTAGGACTTACGGACTTTCGCACGCGCTGTCACCTCCTTTCCACTGCGGAGTGCCCGCTCAAGGCGGACTGCCTCCTCACCAGCACCAACGCCACGGCCCGCGTGTTCCGAGGGCAGCCTCCAGACTTCGCCTTTCCGGGCTCCCCGGTCGGGCAGCAGCAGCGGCCGCTCTCAAATCCTGCGCTTACTTTGGCTCTGTGGCGGAAAATCGTCTCCCTTCTCCTCGGCGCTATCTCGGGAAGCCTGCTTGCAGACGCCATCACGAGACATCGCGGAGCGCCCGCGCTGCCATCACCATCACTTCCCGAACCCCAGTTCTCGCACTCTCGCCAGAGGTCCTCTCAGTCTTCCCCTCAGGCATTGTCCCAGCCTCCCCCGCCTCACCGCCTGTGCCTCATTTCGGCGGAATATACCATGCTCGCCACCCTGTGTCAACAATCCCGCCCCCATCCTTGGTGCTTAGACGACATCAGGGCCGCAGGAGTTCCCTCTTCCCGGGAGGAAGTGTTCTTCTGGAACTAACCGTGGAGTTGCTGGAGTTGCCCCAGAGATTGTCGAGGTGTTGGGCTTTCCCGGCCCTGGTTGCGATGCTGGCGCTGCCGCTTCCCCCGGCCGCGGCGACGGGAGCGCGCGAGTGCCTGGAAGCGGCAAGCCAGGCTACCCACGACATCGAGCTGCCAGGAGACCAGTCTGCCGCCCGACGGGCGGTCGCGGTGGAACTCGCGCGCCTGGATGCGCGCGCCGCGCTGGCGGCCGTAGCCACCATTGCCCGGCCGGCGGACGCGGCGCGCGCCCTGGGAGCCGCCGCCCTCGGCCTGGCCCCCTTTGACGCCAAGGCATCCCAGGAGGCAATGTCTACGGCGGGGCGGCTGCTGGCGCGCATCTCCGAGCCCGCGCGGCGGATGTCCGAGCAACGCCTGCTGCTCGCCGATGTCGCCAGCCTGGGTGAGAGCGCGCTCCCGGCGGCCCCGGAGCTAGTCCGGGAGGAGGCGCAGGCCACGGTCCTCCTTGGCCTTGCTTCCCATGACCCCTCAGCGGCGCTCGCGCTGGTCCGTGTCTGGCCCGTCTCCGGGCAGATGGCCGACCAGGTGCTGTCTGTGATTGCCCTCCAGCTGTGCGAGAGCGATCCCGAGCAGGCCCTGAAGGTGGCCGCCGAAATGGCCTCCAGCTCCGCCCTGGAGCAGACCTTGTGGCGCATCGCCGAGCGCCGCCCCCCCGGGGAGGCCATCGCCATCGCCGCGCGCGTTCAGGATCCAGTAGTCCGTTCCGCCATCCTTACCAGCGCGGCAGAGCGGTCGGCGGCCACCGACCCCGAATCCGCCCTCGCCACCGCCCGCGAGGTGCCCGTGTCCCCCAACTCTTCTCTTGCCGGTCTCGCGGTTTCCCTGGCCGCCTTCGACGGGGAGGCCGCGGTGGACCTCATACATTCTCTTCCCGCCAGCGCCCGTTCCTGGGCTGCGGCCTGCATCTCCGCCGGGTGGGCCGCCAGCAACCCGGAGCGCTCGCAGGCCCTACTTGCTGAGGGCCCTCTTCCGGCCGATGCCTTCCGCCTCGCGCTTTCTCGGATGGCCGCCCGCGACCCCGATCGCGCCATCCGCCTGGCGCAGGCCGTCTCGGACCAGGAGGAGCGGGAGTCAACGCTGGCAGCGGTGGCGGGAGCGATAGCCGCGGACCGCCCGAAGCAGGCCACCGATCTGGTGTGGGGCATCTCCTCACCGCAGTGGCGCTCCCGCGGGGCGGAGGCGGTGGCTCGCCAGGTGGCGCTCTCCGACGAGCAAGCGGCGCTCTCCCTCATCGGGCTGGTGACGGACGCCGAGGCGGCTCAGCGCCTCCGTGCCGATATCGCCTCTCTGATCGCCTCCGATCATCCGGAGGAGGCCGAGCGTCTTCTCGGTTCTCTGCCAGCCTCCTACTATCGAAGAGAGAAGGCGCTGGAGACAGCGCGCAGCTTGCTGCGCGCCGGGCGGAAGATGGACCAGGTGATGCCTCTCGCCCGTTTGGGGGAGAAGCCGGACCTGTCCCTGCGCTGGCTGCTGCCCGCGCTCGCCTATGGCCAGCAGGAGAGCCCTCTGCATGTCGCGGAGCGCATCGGGGATCTCTACCTGCGTTCCCTGTCTCTCGCTGACACCGGGCGGGCGCTCCTGGAGGCGGAGGCCAAGTGCCGGCCCGCGCCCGACCGGCTGGCTCAGATCCGGCCCATCGTGGAGTGGGAGGGCCGCTGATGACCAAGCGCATCTTGCTCGCCGCCGCCTTTGCCCTCCTGACGGCCCCGCTCTCCGCCAGCGTCGGCTCCGCTGCCGGGCAAGCCCTGGCCGAGCAGACTGTCACCATCATCTCCGGCACGCCCTCCGCCCTCACGGTGCGGCTCTCCCCGGCCCAGCCCGGCCAGCTCTACCGCATCACCTATCGCGACGCGACCCATCGCTTTGTCTGGGAGAACCTGAGCCCCGACGCCTCCGGCCGCGTGGTGCTCACGGATGACAGACACCTTCGCCCCGAGTACCGTCTGCGCTGCGACTCCCGGTCTTCCCCGGCGGATCCCGTCATCTTCGACGACCTGCACAAAGGCCCGGTGGTGGGCAGACGGCGGGTGCCGTTCGGAGTACCGGTGAGCACCTTCGGGGGGCCGGGATACCTGGTGCCGGGCGTCTCCCATCTGAAAAGGGACGAGTTCGGTAACTTCTGGCTGTACCTGCATCACCCGCCATATGCCTTGCTGAAGTACGATCGCAAGCTGGAGTACCAGTTTGCGCTGCTGACTCCGGATGAGATCATCGCCTTCGATACCGACACAGACGGCAACCTCTACCTGCTACATCCGGGCAACTGGCTATCCAAGCACAGCCCGCTGGGAGAGAATCTCGCCGCCTGGGAACTGCCGGCTGGCCGCCATCCCGGCGAGTTCATCTCTGCCTCGGGAATGGTGGTTGACCGCGCCGGCGGCTTCATCTACCTATCCGATGAGCAACTCGGCCGCGTCCAGCGCTTCAGCCTCGACCTGGAGCTGCGGCCCATCCCCCACATCGCCTGGGGATGGATCGGCCGCGAAGACCTGGGCTACACGCAGGCCGGCGAGTACGATCCGGATGTCATGTACTACCAGTTGGACCGCCCGCGGGAGCTGGCTCTGGATAAGCAGGCCAACCTGTATGTGAGCTGCGAGCACTACATCAGCAAGTTCGAGCTGGCCACCGGGCGGCAGGTGCCCTTCGGCAAGTACCCGGTGCTGGGATGGGGTGGCAGCTTCACGGATTCGCCGTTTTCTCGGTCGGCCGCTCTCGACGGCCATTGGCAGCGCCACTGGCTGGCCGGGGTGGACGGCGCCGGCAACATCTACATCTCCGACCGCGAGAACGAGTTCCTCATTTCCCTCCGCCTTCAGGTGCTCGCGCCGGACGGAACTCTGCTGCAGTGCCTCGACCCCGAAGACGATGTGAGAGACGAGTCCGGGCAGCCGGTGTACGTGGGCGCGGTGGCGGGCCTTGCCGCGGAGGGGGCCAGGGTGTGGCTGGTGGATGCCGCCGGGCGGGTGTACGCGGGGGCTGCGTCCCTGGCCGGGCAGGCCGGCGGTTTGCGCAGCGGCGGCCGCCTGTTCCTGGGCCCCGGCGCGGCAGGCCGCCAGTTCGACCTGAGACAGATCGATGGGGATCGTCTCGAGGCGGAGACGCAGCCTGGACGCATCACCCACCGCAGCGAAGGGCCGGTGCTGGCCTTCGCTTCCGCCAGCCGGGGCACCGGCAACTGCGAGCGAGAGGGAAGCCCCCTCCTGCCGAACGGAGATCGCTCCATGTGGTTGCCCGTGCGCCTCGGAGAACCGTTCCGCGTCACCCTCTACGATGACACCGGCAAGGAGATCCCGGTTGCCGACTACCTCCTCGAGGTGGAAGAGAAACCGGGGCTCTTTGGCACCCGTTATGACTACTTCCGCGTCACCAACCGCAGCGGCGTTCCCTGGCGCAGCGCCCGTTTTGTGGCCGAGACGCTGCCCTGACCCTGCCCCGGACAGGGGAGAGCCGGGAGAGGGGGACCTGAGAAGACGTGATCTGGAAAAGGAGTGGCGGTAATGAAGCTTGGCCTCTTCACCGACGAAGTCTCGCAGGACCTGGACCGCGCGGTAAAGCTGGCGGCGCGGTTCTCTGTGGAGGGGGTGGAGATCCGCAGCGTCTGGAACAAGCCGGTTCAGCACCTCAACGACGAAGAGGTGTCCCGCATCCGCGGCGCCCTGGACAAAGCCGGGCTGCGGGTATGCGCCATCGCCTCTCCGGTGTTCAAGTGCGAGCTGGACGACGAGCCCGCCCACCGCGACCACCTAGACTACTTGCGAAGCTGCATCCGCATCGCCAAGGCGCTGGACACGAGCATCATCCGGATCTTCACCTTCTGGAAGCGCGGTCCGTCTGGTCCGGTGTGGGGGAAGATCAAGGCCGGCTTCCGCCCCGCTATCCCCATCGCCGAGGAGGCGGGTGTCACCCTGGGCCTGGAGAACGAGGCCTCCACCTACTGCGCTACCGCGGCGGAGACGAAGCGGTTCATTGAGGAGATGAACTCTCCCGCCCTCAAGGTGGTCTGGGACCCCTGCAACGAGGTCTACGCGGACGAGGGAATCACCCCCTACCCGGACGCCTATCGCCTGGTGGAGCCCTGGCTGATCCACCTCCATGTCAAGGACGCCAAGCGCGACCCCGGCGCCAAGGAAGCGACCATCATGCCGGTAGGCGAAGGGGTGGTCGACTGGAAGGGCCAGTTCCGCGAGCTGCTCACCAAGGGGTATGGCGGCTACGCCTGCCTGGAAACCCACTGGCGGCCGCAGGCGCTGACCGAGGAGGAGATGAACCGGCCGGGCGGAGAGTCCTTCTCCGAGTCCGGCGAGTACGCCAGTGCGCGGTGCATGGAGAGCATGATCTCCATCCTGATGGAAGCGCGGCGCGAGCTCTAAGGGCGGGGCTAACCAGCCCCGCCGATAGCGGGTTCTCCCCCCGCCGGCGCTCCCTCCTCCACTCGCGGCCACAGGCGGGCGCTGGCGTCGCGGTACCACAGCACGATCGCGACTGCCAGCCACGCCCCCACGAGCGCCAGCACACATCGTTGTCCCGCGTCCGTCAGCACGTTGCTCCAGGGCATGAATCCCGCCGGTTCCGGCTGCTGCCACGTCCAAGAACGGACCCACTGGAACAGCCATGCAAAGACGTTCTCTGCGGCCACCGCCACCACGAACAGGGGCAGCGCCACGGCGAGGTCGCGCACCACCGTGATGACGCTTCTCCCCACCGCTGTCCAGAGGGACGAGTCCTCCCATACCAAAGCCGACGAGACGAGCATCAAGAGGAAGACCCCCGCCACCATCAGCCAACCTGCTCCTCTTAGCAGGGCCCAACCCACGTCACTGGCTCCGAGGACGGGAAACAAGATGCTGAAGAAGGTGAGGTACGCCACCGCCAGGAGTGCCAGCAGCAGCCAGAATCGCAGGAAGAACCGCGCAGCGCTCCTCGCAAAGCACGCGGCATTTGCCTTGTCCGTGCTCGCGGCCTCCACCAGGAGCCCGAAGTAGCCGCCCCTCACGAGCGCGTTCACAGGTGCCAAGAGCAAGAGAGACAGAGACAGAGCCATCAGCATCAGCAGTAGGTTGGGCCACGGAGCTGACCTTAGGCCGGTGCCATGCGGACGCCCGGTCACCACGGCGCCGATCAGTGCACTCACCCCCGATAGCGGCATGGTGGGCACGGACATCGCACCTGGCGTTTCCACGCGCACTACCCGGGTCCGCGAGTCCGGAGCGGGTGGTCGCGGCAGTTCCTTGATGCGCTCCCGTAGCCAGCGGCCATACGCTGTTCGCTGGAGAACGAGGTGTTGGCCTAGCTGTGACTCCCCCACATTGAACACCGCCACCACCACCGGCAGCAGCAGCAAGCTGGGGTGACGTCTCACCAGCCGCGCGGCTTCCGCCAGATAGCCCAACGCCCTTCGCACATCGGTCACGATCCGCTGCGCGGTCATCTGTGCCCCTCCCATGGACGGCTATCCTCAGCCAGCCGGGGCACGGCTTCGCCGTGCCCCGGCCTTGTGCCTGCTCAGGATTGCGGTCGGCTGCTTACTCGCCGCCCGCCTGCCCGCCTTCGGGCGTTTCCTCGAACACCATCGGCTCGCCTTCGCGGTGCCACTGGGCGTGACCGTCGGCGTAGCCGAAGTTGCTGCCGCCCAGGTGGCGCGGGGGAGAGGCTACGTCATCTTCGCCGCCGCTCGGGCAGTCGCCGGGGTGGGCGGTCTCGTAGATCACCACTACCTGCGCCGGGTCCAGCATGTCTGCCAGCGATTTGCCGCTCAACGCGCCGTTGAATCCATAGCTGCACTTCGCCTTAGACTGGTCCTCCGGGCACTTCAGCATGCTCTCGTTCCGGATGTAGTCCTGTAGTTGCTCCACCCACTTGTCCGCGTCGGGGAACCGATCGTTGTCCACGGCATACATCTGCACCGCCAGGGAGATGTTCGTCACGTTCGAGAGGCACTGCACCTTGCGCGCGCTCTCCCGCGCTCTCACCATCGCGGGATAGGCGGCGGTGGCGGCGAGCGAGAGAGGCACATCCAGGACATAGCTAAGCGCGTCCAGGTCAGCCGTCTTGTACACCGTCACCATCCGCCGGCCGCTCTGCTCCTCCACCTTGACGCTCACCGCAACGCCAAGGCCTTCCTGAGGCGGCGGGGCAAAGCGAACGGAAGGCATCAACAAGGTGGCCGCCGCGGAGAGCTGTCGCAGCACTTGCGGGCCGATGTACTCGGTCAGCACCGCCTCCTTGGGCAGCCCGGCCATCACCTTCTGATAGGCCGGGTCAGCCGCTAGAGAAGGCTTCCGCGACTGGCCCGATGCCCTCTCTTCTACCTCCTTGATCGCCTGCGAGGGGAAGCCCATCACCAGCCAGTTGTCGCCGCGGATCAAGCCGCCTCCCTGCTCGAACGGGGTGCGCGTCACATTCCCTTCGCGCTCCTCATCCCCCACCGGGATCTGCAGCTTCTCAACCAGCTTCGCCCAGATCAACTCGAACTTGGCGCGATCCCTCACCTCTGCGATGAGCGCGAACCTGGGCATCCCGGGAAGCTCGTCCGGACCCTCCATACCTCGCCCGGCAGCCGCCGCGCTTGCCAGGAAAGCCAGGTCCGGCAGCCACACCGCCACGCCGACCCGCGGGCCCAGCGCTTCGGTCAGCCCGGTCGCCACCCCCATCACCTCATCGAAGACCTCTTTCCCCTTCGGGTCCTGTGAGAATGCCTGCTCCGCCACCTTCATCACTTGCATCTTCGCCAGCGCCTCTCGCAGCGCAGCCAGGTCCGGCGTTCTCGCCTGCAGGCGATCCAGGTTCAACTCCGTGTAGCTGGCCACATCCGGCTCCATCAGAGTCGCGGGCGGCTTCTCCGCCGCCAGCGCCACCGCCCCCCACCCGACAAGCAATACCATCGCCATCCACGCAACTGAGGCCACCCGTCTCATGACACATACTCCTCGGACTATGGTGTACTACTTAGGTAGTACAGAGCATTATACCAGAAAGCTGCGTATGCGCAAGGGCCTGAGCCAAGATACGGGGGTTGGGCCGGGGCCTGGCTCCCGCCCCTGCATCGCGTCCCCAGTGAGCCCCCCGCCTCACCCAAACACGATGCCCCTCCCTTCCTGTACGGCCTCCGCCAGCGCCACTGAGTCCACTGCCTCCTCCGCCGATGGACAAGGGCGACGGCCTTCCTTGAGCGCGGAGATGAACTCCGCCGCTTCGCCGTAGAACCCGCTGCTGAGGAAGGCTGGCTGGGCGGGCCAGGACTCGGAGGCGACCAGCTCCTCCTTCACCCACACCTCCGCTTTGCCGGGCACGCTGTGCCAGGGGAGCGAATACGTGACCCAATGGTTGTGGCCGAAGAGAGTGTAGGTCTCCTCAATCACGCCACAGGTGGGCAGGATGTCGCAGCGCCCGCGGGCGCCGCTGCCGAACTCCATCTCCACGTGGAAGTTCCAGCGGTCGGTGAGAGACTTCACACGGGCGACCTTTGCCGACTTGAGGCCGCCGAGGTGGGCATCGGCAATCGCTCGCACGCAGTCCAAGAGGTGGATTCCCGTACCGAAGGCGAACTCCTCATCCAGCCGCCCGGAGCGCAGCATCCGCGCGTAGAGGTACTCGAATGGCCCATGCTCCGCGGCCCACTCCAGCGCCTTGCGCGTGCAAGGCGCCCAGCGGCGGTTGAACGCCACCATGTTCGGGGTGCGAGTATTGCGGGAGATCTCCGCCAGCTCCCTCGCCTCCTGGAGGTTGCGGCCCGGCGGCTTCTCGAAGATCACCGGCACGCCCAGCTCCATCACCTTCCCGGCCGCCGCGCGCGTCCCCCCGATCTCCGTCACCACCCAGCAGGCATCCGGCCGCTCCTCGGCTACCATCTGCTCGATGTCGGTGTAGACCTTGGCGAACCCGAACTTCTCGCAGAACTCCTTCGCGCGGTCCACGCTCTTGCGGACGCACACCGCCGCCAGCTCCACTTCTCCCGGGTGCTCCTTGGCGTAGTGCGCGAGGGCCGGCCCGTGTATCGCCATCGCCCAGTCACCTGCCCCCACGAATACGATCTTCAGCATCTCCCTCTCCCATTGTCGGATAGGACGCTGTTTTCCGTGGGACCCGGCCAGCACCCTCTTGTCGGCGCTTCGCCCTTCGCGAGGAGGGGGCCGCGTGTGGTATCCCGATACGTAGACCGGGGGAGGCGGCTTCGGTGCGGGATGGCCGTTCGGCCCCAACGGATTGCTGGGGTCGAGCGGCGCGGGAGGGACAAGGAATGTCGGCACTGACTGCGCCTCAACTCATCGCCGGGGGCACTGACCACTACGAGGTCCGCGACCTCCTCTCTGGGGAGCTGATCGGTCACGTCAGCGGTCGGCGAGTGCGCGCCGACGGCGCGCTCCGCAGGGCTTTGGAGAAGCACGGCTTCCGCCTAGTGGCGGTCCGGGAGGAGGTCGAGGTCGCCACTTCAAGGCTGGCCGACGCCGCCTGAGACACCTTGGCAGCGGCCTCGTGGGCACAGACGTGAGGGCTACCAGGCAGAGCGGACCACGCTCTGCCTTTCCCTTTTCCTTTGTCGCATCTCGCCCCGCCGGTGTCGTTCCCGCCGCACAGGTGTAACCGGGCGCAACATGGTAATGATACTCGTGGCGCCGATATCGCGCGGGACCGGCGACAGGCAGTTGTCGTCGGCTCTCGCCATCTTACTGAGTCTCGCCGAATAGGGTGACGGCGAGACTCAGATAGAGGGGCTCCAGAGCCTGCTGGAGCGTGCTTGACCATCACCCAATTCTGCGAGCAGCAACAGGGCGGGGTGGGGATGTACGTGACAAGGCAAGCGTGAACAGTCCCGCGTCTATGGGTATCTATTACCCGAGGGTGTCATCTCGCTCCGCCGCCGCGCGGGGTGGAATGCGAAGGGGCGAAGACAGGAGGAACGCATGCTGTACGTGCCCAGCGTCATCGAGCAGACTGCTCGGGGAGAGCGCGCCTGGGATCTCTTCTCTCGCCTGCTGCAGAGCCGCATCATCTTCATCGGCAGCGAGATCAACGACCTCGTCGCCAGTCTGGTGATGGGGCAGCTTCTCTACCTCCAGAGCGAGGACTCCGAGAAGCACATCGAGATGTACATCAACAGCGCCGGCGGCGAAGTGCCAGCCGGACTTGCCATCTATGACACCATGCAGCTCATCCGGCCCGAGATCCACACCTTCTGCGTGGGCAAGGCCTTCAGCATGGCCACTATCCTTCTCGCCGGAGGCGCCAAGGGACAGCGCTTCGCGCTGCCCAACGCCCGGGTGATGATGCACCAACCCCTTGGCGGCGCCTACGGTCCTGTCACCGATGTGGACATCTTCACCCGGGAGATGCTCCGCACCCGCGACCGGATCAACGAGATCCTCGCCTACCACACCGGCAAGCCCGTGGAGGTCATCAAGGTGGACACCGAGCGGGACTACTGGCTCTCCGCAGAGGAGGCGAAGGACTACGGAATCGTGGACGAAGTGCTTTCCTTGCCGGCTGGCAAGGCCCCGTCTGCTCAGGCCGAAGGGAAGCAAGACTGAGCTGCGGCTCGCAGGAGGATAGCCAATGCGCACCCGCAGACCAGAGCCGCAGTGCTCTTTCTGTGGCAAGAGCCAGAGCGAAGTCGGCGGCCGGCTGATCGCCGGCGATGGCGTTTTCATCTGCGCCGAGTGCACCGCCCTCTGCCACGAGTTGCTGCAGGAGGAGACTCGCCCCTCCGTCACCCCACAGACTGCCCCCTTCCGCGGCGAGATCCCCAGGCCCAAGGAGCTCTACGAAGCGCTCAGTGAATACGTGATCGGCCAGGAGCACGCCCGCCGGGTCCTCTCCGTGGCGGTGTACAACCACTACAAGCGCATCCAGATGCAGGGCAAGGAAGAAGACAGCGTGGAGCTCCAGAAGAGCAATATCCTGCTGATCGGCCCCACCGGATGCGGGAAGACGCTGCTCGCCCAGACGCTGGCGAAGATCCTCGACGTCCCCTTCTGCATCGCCGATGCCACGACGCTTACGGAGGCCGGCTACGTGGGCGAGGATGTGGAGAACATCCTTCTCAAGCTCTACCAGGTCGCCGACGGCAACACCGTCCGCGCCCAGCGGGGCATCGTCTACATTGATGAGGTGGACAAGATCTCCCGCAAGAGCGAGAGCCGCTCCATCACCCGGGATGTCAGCGGCGAGGGGGTCCAGCAGGCCCTGCTGAAGATCCTGGAAGGCACCGTCGCCAACATCCCTCCCCAGGGCGGCCGCAAGCACCCGCAGCAGGAATACATCCAGATGGACTCCACCGACATCCTGTTCATCTGCGGGGGAAGCTTCGAGGGGCTGGAGGAGATCATTCGCAACCGCGTCGGCGGCGACCGCGCCTTGAGCTTGAAGGCGGCCCCGAAGGGCCGGCGGCAGCCCTCGGTCGGCGAGGTCCTGCGTCAGGTGCTCCCCGAGGACCTGCTCAAGTTCGGGTTCATCCCCGAGTTCATCGGGCGACTCCCCGTCGTCGCCACGCTCGACGCGCTAGACAAGCCGTCTTTGCTGCGCATTCTGGTGGAGCCTAGGAACGCGCTGGTGCAGCAGTACCGGAAGTACCTGGAATGGGACAGCGTGGAGCTGGAGTTCAGCCAGGACGCCCTGGAGGAGATTGCCGGGCAAGCGCTCAAACGGGGCACTGGGGCGCGCGCCCTGCGCACCATCATCGAGGAAGTGATGTTGGATATCATGTACGAAGTGCCCTCGCGGCGCGGCGCAGGAAAATGCTTGGTCACGGCAGAAGCGGTACGACGACAGCAGCCCGCCAGGCTCACTGGGTCGCTGGAGGGAGACGGCGGCAGCCAGCCGGCCGGACCCGCCGCGGAGGTTGCCAAAGAGCGTCGCGCGGGTTAGCCTGGCTCGCCGGGGTGAGTGGGGAAGGAGATTCGCTGTGCCAGAGGCGCCGAAAACCAAGGTCTTGCTGCCCGACGAGACCGAACCCAAGGTAGGTCTCATCCCCAATGAGGTGCCCGTCTTGCCCACCCGCGGGACGGTGATCTACCCCTATCTGGTGGTTCCCCTGTTCGTGGGCCGAGCGCGATCTGTGCAGGCCCTCGAGACGGCCATGTCAGAGGACCACCGGATCGTCCTTATCGCCCAACGCAACACCGATGTGGACGATCCCGGCCCGGAGGATCTGTTCTCCGTGGGGACGCTGGGCGAGGTGGTGCAGATGCTGCGCCTGCCCGATGGCACCATCCGGGTGACGATCGAGGGTTCGGAGCGGGTCACCCTCCGCAGCTTCCTGCACACCGATCCCTACATGAAGGCCCACATCGAGGTGCTGCGCGAGCTCGACCAGCCAGGCATCGAGACCGAGGCGCTGATGCGCACCGTTATCGGCCAGTTTGAGAAGCTCATCAACCTCGGCCGCAACCTGCCCACCGAAGCGCTGGAGGCCGCGAAGCGCCTTTCCGACGCCGGCCGCCTGGGCGACCTCATCGCCTACTACACCCAGATTCCCCTGGAAGTGAAACAGGAAGTTCTGGAGACCGCCGGCCCCCGCGACCGCCTGGAGGTGCTCTCCGGCGTGCTTCACCGGGAGATCGAGATCCTGGAGGTGGAGCGGCGGATCAGCTCGCGGGTGAAGAAGGAGCTGGAGGAGTCCCAGAAAGAGTTCTATCTCCGGGAGAAGATGAAGGCCATCCAGCAGGAGCTGGGTGAGCGAGACGAGCGGGCAACCGAGCTGGACGAACTCCGCGACCGGATCAAGGACGCGAAGATGCCGGAGGAGGTGGAGGAGCGATCCCTCAAGGAACTCGACCGCCTCCAGCACATGCCCCCGGCTTCTCCCGAGGTGGTGGTGGTTCGCACCTACCTCGACTGGCTCCTCGCCATGCCCTGGAGCGTGCGCAGCGAGGACAAGCTGGACATCGTCGCCGCCGAGCGCATCCTCAACGAAGACCACTACGGCCTGAAGAAGATCAAGGAGCGGGTGCTGGAGTTCCTCGCCGTCCGCAAGCTCGCCAAAGATGTCAAAGGCCCCATCCTCTGCTTCATCGGGCCGCCGGGAGTCGGGAAGACCTCCATCGGCCGTTCCATCGCCAGGGCGATGGGACGGAAGTTCGTGCGCATCTCCCTCGGCGGCGTGCGCGATGAGGGCGAGATTCGCGGGCACCGCCGCACCTATGTCGGCGCCCTGCCCGGCCGCATCGTCCAGGGGATGAAGACCGCGGCCACCCGCAACCCCGTGTTCATGATGGACGAGGTGGACAAGATCGGGATTGACTTCCGCGGCGACCCCGCCGCCGCCCTGCTGGAGGTGCTCGACCCGGAGCAGAACTTCGCCTTCTCCGACCACTACCTGGAGGTGCCGCTCGACCTCTCCGAGGTGATGTTCATCCTCACCGGCAACCTCACCGACCCGGTTCCGCCGGCCCTGCGCGACCGGATGGAGATCATCGAGTTTCCCGGCTACATCGAGGAGGAGAAGCTGAAGATCGCGCAGCTCTTCCTCGTTCCCAAGCAGCTCAAGAACCACGGGCTCGGGCTTAAGCAGCTTCGGTTCCGGGAGGCCGGTCTGCGCTCCATCATCCGCGAGTACACCCGGGAAGCGGGCGTCCGCAACCTGGAGCGAGAGATCTCCTCCATCTGCCGCAAGGTGGCGAAGGCGATCGCCCAGGAGAAGACCAAGTCAGCGCAGGTCACCGCCCGCGCCGTTCGCATCCACCTCGGCGCCCCCCGCTATCGCTACGGGATGGCGGAGAAGGAGGACGAGGTCGCGGTCGCTACCGGCCTGGGGTGGACGGAGTTCGGCGGCGACATTCTCTTCATCGAGGTCACGCTCATGAAAGGGCGTGGCAATCTCCTGCTCACCGGGCATCTGGGCGACGTCATGCAGGAGTCAGGCAAGGCCGCTTTCAGCTATGCCCGGTCCCGCGCGGCGGCCCTCGCGATTGACGAGGACTTCTACCGGCGGACCGATGTCCACATCCACGTCCCCTCGGGGCAGATCCCGAAGGACGGGCCCTCCGCCGGCATCACCATGGCCACCGCGCTGATCTCCGCCCTCACTCGGCGTCCGGTTCACCGCGATGTCGCGATGACCGGAGAGATCACCCTCCGCGGCAAGGTGCTCCCCGTCGGCGGGGTCAAGGAGAAGGTGCTCGCCGCCCACCGCGCTGGCATCAAGACCATCGTCCTCCCGGCGGACAACAAGAAGGACCTTGAGGAAATCCCGCCCCACGTCCAGCGCGACCTGAAGTTCCGCTTCGTGGAGAGCATGGACGAGGTGCTCAACATCGCCCTCCACGACAAGCCGCGCCGGGAAGCGAAGAACTCTGCCCCCAGCAACAACGCCAAGCCATAGGAAGCTCTATCAGTACCCCGAGCGCTGCCGCCTAGCGTTACCCAGACCGTTCTGATAGAGCCTGTGACCAGGTTTCGTTAGAGACTCCAGGGGCGGCGACGTCCTACCGGACATCGCCGCCGTGTTGTCCCCTCGGTGTCTCCTAAAACCCAAACAGCTCCCCTAACTGCATCGCCAGCCACAGGTTCCCCCTCACCTGGACGCGCCCATCCGAGTACGCCTCCATCGCATCCAGCCGCCGCTCGATCAGCGCCTGGAAGTCCTCCGCGGACATAGAGATGGTGGTGTCGGGCTCCGCCGCGGCGCCCTCTCTCAGCTCGCACTCCCCGTCGCGCACCGACACCTGCCACCGGCCGCCGCCGTCCCCGCTCAACTCCAACTGGTAGGTCGCATCCACACCGCCGGCCGCCTCCGGCCGAAACCGGCCCATCAAAGCCTTCAACACTTGCTCAGCTTGCTGCATACCTTCTTCCATTCACAGGTTGGTGGCTTGTCTCGTTCCATGCCCTCGACAGCGGTCCTCTTCTCTGCAACCCGGCAGGCCGTCAACAGCTACTGCCCCTGCTGCCGGTACTGTCCCGGCGTGCAGCCGTACTGCTTCACGAAGCTGCGGTGCAGGTGGCTGCCGTCAGCAAATCCTACCTTGATGGCGATGTGATCTATGGGCTGATCGGTAGTCAGCAGCAGGTGAGCGGCCGCGGCGAGACGGGCGCGCAGCCGGAACCGGCCGAAACTGAGCCCCATCGTCCGTCGAAACAGCAACCTGAATCGCGTCTGCCCCAGGCTGCAGGCGTCGGCCGCCTGCAGCAAGGAGATGCCCTCCGCACCTTGCTGATGGAGGAGGGTGAGCGCCGGCATAATACGGCCCAGGTGGCTAGCGCGAGGGTGCAGCCGGCCGCTGGCTGTGGCGGGTGGTCTCCATTCGCGACTCAGGTCGAAGAGCAGCCGAAGCAGGTCCAGCCGGACCGAGGTCCGCCAGCCTGCCTGCTTCGCCTCGATCTCCTGGCGCAGCCTCTGCCCAATGGCAAGTGCCTTCTGCCGCATCTGCGGGGCAGACACCCATGGGCGGTGGCGGGGTGGGCAAGCGAAGATGCTCAACCACGCCAAGTCCCCAAGCATCTCCTCCTCGAGGAACTCGGGGAGGAAGACGACCACCACCCGCTCTGTATGAGCAAGCACATCCCGCCACCCGTGCGGTTCCCACATCCCGCACAGCCACACATCCCCGGGAATGCCAAGCAGGACGTGGTCGGGGGAATGCCTCTCCAGGCGGCCGGTGAGCACAACGCCGATCTCGATGCCCGCGTGAACGTCAATGCTCAGGCCGGTAGCACTGGCTGCTCCTGGCAGGACGCTCGCCCAGACCGGCGCGGCCGGGGAGAGGCGAAAGGGAGGGATGAAAGTGGGAGCCATCGCCCATATCATCCGGCCGAGAGCTCTATTGCTGGACCGGGGCCGTCCCGCCATGTGACAGATTATACAGTAAGAGTGTCAGTCCGTTCAATGATCGCACGAAGGTGGAGAGATACAATGCCTGCAGGGCGAAGGCTGCACTTGCGGCTGGGGAGGTAAGCGCAAGGAAGCACACCGATGGTTCAGGAAAGCAGTCGCTCTCCAGCCACCGGGACGCTCGACGGAGGCATGTGCAGCCGGAAAGACTGCTGAGAAAGGAGGTCTGGCCGGGCAGTCTCTGGGTCGTGTGCGATGTGCCAACAGCTGTGTCAGTCGTACAGAGAGTAGCGGATGATAGGGGGTAAGACATGATCGTGCGTCGCGGAAGTTTGGCTGTTGTGTTGTGCATCTGCCTGATGGTACTGCTTGGGCAGTGTGTGGCCTCTGCGGCCAGCATCTACATCGCCCCGACGGGGAATGATACGACTGGAAACGGTTCGATCTCGAACCCCTATCGCACCCTGGCGAAGGCCAGCAGCGTGGCGGTCGCCGGCGATACCGTCTATGCCAGGGGCGGGACCTACCTTGCCACCAAAGACAGCATCAGCTGCAATGGGACCGCCGGCAACCCTATCACCTTCACCGAATACCCCGGAGAGCAGGCGATCTTCGACGGCACCGGCGCGTCTTTCACCGGCGGGGACTGTTTGGTCAACGTGGCCAACTCGAGCTATGTCGTGATTGACGGGTTCGAGGTGAGGAACGCCTTTCCGACGACCCTGAAAGTGAACGGCATACTTGTTTGGGATGAAGGTCCACCCTTCAGCACCTACGTGGTGGTGAGGAACTGCATCGTCCACAACCTGGGCGGCGCCGGCATAGGTCTCATCGGCGACCAGCTCACCGCCGAGGGCAATGAAGTCTACAACGTAGTCTTGCAGAACGAGAACGGAGCAATGGGCAGCGGCGGCTGGAACGTTGCGATCAAGAGCAATGTGCGCGTGGACAATGCCGCCAGCACCAACATCACCTTTCGCAACAATTACGTCCACGAAGTCTGGGGAGAGGGGATCGACGCCCTCTGCACGTTCGGGGCCACCATCGAAGGCAATACCGTGGCCAATGCCTACAGCGTCTCCATCTACCTCGACAACGCAAAGGATGTGATCGTCCGCAACAACGTGGCCTACACCACCCCGGAGAACGAGCGTCGGACGAAGGACGGGTACCTTCCGACAGGCATTCTCATGGCCTCGGAGAGGTACACGCAGTGGACCGAGATAGACATCTCCAACGTTCAGACCTACAACAACTTGATCTACCGCGCCGACAGGGGGATCGAGTTCTGGCGAGCGGCCAAGTCGTACAACAACTTGAAAATCTACCACAACACCGTGGTGGCACCCGAGCGCAACGGCTTCGAGATTCAGAGCGGGACCAGCTCCGGCAACGAACTGAAGGACAACATCATCTACGGAGGCTACGCCAATGCGAACCCGAGCGCGTGGGTCACCTCCTACAACTGCTGGCCCAACGGCGTACCCACTGTCGGCTCCCACCCCAACAGCTTCGCCGCCGATCCGCTGCTGGTGAACCCAACGGGTTCCGGCATCCCCGACGGGTTCAAGCTGCGCAGTGGCTCTCCCTGTATCAACACCGGAACCTCCGTTGGCATCCCCACGGACTACTGGGGAACCGCCAGAGACGCCAACCCGGACATAGGGTTCCACGAGTACGTGGGCGGGCCGGTTCCGCCCAACGCCGACTTCTCCGGCAACCCGCGCAGCGGCAATCCACCGCTGACCGTGGCCTTCACCGACCTCTCCACCGGCAGCCCCACCTCCTGGTCGTGGACCTTCGGCGACGGCGGCACTTCCACTGCTCAGAACCCCAGCCACCAATACACTGCGGTCAACTCCTACACGGTGAGCCTCACCGCCACCAATGCCCAGGGCTCTGACACCGAAACCAAGCCTGGCTACATCACGGTGGCGAACCAGAGCTGCCATGTGGGCTCCATCGCCCTGGTGGGCAAGTACAAGGGCACCGGGGCTCCCAGCGGCCGCGGCTACTATGCGGAAGCCACCATCACTGCACACGACCAGGCCTGCGCCGTGCTGGCGGGCGTGACCGTGAACATCACCTGGTCGGGATGTGTTTCCGGCACCGACTCCGGCACCACCAACGCCAGCGGGCAGGTCGTGTTCACCTCGCCGGTGAACGCGAGCGGAGGGACCTTCACCTGCACCGTGACGAACCTGACCAAGTCGGGGTATCCGTACAACTCCGGCGCCAACCACGAGACCTCAAAGAGCATCCAAAACCCGTAGGGCTCGGTGGGACAGGACTGACATGCCAGGGACCCCGCCGGAGGCGGGGTCCTTGTATTTCCGCCGGGTCCCAGCGTGCGGCGTGATCGGGCCAGCCATACAAGAGCACAGGCCTGTGGTGCAATGACTGCCTGACCCGCATAGGGCCGGGCCGGCGGCGCGTCCGCCTCGCAGTTGACACCGCATCGCCCGCAATGCTAACATGGCCTGGACACAAGAGGCGGACGGGCGTAATCTTACTTATTATCCGGGCGCCATCTTGCTATTCCACCTACCGACTACTGGCAGATGAGCGCAAACTCGTTGCACATCAAGGCCGTCATCCTCGACCTCGACGGTGTGATCTACCGAGGGCGGACCGCCGTCCCCGGAGCGGCGGAGACAACCCGCTGGTTGGGGAGCAACGGCTACCAGACCTACTACTTCACCAACAACTCCACCCGCAGCCGCGATAGCTATGTGGAGCTGCTTGCCGGCTTCGGTATCATCTCTGACGCCGACCACATCGTCACCTCCGCCTCCCTCACCGCGCAGTACTTCCAGGACAACGGCCTCCTGCCCGCCACCGCGCTGGTGGTCGGCGAAGGCGGGCTGGCCGAGGAGCTACGGACTGTGGGCGTCCGCGTCGTGCGCAAGCGCGGCCAACAGCCCGTCGGCTACGTGGTGGTGGGCATGGACCGCAAGTTTACCTACCGAAAGCTCCACGAAGCACAGCAGGCCGTGCTCGCCGGCGCCAAGCTCATCGCCACCAACCCTGACGCCACCTATCCCGTGGAGGAAGGGAACGTCATCCCCGGCGGCGGCAGCATCGTGGCGGCGGTGGCGACGGCATGTGAGCGCGAGCCAGTGTTGATCGGCAAGCCCTCCGCAAAGGCCGGGGAGCTGATCGTGCGTCACGCCGGCGTTCAGGCCCAGGAGGCGCTGCTCGTAGGTGATCGCCTGGAGACCGATATCCTCACAGGCCGGCGCGCCGCGCTGCGCACCTGTCTGGTGCTCACCGGCATCAGCACGAAAGAGGAGGCCGAGGCCGCCCCGGAGGAGATGCGGCCGGATTTCATCATTGAGAGCATCGCAGGCTTACCCGGGCTGTTGGAGGGCATGGAAGCAGGTCGCGCACCTGCCCCACCCGAAAAGGGATGACATGACCAAACGGCCGCTACAGCATGTCCTGCATTGCCGTGGTAACGGCAATGCAGGAGATGGCACGGCGACGCCTCGTATGGCACCCATGGGCGGAACTGCTTCCGACCGTAACTCAAGACACGCCATAGTGGTCCTCACCATCGCCGGCTCCGACTCCGGAGGCGGCGCCGGCATAGAGATGGACCTGAAGGTGTTCTCCGCCCTAGGCGCATTCGGGGCGTGCGCCATCACCGCCCTCACCGCCCAGAATACGCAAGGAGTGCTCGGCGCCTGGGAGGCGCCGAGCGCCTTTGTGAAGGCACAGATCGAGGCCGTGCTCGACGACCTGCCCGTCGCCGCCGCAAAGACCGGAATGCTCTCCTCCGCGGAGGTAGTGAGAGCGGTGGCGGACACGCTGCGCCAGCGCTTCACAGGGCCCCTGGTGGTTGACCCCGTGGTGGTGGCCAAGGACGGCACCCACCTGCTGTCCGACGAGGGGATCGCCGCGGTGCGGGAGCAGCTTCTCCCGCTGGCCACCGTGGTCACGCCCAATCTCCCGGAGGCGGAGGCGTTGTCAGAGAAGAAGATCACCAGCGAGAAGGAGGTGCGAGAGGCGGCGCAGAAGCTCCGCTCTGAAGGGGCGACTTGGGTGCTGGTAAAGGGCGGGCACCAGTGCGGCGAGGTCGTGACTGACCTGCTCGTCGGACCTGATGACGAACAGGCGATTTCCTCACCCCGACTCCCGGGCGGACCGTTCCACGGAACCGGTTGCGCGCTCTCCGCGGCCATCGCGGTCTACCTGGCGCGCGGCCTCCCGGTTCCCGAGGCGGTCGGGGAAGCGCATCACTTCCTCCAGGACTTGCTGCAACGAGCGCTGGCGCTCGGCCGCGGCGCCCTCGTCCTCCATCCACACATCATAGACCAGGGACAGCAATCATGAGAAAGTACATCTTCGTAACCGGCGGGGTGGTTTCATCAGTCGGAAAGGGGATAACGGCCGCTTGCTTAGGCAGGCTGCTCAAGGACCGCGGCCTCAAGCTCACCATCCAGAAGATTGATCCCTACCTGAACGTAGACGCGGGCACCATGAGCCCCTTCCAGCACGGCGAGGTGTTCGTCACCGATGACGGCGCGGAGACCGACCTCGACCTCGGCCACTACGAGCGGTTCGTAGACCTCAGCCTCACTCGCCTCAGCAATGTCACCAGCGGCCAGGTCTACGGCACCGTGATCGAGAAGGAGCGAGCCGGCGCCTACCTGGGCAAGACCGTTCAGGTCATCCCCCACCTCACCGATGAGATCAAGGCCCGCATCCACGAGGTGGGCGAGAAGGCGAACGCTGACCTGGTAATCACCGAGATCGGCGGCACCGTCGGCGACATCGAGGGGCAGCCCTTCCTCGAAGCCATCCGCCAGATGCGCCGCGAGCTGGGCGTGGAAAACACCCTCTACATCCACGTCACGCTCATCCCCTATGTGGGCCCCTCCGGAGAGAGTAAGACCAAGCCCACGCAGCACAGCGTGCGGGAGCTGCGCAATATCGGCATCCAGCCCGACCTCCTCCTCTGCCGCTGCCGGCGGCCGCTCTCCAAGGAGATGAGGGAGAAGCTCAGCCTCTTCTGCGACGTGGCGCCCGAGGCGGTCATCGAGGGCCTGGACACCGAGTCCATCTACGAGCTCCCCCTCATCTTCGAGAAGCAGGGCTTTGGCGGGCTGGTCGCCTCCCGCCTGCGCATTGACGGCAAGCCGGACCACTCCGAGTGGGAGCAAGTGGTGGCGCGCGTGAAGAAGCCCGCCCACCAGGTCACGGTGGCGATGGTGGGCAAGTACATGGCCCTTCAGGACGCCTACATCAGCGTCACGGAGGCGATCAAACACGGAGGCATCGCCAACGACGCGGGAGTGGAGATACGCCGCGTCGACTCCGAGGAGATCGAGAAGCACGGGGCGGAGAAGCTGCTCGCAGGCATGTCCGGCGTGGTGGTGCCCGGTGGCTATGGCGACCGCGGGGTGGAGGGCAAGATCATGGCCATCCGCCACTGCCGCGAGAACAAGCTCCCCTTCCTCGGGCTGTGCCTGGGGATGCAGTGCGCGGTGATCGAGTTCGCCCGCCACATCTGTGGCTGGGAGGACGCCAACAGCGCCGAGTTCAGCGACACCACCAAGCATCCGGTGCTTCACCTGCTGCCCAGCCAGGAGGGCGTGACAGACATGGGCGCAACCCAGCGCCTGGGGGCCTATCCCATGCGCGTCATGCCCGGCACCCGCGCTCGCAAGGTCTACGGCGCCGCCCGCGCCAGCGAACGCCACCGCCACCGCTACGAGGTGAACAACGAGTTCCGGGACGGGCTGGAGGATCGCGGCCTGGTGGTCTCCGGGGTCAGCCCCGACGGCCACCTGGTCGAACTCATCGAACTCCCCGACCACCCCTTCTTCCTCGCCAGCCAATTCCACCCGGAGTTCAAGTCCCGGCCGAACAGGGCGCACCCACTGTTTGCGGAGTTCGTGAAGGCCGCGCTGAAGGAGGGGCCCTAGGGATTCCACGATCGAGAGGGGGCATCGTCCCCTTCTGCATCTCGTTGGCCCTGCTGTTGTCGGCGAGGGGCTCCGCCCGCGGTCCACGTCGAGAACTTCTCTTGCGTTCGCCCCTGCGATCTCGTTCAAGTTCGTCCAGACGGATAGGACTTGCGCCTGTGAAGGTACCGTTCCCGATCGAAATCAGGGAAAACCTCCTCAAACATCCCATGGACCAGGTCGGCCCGAGGATGCCTTCCAGGCGGTGGCAGGCCCCTGTCAAGCCAGCGCGCGATGCGCTCTGGGTTCTCGGAGAGACCTATGGCGAAAGACAGTACCTCCTGCCACCAGTCCTCGCCTTGGAGGTACATAGTGAGTGTCCTCGCTATCTGCAACGATCCCGGGTCTCCTAGCATCTCCTTCGCCGTCAGAAACTCCTGGAACGTGAGGTGGCTGAAGTGAAGATGGCTGCCGGTGCGCGTCACGAGCCCGTCCCTGAGGACCTCCACCAGAAGGGCGTCGGGGTCACTCGAGCGAAGCCGGGACAAGACCCTCCTGGCCACGTTTCTAAAACGGGTCTGCGTGAAGCTGCGCAGCCTCGCCGAGTGCAACTCACTCGCTAGAGACGAGAGCACGTGCATCTTCGAGTCCAGGTCGAAGCACGAGGGGCGGACTATCCCTTTCGCCAGATCCCATCCCCCGCACAGCATGTTGGTGAAGGTGAGATAGAGCCGGGCACGGCTCGCGGGGATACGTCTGGTTCTCTTGTACACTAGGATGGTGACTGTGGCCAACAGCGGAACCCGGACCAGCGCTCTTATCGCTGGAACGCGTCGGACCTGTCGAATGAAGTCCTTGGTACCGGTCACGTTGCCGTCCAACCATTGCAGTGCCAGGCTGTGCACTTCAGCGTCGGCAAGACCGGCCAGGCTGATCCGCGGGAGCCATGCCAGCAGCGGATCGTGAAGGTAGTCCCGCGCAGTTACGATCACCTGACAGTCAATGCCTTCGGATTGGCTCGCCCGGGCAAGCCGCAGAACGTGGGTGCGAAGGGCACTGTCGCTAACCTCGTCGAGGCCGTCCAGATAAACCCGGAGCGCCCTGCCCTTCCAGTCAACGCAACCTGCGGGCAGGAGTGCCGACCTGCCCGCGGTCGGTACCAGTAGATCACTGAACGTCCTGGCATTGGCTCGGGTTAGCCGGTGAAGAGGAACATAAACCGGCAGGCGTTTGTCGGCATCGCTGGCGTACCCCTCAGCGTCTAGCAGAGCGTTACGCGTGCAGAAGGTTGTCTTGCCTGTACCCGGCCCGCCAACAATAAGCAGCGAGTCTGCCCGGCACTGATGGATCGCCTTCCCTAGTGCGAATACCTTTCGACCTGTCACAGTCAACAGCTCGGACTTCGCTGCGCGTAGGCAGTCATCGACCATGCAGGCATGGAGGAAAGTTGGGTCGGCGAGTAGGTCCTTGCTATGCGAACTCAGCCGGCTGAGGTAACCAGCGGCTTGCGACAGCGAATCCCGCACTTGTGAGAACCATGCACCGGCCTGCTCTTCCGCCCGGTGCGCAAGCGCGGCCAGTATCTTCTGCTGCTTGTCTGAGAGGGCAACCATGGCGTCCACTTGGAGTCTGGACAGGCCTCCGGTCTCGCTGGCGCGCGCATCGGCAGCCTTGCGGACCGCCGTCGCGAGTGACCGCCGCAACTCCTCATGGGTGGCGATGACCGTATCCAACGGCGGCTCAGCAGTGAGCCCTGGGAATGCCCAGGCGTGCAGGTGGCGCAGGAAGCCGGTAAGCCGATCCGCTGCCACCTCAAAGCGGCGCACGGCCGTTGTGTCCCAGTTCTGCCGGACCTGCGCGTCGTTCAGGACTCGTTCGCGCCCCTCTGGCAGGGAGTGGAGAAGCACCTCTCTCTCGAAGGAAGGCGACACATATACGTGCTCGGCCACCTTCGACGGCGTCTCGAAAGGGTAGCTGAGAGCGATGGCGGTCAGTGATCTTGTGGCGCTAGTTGCATCCTCAAGGTCACGGGCAAACTTGGCGAGAGCCGAAGTCTCAGCTTCGAGGAACTCCGGCCAGTAGCGATGGAACTGCTCGTAGAGCTTGGGTCCAGTCACGAAATGCACCTGGCCAGCGCGCGACTTCAGTCTACCTTCTGCGGCGGCCATCGCAGTCGGCGTCGTCTGGTAGGGGTTCATGACATACACCACGTGGATCCTCTGCTGCTCCCCTCTGTCATCCACGAAGGGCGTATCCAGAGCTTGCTCAATCTGGTCCATGAGTACCCTCAGGCTCCCCCCGGCGCCCACCTTGCCGGTGAAAGGCTTGTTCTTCACGACAACGGCGCAGTTCACAGGTTCCCCAATCGGACCGGTGGAGCGGAAGGTAATATCCTTCCCAAGTTCATGTGCCCCCCCGTGCCGGATCTGAACATCGGACACGTCTGGCATCCGCACGAGAAGGCCGGCCAAGGCCTGCTGGAGAAGTGACTCGTGCTCAAACTGGGGGAGTGAAGCGATCGTGCGGCTCCCGATCCGCGTGTGCTGTTTGGCACTCGGCATCTGGCATACCTCCGACCTAGTGACCGGCCTTGCCCTCGGTGGCACCAAGAGCTACCATGATCGTACCCTTGTGCCTATCTCTGGTCAAGGTGCTTACGGATGCCAGGGCCCCGGGACCGCGCCGCTCGCGAAACCACGCCTGGCGTCAGGATGCTTGAGTCCATGAACCCCGTTTGCGTCTTTCCGGGATTCAAGAGGGGCAACCGATAGCCTCCCTCCGGGTATAGTCCCGGCGATACGAAGCTCGCCCTGGGGAAATAAGTGCGATAGCGGCTAGCCTCGCGCGTGAGCAGCGACAGGCCCCCTATCAGTCACCGCGCGTCATCGCCATGATCTCATCCGTGGTCAACCTGAGACTGCCTCTGCCGCGGAGGTGCTCCACAATCCGCCGGCCGTGGAGACGCGCTTTCTTGACCGGGGTCATCTTCACCACCTTGCCCTCTACCTGGAACTCCACCTCCGCGCCCGGCTGGATCCCAAGCCGTTTTCGGATGTCGTGGGGGATCGTCACCCGCCCCTTGGTGGTTACCTTCATGATCGTCTCCTATTGCTGCCGGCAACAGTGTCCCAGACTCCATCGCGTGTCAAGCGGCACCGATCTGTAGGGCTGGCATTCCCCTGCCAGCCACGGCGGGCGTGGGAACGCCCGCCCTACAGAACCGCCTCTCGTATCCGCGTTCATCGGCGTGTATCTGCGGCTAGAGCACAAAGCGGCGGGCCGTCTCCGGCCCGCCGCCTGATCTCGACTCCATATGCATCGCGCCCTACGCAGCCGGCACTGCCTCCACCGACTTCACCTCTGGCACCAACTGCTTGAGAAACCGCTCTATCCCCACCTGGAGGGTCATCTGGGCCATCGGACAGCCATGGCAAGCGCCAGTCAGGCGCACCTTCACCACGCCCTCCTCGGTGACCTCCACCAGCTCGACATCCCCGCCATCCCTCTGAAGCGTCGGCCTGACCTGGGCCAGAGCCTCCTCGACCTTCTCCTTCATATCCTCTCTCCGATCGTGGCCGCCCGCCCTCCAGGCGCCAGACTGCAAGTCCGCCCTCACACGCGGTTCGCGTCACTGCTAGCTTACCCCCCTGCCGCCAGGGCTAAAGCGCAGTGTTGGCCGCGGCTGCGACATTTTCGCCGGTTCCGCCCTGCCAACCTGCCTACTCGCCAGCCACCGGCTCGGCGGGCGCCTGGTTTACGAACGACCACTCGACATAGAACTCATGCGCCTCCGGGCTTTGCAGCAGGGCGAGCAGCTTCTTCCCTCCCTCCGGGTTCTTCGCCTTCTTCAGCACCGCTGCTTCACAGGAGAACGGCGTGTACAGATTCTGGGGGATCATCCCCACCAGGTTCAGGTTCTTCGGCTTCGCCGGCGACTGCCCCGGCACGTGCACTTCGGTGACACAGGGATAGTAGCCGATCGCCGCCTCTACCTGCCCCGCCGCGGCGATCTCCTTGCCATCGGCCGCGTACTCCGGGAAGGCCGCCTTCTTCTCCACCTGCGCCCAGATGCCGGCCGCCTTCAGCGCCTCAATGGCATGCTTGCCTACCGAGTTATACTCCGGATTGGGGATCGAGATCATCTTCACCGCCGGCTTCGCCAGGTCCGCGATGCCCTTCACCTTTGCCGGATTCGGCCCCGGGGTGGTGATCGCCAGCGCGTTCTCCGCGATCTTGGCGCGCGTCCCCTCCAGCAGCGCCCCCGCCTGCTCCAGCTTGTCCATCTCCAGGTCGCCCATGGTCAGCACCACATCGGGCGTCTCTTTGCCGTCCAGTATCTTCTTGACGATGGTCACCATGTTCTCCGGCACCCAGTTCAACTCCACTCCCGGGTTCTGCTTCTCCCACGCCTTCACCACTTCGTTGAACGGTCCCACCTGCCCGCACGGAACCATGATAGAAATGGTTTCCTTGCCCGGGGCGGGAGGCTGTTTCTCCGTCGGCGCCTTGCCGCCGCATCCGGCCACCACCAGCGCCAGCCCCACCCAACACGTCAGACCTGCTGCCCACCGGTTGATCCGCGTCACAGTCTCCTCCTTGCCACATTCCAGCCCCATCCGCCAGCCCTGATGGTAGCTCCCGCCGGAGACGGACCTGTGAACAAATGGCGTCGGTTCTGCAACTACCGCCCTGGGTAGCGGAACCAAGCCGCCCCCCGCGGAGTCTAATGGGTAGCAAAGCTGCAAGAGGGGCTGTGCCATGAGCCAGAAACCGGCTGTGGGTCTCACGCCGAAGCGCCTCATCTACCTGCTGATGGGCGGGATCATGGTGATCGTTCTCGCCATCGCCTACTCGCTCGGGGCGCGCAAGACAGCGCAGATGCAGGGCGGCATGGAGCCCGGCCTGGGCGCGGTTGAGCCCGGGGCTGCGCCGCAGGTGCAATCGGCAGACGAGGGAGAACCGCGGTATGCTCTCTCCGCCAAAGCCGTCCGAGCCTACGGCGCCAGGGGCGGAGGGGGCGGGCGAGGGCGGGCGGGCCACATGGCGGTGCGGCCGCCCGCGGAGGCGCCTCCGGCCGCTCCCGCGATGGCAGAGGAAGAGGTGCGTGAGTCCAGCGGCGTCGCTTGGGCCGCCACCATCGCCTCGCAGGCCGCCTCCCGCATGGTCATCTACACCGGCTCCGTTCAGGTGCGGGTGGAGGACGTGGCGAAGGCGCACGAGGAGATCGCCCGCATCGCCCGCGAGTCGGACGGCTATGTCTCCGAGAGTTCCTACAACGCTCAGTCCGGGCCCAGTTCCGCCACCATCACCATCCGCGTTCCCGCCGTGTATCTGGATCGAGTTGTGGACCGGGTCGCCAAGCTCGGCAAGCTACTCGACAAGCGCATGAATGCCCAGGAAGTGAGCGAGGAATACGTTGACCTCACCTCCCGCAAGCGCAACCTGGAGCGCGAGGAACTCCGCCTCCTGGAGCTGATGCAGCGCGCCGGCAAGGTCAGCGAGTTGCTGGCGGTCGAGGAAACCGTCGCCCGCGTGCGCGGGGAGATCGAGACCATCTCCGGCCGCCTCCGCTACCTGGAGAACCGGGTGGTGATGAGCACCCTGACCGTCACTCTTCAGGGGCCTGAGCCCACGCCTGGCGCCGGCGCCCCTGCCTGGACCCCGGGCGACGTCTCCCGTCGCGCTGCCAACTCCCTGCTCAACACCGGCCGCGGCCTCGCCACTATGGGCATCTGGCTCGCCTGGTACGCGGTGGTCTGGGTGCCCCTGTTGCTGGTGACAGTGTGGCTGATCCGGAAGGCGCTGAAAGCGGTCGCCACCTCGCCGCCAACGTAGGGCAGGGGTTCACCCCCTGCCCACACTAGGGCTCAGGTCCCAGCTCCAAGTCGCAGATGACCATCCGATGGTCGGAGTGCTGCGTCTTCCTCGCCACCACGTTGACGACGGGTACGTCCTTGCTCACCCACACCTGATCGAACCGTAGGACAGGGCACTCGTTGCTCACTGTGTTTCCCCAGCCTCGACCGGCCTCTCGGAAGGCATCGCTCATGCGAGGCCCGAGCGACCTGAAGATGCCGTCTCCGCCCGGCGCGTTGAAATCCCCGCCGACCACCACCGGCACACCCCGCGCCGCGTCTCGCAGAGCCAACGCGACGTCGGCCATCTCCGTGCGGTGCACGTGGCGCACGCGCGCCTGCTCGCGCCAGCACTCGGACGACCACAGATCAAAGCGGAGGCTGGGCGGCGACAGCCGCACGCTCACTAGCACGATCTCCGAGCCCGAGGGGAGGCGAATGCGCGCCCAGGTGAAGTGCGACGCGGAGCGTGCAGGTCCCGTGATCAGCTCGCCCCGAGCCAGTATCGCCGTGTCCCACCCGGAGATCATCACTGCCTCCGCGCCGAACCACTCCCGGCCCATCTCGTCTGCCTTCTCAGCGGGCGGAGCCTCCTGGAGAAGCAGGATATCCGGATGGTAAGGTGCGACCTCCGCTGCCGCAGAGGCATCACCTCCTGCGCAGTTCAGGGAGATGACGCGGATGGCGTATCCTCCGGCCTTCTCGGAAGAGGGAGCCCAAAGCGCGCGAGCCAGGCTTCGGGGCTCTTGTCCGAAGACCAGCAGGTAGCACAGCCACAGCGCGGCCAAGGCCAGTGCCATCCGTCTTCGTCGCAGGCCTATCGCTGGAGATGCAAGCGCCAGGCCTGGCAGCAGCCAGGCCCAGACTGGCAACGCGGTGATAGCCGCGCATGAGTCTGGGCGTAGCGCGTAGCAGGCGAACAAGAACAGGCACAACAGCGCCGAGGTACAGACACAGGCAGATGAGACCAGTCTGGCCAGCCGGTTACCCATGGCCCGTGCGGGGCACCAAGGGGGCGGTCATTCCACCAGCCCCGCCGCCTCCCCCAACACCTCCCGCACCTCCACCGCCCGCCCCTGGCGGGCCGATTCGATGCAGGCCCACACCACCCCGAGGGCGAGCAATCCCTCCTTCCCGCCGGTCTCCGGTTCGGTCTTGGTGCGGATGGCGCGGGCGAACTCGTCCATCTCCGCGGCCGCGGCATTGCCGCGCGGGGTCTCCATCTCCTCCGTCTTCGTCGTCCATGGATCGGTGGGGATCACGTGCGTGATCTTCCCGCGCTCCGCGTACACGTTCTCGCTCCGCCCGTAGATGCGCACGAAGTGCACGGGCGGGGCGATGTAGTTGGTGCCAACATAGGCGAGCAGGCCGCTCTCGAACTCCAGCAGCACCAGGAACACGTCTTCGATCTCAGAGGTCTCCAGGTCCTTGGTGGATAGCGCCGTCACCCGCCTGGTCGGCCCGAAGAAACAGTGCAGGGTATCGAAGGCGTGAATGGAGAGCTGCATCAGCGGCCCGCCGGGCGCTTCCTCCCAGTGCCACCGCCACTTCTCCGCGCTCAGCCGCGTTCCCCCGGAGTGGGAGATGTTCGCTTCCACCATCACCAGTTGGCCCAGCCGTCCCGAGTCAACGATCTGCTTGAGCGTGCGCGCCTCCCCGCCATAGCGAGTGCTGTGCCCTACCATCAGGGTGACGCCTGCCTTCTCGCAGGCCCGTATCATCGCCGCCGATTCCGCGACCGTGTTGGCAATGGGCTTATCCACGAAGACGTGCTTACCCGCGGCGGCGGCCACCTCAGTCGGTTCCGCGTGGTAGGCGTTGGCGGAGAAGTTGGCGATAGCCTCTACCTCCGGGTCTGCGATCAAGTCCTGGAGGGTGCTGGCAACCGTCCCGCCATAGGCCTCCGCGAACTTCTCCGCCCGCTCCCGGGTGCGGTTCCAGCACCCGACCAGCCTCACGTCCTTGGACTCCTGCGCATCCGCCCAGAAGCTCCTCGCCCAGCCGCCGGTTCCGACCACGCCGATACCAATGGGTGTGCTTGCGCGCATCTTCTGCCTCTTTCCTCACAGGCCGACGGTTGGGCGCCCATGGCCAACCTGCGGATAAGGCTTTGTCGCCTGCCCACATGGTTCCTGCCGGCCGCAAAGCACCCGGCCCGCCCAGACCATCCGGGCGGGCCGGCCCACACAGGCTCGCGCCCTGCTACGGCGTGATCACGATCTGCGGCGCTCTGCGGTCTCCAGTAAACGCCAGTCCACTACCACGGCAGCGCTGTCTCGTCCACGATGACCCTCGTCACCATCTTCCAGCTCGCCACATTCTCCCGGTAGCGCTCCCTCTGGAACAGGGGGCGATAGGTGCCGGGTGGGTCCATGGAAACGACATCGTTCCCCTTGAAGACCAAGGTGTACTCGAAAGGGTAAAGGCGATCAGAGAAGTCGAGGTAGGCTGTCCGTTCGCTGATTGGGAAGGTGACCTGCACCAGATCGTCGGCGTTCACGGTCCCCAGGCTGATATACCGGCCGCTCCAGGCGAAGGCCCGCGGGGCGCCGTTCACGGTGCACGCTACCTCCTCATCAGTCACCCAGTTGGGAATGCGAACGGAGACACCGGAGGCCGCACACTTCATGTGCAGGTCCACCTTGCCCTCGTAGGGAATGTAGCTGTTCAAGTCGGCCCACTGGGAAGCCCGGTTGAGCAGCAGGTTCACCCGCAACTCCCCGCCGGAGTACTCCAGGATGTTCTGCCAGACCGTGTACAGCACGCGGCTGCCGTTTCCTACGCAGCAGGCCATGACTACCGGACCCCAGCCCATCCACATGTCATCGGGCAGGACCCAACCGCAGAACGATCCCACACTTCGCTCGGGCGCCCCGTCTACGCTGTCGCCTGGCCCCGGGGGAGTATAGGGATAACCGCTGCTCACATCATACATCCATTGGTAATCCAGGATCTGGCCTTCAGCGAACATGTTCCTGACCGTCTGGTCCACGTCCTCCCAGTAGTCGCCAACACCCATACGGGTGAGCAGGATCGCCATATCCATCATGTCGCGGGACTCGCAGCCCACCTCGGTGTCATGATAGGGCCGGTCGTCAGGATACCGCCCGTCAATGTACTCAGGGAAGTAGCCCACCTCAGGGGTGCTGACGGACTTCGCGTATTCATAGCCCTTGCGCACGAACTCCGCGTATTCGGCATCTCCGGTCACCCACGCATACCAGCCTAGGGCTTGCATGGCATTCGCGTTGTGGTGAAAGTGGAGCGCCGGGCCCATATCGGAAGGATGAGCAGCCAGGAAGTGCCCCTCCGCATCGAAGATCTGAGCATAGTCCTTGATATAGCGGGCGACCTTGCCCGCGAACTCGATTGCCTGGGTGTTGCCGGTGGCCAGGTAGTAGTGTGCCAGCGCCTCCAGCGTCCAGCCGTGGGGCGTGGCATCCCAGCCCGTGGGCATCCCATCGGGTCCGGGCTCGTAGCAGTAGGTCCCCTGGTCCACCATAGCGGACCACCACCCGGCGACCAGTTGGTCGCCATATTCCTTCCAGATAGGGTCGCCGCTGAGCACGTAGTAGTCAGTCACCGTCATCAGCAGACGAGCAGAAGGCCAGGTGGGCTGGGCCCCCGGCCACCCACTCTCGCCCCACTGGCGTATGAAGGTCTCCCAGGCCTCACCTACCTGCCGGTTGAGGTCACTACCGGTGATGGAACGCAGCAGAGGCAGCGCCTCCCACCCCTTGTCGAAGTACTCGAGCCTCAGATCCCCGAACCGCGGCGGGTTGAGGTCTGGGAACAGCATGAAGTAGTAGTAGATGTACCCGCTCTCCGGGTCAGGGAAGCCGGTGATGGCATTGATCGCCAGCTCCCCCCTCTCCTCCAGGTCCAGCGTGGCCGGAACCAGAGCCTGATAGCGGAGGGAAGTGACGGCCAGGGCTGGCTGCCGGGCGACCTCCTGCATCGCCCCGGTCTGGTCCTCCGCCTTTACCACCAGGGTGTAGTCGCCCTCCGCCAGGTCAGTGGGCAGGGCCCATGGCACGGCGTAGTACGGCACGCCCGTGGTCAGCGCCGCCTCCTTCGCCGCGGTGATGTCGTCTGCCGTTATCGATGCTGTGTAGGACCGCACCACCGGCCCTTGCAGCTCGAAGGCAACCTCCCAGGTCCCGCCACAGGCCAGCTTCGTGCCCAGCCGTACCGCGTCAAACACCACATAGGCGTAGTTCTGGCTTCCCGGTAGGGCATAGGGGCGCGAGGACCATCCCCAGTAGCCGGCGGTCTCGGGGTTCACCGCGGTGGTCGCGGGCCCTCCCAACACCACCGGCGTGCCCGTGGGCATGATGAACCCCTTGCAGACGAACACCGCCATCTGGTCTCGAGTCACCAGGTTGCCGGGCACGTAGTGAGTGAGGTCATAGCCGCGCACCACACCGTGGGCCACGCAGTACTCGATCTCGTCATAGGCCCAGTGCGCCGGCCCAGGGGTGTAGTCTGCGACATCCTCGAAGGTCCCCTCCGCCGGCCCGGTGGGCACGTTCACGCTCCCCACCATCCCCCGGGCCACGTAAACCGCCATCGCCGCCCGGTCCACCGGCAGGTCGGGCTGGTAGTACCCACCCCCGAAGCCACTCACTATCTCCACTCTCGCCAGGGCCTCGATCCAGGGCCAGGCCCAGTGAGATTCCGGTACATCCGCTGCGAAACTCCCTTCATACGGCCCGGTGGGAAGCTTCAGGGAGCGGGCCATGTACACCGCCATCTGCGCCCGGTCCACTTCGAGACCGGGCCGATAGGTGCCGTCGTCGAACCCGCCCACGATCAGGGGTACCCGCCCGGCGCATTCCTCGATGTAGAAGGCCGCCCATGCGCCGCTAGTTTCTGGTAGGATGTCAGCAAAGCGACATATGGTGGTGCTGCCTTCCACCATGTCGGTGCGGATCAGGGCCGCCGTAGGCGTATAGGGATCTGCCAGCATCCAGTTACAAGCGAGATCTGATACTGCCCCCGGACTGGTGGGAGAGGCCAGCGAGGCATAGCTCAGTGTGGTCAGAGGTGGGGCGGCGATGGTGAAGACGAATGGGTAGAGCTTCCCCGGGAACCCGGCTCCGCGCACCGGCGCCGAGGTCAGTCCCCACCGGTCAACCGGGTGGGCGTCCGAGACCTCGCCCTCCACCGAGACGAGTGCGCAGACTTCGTCCCAGGTGGTCGCGCCGGTGTTGTCGGTACCTACTGAGACCTCCCCAGTCCCCTCCCAGGCAAGAGCGCTGGGAATATCCTGACTGGCGACCGACCAGCTATCCTGCGCCAGGGCCACGTCCCACGCTGCCGCCACGAAAAGCGCAACCAAGAGCGCTGACACCAGGCGCTTCGCGCTACCCATGCCTCGCCTCCTTGACAGGGCGCCGCCCACCCAGGGCCATCAGACTTGACTGGTGACGAGTGCGAACACCCAAGCAGGCTGTTCGGCCACTCCTTCCAGGCGCTTCGCCGGGCGATAGCGAGGAACTCACCGACGCCCTCCGCTGGCTTCGCCGTTTGCCCAGCGTCCCCTGCTGGGCACATGCCCCGGAAAGACGGGTCCCACTTGCGGCGGACTGACCTCCGCTACTGGGCGGCAGGCTCTCGGTCTACCGGTGGTTGCTAGGGACCCCGCCGCGCCCCGGCATCTCGACGCGCTACGGCGTGATCGCGAACGCCGGCTGGCGAGCCAGCTCCTGCATCTCCCCGGTTCCGTCCTCCACGCTCACCACCAGGGTGTAGTCGCCTGCCGGGAGGCCGCCCGGGATATCCCAGGACACCGCCCAGTACGGCACTCCAGTACCCATCGCCTCCACGATGGCGGAGTTGATCAAGGCCTCCGCAAGCGACTCGGTATGGCTCGCCGTGACCGGCCCCCTCAGCTCGAAGTACACATCGAAGAAGCTGTCCGGACCCGTCAGGTTCGTGTCCAGGCGCACCGCGTCCAGTACCACGTACGCATATCCAGGGTCGGCCGACGGCCCGCTCCCCTGCGATGACCAGCCCCAGTAGCCGGCGGTCTCGGGGTCCACTGCGGTGATCGTCGGTCCGCCCAACACCACCGCGGCGCCGGTGGGCATCACGAAGCCCTTGTACACGAACACCGCCATCTGGTCTCGGGTGACCGGGTTGGTGGGGACGTAGTGAGTGGGATCGTATCCCCGCACCACATTGCTGGCCGCGCAGTACTCGATCTCATCATAGGCCCAGTAGCTGGTGGGCACGTCAGCGAAGGTCGCTGTGGGCGGCCCTGTGGGCACCTCCATACCACCCACCATGCCGCGGGCTACGTACACCGCCATCGCATCCCGGTTGACGATGAGACTGGGTTCATAGTGAGTCGGGTCGAAGCCCTGCACGATGTCAGACCGCTTCAGCGCCTCGATCCAAGGCCAGGCCCACTGCTCCGGCGGCACATCATCCGGGAACAGGCCCTCGTAGGCGGCCGTCGGCAGCATCAGCGCTCGCGCCATGTACACCGCCATCGCCGCCCGGTCTACCTCCAGCGTTGGCCGGTAGGTACCGTCATCGAATCCGCCCACGATCAGCGGCACACGCCCGGCGCACTCCTCGATCCAGAAGCGGGCCCACTCCCCGGCGCTGCCGGGCTGCACATCCGGGAACCGGCTGATCACCACGTCTTCGGCCGCCGTCCCCCCGGAGAGCGGGGCGGCCCCGTGGGACATGCTCCAGCTACAGGCCAGGTCGTCGAGAACACCCTCGGTGGTCTCGATCACCGGCAGCGGATAGCTGAGCGTGGAAAGCGGCGGAGCCGTCACTGTGAAGTCGAACAGCCGCGTGCCGTTGGGCAACACATCCGCCCCCAACGGCAGGGAGCTCAGCCCCCAGCGGTCCACGCTTCCGGTCGCCAGTAGCTGGTAGCCTTCGGCCTCCGTCCACGCCGTGTCGCCGAGGTTGCGGACGGTGACGGACGCATCCCCCTCCTCGCCCCACTCCATCGCCGCCGGCAGAGAGCTGGATACGATCTGCGCCTCCGACCCCGGGATCTCGCCTGGGCAAGCCATGATCATCTCCGCGATCTGATGGCGGTAGTCCTCCAGAGCCGCCTCCACCTCGGTCAGGCAGCCCTCTCCGCTGGGAATGCCGGCGAAGTGGATTGGGCGGTAGGCGTTGTCTATGGCAAAGGTCGGAGTGTCGTCCCTGATCGCCTGGAGAAGGGCGTCCGCAGCATCCGCCCAGGCCACGTAATCCGGCAGGCCGCTGGCGCGCGCCTGAGCAGACATGCGACCCAGCGTCGAGACGTAACGATAGTCGGTGATGCCGAGGCCGGCCAGCTCGAAGTTGAGCGTGGGCACGGGGCCGCCCGGCGACGGATAGACGTACCGCCAGTGGTTGTTGAACGGGCTGTAAGGGAAGCTGTCGAACACGTCCCCGTCCAGCCAGTCATAGTGCCATTCCCAGGCGCCGTTCCCGCCCCCGTACTTGTATTGGTAGAACCCGTACACCATGCGCAGATCGCCGCCGGTGTTGTAGAACCAGTTGGGCTTGCCTTGGTCGTGGGCCCCGGAGATCAGTCCGGCTGAGTTCGGCCAGGGGTGGGTCTGCATGATGTCTAAGGCATCCGCGAAGGGAGTGTAGTCGACCCCTCCGCCGCTGTCAGACATGACCGTGATGGTGCTCACCGCTCCGGGCACGTTGTTGGCGAGAACGCAGTACTGCATGCTGTCCGCGAAGTTCCGGTTCCAGGACTGGATGCCGGTCTCTCTCGGCTCGTCCACAAGGTAGAAGACGAGGGGTGTGCCAGCCGGGCTCTCGCCCCAGGCTACCATCGCGGCAACCGCCTCCTCGAAGGCCTGGTTGAAGAGCGGGCTGAACTCCGCATGCCCCGCGCTCATGATCTGATCCGCCAGGCCGAGCGTACCCACCTGACCCAGCCAGTTGCCGCCGAAGCCGACCTCCTGCATCGCTGTGACATAGCGTTCGAGGGCGGATGCGTCGAGGTTGGTGACGTGTCCGGAGCCGTTCACGGTGATGCTGGCGCCGGGGAACTGCAGAGAGTTGAACCCGTGCTCCTTCATCAGACTCAGGTCTTGGCGCAAGAGCACGTCGGGCTGGTCGGCAAGGTCGGGGAACCACCGCGCATTCATGTCGTACTGGCTCTCGGGCGGGTTATAGTACCACCCGTAGGCCTGGTCATCGCCGGCATCCAGCACGAAGGGGTACACCTGCACGCTGAGCGGCATGCTCGCGTCCCCGGAGGAAGCGTGCACGGTGACGGTCCCGCTGTAGACACCAGTGGGCGTAGTCTCAGGAACGTAGACGGTCAGACAGAACTGCTTCGTGACCTCCGCCTCCACGTTGACTGGGAAATCGGTCTGGAAAAGCCTGGGCTTCCAGCTCAGCACTCCCGCCCCAAAGAACTCCGTATCCCCGGTGGCCATGTAGCGGACATAGGCGGGCGCGATCTCCGCGCTCGGGATAGTGTGCCCCAGACCGTCGCTGAGGTCGCTCGCCTCCACCGACACATTGGTCACGTCACCTATCGGCCGGATCGCCACGCTCACGGGGCGATACTCGCCTCGGCTGGCGAAGGTGCTTAGGCTCAGCTCGGGGCGAGGATCGGGCGGCAGGGTGTCTGGATAGCAGGCATCCATCAGCGACGCCGGCCAAGCCGCATAGCCCCTCGCCGTCTCCTCCGCCGTGGGCGCAAAGGTGAGAGACTCCGGGCTGTTGATGTAGTAGCTGGACTCGAACTGCGTCTGCCGATCGGCGTCGAGCTGAGCGAGGCGAGTCGCCATCTCGCTGACGATCGCCGGCGTGTCCGGGTAGACGACCATCGCGTAGGCCCAGGCATGGTCGAAGTCAATGTCGAGGTGGCCGTCGCTCACCGTGGTGGTGAACTGGTAGACCGGATAGTTCGTCTCCTCGAACAGCTCCCAGGCCGGGCCGCTGAACGGATAGTCCTCGTCCATGCCCCGCCAGAAGTACTGGGTGGAGTAGAAGGTGGCCGAGTTGATCGGCACATCCACCTTGGCAACACCCTCGGCCCTGATCTGGTAGCTGTTGACCGGCATGCCGCTCAGGTCGCTGGAGCGGGCGATGACCCAGACGTGGTAGGTGTTGTTGGGCACGTCCAGGCGGAAGTTCAGCGTGCTTCCCGTGCCTGGGTCGGGGCAACAGAGCGCCCGCACGAAGTCCCGGCACAGGTCGTCCGGCCCGCCATAGTCGCCGCTGTAGCGGTACGGCCCACCCGTCCACCCGAAGGGCCGTGAGACGTCCAGCGGATAGGTGGTTCCCGCGGCACATGCGTAGAAATCCGTCCACCGTGCATCGCCGGGACCGAAGTCGAACTTCCAGATGCCGCGCGCCGCATCCGCATCCGGATCGTCCTGGATACTGTCCAGCCGCATGTTGTCGAAGTATACGGTGACCGGGTCGCTCTGCCCCCAGACCCCCAGGGAGAAGTTGGCGATCTGGGAGGTATCCAGGTTAGCGCTGCCGTCGTTGAGCGTCATGTTGACCAGCTTGATCCTGATGTGATTCACCCCGGGGATGACCGCGCCATCCCACAGGTAGCGCTTCAGCCACGTCCCGCCGTGCACCGCGTCGCTGATCTCAATGTGCAGGTTCAGGGCGTTGGAGGTAGGGTTCTCCAGATCGAAGAAGAGGGTGTTGTAGGCTGACCAGTTGTTGGTGGGAAACGTCTGCCGGTCCATGCCCATGTGCTCGCCCACATTGGCGTCAATCTGGCAGCTATAGCTGCCCTCTGTGGCATGGGCGGCCACACGGCTGAGCACCGCAGGCCAGGGAGTACATAGGTCAGGGCAATTGCTGATGTAACCATCGGGTATCCAGGCGTTGAAGTCGGTGTCGCTCTCCAGATCGGAGAGCATGTACGCGGCTCCCCAGCACACCCCGGAGCCCACCAGGCATACGACGAGCACGACCGCCAACCACAGCTTGCGCATCGCCATCCTCTCCTTCTCAACGCGATACTCAACACCGCCGCCAGGAGCTGCGAGGCGCCTTCGGCCTCGCAGGTGGTCGGATGAAGTGCTGCAGCATCTCCATCATCCCACAGATTCGACGCGCAGTCTACCCGAGAGGTTCCTGGACGGCCCCGGCCGTCGGAGCTGCGCCTCCGCCCACCAAGTCTCAACCGCGCCGACCTGTCTCCACTCATCCACAAGGGTGATGCGCTCCCGTAGCCGAAACCTCCGCGACGAGCAACACCATGACCCCACGCCAGCAATCCATCGCCGCGTTGAGCAGACAGATGCCGAAGGGCCTGGTCCCCCATCTGGAGCTCGAGTTCCAGCTCTCCGAGGAGCTGGTCGGCGTGCCCGCGCTGCGCGCCGAGCATCTGCAGGGCGTGAGCGGCCCTCGGCGAGACGACATGCTCAAGCGCAATGCCAAGCACTGGGCGGAGGTGGCGAAGCGGCTGGACTACTGCGTGATCACCGGCACCCACTGGCTCGACCAAGACGACCAGATCAAGACCTTTCAGTACCTCCGCGACATCGCCGGCGACACCTACCTGCTCTCCGCCTTCGTGGACGGCACCTTCTCCATCCCCACCGGAGAGAACATGATGGAGCAGGCCGTCTACTTCATCGAGTGCAGAGAACAGGCGCTCGAAGACGCGGATGGCATGGTGCAAGCGGCGATCGCCAAGGGAGTGGAGCTGATCCAGGCGGGGGCGGGAGTGGTGTTCATGTGCGCGGACTACTGCTTCAACGAGGGACCGTTCCTATCGCCTCGGATGTTCGCGGAGTTCGTGACTCCCTTCCTGAAGCGCCAGGTGGACGCCTTCCGCGCCGCCGGCGCCTTCACCGTCAAGCACACCGACGGAGACATCATGCCCATCCTCGACCAGCTTGTCGAGGCCGGGCCTGACGCGCTCCATTCCCTCGACCCCATGGCCGGGGTGGACATCAAGCGCGTCCGGGAGATCGTCGGCAACCGCCTCTGCCTGATCGGCAACGTCAACCTGGCCTATGTCCAGCAAGGCCCACCTGAGAAGATCGTGGAAAGCGCCCGCTACTGCCTCGAGCACGGCGGCGTGAACTCCGGCGCCTACATCTACTCCACCAGCAACTGCATCTTCACCGGCGTGCCGATGGAGAACTATGAGTTGATGCTGAGGGTGAGGCGGGAGTACGGTCATCTGTAGGGCGGGGCATTCTTCGGTGCCCCGCCGGCGGCGGGGATGCGAAGACGTCCCCGCCCTACAAGAGGCCCACCACTTCCGTCAACGCTGATATCTTTCCCCCCTCCCATTCCTCCGCATCCACCCGGTGGGTGGCCTCAGTGGTCTCATAGGGAACCCGGACCATCACCGGCTTCATCCCCACCGCCGCTGCGCCGGAGAGCTCTCTGCTGCTGCCGTCGCCAACATAGAGGCACTCCTCAGGCTTCACCCCCAGGCGGTCGCATGCCAGCAGGTAGATACGCGGGTCTGGCTTCTTCACACGCACCTGGCAGGAGAACACGGCCGCATGCACGAGAGGCGCGAACGCCGTCCGCGGCCACAAAGCGGGCACCTCGGCAGAGCAATCGCTGATCAGCCCGATCTTGAGCCTCCGCGCCCGCAACTGCGTCAGCGTCTCCACCGCGTCGCGTCGTGGCCCGAGGCTGCGCTGCGTCAGCTCGAACCGCATCCTCGCCGCGTTCGCCACGCCCACCTGGTCAGGCACCACGCCGAGCGCCGTACACACGTACTCTATGTTGCCCTCCACCGAAGAGAACGCACCCGCTGCTCTCTGGCCAAACGTATCCATCCAGAGGCCGGCAAACTCCTCCGCCGGTGCCCCTACTGCCTCCGCCATTTCCCCCAGCACCTTCCGGTGCTCCGCGACGGAGAAGTTGTCCACCAGGGTTCCGAAGAGATCGAAGATGACCGCTCTCAGGGACATGTTCCCAGGGCTTCGCCCCACCACATCTCACTGCCTTCGTCAGTATTTCCGCCATCGCGCCGTCGGCGCCGAGTTGTCGCCGCCCTTCACCAGCCGAACCACCTCCTCCAATGCCTCCACTCTCTCCCCCTCCCACTCCTCGCCCTCCACCCGGTGGGTTGCCTCTGACACCTCATACGGCACCCGGATCATCACCGCTCTCATTCCCACCGCGGCCGCGCCGGTTAGCTCGCGGCTGCCGCCGTCTCCGACGTATAGGCATTGCTGCGGTTTCACGCCGAGCTGCTCGCAGGCCATGAGGTAGATCCGCGGGTCCGGCTTCTTCACGCGGGCGAGCACGGAGAACACCGCCACATCAAACAGCGGCGCGAACGGCGACTCCGCCCACACCACCGGCGCCTCCCAGGAGCAATCGCTAATCATCCCCAGCTTGAGTCGGCGCCCCCTCAACGCGGCAAGCGTGTCGAGCGCATCCGCCCTCGGCAAGAAGGTTTCGCGTGACACCTGCCATCTCAGCTCCTGCGCCGCCGCGATCTGGTCCGCAGTGGGAGTGACTCCCAGCTTCTCGCAGATCTGCCCGATGCCGTCCTCGGGCGTCGGCAGGTCCCCTTTGTTCCTCTCCTCCCACGCCTCCGCCCACAGCCGCATGAACTCCTCCGCGGGCGCGCCCACCATGTCCGCTACCCGCGTGTGCATGTCGTTGAGCACTGCCAGCGGCCAGTTGTCAACCAGTGTTCCGAAGAGATCGAAGATGACGGCTTCGAGGGACATGAGCCTACTACTTCGTCGCGCCGCGGCCCTCGCCTCCCGCTATGCTGTCGCCGGGAGGACCCGGCCCTCGCAGGGCAAGAGGCCCTGCTGAGGGCGGCGCCTGTGCGGCGCCGACGCAGGTTGGGGAACCTGCGCTACACATAGACGGCGGGCGAGGTGTCGGCCGCCCTACAACCTTGCCTCAACGCTCGACGCCCGGTACCTGCGCAACCGCAGAGCATTCGTAACCACAGACACTGAGCTGAACGCCATCGCCGCCGCCGCGAAGGCGGGATGCAGAAGCGTGTGGGTGAGCGGGTACAGCGCTCCGGCGGCGATGGGGATGCCCAGGGCGTTGTAGACGAAGGCGAAGAACAAGTTCTGGCGGATGTTGCGCACGATCGCCCGGCTGAGCCGGATGGTCTCCGCCACCAGCCGCAGATCATCTCGCACCAGGGTGATGTCGGCTGCCTCCATTGCCACGTCGGCCCCGCGGCCGATGGCGATGCCGACATCCGCCTGCGCCAGCACCGGCGCATCATTGATCCCATCCCCCACCATCGCCACCCGGTGCCCAGCCCCCTGGAGCGCCTTCACCGCCGCCGCCTTGTCCTGCGGCAGGACCTCCGCGCGCACGTCCTCGATCCCGACCGCGTGCCCGATCCCCCGGGCGGTGCGGAAGTGATCCCCGGTGAGCATGATCGCTTTCAGATCGAGGGACCTGATCGCCTCCACCGCCTCCGCCGCTTCCGGCTTGGCGGTGTCCGCGAGCGCGATCACTCCCACCGCCAGCCCATCCACTCCCACCAGCATCACCGTGCTGCCCCGATCCGCGAGCACAGACGCGGCCTGCGAGATGGGAGCGAGGGCAACACCGCGCAGCCTCAGCAGATGTGTGCTGCCCACCGTCACCTCTCGCCCGCCGACTCGGCCGCGCACGCCCAGCCCAGGCAAAGCCTCGAACTCCGTGACCTTCGCTAGCGACAGGCCTCGCTCTGCCGCCCTCCGCACCACCGCCTCCGCCAGCGGATGCTCGGACTGGCGCTCCATCGAGGCGGCGAGCGCAAGCGCCTGGTCTTCGTCCCAGTCCGCGGCCGCGGCGACACTGACTACTTCCGGCTGCCCCCGGGTGAGCGTGCCCGTCTTGTCGAACACCACTGTGTCCACCCGCGCCGCGGCCTCCAGCGCCTCCGCCGAGCGCACCAGGATCCCCAGCTCGGCCGCCCGGCCGGAGCCCACCACCACCGAGATCGGCGTCGCCAGCCCCAGAGCGCATGGGCAGGCGATGATCAGCACCGACACCGCCGCCATGATCGCATGGGTCACATCCGGCCCGAGCGCCAGCCACACCGCCAGCGTGACCGCCGCTATCCCCATCACCACCGGCACGAACACCCCGGCCACCCGATCCGCGAGGCGCTGCAGGGAGGGCTTGCCCGACTGCGCCTCCTGCACCAGTCGGATGATCTGCGCCAACACGGTGTCCGCACCGACTCTGGTAGCGCGGAACCGGAACGCGCCAGTCAGATTCACCGTGCCCCCGGTCACGGTGTCTCCCGCGCCCTTCTCCACCGGCATGCTCTCCCCGGTCACCATGCTCTCGTCGACCGCAGAGTTCCCCTCCGTCACGACCCCGTCCACCGGCACCCGCTCCCCCGGCCGTACCGCCACGGTGTCGCCGGCCGCTACCTCCTCAACCGGCACCTCCACCTCCACGCCATCTCGCAGCACCCGCGCCGTGCCCACTTGCAGGCCGGCCAGACGTTGGATCGCCTCCGAGGCCCGTCCCTTCGCCCTCGCCTCCAGCATGCGGCCGAGCAGGATCAGGGTGACAATCATGGCGGAGGTGTCATAGTAGAGATGGCTGGCGCCGACGCGCGAAGCCAGGTCGGGTGAGACGGTGAGGGCGAGGCCGTACCCGAACGCCGCCGAGGTGCCTACCGCGATCAGCGTGTTCATGTCCGCTGATGCGCGGCGCAGCGAGGCCCACAGACCCCGGTAGAACTGCCACCCCGCCCAGAGCTGCACCGGCGCAGCCAGGGCCAGCAACGCCCACGGTGTCGCGCCCGCGGGCAGCACGGCGGTGTGCATCACCAGCATGATCACCGCCGTGGCTGCCAGGGAGAACCAGAACCGCACTCGCAGCCCGCGCAGCTCCTGCGCCCGCGCCGCCTCCGCCGCCCCCTCCTCGCCCGGGCGGGCGGCGCCGTAGCCCCTTTCCTTCACCACCGCGATGAGATCATCCAGCGTGACGGCGGCCGCATCGTAGGCGACCGCCGCCCGCTCGGTGGCAAAGTTGACGTTCGCATCTGACACGCCTGCGGTCCCCTGCAGCGCCCGCTGCACGGCAGCGGCGCAGGCCGCGCAGTGCATCCCGGTAATGCTCAGCTCTACCCGCGTGACGGCCATAGCAGCACCATCATACCCCATCCGCAGACAGAGGATTCGCCCGCCACCCGCCGAACTGCCCAGCCGGAGGCGGAATAGCAACAAGCATGTCTGCGCCCACGTCCCCGGAGATCTCCCAGACCGAGCTCCACCGCCGCGACACCGAGATCGTGATCGCGGTCTTCCGCACCATCTTCATCCTCGTGGTCCTGTTCTCCCGCGAGTTCGCCAACGCCCGTGCCGTTAGCGGCAAAGTCCTCATCCCCGCGGCCATCGTCGC
>Ga0315279_10000433_pt1 | contig 83847 bp, 63 predicted proteins | sample YL17G06_20_MG_FD_203694 | JGI IMG/M metagenome (GOLD analysis project Ga0315279, IMG submission 203694) | Sediment microbial communities from Yellowstone Lake, YNP, Wyoming, USA - YL17G06_20 | ecosystem: Environmental > Aquatic > Freshwater > Lake > Sediment | place: USA: Wyoming | collected...
CCGCATTCAGGTCGTTTGTATCAGTCACACCCGCAAAGCAGCTTGAATTTGTAATGGCCCAGGCGCTGACTGTGCCGATGTTTCCTGTCGATAGTATTCGGCTGGAATCTATCCAACCCTTGACGGTTAGTTTGCCTAAGGCAGGACAACATTTACGCCCTCGCTAAAGTCAGCAAATTCAACGCTGAAGTTCGCAGCACCAGAACCGGCCTCGATCGTGATATTCTTTATCGTTATCATGAAGCGGCACGTCTTGAAGTTAAACTCGCCGGTGGCAAGACCGCCTTCGACTATATGGGCGTTTTTGAAGGTAAATTTGTCCTTCCCAGCCTTGAGCTCGGTCGCAGGTATGGTAAACTTCTGTGTGCCCGAAGTAATAACAAGGCCTTCGCTGATCCTATAAGCCATACTCACATTTGGGTCTTCAACCGCAAAGCCGCCTTTAACCGACCACCGGTGACTGTTGAGCCTTTTGCCTAGCTGGATCTGAATCTTGTCGACCCTGAGGGAGTTTTTGACTCCCTTCATCAGTTTTATAGGTATGGGCTTTTTGCCGTTGACTATCGCTTCATTAACTTCGGCTGCGCCAGTGTAATCACCGATTTCAATCTCTATAGTCAGAGAACAGCCAAGACCGGACAGGTCAACGTTCTTTGCTGTAAATGAAAACTTCGAGGTCTTTGTATCAAAGGTAAACGACGTTTTTGATGAGTCCTCGGTCTTGGAACATTTGTACTTACCCTTTTTGAAGGTCGTCTCGTTGATGGGGAAGGTCTGAACGCAGGGGTTGACCATATCGTTTGAGTCAACGGTGACCTCGATGACGCTGACGCCGTTGAAGTCATCGGCTGTTGCGTCCATATTACCTGATATGGAAATCTTGTCGCTATTGGCCTTGCTGCCGGCGGTAACAGAGCATTTATTGACCGAGATGACGCCGGGCGGCCTGTTGTAAATGGTGACAGGCACAAGTTCGCTATAGCCCACATTGCCACATCCATCCACGGCTTGCGCCAGAATGACATAATCGCCGTTGGAGACATGAGTCGAGTAGAGGTTGTATTCCCATTTTCCGCTCGTATCGTTGAAATCGGCTGACAGGTCCTCATAGCCAATCGGGACTCCATTTCCGTCGTTCGGCTCACGCAAATAGAAATAGACCTGAACTACCTCGCCGTTATCGTTTGCATCAGCAATCAAAGTTACTAAACCCTCAAGCTCTGCTTCAGACCCAGGGAAGACAACGCCGACTGCCGGCGGCTCATTCGGGCAGACGATAGACACTATTCCGTTGGTTCTTGTCTCTTCAGGCCCACTGGGGAAATAAACCGTTGCGTAGTTGATAATCTCAGTTCCCTCATTGGCGTCGTTGAGGACACAGACGTTGAAGTCGGCATAACCGCCTTGATTTGGGTCAACCTGGCCGGCAAACCAAGTTATCGTTCGCGTAGAAGGATTATAAATCCCGGGCGGGGCGATTTGAACCTCACTATTAACATCGATGACCGGACCGATTTCGAGCGTTGAGTCATTCAAATCTTCGTCCAAAGTATCGGTGAAATAGACGCCGAAGGCAATTCCTTCACCTTCGTTTTCGTATTCGACCATGTAATTCAATTTCTCACCAGGCAAAACCTGTCCCTCAGGCCCATACTTAACACTCGGGTCGCGGGCAGCAGATATTTGGGTTTCAAAGATATTTTTATTCGGGCAAGTATCAGGATCCAAAGGAAGTCCCTGACATTCGAATGTGCGCGTTACTTCGTTCATGCTTCCTTGCTGATCAACGAACGACCAATCCTCACAGGATTTAGATACCCATCCGCCAATACCTCCAAAGGCCCAAGGATTATATACCATATGAACTTTTCGTTCCTGGTGTTCAATCCATGTTCTACATCTATAAGTAACATTACATGTTCCGTCTCCATTCTCTTCCACTATTGGTTTTAATGGGTAGGTTCGTATCCTTATCCTGGTTTCGGTAAATGTTATTATGGGCACTCCCTCCCAACTACCATCAGGTCCTAAATCTGGAGCTGTAAAGCCTGGCACAATTTCATCACTTCTTGGACAGAAACCATCCTTAATTTCTGTTATTGTCGTACCGATAAAAGCGGTTAGGTTAGCTTTTGTCCCTTCTGTTAGCCCCCAAGGAAACCGAAAAGTTACAGTTTTGTAATCTTTCGTTTTGGGTTTTATATCATCTTCGAACCACAATTCCCTTCCAGGGGATTCTGGCGCAAAATAAATGCCTCCTTCTGAGGAGGTGACATATTCAAGAAATTCAGGAATCTCCACACCCACCGATATATAATCAGCTGATTTTAATCCATCATTTCTGTACTCAATGATGTAATTCACTGTTTGCCCTGGGCTTACTGATCCGGGTCCCCAGATTTTGACCTCCAAGTCAGCCATAGGTGGGAGGCCGAGGTCGATTCTTTCTATTGTTACAAAGAGGGTTCGAGGGATTTCCCTTTCATCCAATGTGGCGGAGACGATGCCGAAAAGCGGGCTATCAAATAGGCCTTTCATTTCAACTATACCCGGAGAAGTGAGTTTATCGTAAGTCCAGCCCTGGCCCTGGCCGGATACGGAGACATAAGAAATTATGGAGAAACCTTCGCCGAAATATGGATTATTACCGTCCGCGATTCTAACGTGATTTATAACGCTGCTCAAGGAACCGGCATAATGGCCGAGGAGGATACCCTCGATAGAGCTTTGCAGGATATAAAGTTGCGTAGCGGGAAATTCGGAACTGCTCTGGTAACTAAGAGTGCCGTTCAGGTTGATAGTTGCTGATGTAGTGGTAGTGCCCAGTCGGCCAATTTTCCAGGTGGCTTCATATTGGTCGTAAATATTACTATCAGGTACAGATTCGGTCAGGTATCCTTCGACAGTGGCCAGAATCTCTCCGACGGCAGAACCCTTTAGATAAATCCTTCTCTCCTGCGGTTTAAGAAATACGACCCCTTTCCATTCGCCTGTATAAACTGCTCCTTCGAGTGTAGATTCAAAATTGCCTATGGAGAATCCTTCGCCGGTGAAAGGACCGGTTTGAATAGTCACTATTTCAAAATCATTAAGCACAACTGTACCGTTCACATCTCCGGTTACTGTTATGTCATCAGATGATGCCTGTTTATAGACGAGCGTTTCTAATAATTGGGACTCGGTAGAATGGGTTTCGTTCAAAGGGATAGCCTTCTTTATGGCCAAACTATGATAGCCGCCTGCGGATATGGCGACAAAATCGTTACCGTCAGGAGGGATAGCCTGCCCAACCCAGTTTCCATGCCAGTCCACGTTGGTGCCCCAGCCGACTATCGAGCCATCTTTTTTCAAGGCAAGATTATGTGTCTGTCCTGCTATTATGGCGATAAAGTCGTTACCATCACCAGGCGGAGGGCCAGCCCGACCGTCAAAATTGCAGCCCCATCCGACTATTGATCCATCCTTTTTTAAGGCAAGACTGTGAAAGCATCCAGCATCTATAGCAATGTAGTCGTTACCGTCCGGTGGAATAGTAGCCTGACCCCACCAGTTTCCACTCCAATCCTGGTTGCTGCCCCAAGCGACTATCGAGCCGTTCTTTTTCAAGGCAAGACTATGAGACCATCCTGCGGATATAGCTACAAAGTCATTGCTATCGCCAGGCGGTGGACCGCCCTGGCCATATTCATTGCCACCCCAGCCAACGACCTTCCCATTTTTCCTCAAGGCAAGGCTGTGATATCCGCCGCCAGCAATAGCGACAAAATCGTTACCATCTGGCGGTGTGATTTGACCCCAATGGTTTCGACCCCAGCCCACTATAGACCCATCCCTTCTCAAGCCAAGACTGTGGTCCCATCCTGCAGCAATAGCCACGAAATTGCTGTCTGCTGGCGGCTCCGCCTCACCCCAGCTACTGTTGCCCCAGCCGACTATCGAGCCATCACGCCTTAAGGCTAGACTATGTAGGTGTCCTGCGTCTATAGCGATAAAGTCATAGCCCTCTGGTGGGTCAACCTGGTTATAATCATTGTTGCCCCATGCCACGATTGAACCCTGGGTCGAGCCAGGACAGATGTTTGTTAAGGCGAAAACGGCTGAAATTCCCAATACTATGACTAATAAACGTCTCATTGTAATACCTCCTAAATACCTCACGTTCTTTCGCAACAAAAAACGTTCGATTCTGTAAAACCTTTCGATATGAGCGTTATTGCTCATTTTAATGTTGGCCGATTTACTCGAATTGGCGCGATTATGGGTGCCTCCTAAGAATTTGTCAATTGTGGTAACTACGTATTTTTGAAAAATTTTTTGACCCAGCCAATAACCCCTGACCTACCCCCTATCCCCTCAAACCCCATCCGCTATCATTGAGCATCAAGTATCGAGAATCGAGCATCCACCTGTGCACTCATCTACCCCAAAAGTAGTAGTCAAAAAACCTGCTCAAAACAGCTCAAAAAGTGACTCATTTTTGCAAAAAAGCGCAAAAAGTTGCTAATTTCTGACAAAAAAGTGCAAAAAAGTGCTCATTTTTACCCTCATTTTTAAGCTAAAAACAAATATGTCCTATAAAATCACTTTTTTGCCATCACTAACCGCCCCATTTTCAAAGTTTTTCAAAAAAAACACCCAAATTTGTGAAATTTTTGGTTATTTTTGAGATTCGTATTTCGATTTAACGCAGCATTTCAAGAACTATTTTTGCGGTTTCTTCGCTGGCGTTTTTTTCTGCCAACGGCTCAACTAATTTAATCAATTCCATGCTCGTCTGGGCTAATTTATCCTTATCTTGTAAAAGTCGCTCAATTGTATCCACAATCGGCTGAATCGAAGTAAAATACGGCATAAATTCCGGCACCAACTCTCGGCCAGCTAAAATATTCACCAGCGATAGCTTTCTCGTTTTGACTATGAATCGCCCTATTAAATGCCACAAAATCCTGCTGGATTGATACATTATTACCATCGGGCAGCCTGCCGCCGCCACCTGCAATGTAGCGCTGCCGCTCGCCACCAACGCAAAATCACATTCTCTTGCGGTGTCACTGACCGTGCCGATAGTGTATTGACATTCGAAACCCTGGATTTGTCCCGCTCGCAAAATCCTCTCTCGTTCAGAATCCACAGCCACAGTAACAAAGCTTGCCTCAGGATACTTTTCCTTCAGGCGAAGTGCAATCTCCTGCATTGGCCGCCACAGCGACTCAATCTCCGCGGCTCGTGAGCCGGGCATAATAGCTAACTTCAAATTTTCAGGCTCAAAATTTTCGTATGTTTTTCTCTGGCCGAAATCGATTCCCAACTCATCAAAAAGCGGGTTGCCGACAAAAACCGCATCGATACCTCTCTGCGCAAACCAATTTAGCTCGAAGGGCAATATGCAGCACAGTTTATCGCAGTATTTTCGCAGTTTTCCAATCCGCCAACTGCCCCAGGCCCAGAGCTGCGGGGCGATATAAAAAAGAGTTCTTATACCCACTTTTTTTGCGGCTTTTGCGATATGAAAGTTATAGCTGGGGGAATCACAGACAATAACTAAATCGATGTTATTACTTTTCAGGTAACGAGTTACGCGTTTTATCAGCTTGTAATAATGGCCGAGGTGGCTGATGGCCTTATATATCATAACTGCTTTATCCACCGTGTCTTCCAGTAATTTGCAGCCGGCCTGGACCATTTTGGGGCCGCCAACGCCGACAAATTCGATATTGTCGTAACGTGTTTTGCGCAAAGCAGTTATCAAGCCAGCACAGTGGGCATCGGCGCTCGGCTCGGCGGCGCTGATAAAGACGCGGTATTTTCTGGTTTTGTCCGGCATAACTATATTTGTTAGCAGATTTTATGAAAACAGCAACCAGATACTGTCAGAATTAGAATTGTTTTTAAAAAGCCGCAGAGGGCGCAGAGAATAACGAATCCTTCGGCGTTGTTCAGGAGCCAAAAAAAGCGTAGAGAACTGCTGGGTTTGATTGGTCCCCGGTTTGAAGATTCCGAGAAGCTCACCCGTAGGGATCTCCGCCCCCTTAGGGGGTAAATTCGCTTCGAGTTTGTTTGGGTTTGATTGGGTTTGTTTTTTCCCGCTTTTGCAAAGGCGAACATTTTCATAATCCTTTGTTAAAACAATAGCTTACGTTAATTTGAGCATTTAACAAATTGGGTTTGTTTTGCATAATTGACTCATAGCCACAAAGGCACTGAGGCACAAAGGAAAAATGTAAGAAATAACCACGAATTCAACCTGTGAGATAGGCAAAGCCACCATCTCACGGGTTAAACACGAATTTTCACCAAATATGTTTAGCACCGCGTTTTCCCTATGATTTTATCACTCTGAATTTTTTTGTGGGCAAAACTGTCTGATTCGTGGAACTGCTGTTCCGTTGCCGTGCGGTTCTCCGCGAGCTTGCCGCTCCTGGCGGCCATCATTCCCCCCAAATCTCGTCTATATTATACCAAACTCCTTTTGTATTTTCAATAAAAAATTAGCCACGAATTCACACAAATAAACACAAATTTTTTAGACGCTGATTTACACAGATTAGGAGCCACAAAGACTCGAAGACGCAAAGGGGTTTTGGCCAGGATTGGCGGTCTTGGCATTGGGTTTCTCGTCCCTAAGGGACTGCGAACCCATCGCCTGCGCCAGCCCGGCTATCGGATAATAGCCCGCGTGTTGGACACGCAACTGGCCAAAACAGGTTGGCTTGATACTCGATACCTGATACTCGATACTTGGTAGGAACAGCGAAACAATTGATTTTTTGGTTTTGTTTGTCGGATTTTGGGGGTAAAATGGATTTAAGTAGTTGTGGTGTATCTCGATTGGCGTCTTGTGGGGCATCATTTAGAACTTCGATATGTGGAGGAATTGAATAATGACTGAAACATTCGAGAAGTTAGCTCTGTTCCTTGACAAAATCAAGAGTGCAACGTTCTGGGATCGTGTTCTACCGTGGAAATGGAAATCTATCAGAACTTTGAGTTATGAGGCCTATTCTGAATATAGGCAATTGGTAGAATCGTTCACTCGCAACGCTGGAGAGCTTGAGCAAGGAAGAACCAGTGTTGCTACTCTCCGGCAAGAAAATGAGCAACTCAAATCGAACAATGCGAAGTTCGACAAAGATATAAGTGTGAAGCTGGAACAGATTGCTGGTCTGCAGGTAAAGATAGAGAGTCTGTCGAAAGATGCTTCCGATATGAGAGAACAGGTTGCGACACTAAAAGGTTCAGAGGCCAATATGCTCAAACAATATCAGGACAAGATCGCGACTCTGGATTCGGTACAGAAGCGAATCGAGAACGAGAGGGAACAGGAAAAAAATGAACAACACCGCGTGGAGATACAGAGAATTACCTCATTGAGGGAAAACTGGTCAAGACATCAGGATGCCGTTAAAGAGACCATAAAGGGTATTTGTCAGAAACATGTTATAGAATATGTAGAAAAAGTACCTTTCAAAGGAAGTCCAGACAATACAATAAAAATATGCGATGAGTATGTAGTTTTCGACGCAAAAAGTCCTGGAACTGAAGACTTAGCGAACTTTTACAAATACATCCGGACCCAAGCAGAAGGTGTAAAAAAATACGCTAAAGAGGAAAACGTAAAAAAAGAGATATTCCTAGTCGTGCCGTCTAACACTATAGATGTCATTGAACAGCAGTCCTTTAACATGGGTGACTATAATGTCTATGTTGTTACGGTGGATGTGTTAGAGCCATTAATCCTTGCTTTGAGAAAGATTGAAGACTACGAGTTTGCCAAAGAATTGACGCCTGATGAGCGAGAGAGTATCTGCAGGATAATTGGGAAGTTCGCACATACAGCAAAACGCAGGATTCAAATTGACCACTTTTTTGCACGCCAGTTTTTGGACATTTTGACAAAGTGCGACAGTGATGTCCCGAGTGATTTGCTACAAAAAGCAGTGGAGTTTGAAAAGGCAGAGAAACTTAATCCGCCTCAAGAGAAAAGGGCCAAGCAACTTCCAAGCAAGGAACTGGTTACAGACACGGGGAAAATACGGCGGGAGGCTGAGGCCAAAGATGTGGTTTTCCCAGAGTCGGTTCAGGATGGTATAAAGGCGTTTCCTCTTTATCAAGGAGATGAGCCAGAGAGACGTAATCAAGAGAGCAAATAGCGAGGTTTCAGATTGAATACGTATAGAGGTAGGACTGACGGCGTACAGATGCATTTCCGATAGTTGGGATACTAATTAAAAATATGGATTATGAATTATACCACGACGAATCTCAAGTTGAGGGATACTGGCATGGAATATTATTAGTACCAGTCGCGACGAAGTCACTATTTCTTAAATATCTGTATGATATACGGCAGAAAATTGGATACGGAGAGCCTATAAGTTTGAAAAATGTAAAAGAAGAAAATAGAGTCTTCAGTTGTGCCGAAGCATGGGTTCTGTTCGCAATAGGCGCAATGATTAGCACCTCCAAAAGGACGAGTTATCCAATTCTATTTAAAAAGGAGTTGGGCGGAAAACTTGGATATTGTTCTTACGAAGATGAAGTAGGGCATTTGATTGAAGCGAAGTACATTTTATTTCGGGAGAGAGATAGTCTTAATCGTATAAGTGATATGCTTGACCATGGAGGAAAGGTGGAAACAACTTTCAGAATGGGTCTTAAAGGAGGTCTTAATTTTCTTGGGAGTGAAGAAGAGCCGATTAATATTGTAAAAATACATTTTGACGGTTACGAACATTATGGGCGGACTGTAGATGAAAACCGAATAATTCAACGAATGAGTGGTCTTCGAAACTATTGTACATTTACTAAAGATATCAAATACATAATTGACGAGCGTACAAGCAATCATAAAAAGCAAAATTCTCAGCCGTATGAAGATTGTCAATTCTTACAATTGACAGACCTACTTGTTGGTTCATTTAGGGTCGCTTTAGGATATATAACAAATAGCAAAGGACTACATGAAAGAATTGCTGAACCGGTTAAGTATCTGATCGACAAATATAATGAAGGATATGCGCGGATGCAGAATAGCAGGTGGAAGAATTCTTTCTGCATGAGTCAGTGCTATTTAGATGAGGGACAATGGATATTCGAACCTGTTGAGTCAGCAAGGAAAGATATAAATAAGCAACTTAATCTATATGAAAAAGCTGGATCGGCATCTTAACGTCCGTAAAAACGAATTAACGACCCTCCGATACACTGTGATGTAGGAAAGAAAATTAACCCACCCAATAAATTGGGGGGCTAAACAATACGGAATTGGTGGGGCAAGCCCCACCCTACATTTTTTTTGCGTTGTCGTCCGCCTTCGCGTGCGCTTCCTTCTTCGCTAACGCTACGGAGGACAGGACGGCGGATAAATGCCGACAACGGCTAAACGGTCCCCCGCCACAGGTGCGGGGGCTAACCTAAAATAAATCCGCCTTTGGCGGACGCATGAAATATGCGGGTCAGTTTGCGGCGGCAAGATGCGAGGTGAATATCAGGCGACGAGTTTTTTTGCTACATCGACTGCTGATGCGGCATCAGGGGCGTAGCCATCTGCACCGATTTTGTCGGCGAAGCCCTGCGTTAAAGGTGCGCCGCCGACCATAATTTTAGCCGGGATGCCTGCGGCCTTGAGGGCTTTTATGGTTTTATCCATAGCAGGCATCGTTGTAGTCAAAAGTGCGCTCATACCAATTAGCTGAGCGCCTGCGGCTTTGGCCCGCTCGATAAATATCTCAGGCTTAACATCGATGCCGAGGTCGATAACTTCAAAGCCTGCCCCCTTGAGCATCATTGCGACCAGGTTTTTGCCGATGTCGTGGAGGTCGCCCTGGATGGTTCCTATGAGGAATTTTCCGATGGGCTTGACACCGGCCTTTACAAGCTCGGGCGCAAGCAGCTCCATTGCCATTTTCATTGCGCGAGCGGAGATGAGCACCTCGGGGATATAGACTTCATTTTTTTTGAAGCGAGCACCAACGACATCCATCCCTGCAATCAATCCGTTGTAGAGGATGTCCCTGGCCGGGGCGCCTTCTTTGAGGGCAGCCTTTGTAAAATCAACTGCCGCGGTTTGGTTGCCTTTGATAATTGCGTCTGCTAATGCCTTCAAATCTGCCATTTCATCTAACCTCAATAAAACGACCTGACCTGTCTATTGTTTACTTTTAACGCAGATAGAACTATACATTATAAAGTAATATAAGACAAGCCCTAAATGAAGTTTTTAATAAAAAAGCGGTCTTGATGCACTTTGCAGTATGAATCTTGCAGCCACTACCTTTTGTGGACAGCAGGGAAGGCAGCGTTCCTGCCAGGAATACGTTGAAAGGTTAAATTACGCGGTGTCTGATAGTTATGGTATCGTGCGAAGTCCCTCAAATAAATAGTGGGCACCCTCTGACTGTGAGCGCACGTATTCAGCATCATTAACGATATGCTCAACCTCGCTGTAATCCAGCTCTTGAAGCAGGAGTTTCGGCTCAATTTGCTCGACCAGCACAAAAAGGTCGGGGACAAGGTTAAGTCCGCAGGGGTCTATTTCCTCCAGGTTATGCTTACCAAAGAATATTGCCAGCAACGTATAGCCATTGAGTTTAACGAGATTTGCAGTAAAGCGATGTTCAGTGTCACCTGTATCAAGAAAAATTATGTCGTAAGATTTTTCTCCAGTTTTGATGGAATTAAAGATTTCGCCGGTTTCGCTCTGCCATTCACCGATGAGATGCTCATCGAAAAACACATCTTCATTAGTGTATAACGGCTCACGGCGGGAAAGCTCCATTGCATCACCAAACACGCCCTCGGTATTTGCATATTCGACAACGAACTTCTGGAGGTCCTGCGTTGCTGCTGTCAAGATAATGGCCTCGTCGCCTTGCTCATCTTCCCTCAGTTCGTGCTTAAGTAAGTTGGGGTCGCTTTTTAGTATCTCGCTGACCTTACCAATGTCCATCATTCGCAGCACCAGGTTGGGGTCGGTCTGCTCGACCTTGATAAAAGTGTGCATAGGAAGGAGGTGAATTGCGTAAAAGGTCTGGGTATCACGTAAAGTTTCACCATCGGGAAAAATATCCAGAAACAACATATTTTCGAGTTTAATGAGGTGCGCATTGAAGTATCCTTCTTTACCATCTCCACCATCAATAATCCTGAGTTTGTAGGAGTTGTTGCTATCCTGGGTGAACTGCCATATTTCATCGCCATCTGCCCATTTTCCAAGCAGCTTTTCTTCAAAAACCAGCGTGTTGTCGGTGTAGAGCGGATGGATTGATAGAGGGAAACAACCGCCTAACACGACAGCCAATAAAGAAACGCAAATTACTTTAGGTTTCATAGTAGTTCTCCTTTCCAACCGGGTTTTTATATTTTCAATATTTAGCAACATAATAACAACCTTGTATAACGCCCATCTTGTGCCTGATTCAAAGCTTCTAATAATAATTGGCGGGTAGCGTGGTGAATCTTTCTGAAAAAATCAGAAAATTTTGGGCTTCTAAGCAGCACATCAAATAGAGGATGTTATAATGAAAGGGATATTGAATTATATGAGCGAGATATTCAATTGATTTTGTATGTAAAAGGGCTTGTTATCCTTTTTGTTTGTTGAGAAGGAATGGATTCCCGCTTTCTCGGGAATGACAATCCTTAAAACCGGAGTAAAGAACCGAATCTACCTACAATGCGCTTGTGTGAGGGTTACTTGCGGAATTTGAGGGTCAGGTTGGCTTTCCAGCGGGGCACCAGCCAGGATACGAGCATCCAGGTTATACCAGCGATAATTAGTGAAACCGGCCAGGCGAAAAACTTATCGAAATGTTTAACGGTAAGTTTGTGGACTGCTGCGGCGATGCCTGCCAAGCCTGAGAAAAAGAAGGACTTCATCTGGCGTGCTACGCTGCCGAAGACAAAGGCAAAAGAAGCGATGGGCAGGAGTGTGCGATAAATCTTGCGGTGGCCTTCAGTAATGGACAAGACATCCAGGTCAAGTATTCTCAAGGTGCCTAAAATATGTATAGGGCCAAGCCAATTGAAGAGGCTTGCGAGGGTGCGCTGAAGCCGCGTCCCCAGCAATCTGCAAGCACCCGCAAGCCCAAGATAAATCAAGCCGTTGCATGTGAAACTTAGCAGATGGTGCTCAGAGTCATTGAGGAACTTCGGCTTACGCCATATCCATCCAAATAACGTATTTTCTGAGAGGGCAATCACACTAAGAGAAACCACAATCAATATCAGCCCCGTCATACACAAGGGCAAGGCGTAATGGGCAAACCTGTAACGGTCAAGTATTACGCCGAGGATAAACATCCCGATGCCCGGCAACAGGTATCTACCGGCTATTATATCATGGTCCCAAGGAAGGAAATTTTCTGTTAGTCCAAGTAACATACCGGTGATTATGTAACAAGTGGTAAGCCAGAGAAGAAATGCCACTATGCCGAAAAGCACGAATATTGATGAGCGAGTGATGCGAAGAAAGAGCAGTGAAAACGCAAACCAGCAATACGATGAAACATATAATTGCACATTACCAATAATAATCCAGGAGCTTGCTTTCTCAAGAGCCTGGGATATCGATTCCGTGCCCCAGGGATGGTTCATAGCGGATAGCAGTTCCCATTGTGCCAATGTCAGCAGGATTGTGATGGGGATTAGTAAGTTAGCTGTCGCTAAGAACCCTACCGCCAGTCTGCTTTCCTTTCTGCGCCACATTGAGAGGCCGATTGCAATCATCAAGGCGGTCGCAATAATCGCAGGCGTGGGCCGCCAGTATATAGGAATTTGGTCCCAGGCTTTGTAAAAGAGGACGAAGCTGCCGAGCACAACAATCCAGCCGCCAAGATATAAGCAAACTTGAGAAAGGGACAATTCTCTGGCCTCAATTATTGAAGGGTCGGCCGGAGCAATCATTCGCTCATAGATATTTTCCAATTTGTCGAACTCTTTTTGCGTAAGCAGCTCGTTATCCTGCCAGACTTTAAGTTTCTGGCGGTGATAAAACACTTCCTGCTGAATTTTATCTGATAAGAAAGATGGTCTGGACCAAACTTTTTCGCCCCTGAGGTATCGGTTGATGTCATCTAATAAACCTTGCGCATTCGCATATCGGTTATGATGGTCCTTTTCCAGAGATTTGAGACAAATGTTTTGCAACGGTATCGGCACTTTCTCCTGTATAGCGCGTGGAAGCTCTGGGTATTCTGTCTTTATCGCCTCGAAAAGTTTTTTTGGGTCCGTTTGAGGAAAAGGCAAGGTATCGGTTAAAAGCTCATAGAGTAAAACACCGAGGGCAAAAACGTCGGTCGCAGGATAAATTTTGACGGGCGGCGTTATTTGCTCAGGCGCACTATATGCAGGAGTACCTCGATACAATCCCTGCTCAGTACTTTCTAACGACCGGCTTTCGATGGCAATCCCAAAGTCCAGCACTTTAGGTTTGAGTGTAGATGTAACAAGGATATTTTGAGGCTTTATGTCACGGTGAACAATTCCTCGTTCATGTGCTATAGCCGCAGCCTCTAAAACCCCTAAGAAGATGTGCAGTCTTTGCTGTAATAGCAGCCCCTTCCATGCCTCTGTAAGCGGCGGCCCATCCACCCATTCCATCACTATGAATCTTCGACGCTCGAATTCGCCGATTTCATAAACCTGTGCGATATTGGGATGATTAAGCTGACTCATAAGTCGCGCTTCGCGCCAGGCCTCCGAAGTTGTTTTGTCGGATGACCATTTACGCCGAAGGAACTTAACTGCAACCAGCCGTTCCAGAACGGTATCAATAACCTGAAAAACCTGCCCAGCAGAACCCTCGCCAACCTTTCTTATTACTCGATATCGTTCGCCCAAAATTGATTGAGCATTGTCTATTGTTGCAACATTACTGTCATCTTGTTCGCAGGTCTGCAAAGCCGGTTCTGTGAAAGTCCGCAGCTGGCTTAGTATGTTTTCGTTCGCACGCGCTTCCTCAACCTTAGCCTTGCAGGCGGGACAGACTTCCAGGTGCGTTTTGAATTCAGGTTGCTTATCTATTTCAAGTTTGCCCAGGATATAATTTTCTATTATCTCATAATCAGGACAATTCATAATGCCCATTCCTTTAGCACATTATTCAAACTGATGTTCAAGCTCTCGCAATCTGGATAACACCCTGCTTTTGGCGATGTAAACGGCGTTATTGGACATCTTGAGCTGTTCAGCAACCTCGTTGACCGGACATTCTGATAAGGCATAAAGCTGAAAGGCTTCAAAGACCTTTGGCTCAAACTCCTGCTGGGCCTGCTTAAGGCACCGTGTTAGCACCATCTGCCCCCACTCGGTGTCCCAGGTGTGTTTAATGCCGCGGTCATCTTGTATCAAGTCCCAGAACGATGTGCCTGTTGTCTTGTCAGCGACCAAATGCTCAAGTGGCTGTCGGCCTCTGAGGTTGAGTATAACCCGTTTAGCAATTCCAAAAAGCCAGTTACTCAAAGAGCCCTTTTGGCGGTCATATTTTCCATTTCTGAATGCCTTCAAAAATTCCAGCATCGTCTGCTGAGCAGCATCTTCTGCATCGGTCTGGGTCAAACCAAGGTGTTTGGCAAAATTAAGCACCGCCGGCTGAAAATAATTGCAGAATTGATTCCAAATAACCGTGTCATTAGATGTTTTGAGGTCATCCAAAATTTGTGTGCTCGTTACCCATTGCATATTTCTACCAGCCGATTCAATTTAGCCATTGTCTGCTAAAGTTTACTAACAGCAAAACAACCTTGCAAGGATTTTATTCCGAACAGACAAATAGAATAAAAAGTGCATTTGTGAAAAGTTTTCTGAATAAATGTTCTGGCATTTTGCGATATTTTTGCTATTTAATAACGTCTTACAGGTAAAAGAGCTGTTTTTAGGTGACAGGTATGTTTGCAGTTATAAGCGATATACATTCGAATTTAGAGGCATTGACGGCTGTTCTGGCCGACATTGAAAGCCGGGGCATAAAGACCATTTACTGCCTGGGCGACGTGGTCGGCTACGGGTCAAACCCCAAAGAATGCCTCGATTTAATTATTGAGAAAACCGACTGGTGCGTTCTGGGCAACCACGACTATGCGGTTTTTTATGAGCCGACGAATTTCAATTACGCAGCGGAGCAGGCGAGTTTCTGGACGCGGGAGGTCTTAGAAACCGAAGGGGACAAACAGCGAGGCGACAGGCGATGGAGCTTTCTGGGCCAGCTGCCGATGCGGCGGACGCTCAAGGCAGAGCTGGGGTCAAACCCGCAAGACGTTCGGCAGGCAAGTTCGGCGATGATGGACTTTGTTCACGCTTCGCCGAGAAGGCCGGTGAATGAATACATCTTCCCGGAGGATGTTTACAGCAATCCCGTGAAGGTGCGGCTGCTTTTTGAGCGTGTCAAGCACATCTGCTTTGTGGGGCATACACATATGCCCGGCGTATTTTTAGATGAGCCGGACTTTTATCCGCCGTCCGAGCTTGGCGGCGCCTATCCAATTGTCGAGGGCGAGAAGGCCATTATCAATATCGGCTCTGTCGGACAGCCCAGGGACAAGGATAACCGAGCGAGCTATGTATATGTGAATGAAAATAAAGTGCATTTTGTGCGGGTGGCATACGACTTTGAGACCACTATGAATAAGATTTTCGCAATCGAGCAATTGGATAACTTTCACGCAGAACGGCTGCGGGACGGAAGATGAGAAGAATCTACTATTTACTATTTATTATTTACTATTTTTTATTTGCCGTAGGCGATGTGATAAGCGAGGTGGAGGAAACTGCCGCACCGAATTCACCTGTGCTAAAGGCGGATGAGACGATACGATTCGGTGCTAACCATGCGCCGGCAAGCAGTGTTATTCTCGGGTCGGTGGACCCGAAAAGCGGCTATAAGTTCCTGGTGGAGTTAAGTTCCAGAGGCGCTGGCATCAGTAAAGTCACTTTTAGCGGGTTTGATGATTGTGATTACAAAAATCCAAAGCCACTAACAATTCTTGCGCCTGCGAAGGATAAAGACGGCAGTGAAGTTCTGTCAATGGCTAATGGGAGTTTTATATTTATTGTTGGACCACAGTTGCAATTGCCTTTAGCTTTAGACAGACTTCACTGGAAGAGCTTTGATGTTGAGAAAGGAGCGGATGGTTCGCAGACCGCTCGCTTCGAGGCGACTATAAAGGTTGAAGACACCGGCAAGCCAGCGATAAAACTGACTAAAACCTATAAGGTCATTAAAGACAGACTTGACGACCCAAACAGTTACCTCTTGGATTGCCAGCTTACAATTGAAAATCTCACGGATACTGAGCAAAAAGTGCGATTTAGTTTAACAGGACCGGTAGGAATTGGTCAAGAAGACGTCAGCAGAGACGACAAAAAAGCGGTGGCTGGTTTCAGAGATTCACAGGGTCAGATTGGCAGCATAAGAATCAACGCAACCAGTTTTGATTCACATAAAACATTTGCTGAGGAAATCATAGGCGGTGAAGGGCAAAAAAATCAGGAATTTCTATGGGCTGCTGTGGTCAATAAGTATTTTGCGGCGATAGCTGTTCCACTTCCTGAAAATGGCAAGAAGTTCTGTGATTGGATAAGCGGCAAACAAAATCAAGGGGGGGAAAGAGGAAAAATTTTTAAGGAAAGGAAAGGATTACGTTACTCCTTTCTGCGATTTTTTACAGGTAAATCGTACGTAGAAGAGGTAAAAAAAACCGGGAAATTTGCTCTGTTTTATAATCCCGACGGACGAAGTGCGAGCGGCGACGAGCATATCGGTGTGGGTTTTGACATTGACTTTGCTAACCTTGCACCTGTTGGACAAGCCAAGAGCTTAAAGACATACGATTTCAAGCTTTATCTTGGGCCGAAGGATAAGAGTCTATTCGATAAGAATGAACTCTATCGCAAGCTGGGCTTTAAGCAGACGATAGATTTTATGGCCTGCTGCTGCCCGACAAGCATTATAAATACGCTGGCGTTCGGGATATTAGCAATAATGAAATGGATGCATCGCTTTCCCCCCTACAACTACGGTGTGGTCATCATAATACTGGTATTTCTGATTCGGCTGGTTTTGCATCCTGTTACCAGAATAAGCCAGGTTTCGATGAGTAAGTTCAGCAAGCTTGCGCCGAAGGCGGAGGAGATAAAGAAAAAATATGCCGACAATAAAGCCGAGATGAACAAGCAAATAATGGCGCTTTACAAGGAGCATGGCGCTACGCCGATTATGGGTTTTCTGCCGATGATGGTGCAGATGCCGATATGGATTGCGCTGTATAGCGCGATATATGCAAGTATTGAATTGCGAGGGGCGGCTTTTTTACCGTTTTGGATTACCAACCTTTCGGCGCCAGATGCGGTGGTCAGGTTTTCGACTGTGACTATTCCATTATTTGGGAAGATTAACTCGCTGAATCTACTGCCGATTTTGATGGCTGTAGCGTTTTATTTGCAGCAGAAGCTGTCACCTTCGCAGGCGCCTGCTACGGCAAGTCCGGAGGCGGCCCAGCAGCAAAAGATTATGTCGGTAATGATGACGGTGCTGTTTCCGCTGATGTTATACAGGGCGCCATCCGGGTTGAATCTGTATATTATGGCCAGCACGTTTGCCGGCGTTATCGAGCAGTATGTGATTCGCAAGCACATCAAGAAAAAAGAGCAGGTAGAGGCACAAGGCCTTGTTGCCGTAACAAGCAAGACCGGCGGTAAGGTTAAAAAGAAAAAGCCAAAACCATTTTTCAGATTTTAGCGACTTTTCGTCGATAGTCGTTGGACTTTAGTTGTTAATTGCAACCCACCGTAAAACGTCGGGCTAAATACTGTTCTTTATCCTCTAAACCATAAAATGTATGAACTAAGTGACACCATTGTAGCTGTCAGCTCGCCGAGTTCTGGGCCGCGAGAGATTGTTCGCGTCAGCGGACCAGAAACGGTCGGAATCTGCAAACAGATTTTTAGTCAGCCAATTATCAGGACACAAAGTGGTTTGATGGTCGGCAGCATAATAATTGATGATGGGCTAAAAGTTGATGCGATATTATATCTATTTTGGGCTCCGCGGTCATATACCGGCGATGACGTTGTAGAAATACATCTTTTTGCAAACCATATAGTAACTGGAGAATTATATAAAAATTTATTAACCAAGGGGCTTCGACCGGCCGGGCCAGGAGAGTTCACTGCGCGGGCATATCTAAACGGCAAAATAGATTTGGCGCAGGCTGAGGCGGTCAACGAAGTGGTTGTCAGCTCCAATGCGTTTCAGTTGGCAGCGGCACAGAAACTGCTAAGCGGCAAGTTATCTGAAACGACAGCGAAGGCGCTATCGGCGATGATGGATTGCCTTAGCTTAATCGAGGCAGGACTGGATTTTAGCGGCGAAGATATCGAATTAGTAACTCGACAGGAAGCGGTCGAGAGACTCGAAGTGATAAAAGAGCAGCTCGAGCAGTTGCTTTCCGGAAGTCAAAGGTTCGAATCAGTGGTTGATTTGCCGGCTGTTGGGATTGCCGGTGCACCGAATGCGGGTAAGAGCAGTCTATTGAATAAACTTCTTGGCCAGGAAAGAAGCATCGTCTCGGACGAGCGCAAAACAACAAGAGATGTTCTGACGGGTTTATTGACCTTGTCTCATTGCAGATGCGTGCTGTTTGATTGTGCAGGACTAACTCGATGCTCAATACTGGATACTCGATACTCGATTCTTGATGAACTGGCACAAGGCGCCGCTATCGAAGCACTGCAAAATGCTTCTGTAGTTTTATTCTGCGTTGATACATCGAAAGAGGATTGGTCGGAGGATGTTTCGATACGCCAGCTTATAGAGCCAAAGGTTTTGATACCTGTGGCGACAAAGTGTGATTTGCTGCCGGTAAAAATCCTGGCTGGTCAGCTTGCTAAACTAAATAAATTGTTTGGCACAGAATTTTTAGCAATATCTGTGAAAAACGGCGGCGGGATTGAACAGTTGCGGCAGGTAATCGATGAGAAAATAATCGAGATGGCATTTGGTAGTGGAGCAAAAGGTGGGGGCCGGCGGTTTTCGGAGGGCGGACAAGAAGCTATCGGATTAACCATCCGGCATAGACAGGCGGTCAGCGAGGCGATTGGAAATATCGATGAGGCAATCAACGAGGTCAAGGCAGACAATGATGAGGTTGCAGCGGTGGAGATTCGAGCTGCATATCAAGCGATTTGTGATATTGGTCAGCCTGTTGAAGGTCGGATTGATGACCAGATTTTAGAGAGGATATTTGGCCGATTCTGTATAGGAAAATAGAGCCACAGAGCACACAGAGAACACAGAGAATTTTAAAAAATGACCATGAAAAATTGTAGGTCGGGGCTTGCCCCAACAAAAGAACTTGGGCTCTTATGCTCTTTTCCCCTTTTGTCTTTCGCTACTTATTTTATTGCCTTTTTTCCAAGAATTAGAAAGGGCTGGTGGGCACAGCCCACCCTACCATTTCTTTCAAACCAAAACAGTGTTAACCTGTGTCGATCCGTGTCTGGTTATTTATCTTTTGCTTCGAATTCAGCGTCGATTACATCGTCGCCGCCTTTTTTTCTTCTGACCTCGCCTTCGGGAGGTGGAGGAGGCTGTTCGGCAGGACCGGAGGCGGAAGCTGCCTGCTTTTTGGCTGCCTCTTCGTAAAGGGTTTTGCCGAGCTCCTGGCCAGCGTCGCCGAGGTTGTCGATGGCCTTTCTTATTGCGCTGGCATCTTCGCCTTTTACGGCTTCTTTGAGGTTATTGACTGCGTTTTCGATTTTGCCGCGAGTAGCAGAGGAGACCTTGTCGCCGTGCTCTTTGAGCGTTTTTTCTGTTGAGTAAATCAACTGGTCGGCCTGGTTCTTGAGGTCAACGACCTGCCTTCTCTTTTTATCTTCCTCGGAGTGGGCATCGGCATCCTTTTTCATCTTGTCAACTTCCTGCTCGCTAAGACCAGAGCTGGATTTAATCACGATGGACTGCTGCTTGCTGGTTGTGAGGTCTTTGGCCGAGACGTTCAAGATGCCGTTGGCATCAATATCAAATGCGACCTCAATTTGCGGGATGCCACGAGGAGCGGGCGGGATGCCTGTAAGCTCGAACCTGCCGAGCGTGCGGTTATCGTTGGCGAAATCTCGCTCGCCCTGCAGGATATGGATTTGGACTGAGGTCTGGTTGTCAGCAGCGGTGGAGAATATTTCTTTTTTGGATGTTGGGATAGTAGTGTTGCGTTCGATGAGCCTTGTCATAACGCTGCCCAGGGTTTCGACGCCCAGTGAAAGCGGCGTTACATCCAAGAGCAGGATGTCTTTGACGCCGGTGTCGCCGGCGAGGACTGCGCCTTGTATGGCGGCACCGATGGCAACAACCTCATCGGGATTGAGGCTCTTGTTTGGCTCTTTGTTGAAGATTTCTCTGGCGATTTGCTGGACTTTCGGAATTCTTGTGGAGCCGCCGACAAGAAGGACCTCGTGGATATCTTTTGGTGTTAATTTTGCGTCCTCCATTGCATTGTAACAGGGTGCTTTGAGGCGGTCGAAAACGTGGTCAACGAGGGACTCAAATTTGCTGCGGGTGATGGTCATCTGAAGATGTTTTGGGCCTGAGGCGTCGGCTGTGATAAAGGGAAGATTGATTGTAGCTTCAAGCTGAGTGCTCAATTCGCATTTTGCTTTTTCGGAGGCTTCCTTGAGCCGCTGGTGCGCCATTGGGTCCTTGCGAAGGTCGATGCCCTCTTTCTTTTTGAACTCATCGGCGAGGTAATTTATCAAAACTGCATCGAGGTCATCGCCGCCCAGGTGGGTGTCACCATTGGTGCTGAGGACTTCGAGGACGCCGCCTTCCTCGCCGAATCCGCCGATGTCGAGGATGGAGATGTCGAATGTTCCGCCGCCGAAGTCGAATACTGCCACTTTCTGGTCTTTTTTCCTTTCGACACCGTATGCAAGGGCTGCTGCGGTCGGCTCATTTATGATTCTGCGGACGTTGAGGCCGGCTATTGTGCCGGCATCTTTTGTTGCCTGTCGCTGGGAGTCATTGAAGTAAGCCGGGACGGTGATGACGGCATCGGTGACTTTATCGCCCAGATAGTCCTCAGCGGTTTTTTTGAGGTCCTGGAGGACCATTGCTGATATTTCCGGAGGTGTGTATTCCTTGTTGCGGACGCCGACTTTTACCAGCTCATCTGCTCCGCCGGTAATTTTGTAAGGGACAATTTTTTCCTCTTCGGCGACTTCTTTGTGACGCCGACCCATAAAGCGTTTGATAGAGAATATGGTGTTCTCAGGATTGGTTACCTGCTGATGCTTGGCGATTTGGCCGATGAGTCTTTCGCCTTTGTCCGTAAAGCCGACCACGGAGGGAGTGAGGCGCGAGCCGGAGGAGTTAATCAGCACCTTCGGCGAAGAGCCTTCCATTACGGAAACTACCGAAAATGTCGTTCCGAGGTCAATTCCGATTATTTTGTTAGTAGCCATATTAAAATTCCTTTCGATTTTACTGTCGTGAATGCGCACAAACCTTTTGTGTTGTGGATGTGCAAAAGCTGTGCCAGTTCTGCGTAACCGCGGCGGAAGCTACATAACTGCTGCTTATCAGGGAAGTTAAGGCCATCTCTGAATCTTTTCTATAGTGGATTATTGTGCCATTTTGGCAGACGTTTTATTTAGCGGCGTTCAGAGTATAGCCTGGCTTTTTGGCCGAGTGCTGCCGGCATCGGGTATAACGTTTAGCCCGCCCCGCCAGATGCGGGCAAGTTCATCATTGCGGATATAAGGTTATGAACAGGGGCAAAAAATGGTTGCAAATTTTGCGCTGTTTTGGTAATATTATTAAATAAGAACATTGTCGGTTTTATAAGCGTTTGCATAGGAGAAATTTTAGATAAAAGGACAGGTCGGCAAAAGAACGTCCTCAATCAACAATTAGGAGGGACATAAAATGGTGAAAGAAGGATTATTGGCGGCTATCGTGGTAACTGCACTGGTTTTTCCAGCCGCTACCTGCGCAGGTTTCACGGACAACTTCGATGATGGGAACATAGGCGACTGGACAGTTACTACCAGCGGCAACGCTGTATTCGGAGTCTCAAACGAAAAATGCGTCAGCCCGCCTTACAGCCTTCATATGAAATCCATAGAATCTTACAGGGCAATGGGTGTGTCGCCTGCTTACGAGCTGGACCTCAACGCGGATTACGAAGTTTCATTTGATTTTCTGCTGCCGCATACCAACAACCACTGGTTTGAGGTCTTTAATAACCATCAAATTTATCTTGTGATAGATGACCCGACGGGGCTGCGGTGGTATAAGGAGGGGCAACCAGCCCAACTGATAATGACCCTGAACACAAACCAATGGTATAGGATAGAGCTTAAGGTTCATCCATCTGCCGCAAGTTTCGATGTGTTCGTAAATGGCCAGTTTAAGCAAACTTGTCCTTTCTCGGTGCACAGCGGCTTCGAGAATACCTTCAGAATAGGTGATAGAGCAGACGGATTTACCGACAGAGGCGAGGCATACTGGGACAACATAACAATCACGCAGAAAAAAGATTCCGATGGTGACGGCATTGAAGATGCAAACGACAATTGTCTCACCATCCCCAATCCTGACCAAAATGATGTGGACGGCGATGGTGCCGGGGATGCATGTGACAAGTGCACCAAGACGCCGGCTGGAACGATTATAAATGAGTTTGGCTGTCCGGTTGCTGACCTTGATGGCGACACAGATGTGGATTTTAAGGATTTTGCGATACTGGCCTCTTGCTGGTGCACCAGGCCTGGTTTCCCTGGATGGAACCCGGACTGTGACATCAGTATTCCTCGCGATTATTCAATAGATTTCAACGACCTGGCTGTGCTTGCCAGCGGCTGGCCTGTTGCTATGTCTGTCCAGAAATATGCGATACTGATTTGTGGCTCGACCGACTCATGGATGGTCGATGCCCTAAAGCAGGCATACAACGTGGTCAATAACAGGAACATGGGTCTCATCGGGAGAAGTGTGTTAAATTACGATGACGACCATATTTACTTTGTCGCCTACGATGATTACGACTACCAGGGGCCTCACTATTATTATGTGTCCAATGCAAATGTTCGGCAGGCAATCAACGATGTCGCCGCTCTGTCTGATAGCGACGACAGCGTATTTATTTACATCATAGCTCACGGCAGCAGCTCCAATTTTACCGCGGGGAGCAGTTCTGTAACGCACACAGAGCTTGATGACTGGGTTGACGGGATAAGCTGTGGGCAAATGGTCATTGTCTATGACTCCTGCTGGGGTGCGAACATCATAAGCAAACTCAAAAAAGAAGGCGACAACACCCACCAAAATAGGATTATCATTACTGCCACAAGCGCGTCAAATAAATCGTGGTGGGCGGCGGCAGACGGATACTATCCAAACGGAATAGACCAGAATGACCCGCAGGCGCCTATGAAAGGCTCAGACCCGAATCCGTGGGATACGGGGGCGGAATTTAGCAGCGGTTTCTTTGAGGCGTTTTATCTGACAAACGACTGGTGGACCTTATTGTGGATAAATTTCATTGGCGGCTCAGGTGGGGGTCTGCCGGCAGGGCCGCCGAGCTGGTATCCATGGAATCCTTTCGGGCCGACATACCTTGTGGCCGATACAGACGATGATGGTTCTATCTCGATTATGGAGGCCTATATCTACGCAGCCATTACGGATGAAGCCAATTCTAATCTGCCATATTATCACGACTATTACGGCTGGCGAAACCCCTACTGGAACAAACCGGTCTATGACGGTTCAGATATAGCGACACCAGAAATTTGGAGCGGGATGGACGATGGCTACGACGATGCGATAGACGCAAACGACACTTATCTCTAAAAAATTATCTCAAAACTGGCCCGTCAAAATAAGAGATTCTTCGCTGCGCTCAGAATGACTTTTTGCGTTTTGAGCTAATTTCTAAGACAGAATACAGAAGGCAAAATACAGAATTCAGAATGAAGAATTTTGAGTGGACGGTCGCAAATAGCTGACAGCGTTTAGCGCATAGGGGGTAGAATTTTCGATTCACGATTCTTGACTGTCGTCAGACAAGTTTCGAGGACTTCGACACACGAGGCAATACGAAATACTAATCCGTATTCGACAGACAAGCCACGATTCACGAGGTCTGGCCAAGTGCGGAGCGGATGATTTTGGCGCGAAGCACGTCTCTGTGGGTGGCGTCGAGGGGTTTCCCGTAATTTAGCTGCAGATGGGCGGGCAGGGTCAGCATAAAGAGGCGATTTATGGTTCTGACGGAAAGGCCTGGGTCTGCCTCTGAGTCGCTGCTTCCAAGAGAGCAGAGTCTATTTATTGCCGGGGTCGAGGCGCCCATATATTTGTGCATATTGAGGCCCAGCCGAAGGTGACTTAATAAGAATAGAGCTTCCTGCGAACTTATCAGCTTGGCATTTTGCAAAAGCGCCATCGCGCGGGAGATTTTATCATCAAGCAAATCAGGCTGGTTGGCGAGCAGTTGGTTTCTGGCGGCGTTTTCATATTCGACCACCTCAGGAATAATGGCGTTCTCGAACTCTGAGACAATAGAGTCCTCTGAGACGCCGAGTGTTACCTGATTGGATAACTGGTATAAGTCGCTGGCGGCCTCGGTGCCTTCGCCAAACAGCCCGCGGACGGCGAGGTTCATATCCCTTGTGGCGTTTAAGAATTTTTCTATCTGGCCTGTAATTTTAAGGGCCGGCAGGTGCAGCATCACGGAGACGCGGATTCCAGTGCCGAGGTTTGTAGGGCAGGCGGTCAGGTAACCGTAGCGAGGGCTAAAGGCGTATTCGAGCTTTTGCTCTATCATATCGTCGATGTGGTTTATTTGCCTGGCGCATTCTGAAAGCTGACAGCCGGCTTTGAGGACCTGCAATCGCAAGTGGTCCTCTTCGTTAATCATAGCGGTGAAGGATTCGCGATTGGCGATGATGGCGCCTCTGGGGCCTTTTCCGAAGGCGTGATTTCTGCTGATAAGGTGACGTTCGACAAGAAGGTGCTTATCGAGGGCGGGGGCCTTATCAATGCTTAAGTAAAAGACTTTGTCGCCCAAGTTAAGAGACATCAGGACGTCCCTGAGCTTTTTGAGAATTTCGGCCTTTTCGGTGTTGGAGCAGTTGGAGAGGAATTTGTGGCCGGCCAGGTTTCTTGCCAGTCGGACGCGGGAGGATACAACGATGTCAGCCAGCGGGCCTGAGCCGCCGAACCATTCGTTTATGTCACTACTTAAATCGGTCAGTTTCATATTTCGCCGTTCGTATCTCGTATTTCGTATAGTCTTTATTTGTCTATTTGATTTATCTGGTCTCGCAATTTAGCGGCCTGCTCGTAGTCTTCGTTCTGCACTGCGGCATCCAGCTGCTGGCGGAGGTTTAGAAGCTCTAATTGTTTTTTTGCATCTCGAGGTATTTTTGAAGGGACTTTGCCGCAGTGGGTTGTTTTTCCGTTGTGAGCCCTTTCGATAATGGGCAGAAGCGATTTTTCAAAGACCTCGTAATCATAAGGGCAGCCCAGAAGCGGCTCCTTGCGGAATTGTTCGAGCGTGAAGCCGCAGTGTGGGCAAGCAAGCTGTTTATCTGCGTTCAGGAAAAGCTGGTCATCACTCGGCTGGGCGGCGAGCAAGCCGCTTAACAACTCATTTATCGGAATGTTGGTCTTGATGGCGATACCCTGCTCGTGGGCGCAGAGTTCGCACAGGTGCATCTCTGAGCGGATGCCATCGGAGATTTCCGTCAGGTGAATAGTCGCCTCATTTTTGTTACAAATCTGGCACTGCATATAACACCAATAGATATTATACCAGAAATCCTGCTTAAAATATCGTCAAATTTATGAACTTGCTGTAAGAGATTTTATTTGCTGAATTTAGCCCAGCAGCCTGGCTCTTCAACGACCTTGACATTTTCGAGCTTCAATTCTTTTGGCAGCTTGCGGTCGAGCCTTTCAAATATGTATCTGGCTACGTTCTCGGCCGATGGATTGTTCTGCCCAAAATAGCTGAGCTTGTTTAGGGCTGCGTTATGGAAATTAGAAACGATGTTATCGAGCATCTGTTTTAGTTTCTGGAAGTTTATCACGATGGCCATATTGTTGAGTTTTTTGCTGCTGACTTCAGCGGTAACGACCCAATCGTGATAGTGCGCAGGTTCTTTCGAGCCATCCGGCAAATTTAATTTATGCGAAGCCTTAAAATGTGTTTCGACACTTATAGTGAACATATCTCGATGCTCGATTCTCGATTCTCGTTTGGTGTTTCTGCGAGTTGTAGGCATCGGACAATTATTCTATTTCTTTGTTTTTTTATCAAACCGCTCCTTGAGGCGTTTCTGGACGTTAGGCGGAATCAGGTTTGTCAAGTCGCCGCCGAGCGAAGCAACCTCACGAATCAGGGTTGAGCTGAGAAAGCCGTACTGCTCACCGGTCATAATAAAGACTGTTTCGATGCCTGCTACGGCGCGGTTAGTCATCGCAAGCTCAAACTCATACTGGACATCGGTAAGACTTCGCAGGCCGCGAAGGATGACATCGGCCTTTTTCCTGGCGGCGTATTCTACTGTCAGGCCTTCAAAGCTTTCTACCGAGATGCCTCGCGGCTTTCGCCGGCGGATTATTTCTTCTATCATTTCGACCCGCTCTTCGGGCGTAAAAAGCTGATTTTTGATAGGGCTTTTGCCGACCGCGATGATAAGTTCATCGAAGAGTTTCATTCCGCGGTTTATGACGTCCAGATGCCCGTTTGTAATGGGGTCAAACGAGCCGGGAAAAATCGCCCGAACAAATTTTCTTGCCATCAGCACTCCTTTTCTTATCTGAAAAGCTAAGGGCTATTATACCGCAGACAGTCGGTAAGTCAAATAACTTAGACCAACCCATTTTTCACTGCCTTATTCCTTTAGCCATTGGGCCAGCCAGGAGAGGACGGTTTCGTGCCAGAGGATGGAGTTGTGGGGCTTGATGACCCAGTGGTTCTCATCTGGAAAATATAATAGTTTGCTTGGTATTCCAAGCCGCTGGAGGGTAGTAAAGGTGGCGATGCCCTGTGTTTCGGGAATGCGAAAATCCATTGCTCCGTGGATAACAAGCATCGGTGTTTTCCAGTTCTTGACGAAGTTGACAGGATTTTGCTTTTCGTAAGCTTGGGGGTTATCCCAGGGTGCTCCGAGGTGGTCCCATTCGGGAAACCACATCTCATCTGTTTCAAAATAAGCAAATCGCTCATCAAGATTGCCATCGTGATTTACAAGACATCGGAAACCATCGGGCCAGGCGCCCGCAATCCAGTTAATCATATATCCGCCGAAGGAAGCGCCGAGGGCGGCAATTCTGTCGCCATCCATCCAGGGGTATCGCTCTAATGCGGCGGCGAGGCCTTTCTTTAGGTCTTCGAGGGGTTTTCCGCCCCAGTCGCCGCGAATGGAATCGGTGAAGGTCTGGCCATAGCCGGTTGAGCCGTGGAAATCAACCATAACCACTGCGTAGCCTGCTCCGACAAAACATTGTGGGTTCCAGCGGTAGTGGAAGGTATTGCTGAAAGAGCCTTGTGGGCCGCCGTGGATTAAAAAGGCGATGGGATATTTCTTACCAGGGTCAAAGTCGATGGGCTTGAAGACATAGCCGTAAACTATTTCATTGTTCCAGCCCTTGAAGGAGAACTGCTCATATTCGCCCATACGAGCGGCGGCAATTTTTTCTGAGTTGATGTTTGTGATTTTAATGATGTTACTGCCATCAGGTTTGACTGAATATAGTTCGACCGGTGAGCAGAAATTGTCGAGGCCGAAGATAATTTTATCGCCATCAATACCAATCGAGCTGACGGAACCATCTTTTATGATGGTTCGGACGCTGCCGGTTTGGACATCGATAGCGAAGAGGGATTTCTGGCCAATGTTTTCTGCGGTTGCGTAAATAGTTTTGGAATCCTGTGACCAGCAGATTGTCGAAGGACTGCGGTCCCAGTTCTCGGTAAGGATACGTTTTTTGCCTGCTGGCCAGGAATAAAGAACGATTCTGAAGCGGTCGGCTTCGTAGCAGGGATGGGCCATAGCCAAGTAGGCAAGAGTTTTTCCATCGGGCGAAAAGACGGGTTGCGTGTCCCAGGCCTTGTTTTCTTCGGTCAGGCACATTGGCGGTTTGGAGGCATCGACAGGCGCCAGATAAAGGTCAAAGTCAGTTGACCAGGCTTCTTCTTTGCCAACATTGCGGACGGAAAAAATGATTGCTTTTGAATCCGGAGTGAATGTGATTTCATCGGTGCCGCCAAAAGGTTTGGAGGGGGTATCGGCATCCATACCTGCCATTACATCAACCGGCTGTCCACCTGCTGAAGGCATAACAAACAAGTGTGAGCGTCGGCCGTCCTTCCAGGTGTCCCAGTGTCTGACGAATATCCGCTCGTAGATTCGGCCACTCGATTTTTCTTGCTTGATTTGCTCAAGTTTTTCTTTTGTCTGGATGGGGCTGTTGCAATCAGGAAAGACATCCACCGTGTAGGCGATGTATTTTCCATCGGGTGAGATGACCAGATTGCCAACATCGAGGGGCAGATTAGTTACCTGCTGCGCTTCGCCGCCATTGATTGGAATGCGCCAGACCTGCGAGGAACCGGAGCGGCTGGAGAGAAAATAGATTGAACTGCTATCAGGTGTCCAGCGGGGGTTGGAATCCGTTTCAGGGTGAGAGGTCAGTTGACGCAGGTTGGTGCCATCGGTGTATGCAAGCCAGAGGTCTGTTCTTCCTTTGTTTGCTTCGAGGTCGGTTTCCCGCAGGACAAAGACGACATATTTGCCGTCCGGCGAGGCCTGCGGGTCGGATAGCCGCTCCATCGCAAGCATATCGTGAACGGAGAAGGGATGAGTTTGTCCTCGATACTCGATGCTCGATGCTTGATGCTCGATACTTCCGCCTTCGCTGAAGCTACGGCGGACAAGCAATGCTTGATTCTCGATGCCTGCGATAGGTGTGAACAATACAACTAAAAACAACATAATGCGCATAATTTTGCCCTTATAGTAAAAGATAATTGGCAGGGTTATCCTGCGACAACTTTGGTCAATGTCCGCCGCCTCGCATCATTTCGACGGCGTGCGGCAGAATGCCTACGAGCAACTCCAAACACTCACGAACGGCTTTGGGGCTGCCGGGAAGGTTGATTATTAGTGTTTTACCACGGATGCCTGCGATGCCGCGCGAAAGGACAGCATTCTGCGTCCTCTTGTGCCCCTCCGCCCTCATCAGCTCACCGAAGCCAGGGACAACCTTCTCACATACCGAAATGGTAGCTTCCGGTGTAACGTCTCGAGGACCCAGTCCCGTTCCACCTGTGGTGAATACCACGTCATAACCTTCCTCTGTGAACCGGACGAGCGCCTTGATAACAATATCGCGGTCGTCAGGCACAATTTCCTCCTGGCATACTTCAAATCCGTGTCTGGACAGCACTTCCTTCACAGTTGGCCCGCTAAGATCCTTGCGCTGCAGTTTAGCGCAACTATCACTCACTGTCAGTATCGCCACTTTAATCATCGATAATCTCTATGACATCGCCCACCTTGATTCGACCCGGCGCGGTCACTCGTGCGAAGATGCCTTCCCGTGGCATAATACAATTACCTATCCGGTTGAAAATTTGGCACTGTCGATGACACAGCTTCCCCAATTGTGTTACTTGTAGCTCGACGCGGCCAAGCTTGAGCTTGCTTCCGACTTTCAAAACCCGCAGGTCGAAACCTTCCGTCATAATATTTTCGGCGAAATCGCCCGGTGAGACTTTCACGTCTTTTGTAAGCAATCTATCTATCGATTCAACAGCAAGCAGACTTATCTGTCTGGGACCGTTGCCCGCATGAGCATCGCCGACAATGCCAAAGTCAGTTTTCAGCTCAGCTTCGGGCACGCCTGTTTTTGACGTCCCTCTTTCCTTTGACACCGATATGGCTTTAATCCGGCCTTTTGTAGTCCCCACTTCTTCCACCTGTTTTTTCAACAAGCATTATCTGGTCTATAATCATTGCTTTGCCTGTATATTTAAGCATATCATAGATTGTAAGACAGGCTACAGCGACTCCGCAGAGGGCCTCCATCTCAACTCCGGTCTTGCCCGATGACCTGACAGCGACAGTTACGCCGACAGATTTACGAGCCTCGTCCATTAAAAAATCGACCTCGATGCTTTCCACAAGGATAGGATGGCACATAGGAATCATAGCGGCAGTTGCCTTCACCGCTTGTATCGCCGCGACCTTTGCCGTTGCGAGGACGTCACCTTTAGGAGAGGCGCCTCGCTTGAGCGCCTTGAATGCTTCGTTGCCAAGAATAACCGAGCCGGCTGCCTTTGCCGTCCTTATCGTGATTTCTTTGGCAGTGATGTCAACCATTCCTTTTGGCTTATCCATAAGATTTCAACCCCGTTAGAGACTTTTTTATCTGATGGGCATACAAGGCTGTCGCTGGTTTTGCCGGGTCTCTTGGGAGTTATATTTTTCAACAGCACAGGTTCTCTAACGGGGTCAACCTCCAATGTTCTGCATAGAAAAATTCCCGGCGGATGCGGTCAACCTTGTCCAGCGGTTTTTCTGGCGGATGCTCTTACGTATCAGAGTTACAATCGCCTGGTCGCTGGATTGGTTTCTGAGAAGTTTCTTGAGGACATAACAATGGGCCGAATAAAGGCAGGGCATAATTTTGCCGTCGCTTGTCAGCCGCAGCCGATTGCACCGATGACAGAATACTGAAGACCTGCCGCTTATGAAACCAATTGTCCCGGTCGAACCTTCGAGCTTGAAGTACACGGCGGGCCCGCTGGCGTTCGGCAGCACAACGCCTGACAGCGGTCCTAATCGCGACTCAATTGTCGAACGAACCTCACTATTAGGCACACCGTCGCTTGCCGGCCCTGTATATTTGTCGGTCGGACAATACTCGATGAATCTGACCGACACCGACAGTTTAATACTCATTTCTGCGAGCATCGGAACTTGATGAAGATTGATGTCTCTTATCACAACGCAATTAATCCTGACGGGGGTCAGACCAACTTCTATGGCTTTATACATACCGTCAATTACTCGCGACAGCACATCAGAACCGGTCATCTGTCTGTAGCAGGGGCGTTCCAGTGAGTTTAAGCTTATGTTGACCCGCTTCAAACCTGCTTTTTTAAGCTGGGCAGCGACCTGTTCAAGGAGGACTCCGTTGGTGGTCATAGACAAATCTTCAATGCCCTGGATACCGGCTAATTCCCGCACCAGGCGAACGATGTTCTTCCGAATCAGCGGCTCACCGCCCGTCAATCGCACTTTTTTGATGCCACATTCGGCGCAAAGTCTGACTACTCGATGTATTTCTTCAAAGCTCAGGATTTCCTGCTCTTCGATAAGTCGGTTGTTGCCGAAGGGATTACAATAGATACATCGCAGATTGCATCTGTCGGTAACCGAAACTCTGAGGTAATCCACGTTCACCCCATTAGAAAGGAAAGCCGTTTTTCTAACGGGGTTCACCCTGTCATGCTGCGGCAGGGATGAAAATCCGAAATCCGGAATCCGAAATCCGAAATTTCTAACGAGGTTCATTGTTCACAAAATCCTAAATCCAGCTCCGTTCAAATCAGCCTGACAGGAACCATCGCTCCCTTTTCGATATCGGCCACGCCAATTTCTATGCTGATTAATCCATCTGCGTTACACAGCGCCAGAATGTGAGCCGAGCCGTGATAATCCACCGGTTTCACCGTCCCTGTATTTGTTATATTCACCGGTATCCAGCTTTGCCTTTCTGTGTTCTTCCTGACAATAGTTTCACCCAGAGGCATTCTGACACTAATGGGCAAGTAATTATAGCCCATCAGCTTGTAAAGAAAGGGCTTGACCAAAAGCTCAAATACCACGAATGTTGATACCGGATTGCCGGGCAGACCAAAAAAATATGTCTTGTCCGAGATGCCAAATACAGTTGGCTTTCCAGGCTCAAAGGCGATTTTTTCAAATAACAATTTTACATTATTTTGCTTGAGTATCCCTGGCACGAGGTCCAAATCACCGACCGATACGCCCCCCGAGACGATAACAACGTCATTATCTTCGGCTGCGATTCTAACCACTCGGTCGATTTCAGTTGTTACGTCCTTGACCACGCTATAATCTCGGACCGCAGCACCTGCAGCCTCAACGTGGGCGGCGAGCTGAAAGCTATTGCTGTTTCTTATCTGAGAAGGGCCCGGCTTGAGCGCTGGCTCGACCAGCTCATCTCCGGTTGCGATAATCGCCACCCTTGGTCTTTTTGCAACGAGCGGCCGTGTATAACCGACCGAAGCAGCAACTGCGATATGCTGTGGCCTGATTCGAGTGCCCTTTTTCAGAACCACCTCTCCTATCTTAATGTCCTTTCCCTTTCGGCAAATGTTGTCAGGCGTCTGCTTACCTCTATATCGAATAGTGTTCTGGCCGACATTTTCGGTGTGCTCAATCATAATAACACAGTCGGCTCCTTTTGGGATCGCGGCGCCGGTCATAATCTTGGCGCACTGGTTCGGCCCGATTGTTCTTGTGGGCGGCACGCCGGCCTGGATGGTCTCGATAATCGTAAGAGTATTGGCAAGGTCTGAGCGACGGCAGGCGTAACCATCCATCACTGCTTTATCAAACGGCGGCATATCTATATCCGATGTTACATCCTCAGCCAGTATCCGGTTCAGTGCCTGACAAATATCAGTATGCTCGCTCGCGAGTAACCGAGCGGAACACAGAACAATTTGCAAAGCCTCTTTCAACTCTATCATAGCTCTTCGCAGCCGTTACGAATGGGCAGTCTCTATGGGCCGGTTCCAAAATATGACCTGTAATCCTCCGGCGTATCAATATGGACCAAGACTGCTCTCTCGGACGTCTCAACTTCAACTACTTTGTCTTCGTTGGAATACACGACGGACCGTGCCCCCTGTTGGTGCGGGGCATTGACAATCTCTTTGAATAACGATTTGGCAAACAGTGCCGGATGCCCTCTTTTATTGTTAAAGGCAGGCACCACAATCGCTCCTTTTGTCTGTCTGAAAGTGCCGATAATCCGGTCAACAATCGTCGTAGTAATGAATGGATTATCCACCAGACAAACAAGTATCGCTTCGGTTTCCGGCGGAATTTTTTCTAATCCCGCAATCAGAGAAGACAATTGTCCTTTCCGATAGTCTTTATTTATGACCATGTCCATTCCTGATAGGTCGATTGACCTTTGTATCGTCTCTGCCTTAGCCCCAAGAACAATCGTAACCTTATCCACCAAAGAGCGCTGAAGCACTGAGATAATCTGTTCTAAGAAAGTCTTGTCTTCAAAGCGCAAAAGGGGTTTGGGCTTTCCCATCCTTTTTGATTCGCCGGCAGCCAGTATGATGGCATTTATCATAAATTTTCACCAGCTAATTTTCTTGAACCGGATATGGCCAAATGGCCGATTTGAGGGTCGTGGCCCAACCTTCTTATTTTTACAAGCTCACAAATGATACTCAAAGCAATCTCTTGTGGCGTAACCGCTCCGATAGAAATGCCAATGGGAGAATAAATCCTGTTGAGCAGTTTCTCCGGGAAGCCTTTTTGTTTAAGCCGTTCTAAAATCATCAGTGTTTTGCGTTTGCTTCCTATCATCCCGATATATCGTGCATTGGTTTTGATGGCCTGCTCAAGGACAAGCTGGTCAAATTTGTGCCCCCGTGTAACAATCACGATGAACGAATCGCCGTCAATCGGTATCTTATCAAGAATACGACCAAAATCCTCCACAATGATATCGTCTGCATCGGGAAATCTCCGGCTGTTGGCGTATTCACTCCTATCGTCGCAAACAGTCACTCTAAAATGCACGGATTTTGCGTATTTGGCAATATAGTAGGATAGATGCCCCGCGCCGAAGATGACAAGGGTCGGTAACTTAAAGATGCTTTCTACAAACACCTCCATACCACCTGCAGATACTTTTTTCGCCCACTGCTCTTTCTGGGCCGCTTCTTTTATGGCTGCAATAAGTGGCACGGCCATCTTGGCCGTGTTTTCACGGGCTGGAAGCCCGTGCCACGGTAAGTTAGTATCGGCGGCTGCATCAAGCTGTTCCGTGTCCCTCATAAATATTTTCTGAGGCGGTTTATCAGGTGAAATAACTGAAAGAAGCACACCCACTTGGTCATTGTCAACCCCGTTAGAGAGTTTTTTATCTGATGGGCATACAAGGCTGTCGCTGGTTTTGCCGGGTCTCTTGGAAGCTATATTTTTCAACAGCACAGGTTCTCTAACGGGGTCAATCACAAGCGACCCGTCCTCCGCAGCAGCGGCAAAGCCACTGCCGCTGCGAAGGGTGGAGAGTTCTTTGAACAACGGCAGGGTCTTCTTATCGAAAGTCTCGACAAGAAGCTCCGCCGTTCCTCCGCAGATTCCCTTTTCATCGTCCGGGGTGGCGGCCAAATCAAAACGGAAAACCCGGCTATTCGGTGAGTTGAGCATTTTTCTGGCTTCTTCAATCATTTTGGCCTCTATCAGGCCTCCTCCTACGGTGCCGATGGTTTCCCGGCCTTCATTGAAGACCAGCATTTTGTAACCTGGTTTTCCAGGAGTTGAGCCGTTGGTAAATATGACCGTTGCCAGGGCGATGTTTTGCCCGCTTTCGAGAGCCGACGCCGCTTTGCGAAATATCTCAATATCATCCATACGGCCAATCAGAGGTTAGCTAAATCGTGTAATAATGTCCTAAAGTTTTTTGTATGACAATACCTGCTGGGTATATTATACTATCCTTTGAAGCCGAACTTCTTTCTGCATTATTCTTAGCAGATTGTATATCGAAACCGCGTGGCAATAAATGAAAATTAAAAATCAAAACTCAAAAATCAAAATTAAGGAATACGTCTTCCACAATTTTACATTTTGCATTTTAATCTTTGAATTTAACTGATTTGATACTCGGTGGTATCCTTTTCAATAGGGGACTTGTTATGGCAGAAACAATTTCTTTCAAACTCAATGGTGAATCGGTAAGCGTGACCACGGATGGCCGGCGTCCGCTACTGTGGGTCTTGCGGACCGATTTAGGCCTGACGGGAACTAAATTCGGCTGTGGAAAAGCTATATGTGGCGCCTGCACCGTTCTGGTGGATAAGGCGGTCGTTCGCTCCTGTATATATCCGGTCAGAAACGTCAGCGGGAAAGAGGTTCTGACAATTGAGGGACTATCCAAAAACGGCGACCTTCATCCGCTTCAAAAGGCCTTCATCAAACACGATGCCCTTCAATGCGGGTTCTGCACACCTGGTATGATTCTCAATGCCTACAGCTTACTGCATCAAAATCCCCGGCCCAGCCGGGAAGAGATTATCCAGGGGATGGAAGGCAACTTGTGTCGCTGCGGAGCATATACCCGTATTATTGATGCTATTCAAACCGCCGCAAAAGAAATGAAGGGAGGTAACTGAAGATGAAAGAAGACCAGTATATGGACATCGACTTTCGTGATGCGATTGTTGACAAAGACTTGTCCCGCCGTGAGTTTATCAAGCTTATAGGCGGCGGAATTATAGTTTTTTTCTGGGTCGGTGATGACTCTGTCCTTGAAGCGCAGCGCCGCGGCCGGAGCTACCCTGAGGATTTTAACGCATATCTGAGAATCGGGGCCGACGGCAGAGTTACCTGTTTTACGGGAAAAGTAGAGCTGGGGCAGGGGATTATCACGTCACTTGCGCAAATGCTGGCTGACGAGCTTGATGTCGGGCTCGACTCGGTCGATATGGTGATGGGAGATACCTCGATATGTCCCTGGGATATGGGGACGTTTGGCTCTATGAGCACTCGTTTTTTCGGTCCTCCTTTGAGAGCCGCCGGTGCAGAAGCCAGAGCAATTATGATAGAACTGGCGGCTGAACATTTGCAAATTCCCGCAGACAGATTGGTTGCCGAAAATGGCGTGGTCTTTGATAAGAACCAGAAAGAAAAGCGTGTAACGTTCGCTGACCTGGCCAAAGGCAAGACAATCGCAAGACGTGCCGGAGAAAAACCCGCTTTGAAGACCCCATCCGAATTTAAGGTTATGGGCAAAGAGTTTCTGCGTCGGGACGCTCTTGAAAAAGTTACCGGCAAGGCCAAATATGCAGGAGATTTCAGACTACCCGATATGCTGTATGCAAAAATCTTAAGACCTCCTGCTCACGGAGCCACGCTCAAAAGTGTTGACAATTCGGCTGCTGAAAAGATTGAAGGTGCTTCGGTGGTTCGTGACGGCGACATAGTTGCGGTCCTGCATAAGAATCCTGACGAGGCGGAAGATGCCCTGTCGAGGGTCAAGGCTGAGTTTGAAGTGCCCCCGGCGAACGTTGATGATGAGACGATATTTGAGCATTTGCTGGCTAAGGCGGGCAAAGGAAACGTTGTCGCCCAGGGCGGCGAGCTTGAGGCCGGGGTGAAGCTGGCTGATATTGTGATAGAACAAACTTACTTTGACGGCTATAAGGCACACGCCGCTATGGAGACACATACGGCATTGGCAAAGGTCGAAGGCAACAAGGCAACGGTATGGGTATCAACCCAAACTCCTTTTCCCATCAAGAACCAGATAGCCGAGGCCCTGAGTTTTGCTCCTGATGATGTGCGGGTCATCACACCCTTTGTTGGAGGAGGATTCGGCGGCAAAAGCCCCGGCAGGCAGGCAATTGAGGCGGCGAAGCTGGCGAAAATAACCGGTAAACCTGTCCAGGTTGCCTGGAGCCGCGAAGAGGAATTTTTCTATGACACATTTCGGCCTGCAGCAGTCGTCAAGATAAAGTCGGGAATCACAAAGGACGGCAAAATTGTTCTCTGGGACTATGGCGTATATTTTGCCGGTGAGCGCGGCTCCCAGCAATTCTATAACATACCACATCATCGCACGGCAAGCATCGGAGGTTCAGGCAGCACCCATCCTTTTGGAACCGGTCCGTGGCGTGCGCCTGCCAACAACACCAATACGTTCGCACGAGAGTCTCAGATAGATATAATGGCTGCCAAAGCCAAAATGGGTGCTGTAGAATTTCGCTTGAAGAATCTGCAGGACGAACGAGCGATACGCGTTCTTAAAGCAGCAGCCGAAAAATTCGGCTGGACCGATTCGGCTGCCCCCAGCGGCAGGGGAGTAGGTGTCGCGTGCGGAACGGATTCGGGGACTTATGTGGCCACGATTGCTGAGGTCAGCGTGGATAAGCAGACAGGAAATGTTCAAGTGAAGCGGGTGGTCTGTGCTCAGGATATGGGTCTGGCGATTAATCCCGAAGGAGCCAGAATACAAATAGAAGGCTGCATCACAATGGGATTAGGATATGCCCTGCTGGAGGACATTCATTTCAAGGGCGGAAAAATCCTCGATGTGAACTTCGATACATACCAATTGCCTCGTTTTTCCTGGGTTCCGAAAATCGAGACGGTTATCCTTGACCTGAAAGACCAGCCGGCCCAGGGAGGCGGCGAGCCGGCCATTATTACTATGGGTGCGGTAATCGCCAATGCCGTCTATGATGCCGTCGGCGCCAGGGTATTTCAACTGCCGGTCAGTCCCGAGCGAGTTAAGAAAGCATTGGCATAGCACCCCGGAGAGTCTGTTTTGATAAAAGGTAGCCTTGTATGAGGACAAATAGTTTTCACACCAATTGGTACGGGGCGAGTCGTTTTGCCATTCTCGCAATAGCCGTTACTGTTTTGTGTCAGCAGATGGTCGCCGCTAATCCCTACTCAACCTGGAAGGACGGCCCTCCGCACGATGTCAACTTTTTCCCAATATGTGTGTGGCTGCAAAACCCCGGTAAAGCGAATAGTTATAAGGCCGCAGGTTTCAATACGTATGTAGGTTTGTGGAGAGGGCTTACCGAACAACAGCTTACAGACCTCAAACAAGCTGGGATGAAAGTTATCTGCCATCAAAACCAAGTGGGGCTAAAACACATTGATGACCCGACGATTATCGGCTGGATGCATGGCGATGAGCCGGACAATGCCCAATCGCTGGGTGATGGCAAAGGTTACGGTCCGCCGATTCTGCCGGAAAAAATTATCGAGGACTATCAGAAGATTCGTAATGCCGATTCTGCGCGGCCGGTGCTTTTGAACCTGGGCCAGGGTGTCGCATGGGATGGCTGGTATGGCAGAGGTGTTCGCACAAATCACCCGGAGGATTACCTGCAATACGTAAAGGGTTGTGATATTGCCTCCTTCGACATCTATCCGGCTGTTCATCCAAATCCGCAGGTCGCAGGCAACTTATGGTTCGTTGCCAGAGGAGTGGAGCGTCTTGTGATCTGGACTGAAGGCAGGAAGGTTGTATGGAACTGTATTGAGTGCACGCGGATACAAAATCCGAAAATTAAGCCCACACCTCAGCAAGTCAAATGCGAGGTGTGGATGTCAATCATACACGGCTCAATGGGACTGATTTATTTTGTGCACGAGTGGCAGCCAAAGTTCAATGAATCTGCACTTCTCAGCGACCCAAATATGCTTTCGGCTGTAACACAGATAAACCGCCAGATTACCGAGTTTGCGCCCGTGCTGAACAGCCCGACCATCGAGAAAGGGGCAAGGGTATCATCGGACAATAATGATGTTCCTATAGCGCTTATGGTAAAGGAGCACGAGGACTGGACATATCTATTTGCAGTTGGAATGCGAGACGGCCACACAATCGCAACATTCGATGTCCCGCATTTTGAGGGTGAAAGGACAGTGGAGGTGCTTGGTGAAAATCGGACGCTCAATTTGAAAAATGGTATTTTCAAAGACCACTTCAAGCCGTGGGACACGCATATTTATCGAATTAGCAATGGAAACAGAAAGTGATTTTTCCTTTATAGCTATGTTCCTGTTTTTCTAAGTGTTCTTTTGTATGGTAGGGAGCTAAAGCATTGGAAAGGTATCGACAATGATGAAAGTTAGTAGAGTATTATGGGTAGCACTGATGGTGATTACTACTGTCGGTGCAGGTTCTGCGCCGGAGAAGAAATTTGAAGAGGACATCATTAAAACCAAAACCGGCGACCTGAAGATTACATTCATAGGGCACGCAACCTTAATGTTTGGCTACAAGGATAAGGTCGTTCACGTTGACCCTGTCAGCAGGATGGCTGACTATTCCAAGATGCCCAAGGCCGACCTTATTTTGGTTACCCATGAGCACGGCGACCACTTTGACCCCAATGCCATAAACATTCTACGGCAACAACAGACAAAGCTTGTGCTAACAAAAGTGTGCGATGAGAAAGTTACCGGCGGCACCATTATGAAAAACGGCGATGTCCTGACTATTTATGGGCTTAAGATAGAAGCCGTGCCAGCTTACAACATCGTGCATAAACGACCCAACGGCGAAGCCTTTCATCCCAAAGGGCTGGGCAATGGCTACGTGGTGACTTTTGGCGAAACCAGAGTGTATGTGGCAGGGGACACAGAGAACATACCTGAAATGAAAACGTTGAAGAAAATTGACATCGCATTTCTGCCAATGAACCTCCCCTTTACGATGACCCCCGAAATCGTAGCCGATGCGGCAAAAGCATTTGAACCGGGGATACTATACCCATATCACTACGGGCAGACGGATCCAAACACGTTGGTGGCCCTCCTGAAAGATTCAAAAAAGACCGAGGTTCGTATTCGCAAAATGAAATAAGGGTGCAGCCATCCTGCCATCAATCGAACCATTGGTGCGGGATGACAGTTTAGCGAAGAGCCATTAAAAAACCAATGGCATAGAGGATTGCACCAACAAGGTAGGAAAACCACATATCTGTGAATTTTACCGATGGAGTGATTATTTCATATATTACGCAGACTATGAGCATAAGTGCGGCAAATACTTCTATGCTTATTCCTAATGCTTTTCTTTGATTTATTTCCATTTTTTACTTCTCTGCCACGAAGGCACCAAGACACTAATTGTGATATATTCATTTTATTTTGTGCCTTTGTGTCTTTGTGGCTAATCCTAGTTTCTGCCTATAAGACTAACCAGAAAATCAATGTTAAAGCAATTCCCACGGCCAATGATACGACGCTCCATAATCGCCAATCCATTGCCAGGGAAGGTTTTTCTTGCTCACTTTTTTCTATTGTCCCCCAGCAAAGACCTTTCAATTTTTCGTCCGGATATGGTTTAGTAAATTGACTGCCACAAACCGTTATTAATGCGGTTATAATCCCTCCTGCCCAACTGGCCCATACGAACGACCACCAATATGGTGTAAGAACGGGGCCAACGAACCTGTCCAGGACAAAGGCCGACACCGCTCCTGCCAGCAGCCCGATAAAGGCCGGCAGGGCAGTTGCTCTTTTGTAAAATATTCCAATCGCCAGGCTTACGAAAAGCGGAAATTGTATATACGAAAGAACGGACTGCCAAGCCTTATACGCCGAACCAAAAAGCGGGTAAACCTTGGTCGCAAACAGTGTCCCGCCAATCAAAAGCAAAAGGACAAATACTCTCCCGGCCCAAAGATAGTGCACATCTGATTTATTCTTCACCAAAAATCTTTGATATATGTCTCTGGTCAAGACAGCCGACATAGAGGCCAGTAACGAGTCGCAGGATGACATTCCTGCCGCATAGAGCGCCGTAACCGCGGCGCCGATGGTGCCAACCGGAAGCAATGTCGTGATGATTTTCGGCATAGCGTTGTCCGAATTTTCTTTAATCATCTGCGGGAATAATACGGCTGCACAAAGACCTACAAGCCCCCATATAAATGTCATCGGATATTTCATAATGCTTCCGACCACCAGCGCCGTTCTGGCATCCGCATCGCTCTTGCAGGCGAATGCCCTCTGCAGAGTATTCTGATCGGTGCACCAGTATGGCAGACCGAGCGACAGCGTGCCTATGAACATAGCACCCCACCAGGTGTCTGCAGTGCCCTCGGCCCTGCTTAATACTACGTGAAACATTTGACGCGGTAATGCAGAATGCAAACCGCTCCATCCGCCGACCGCTTTCAAGGAAAATGTGATTAATCCTGCAGCGCAAACCGTCATAATTATGAATTGGAAGACATCGGTTATCATTACACTGGTTAATCCTCCCAGGAAACAGTAGGCGCCTGTTACGCCGGCCGCGATAAGTAGTGATAACCACGATGGCCATCCCACAATCAATGATAGCGGAAGCGCCATCGTATAGATTACGACTCCCAGAGTAAGCGTTCTGGCTATGATGAACAAAATCCCCCACAGTGCTCTCATTGAAGAATTGTATCTTTTTTCGATGAACTCAGGTATGGTATAAACTCCGCTTTTTAGAAAGTGTCTGATAAAAAACCACGCCGAGATAATGCAGGGAATGGCACAGGCAGGCAGCCAATCGTAATTTAGCCACGCCAATCCAGTAGCCGCAACTATTCCTGTTACGCCTATGTAAGTTTCTGTCCCTATATCTGTTGCCTGCAAAGAACAGGCGGCTATCCACCAGGGCATCTTTCTGCCGGCCAAAAAGAAATCCTTTTGCGATTTTATGTTGCCGGTAAAAATTGCGCCTAATCCGAAGACGATAACGAAGTAGCCTACTATTATTGCAATGTCGGGCCATGCAAGCATAAATGGCTGCCTCAGAGTAACAGGAAATAATTTTGGTTAAGGATTAAATACAATTTTCGTTTCCTCGCCCTTTATATTCCACCCGTCTGTAACCAGCACGGCTTCTTCTGTTCCTAAATCTTCGATATCGAATTCAACTTTCACAAGCCGTTTCTCTCCGGGCAAAAGTGAAAAGTAGTTGTCTTCCCAATAAATGGGCAGGACGAGGTCGCCTGAAACACTTTTCTTTATCTTCGGATTTACTGCAAATGCTAAAGTTGAGGATGGATTCTGCATATTAACATAGACAGAGCACCTGTCGCCTTTTTTGTCCGCGCTGCAGGAAATATCCAGGTCAACTTCGGCAAGATTATCTAAATCACTGAATTCGGCTCTTTCGTCAGGTTGTGTGGATAACCAGTAGAAATTGGAAGAGACAAGATTATCTGAGCTATCTTTCAATTCAAGTTTTAGAAAAAAAGTTTTACTTATGTCTTTTGGTCGCTCAATGGTAAATATCTTGTTGCTGCTATCCGGCCCAATATCGACCGTCAAGTTTTTCGAATATCTTTTGGTCATATTCAAATCGGACAGGTTCGCAGAGACATTTAACTTTTCAAAATTCTGGTAATAATTATTGATAACGTAAATCGTCCCATCGTCATAAGAATACTGGATGTGCAGCGGCTCGCACGCTTTTTTTGTCCCATAGTATGCCCCTGTCGGAGCCAGGAACCAATCAACAACGTTCCAGGACAGCGTTGTTGGCCAGGGGGCATTGAATTTCCAGGTAAGAAGGAAAGTGCAGTCATACTTATTTCTACCGACGACCTCGTGCAGGGCGCGCATAGCTTCCATAGTCATTATCTGCGCTTTATACGAGAATTCATCGATATTTTTTGCCTGGCCGTAACGTTGATTCAACAGCTTTGTGAAGGAAGGAACTAATCTGCCTTCCTGGTCTCCATCAAGCCAGGTTCCGGAGCAGATGGTATGGAATCGCCACGCCGGCCTGCTTGTCGGCCACACATCGCTTTCGGGCAAAAACTTGTGGAAATTTTCTGCGAGAGCAGTTTCCCCGCCTATTCCGCCTGAATAGGTGGCCCCGGATGCATAATTCCTTCTAAAGACGGTCCACTCAGTATTTGAATCCTGTCCGTAGTAATAAGAGGGGGCTGAAAAATGCCAGGGACCGCCCGTTCGCGTCCCACCCATACTTGAGCGTTCCTCTGCGGTTCCGCCTGAACCAGCTTGATAGGTTATATATGGAGCATACTGGTTAATCAGTTTGCGATACCCCCTATCAATATCGCGCGACGGAACTGTTTCATCGTGACCGATAAAATGAATAACGGATGGGTGGTGCCTTATTTCAAGCAAATGGTCCTTAAAGCATTCCAGTTGCAGCTTGTGGTCGGTGGTGTTTCTTGCAAATATCTCCGGCGCAATCATAATCCCGTATTTGTCGCACATATCGTAGAATTCCGGCAGCTCTTTTATTGAGTATCCTTCTACACGCATCAGGTTCCAGCTCATTTGCTTTGCGTATCGCAGCATCGACTCATACCGCTTGCTGGAGAACCGCAGCAGAAGGTCGCTTGTCATCCAGGTGCCGCCTCTACCCAAGATATTTTTGCCGTTGAACTGAATGACCCGCCATCCCTTTTTGTTGATGTCCGTTGTTATCTGGCGGATGCCAAAATTGATAACCGTGCTATCTGAAATATCGCCATCTATTTCAAATTCAAGCTGCAGGTTGTAGAGGTTCTGAGGCCCCAAAGGATTTGGCCACCATAATCGAGGATAACGAATGTTAAGCTCAGTAAATCTATTCGGCAAAAATTCAACCTCTTTTGTTTCTTGTGGTTTCAGGTTTACAGTTTGGCAAACTACTATGGTTTTATCCTGGCCTTTTGAGGTTCCGCCCTGCGAAACATTGTCTATATCTGATATGATGGCCCGTAAGGAGCCCGTAACTTTCTTATTAGCCGTGTTATTTATCTGGCTGGAAATCCTCAGGTGTGCCACATCTGCAGATGGCAAATCGAGCTTGCTGACAACGTTTGGGTATTTAATTGTTACCGGGCCCGTTGCTCTGATATAAATGCTCCGCCATATTCCCATATTGCCATCGGGAGGATAAGGGCAGTGGTCGTCCCAGGAGCTTGTGCATTCCATATCCTTTTCTTTGTCGTTCTTTCCGTGAGATTGGCCCGGCGCAGTTATCTGGACGGCGAGATAATTTTTGCCGCTGATTGCAGTATTGGTAACGTCGAAAGCAAACCGTCTAAACATTCCGAAAACCCAGTTGCTGTTGGTAATCCTTTTACCATTTAACCAGATATTCGCCTTATAATTGATGCCGTCAAGATGTAACCATATCTTTTTTCCAATATATTCCTGGGGTAAACGAAATTCTGTCCGATACCAGTATGGAATCCTGAATGGACTATCATCGGGCATAGAATACCATATTCCATCCTGGTAGCCGGGTATTTTTCGCAGGTTCTCACCGAAATACGGGTCAGGATAGACACCATTATTGCACAATACCGCTAAAACTGTCGATGGCACGGATGCAGGATACCACCCATCTGGTTTGAAATTGCCGGTCGATACGGTGTCACCATTCTCTTTGACCTTATCAGATGATTGTATTTCCCATCCTGTTGTTAAAAGCAGCTCACGCGAGATGGACTTGTCTTTTTCATTTTTCTCAGCACAATAAGAGGGTGCTGTTGTGATGGTTATCCCTGCAATCAACATTACGAGTATTTTTCTCATTAGTCTATTACCTTTGTCATTTTGACACAGGTTAATTCGTTTAAAAAGCGGTCAAAGTAGTTCGCTGATATTTTCCTTAATTTTTACAATTGCAGTTATGACATCATCCATATCCTGCCTATCGGATAGCAGAACCTGATGTGGAATGACTACTGTTTCGGCGCAAATCTTTTCCGTTATGGGGAATTTCTGGTCTTTTATAGATATATGCTTACCGTAATACGGGCAGGTGAAGGGACATCCTTTAGGTCCTTTCTCGACTCGCTCAAATACCGGATTCTTTGAGAGAGGCCAGGGGTAGCCGATGTGACAGGGGATACCTTCGGCATTTAACGCCTCGACAAATTTGTCCCTCGAAACTCCGGCGAACTTTTCCTTATCATACTGCAATAAGTATAAATAATACCCATTTACATCGGTATTAACATCGCCGGGCACAGGGCGAATGCCATTGATATCTTTGAATTTTTTGGCCAGATACCGAACGTTCTTGTTTTTTCTTTTCAGTTGCTCATCAAGTCTTTCAAGCTGTGCTAAAAGGACGGCTGACTGGAGTTCTGTAATCCGGTAATTTGCAGGCCGGACGTAATGGATATACCAGGATTCGCCCTCGTGCCGTCCGCAACTGCGATATTGAATACATTTCTCAGCGAGTTCTTTATTGTTTGTGATAATGATACCGCCTTCACCGGCGGTCATTGTTTTGCTTTCCTGAAAACTAAAAGTCGCAGGGCAGATAGAGCCAAGTTTCTTACCTTTATAAATTGCGCCGTGGGCATGAGCGGCATCTGCGATAACGGCCAGCTTGTGCTTTTTGGCGATTTTAAGAATCCTGTCCATATCGCAGACGAATCCGCCGTAATGCACGGGTATAATCGCCTTTGTTTTGTCCGTGATTGCCTTTTCTATTTTGTCAGGGTCGATACACTGCGTGTCGTGGATTGTGTCAACCAGGATAGGAATTGCATTGACCGCAAGGACAGCACCTACCGTCGCTATGAAAGTCAGTGCCGGCACGATTACCTCATCTGAAACCCCAATACCCGCTGCACGCAGCACAATCTCTATGGCAACGCTGCCGTTGGCGCACGCTACGCCGTATTTGGCGCCGTGATAATGGGCGAATTTTTTTTCAAATTCTGCCGTTTTTGTGCCGGGGTCTGCTCCCCTCATACCTGCAAACCATGCCCGGCTCTTAATCAATTCTTCAACAAACTTGAGGTCTCGCTGGTCATAATAAGGCCAGGGAAAAAACTCTCTGGTTCGGACCTTTTTTCCGCCGCTGATTGCAAGTTTGGGCATTTCTTAAACTCCCCTGAAGTATCGGCTTATTTTTTCATCGACCAGATAATAGAAAACCGAAGCATTCCAAGTAAGTTACAGCGATGGTTTTTTTAATCTTGGTAAGATAGCACATCTATTTTGGAATTACCATTATTCTCACACAAATTTTAATGCGCTGCCCAGACACCTGTTGCCTTTTTTCTTTAGTCCGACTTTATTATTTTAAGGTATCGTCCCATCCAGTATGGCAAAAGATATATGTCCCCGCTGAATTCATACTGTCCGTTGTCGCCTCCGTCTAAACTAAATGAATTGGCGTTGTGCTTGCTCATCGGGCGCTCATCTGGCGGCAGCACGTTTGTTGTAGTCTGCTGTCGAAAATTCGGCTCAAGCAGAGTCAAGTCCTTACGATGACTATTTCTGATGGTCCAGCTAATTGTATCCAACGGGAATTCACGCAGGGTCCAGACGGCTTCCTCCAAATCAAAATCCTTCGCTCCGGTGCCGGCATAGATAAAGTTCCAGAGAGGGTTTTTCTCAGGTCTTTCAATCTGCCAGTGGTCTTTAATAGCCTCGCGATATTGCCTGCGAAGTTTTTCAGAGAAAGCATATCGGTAGAGATTCCAGTAACTTAGAAAGGCAAGTTCATCGTCTGAGTGGTTCCATTCTGTCGTGAGAATTATTCCAGGGACCCGGCTGAACGTGGCGACCGGCGTAGTGATATTGTCGAGATAGCCGTATTTGTCAAGCAGCTCAAACGCCTTTTGTTTATAGACCTCTTTGCGTGTGAAGTGGTATGCCGCCTGTAAGAAGGAAATGATTTCAACGGAGTTTAGCCGCCTGTCGCCTACCTGGCGTGGAAACTGATTGACGTAGTCCGGATGCCATCTGCCCCATTGAGTCGGCTTGCCGTCGTAATCAATTAGATACCAGTCATTTCGCACAATATGGTCCATAATACTGTCGATTAGGGCAACTGCTCTGCTGCGCCACTTTTCGTCAGGAGCTAATTCTGCGAACAAGGTATATGCAAAGAAGTGGCCGACGATTTCATCGCTGCTTGTTGTGCCTTTCCAGACCCACCTGGCATCTTCGGTCTGGTGCCAATGTTGTTTGTCTGCCATTTGATGTCCGGAGCGTTCGAAGGAGCGAGATGGGAATCCTCCGATAGGATTGATTTGGGTCAGTCGTTCCATCGCCTCGAAAGATTCATAGCAGTTTTGCAGCGCCTCGTCCGACCTTGTAACGGCATAACGAAATAATTCGCCGGCCAAATACATCGCCGTCCAGAGGCCGTCGTTATCTTCATCGACAAGCATACCAGTGGCCAAGTCCCCCGCCTCAGGTATAGCAAGTCCGCTATTTAAGCCGTATCTTATATGGCGTTTCCGTGTAAGGCCGGTAAAATGCGATGCCTTCGCTTCAAGTGTCATTTCTTTGAAGCAGATTATGCTCAGCCCCTGACGTGATAGAATAAGCACCGAACCATCAGGGCCTTTGGAAATATCGACAACTTCATCGTCTATAAGCCATCGCTTTGATGCGTAATAATCTATCTGACCGTCACGGCGAATACAAAAGGCCCCCATAGCCGTTCCGAACCAGATTCTATCGTTGATTTCTTCAATGCACCTGATATCTGAGCAGGGCAATCGCCTTTTCATATCTGAGGAGGGCTTGAATGAATTTGCATCTAACTGGATGTAACCATCCGCCGTTCCCACCAGTAAAGTTTTGTTGCCATTCACAAGCGCCAGACAATTCAAGTTGCTGCCCTCAAAAACTGTAACCGGCTGGCCGCCTGGCTTGAGACAGACGACACTATCCCCACAGAGAAACAAGTATCGATGTCGCAGGCAATCGTGAACTACGCCTTTTTTTTGGCCCCGGTTGATGTTCCATTGCGATTCCTTCTTGTCATTCGAAAAAAGAACGGCTTGCTCATCAGTTAAGACCAGAAAATCGAATTCGCTTCCCATTTGCAATGTGTTTGCTTTGGCCGTCCGGTGCTGGACAAAGAAACGACCTGCCCAGCCATTACTCAGGACAGCATCATCGGTCAAATAGACAAATTGCCCACCATAGGTCGCCAGGTCTTTAATTTGCATATCCCGCAGGGGTCGATAGAAGTTATCAGATGTTAAACTTTTATCGGTTGCTTGCCCCGTTAGAAATTCCGTAAAATTGGTTAAACTCTTAGAGGGGAAGATTTCTAACGGGGCTTGTAGCAGACCTCGGTTGGACAGCACAATAATCCGGGCGTTGCGGTCTGAGCGAACTTTTCGAAGCTCCGCTCCGCTTAATTCCACAGAAAGCGGGATTTTCACACTATAGTCCTGTTCGAAAGAATGGTCGCGATAAATCCGCTGGGATTTCGCTGAAACCGGCGCATTGACCAGAACAATAAAAGCAACTACTAATCGCATCCTCATATTGCTATCCCTGCTGGTCCGTCACAGATGAAATGAGGGGTGTCATTCTGAGCGACTTGTCCGCCGTAGCTTTGGCGAAGGCGGAAGCGAAGAATCTCCCTTACGAAGGCCAGATGTTTCGCCTTCGGCTCAACATGACAACCCATCAAAATATGTGTGACGAACCACTACCTTCTTTCTGTGAGCTCAAGCATCCTAACGGGATTACGGCATTGGTGAGTGGTTAATTGGTTAGCTGACCATTCACTACTCACTACTCACCACTTACTAATAAAGCGTCAAATTGCGTTCGGTCCCAAGCTGCAATGGCTCTCTGGAGCGTTGTCCTTTTTCATTTCTGAAGATATACAAAGCCTTGGTGGTAACTAACAGCACATCGCAAATTTTATCGCCGTCCATATCGCCTGCCAGAATGCTTCTCTCGGCGGCCTTTTCGCCCGCTGCCTCGTCCTCACCTGCCTTTGGGGCTGAAAGAACCGCTATGCGGTTGCCTTGATAGTTATAAATAGCCCCGTTATCTGCGACAAGGATTTCATCGATTCCATCGCCGGTCCAGTCCAATAGACAATGGTGCCTGCTGTAATTTGTAACAATCCGACCCAAAAGTTTTCCCTGCTCATCGAGCACCCATAGCGGCCCATTGCCGAAAGGTTGATGGTCAATATCGACCACCAGTTGCTCTGACGGATAATCAGGTATGACCTTTCCAACGTCAACAGACTCAAAATGATGGCCGCTGACTTCCCACAGGTTTTTGCCTGTGCCGTCCACCATAGCAATACTATTAGCGCCGCAGCAAGTCAGCACCAGCCGAAAGTCTTCCGGCTTTTTGCCTTCGCGGACGACCCGGCAGCAATCCAGGTGTCCTGTTTTCTGGTCAACTTTTTCCGATTGAAAGACCCATCGCAGCGTTCCATCAGAATTCAACATCGCATATTCAGCCATAATTTCATCGTGCTCGTCACCATCAATATCAACTGGTATGGGCTGATGTGCGGTCCGATAGCCCCCAGGCTCGCTAACCATCCACAAAAGTTTCCCTTCGTAATTATACGCCCAAATCTGACCATACCTTGTCTTGACCAGAACGTCCCTCGGATGCTTACCACCGCTCAAATTGCAAAAAACAAGACAATCTGTCGCCTCCTCATTTATTTTTATCCGACGGCGTTCCTGCCCGGTTCCGCCATCTAACTCAACCAAGTAATCTTTTGTGCACAGGATGACTTCCTGTTTGCCGTCGCCGTCCCAGTCATATATCTGGCAGGCGACATCGTGATGCCACATCTTGCGGCCGATATCCGGATTGCCCCACCGCCACAGAACTGTCCCATCAAGTTTTTGAGCAACGGCCGTGCTGGTATAGTGGACATCATCCTTGTTGACATTTTCAGCGCTTACAATTTCAACCTGTCCGTCACCATTTATATCACCGGCTGCTACCCACTGCCCTCCATAAGCAGGGTCAAGATGAACAACCTTCCAGGGTTCGATTTTTTGAATTCTATTGTCCGGCTCACCGACATCATTTACATCAAAAAGAGCAAATCGTTCATCAGCCCGTGAAGCTGCCCAAAATCCTTGCGCAAACAATAAACAAAGAGTCACAAATGTCCATCTGATGTTGGTTGTAATCTTTGAGCTCATAATCAGTCTCTCGACTCCCTCGACTTCGCTCGGGACAAGTCCGCTCAGTCCTATGGACTCCTAACGGAGGATGGTGAGCCTGTCGTCCGTTAGGACTCCATAGGAGAACCATTTGTTTGATACGTCTCTAATAATCTTTCCATTCGGGCGGCACTATCAACCAGGCCCCCTTCACGATTACGCAGTAGCCACAAACGCCTATGCTCAGTTATTATATTCTTTAAGTCAGCAGCCAGCTCTTTGCGGATGTTCTCCGGTATGCTGCTGATTTTCCCGTCTGTTGTTTGCAGCCTGGCTATTGCTAAAGAACACGCGTGACGCAACATCGCCGCTGCGTTGGAAATTTCATCAGCAATCTGTCGGGCATCCGGGCGCTCCGGACATGCCTTAGATAACGGCGACATAACCCTGTCAATATAGTCTCGCGTTTTTTTCAGGCTGTCAATTGTCAAACCGGTATAAGGCCCTGCTGAAACAGAATCCTCGGGATTTTGAAGTATATAAAAGAGAACGGACTGGTTGCCCAAAAGCACACCGGGTTCTTTGTAAGCATTTCCCAGCTCATACACTAATTGTCCCATCACGCCGGCTTTGTCTCTGAAAGTATGTAAATCAAGTGCCTTAGGCAAATCAATATTCTGGTTTGACTGTCTGGCCCAGCTTACTGCTGCACCATAAGCGTATCCCAGATAGGAAACCGGTAGTGGCTGCCAGTGTCCATTGTCGCCCCAGTCAGTATTCAGGTATCCTATGGCACCATAAGCCAGACCATTTTCAGCAGCATTTCGCAGATTCTGGATTGCATTTTCTGTCCTGCCGGCAATGCTGTTCCAGCTCGAAGTGCCGGGGCATACGTAAAAAGGAACTCCTGATGCTGCAAACTTCGGACACAACTGGGAAAAGGGATGGTTCGCCTCATAGCCCCATACCATTGCAGTTATGTCCTTTGGAAGCTCACTTATCAACTCCGGATGATGTAGTATAATATCGCCCCAAAACTGCATTTTTCGATTTTGTTTCTGCACCAGTTGATGAATCTTTAGAAGAAAATCCAGATAGACTCTGCCTTTTCCCAGCCGTTCGCAGATTTCTTTGCTTTTCCCAGTCCCCAGGTCAAAGGTCTCATCACAATTTACATTGAAATTCGAGCTTGAAAAATGGGGAAGCAATTCATCATAAAGCTCTGCTAATAATTCTATTGACCCCGGCACCGCAGGACTGATACTAAAAGGGCTGTCTTCTCGTTCCGCCAGATGAACATACTCTTTGTGTGTCAGCCATCTCTCCAGATGGGCAAATGAGCTCTGGTTTGGCACCAGCTCAATAAACCTCTCTCGGCAATACGCATCCAGAGCCAGAATTTCTTCGCCGGTCATTGGACTGGCCTTGTCCCAGACGACCCTGTGATTGCGATAGGCAAAGGTGTGTTCTGTGTAGAGCTGGAACTGATTTATCTTCCATTCTGATAGTAAATCGACCAGCTCGAACAATGTTTTCATAGTGGGGACCTTGTCCCTGCTGATGTCCAATAGGACCCCGCGATTGGCAAAGTCAGGCCAATCGTTTATATCAATACAGGCCAGCTCCTGCATTCCTTGTCTTTGTCTGCAAATCTGCTTTAGGGTTTGTGCAGCATAGAAAGCCCCTGCGGCATTATGAGCGACTATGCTGATTTGATTTGCATCAATGATTAGCCGGTATCCTTGCGGTCGCTGTATCTTGATAGGGTCAATCGTAATTGTGGCGCCAATCCTTCGACTTTGCTCAGGATGGTGAGCCTGTCGAACCATTTGCTGCGATTGAGGCCCTCGTGCCGCTGTCAGCTCCCATCTCGGCCCGACTTGTGCCAGAGATTCCTGGACTATGCGACATACGCCAAGCAGCTTATCTGAAGAGTTAGAATCGAGAAGAATAAATCCAGATTTTAGCTTGCAAGTGCCTTGCAGATAGGCGATGTTCTGTGGTTCGGGAAGCAAAATGTAAGGCGCTACATTATTGCTCGCAGGCTGACTTTTGTATAAAGCGTTGCAACTCACAAACAAACAGCAAATCAAAGAGAAAGAAATTGTCAGATATGATAATCTTATGCGTCTCATTCATTGTCCCCTAAAAAATTGGTTAATTAGTTAATTGGTTATACCACCCCACCAATGTTCCTATGGTGGACTCACCACTCACCACTTAACCACTCACATTGTAAGTCTTTATTGCTCTGTTGAAAATCCTAAAGTTAATTGAGTGAGTGGGACCCATCCACAGGTGTGATAAAAAGCAGTTGACCCCGTTAGAAAAACAGCTTTTTTTTTGCCGTAAGGCATCCCCAAGCAGACTAACGGGGTTGACACTCTAAACGTGATGGAGTATATAACACACGACGTTAATTCTGTTCTGCCCTTCACAGTAGAGTGGTCCTTACCGAAAGGGTAAAAGATGAGGTCAAACAAGCTGGCTATTGAAGGTGGACCGAAGGCCGTTATGCAGCTCGGTCCGTTCGCCACCAAAATGGGGCGAGAGGAATTGTTAGAAATCATTTCTATGTGGGAGTTCAGCGGAGACAATGGAGAGAAACTGGAAAGGATTGTTAATGGCGACCCATCTGTAAAAGGGCCGCATCTGTTCAGGTATTATAACCCAAAACCCAGCAAGGTTGCAGCGGCGGAAGCAGCAATGAAAGAGTTAATAGGGACAAAGTTCTGTCTTGCCGTCAACTCCTGCACATCGGCATTGGTTGCGGCTTATCGGGCGTTGGGTATCGGGGCAGGTGATGAGGTGATTGTTCCGGCCTACACGTTTTTTGCCACTGCCGCTACTGTTGCATCATCCAACGCTGTTCCTATTATTGTTGATGTCGATGACTCACTCAGTATTGACCCTCAAAAAATTGAAAAGGCGATAACCAGGCGGACCAAAGCCATTGTCCCTGTGCATATGCGGGGTGCGCCGGCTCAAATGGACGCTATTATGGATGTCGCGAACAAAAAAGGAATTCCTGTTGTTGAAGATGTCGCTCAGGCAGGCGGCGGGTCATTTCAAGGCAGGCGATTGGGAAGTATAGGAACTATCGGGTGTTTTAGCTTTGATTACTATAAAGTAATAGTTAGCGGTGAAGGCGGTTTTGTAACCACCGACAATGAGTGGCTATACACGCGGGCCCAGAGCTGGCACGATTGCGCCGCTTGCTGGCGGCCTGACAGGTTTGCCAGGGAAAGGAAAGAAGGCGAGCTTTTCTGCGGCGAGAACTATCGAATGAGCGAGCTGGAAGGTGCGGTCGCATTAGCCCAGATACGCAAAACAGATAAGATGCTCGCCGGTTATCGTTATGCCAAGAAACTTATCAAGGAGGCTATTGAAGAGTTTAAGGGTCTTCATTTTCGCCGCATTACAGACCCGGATGGTGACACCGCAATCTGCCTGGTTATGTTTATGCCGGATGTCGAAACCACAAAAAAATCGCTCAAGGCGATGCAGGCGGAAGGAGTGCCTGCGGGCGAAATATATGATTCCACAATAAGGGATTGGCATATTTACAGATACTGGGAGCACATTCTTGATAAAAAAGCTGTATCTGCAGACGGATTGCCCTGGAGTGCCGTGCCGGAGAATGAGCAGCCTAAATATACTCCGGATATGTGCCCGCACGCACTTGATTTATTGTCCCGCTCAATTATGGTTGACATAAATTACAATTATTCCCAGAGCGACTGTGCAGCAATCGCCGAGGGAATAAACAAGGTCCTTCGGGCATATAGATTCGACAAGCTCACTACAAGTTTGAGGTAGCTGATTAGGATTAGCCACAAAGACACAAAGGCACAAAATAAAATGAATATATCACAATTAGTGTCCTGGTGCCTTCGTGGCAGAGAAGTAAAAATTTGAAGGTGACATCAAAATGGAATTAGGTTTGTGTATAGAGATGGCGTTTTCAAAGCTGCCTTTCGAGCAAAGGATTTCCAGAGCAGCACAGTTGGGATTCAAAAACGTTGAAATGTGGTTTGTGAGAGATTTTAGCTATAGCGGCACTGGCGAGGAATTGGCCGGGATAGCTGAAAAGAACAATGTCAGGATTACTAACACCGTAATTGGCTCTCCCGACGGCTCGCTTGGAGGCGGGCTGACCAACCCTGCCAACCGGCAGCAGTGGCTCGACAGGGCAAAAATGACGATTGAATTTAATAAGATAGCGAACGTACCGGCTACTATCGTCTGCACAGGGAACGTGATAAAAGGGATGAGCCGGCAGCATACGATGCGCTCGGTTCTTGAAGGATTGAAACAAACTGTTGAGATTGCAGAAGAAGCCGGCGTGACATTGCTGCTCGAACCGCTTAATGATATTTATGACCATCCTGACTATTTCTGCACAAGCAGCGACCAGGCCGCCCAAATATGCAGGAAGATTGGCTCGGAGCGATTGAAAATGCTTTTTGATTGTTACCACATGCAAATAATGGAGGGCAACCTGATTAAGCACATCGAGAGAAATATGGACGTAATTGGTCACTTCCATTCAGCCGGTGTGCCAGGCAGAGGCGAGCTTTATCTGGGTGAAACGAATTACCCATTTGTCCTGGCCCAAATAGAAAAGCTCGGCTATCGCGGTATTTTCGGCCTTGAATATGTCCCATCAATTGAAGATGGGACGTCTCTTAAAAAAACTTTAGAATATCTGAGAACTTAATCTATATTATTCACCGCTGAGAACGCAAAGAGCGGAGAGAAAAAATAAAAATTTAAAAACTCAGCGACCTCGGCGGCCTCTGCGGTTAATGAAAATGACTCTTAGTATTGCAGATTACGCGGTTTTTGCAGGTTACCTGGTTGGTGTTACGGCTTTAGGCCTGTGGATTGCAAAACGAGAAAAACCAACCATCGTGGATTACTTTCGGGCAGGTGACAGGCTGCCGTGGTTTGCGATAGGTTTCTCGCTCGTAGCCACAAGCATCTCAACCGAGCAGTTTGTTGGAGAGGTTGGGTATGCATATCGTTACGGCCTGGCAGTCGCTAACTGGGAGTGGGGTATTTTTCCGGCCCTGACGATTATGCTCGCCTTTTTTGTCCCTTTCTATATCAGGCGAAGAATAAGCACTATGCCTGAATATCTCGAACGTCGTTTCGGGTCATCGTGCAGAGCGGTCTTTGCCCTCATCACGGTTCTTTCATACGCTTTTATAAACTTGCCCGGGGTTTTTTACTCCGGCGGACTGGCAATGCACTCAATCTTCGGCATCAATCTCTGGGTGGCGGTTGTAATTCTTGCTGTTTTTACAGGTGCATATACAATCGCAGGAGGACTGGCGTCGGTAGTGTGGACAGATGTGCTGCAGGCGATACTATTGCTGGTCAGCGGGTTGCTGGTTTTTTCCCTCGGGCTTGACAGAGCAGGCGGCTGGGACGCCATCCGAGGGACGGGAGACCGCGCCCACCTGATTTTAGCGGCGAACCATCCGAAACTACCCTGGACAGGGATGGCTGTGCTTTTTCTATCCACCAACGTATGGTATTACGCAACTAACCAATATATCAACCAGCGTGTGCTGGGGGCAAAAAACGAGTGGCACGCGCGGGCAGGCGTCTTATTCGCAGCTTTTCTTGGCATATTTCTTACTTTTGCGGTCTGTATGCCCGGTTTGATAGCATATCGGCTTTTTCCGAACCTTGAAAATCCCGATGAGGCATACCCGCGGCTTGTAAGCGAAGTAACCGGCTCGCTTGGGTTTGGACTTCGAGGGCTGGTCTTTGCGGGATTGGTCGGAGCAATAATGTCAACTATAGATTCGCTTATAAATTCCTGCGCAACAGTGCTGACGATGGACTTTTACCAGCGATTCTGGAAAAAGCAGGCAGCCGAGAAAAGGCTGATTCGTTTCGGGCAGATATCCTCGACTCTTGTATTGCTGATAGGAGTCTTATGGTCGCCGATTGTGGGGCAATGGGAGTCGATTTTTACCTACTTCCAGGAGTGCTGGTTTTTTATGGCTGTGCCGATAGTCGTGGTCTTTGTCTCAGCATTGCTTTGGCCAAGAGCAAACAATTTTTCGGCCACAGCCACATTGCTGCTCTGCATACCTCTTACTATGCTGCCGTTTCTAATGCATCAGTTGAAGATAGAGGTAAATTCTTATAATATGGCAGGGCTTCTTCTGATTCCTGTTACCGGCTTCCATATTCTTATGGCGTATTTAACTGATGCGCCTGACCGGCAGAAGATTGAAAAATGGATGTGGAAGCCTTCAATGCTCTGGCTGGAGCGTTCGCAAAAGAGCTTAGCGTCGCAGTGGTACAAGAATCTTCTGCTATGGTGGGTAGTTCTTTTGGTCGTTTTTGTGGGTATATATGCCTGGTTCTGGTGAAATTTGTATAGAAAGAGCCACCAAGACACTAAGGCACAAAGAAGATTGGGAAATAATTAAAAATTAAAACTTCGTGTCTTGGTGCCTTAGTGGCAAACAAGTTCCGTGAGGGATGAGCGAATGAAACTAAGACATTTAGAGGTCCTGTCCGAGTCGGAGATAAAACATATTCACGCTGCAACGATTGATATACTTTGCGATTGCGGCGTTAAAATTCTCTGTCGTGAGATGCTCGACTTCCTGAAGCGTAAGGGTCTGACTGTTGATGAGCAGTCTCAAAGAGTTCGTTTTCCCAAAAGCTGTATTGAAGACACGTTGAGCAAAATCCCGCCTCAGTTTGAAGTGTTTGACCGCAATGGGAACCTTGCTTTTGTGCTGGGGGATAGGCAGCCAAAGATTGCGGCCGGTCATAACGCGGTCTTCTGGGTGGATACCGATACAGGCCAAACCAGGCCGAGCACTGTGGCTGACGTTGAGCTTTTTGCGCTGGTTTGTCACGAGCTCGATGTTATTGATATGATAGGCATTCCAGTGATGCCGCAGGACGTGCCGGAGCCGAGAGCAAGTCTGCTGTATGGCGTCAGGGCCTGTATCGAAAACAGCACCAAGCCTATCTACTTTTCAACTGACAACCTCCAAATCAACAGGGCGTGTATCGATATGCTTAATGCAGCTTTTGCGGGAAATCCTCAAGAGCAGGTTTACGGCATCACACAATTTTCCTCTACCAGCCCCCTTTACTGGGAACGGGGTGTATGCGAAGCAGTGATGGATACAGTTAATACCGGCGTCCCCATCGCTGTGCTGCCGGAGCCGAACGCAGGAGTCTCGGCGCCATACACACTGGCGGCCTTACTGACAATGAACAATGCCGAATGTCTCAGCGGTCTGGCGATGATTCAGTTGCTCAAACCGGGCCACAAAGTGATGTACGCAAATTCGTGGACGGTAACTAATATGACAAATGGAGCGGCCTTAGTGGGTTCTATTGAAACTACTGTGTGCCGTATTGCCGCCGCTCAACTGGCAAAGTTTTATAATGTGCCGTCTCACACTACGGCGCCAAATTCCGACAACCACGCTCACGATGAGCAGAATGCCTGGGAAAAAACCTTCAGCCAATTTTGTGCGATTGCAGCAGGGCACGACCTGATAGTGAACTGTGGGATGTTTGCTACGGGCTTGACGTGCAGCCACGAGCAGTTATTGATGGATGCTGAGATTTCTGTGCTGGCTAAACGCATTGCCGCCGGTGTTAACGTAACCGACGAAACGATTGCAGCCGGCCTTATGAAAAAAATCGGACCGCAGGGAGAAACCTATTTGACTACTGAGCACACTCTAAAATGGTTACGAAGCGGTGAGTTTATAAAAACAGATTTGTCTGTCAGCGGGTCAAGGGTGCTGTGGGAGCAGCGAGGAGCAAAGGACACATATCAGCTGGCACGCGAGAAAACCAATGAGTATAGAAACCGGCTCAAAGCGCCGCCTTTGCCGGATGAGGTGCGTGCCAGAATGGACGAAATAATAAACTCTTTTCGTTAATGCATTTCTGTTATAATCTGCAGAAATGATGTGTCTTAGAAACTATCTCAAAACACAGAACGTCATTCTGAGCCCTTCGCGGCGCTCAAAGATAAACTCCGCGAAGAACCTCTCTTTTTGATAGGCCAGACCCTTCGCTTCGCTCAGGGTGACAGTTTTGAGATAATTTCTTAGTCCTCCGGATTAGAACAAAACATAATTAGCAGAAAAAGGTTGTGTGACAAAGCGATGCAAGTGTTACCAACTTTTGGGATGTAGGCAAGATAGTTTACTTGGAACGACCAGCACAATATGAGGGTATAATTATGAAAGCGATTTCTCGTTGGTTATTGTTGGGGCTGATGTTTCTGGGAAGCTTTGCATCCGGCAGCAAGGCGGCAGAGGACAAGAGTCCGGCTGCGGATGGAAATGATGCCGTTGATACACGATATAATTTCGGAGGATTCCGGGAGCCGGGAAACTGGTATAAGGGCAATCTCCATTTGCATTCGACCATTTCAGATGGAAATCTGGCTCCGCTGGCCACCGTGGAAGTCTATCGCCGCTCGGGGTATCACTTTACGGCGTTGACGGACCATATCGGCGGGTTCTGGGACGAGGAAAAGAAGAAATACAAGCCGCTGGTCTATCCTCTGGAGCAGATGAACACACCTGATTTTCTGGTCCTGCCGGCTATTGAATATGATACGAACCGCAACGGGGAAGTCCTGCATTTTGTAGTGGTGGGGCCGGGATATGACCTGCGGTTAGAAGAAGGGCAGGATTTGTCGAAGGCGATGAAAAAATGGTGGGATAATGGGGCATTTGCCTTTATGGCTCACCCACACTGGAGTCTGGATGGAACGGATACGCTGGAGGCGATTAGCTTTTTGCCAGCGGTGGAGGTGTTCAACTACGCCACATCGATAGAGGAGGGCATTCGTGGAAATTCCCAAATGTACTGGGACCGGCTGCTAATGAAGAATCGAGCCGTATTGGGTGTGGCGACGGATGATTCGCATCGGCCCGGCCAGGATTCAGGCGGCGGGTGGGTGATGGTCAAAGCCAATGCCCTTACGGCAGAAAACATTATCACGGCTCTTCGCAAGGGGCAGTTCTATTTCAGTAGTGGGCCGAGTCTTGAGAATGTGTATTCGGATAGAGAGGGCGGCTTGCACGTGCAGTGTTCTCCGGTAAAGTTTATCCGGGCACTGTCAACCGTGGGCAGGGTGGCACAGGCTGCGGCCCCTCAGGGAGAAACCCTCAAGAAGGCAGTTCTGAAATGGGACTGGTCCAAGTCGTCGTTTGTCCGTATCGAATGTGTGGATGAAATCGGACGGACGGCCTGGTCACAAGGAGTATTGAGAATCGACGAAAAGCCCCGTTAGAAAAGAGGTTTGTTCTAACGGGGTAAAAAAATTCAATCTTGCTTCTAAAAGGGGTATAATCGGGATATGAAAACCAGAGTTGAAATAGTCTATACGCCGGATACGTCAACGGAATACAAGCAATCTTTGTTTGAGGCCGGGGTGCCGGCAGGGTTTCCTTCGCCGGCTGCCGATTACGAAGAAGATAAGCTCGACCTCAATAAATACCTGATTAAAAATCCTGCCGCCACCTTCTTTGTCAGGGTTACGGGGGACTCTATGACGGGGGCCGGCATTCATTCCGCAGACCTGCTGGTAGTTGACCGCAGTCTGGAACCAAAAGACAAAGATGTGGTGATAGCAGTGATAAATGGCGAGCTGACCGTCAAGAGAATAAGAATCCGCAGCAAAAAAATTACGTTAGTGCCGGAAAGCGAAAACTACGCGCCGCAGGAAATAACCAAAGACACCGAATTTCAGGTCTGGGGTGTTGTAACTAATGTTATACACCGGCTATGAGCAGCGAAATTTTTGCACTTGTTGACTGTAATAATTTTTATGCCTCCTGTGAAAGGGTTTTCAATCCCGCATTGGAAGGCAGGCCGGTAGTCGTATTATCCAACAACGATGGCTGCATTGTTGCCCGCTCCAATGAGGCGAAGGCATTGGGTCTAAAAATGGGCGTTCCTGCATTCGAGGTGCGGGATGTTCTGGAGAAAAATCATGTTGAAGTATTTTCATCGAACTATGCCCTTTATGCCGATATGTCCAGCCGCGTAATGGAGACGCTTTCTCTGTTCACGCCTGACATAGAAATTTATTCGATTGACGAGGCGTTTCTGAACCTCGCCGGTTTTAACCGCTCCTTAACTGATTATGGCCGCCAAATCCAGCAGACCGTTAAAAAGTGGACGGGCATTCCCGTCACGGTAGGGATAGCGGGGACAAAGACGCTGGCGAAAATTGCCAACAAGATTGCCAAACAATCCGCTAATGCAGAGGGCGTGTTGGATTTGACCGATTCACCATATCTGGACGAAGCTCTGGCAAAGGTGGCGGTCGAAAAGGTCTGGGGCGTGGGGATAAAGACGACAATAAAGCTAAAAAGAGCGGGGATTGAAACCGCTCTGGATTTGAGAGACGCCGATATAAACTGGATTAAAAACAATCTCGGCGTAGTCGGGGCAAGAACAGTATATGAATTAAGAGGAATCTGCTGCTATCCGCTGGAAAGCAATCCGCCGACAAAACAATCAATCACTGTGTCCCGTATGTTCGGAAGAGATGTCGAGTCGATTGAGGAATTAAAAGAGGCGATATCCAGCTACGCATCGAGGGCGGGCGAGAAACTGCGACGTCAGGGATTGGCTGCCGGTTCGATGACCATATTTGTTACTACCAGCCGATTTATAAAGAATATGTATTTTAATTTTCGGACGGCGGAATTTCCTGTCGCCACAAATGATACGGTGGAACTGATTCGTGGCGCCTGCCGGTGCATTGACCGTCTGTATCGCAGAGATTGTGCCTTTAAGAAGTGCGGAATTATCTTAAATAGACTCGTGCCCCAAAAGCAGGTCCAGGCAAACCTGTTTGATGATATTGACAGAGAAAAATCACGACGGCTGATGCGGGCGGTAGATGCCATAAATATCCGGCTGAATACTCCGGTTCGCTGGGCAGCCGAAGGGATAAGCCAGCCCTGGCAGGTCAAATTCAACAGGCGTTCCGGCCGCTTTACTACAAGCTGGAACGAGCTACTACAGGTTGTATAGGTGATAAAAGGGTAAAAATCCGCAAAACCAATCTTTGTCGGCACAATTTTGCTTGATTTGGGGCGCTAAAAAGTATATACTTACTTTAGGACTTTCAATCCTTCGACTTCGCTCTCGCCGCCGCGTAGCTTTGGCGAAGCGGGGCAGGATGGTGAGCAGAGTCGAACCATTCGGTCTCTTAAAGTTGAGGCGCTATTATGAATAAACAAAAAGCGTTCACATTGATAGAGCTTCTTGTGGTAATTGCTATCATCGCAATATTGATGGCAATCCTGATGCCCGCACTCAATAGAGCAAGAGAGCAGGGCAAACGTGCGGTCTGCCTGGGCAATCTCAAACAAATGGGGCTTGCGTGGTATCTGTATGCGGATGAAAACGATGAGAAGATTGTAAATGGTGCAGCGGGGTTCAGCAACGTAAAGATGTCCTGGGGAGACCACACAAATGAGCTGGCCTGGGTGGGCAAGTGCTGGCACGATGATTGGGGAATCGGCAAACAATTACCGGTGGAACAGCAGATAGACGAGATTAAAAAAGGAGCTCTTTGGCCCTATTGCAGGAACGAAAGGATCTACAGGTGCCCGACGGGTTTGCGAGGAGAGATGCTCACTTATGCCATTATGTTCTCAATGAATGCTGTTTGTCACACAGAAGTGCAGGGAGTGCCGGGGGCATTTATAAAAAAGAGGTCTGAGATTCGCAGCCCTGCGCCGGTTCTCAGATTGGTTTTTATCGACGAGGGCTGGATAACGCCTGATGCATACGCGGTTAACTATACACAACCAAATTGGTGGGACGAGCCTTGCGTTCGGCATGGTGACGGGACGGACGTGACCTTTGCCGATGGCCACGCTGAATACTGGAAATGGAAAGCTGTTGAAACGATAAAACATGGCCGGGCTGCCGGCCCGACTCAACCACCCACCGGCTGGAGTCCTACTACTGCTGAGGGCAGAGAAGACCTGCAAAGAATGCAGAGGGGCTGTTGGGGGAAATTAGGGTATTAACCCGAATTTTTCAAAGCCACAAAGAAGTCGGACACGGATTAACACAGATTGACACTGATTTAATAAAAATAAAAGAAAGCCAAAGAAGTCAAAGAGATCACACCGATAAATCAAAAATCAAAGTGTAAAATTCAAAACTACAAAGCAAGATTCAAAAAGAGATAAGCAACTACACATTTATTCGCCAGACGGATGATTGATAAACTCGCCTTGCAGAGCGGTGGACAAAATTTATTTTTAGCAAGACTAAAGAAATATGCTGGATAGTGATTCGGAGAGAAAAATGAAACGTTCGACTTCAGACCTTTTGTCTTCTGCACGGATATTTTTAATAGTTATTTTATCCTGTATTGTCTTGGGATTTGACAGCTACCTGTGGGCGGGTGGTGACAAGTCGCAAGAGCGAAAGAAGAAAGGCTATGTCAAAATAGCTACTATTGGCTCTTCGCCGGCAGAAGCGGATGCTAATACCGAGCCGCAAAAGGTGGTGGACAGGATGATTTCGCACTGGCGGGGAAGACTCGCACAGGTCTTGCCGGATAAGCCCGACCTGATTGTTGTTCCGGAAGCCTGCGACCGCCCGGGTGACTGGCCTGACGAAAAATTGAGGCAATATTACAAAGTCCGCAAGGACCAGATACAAAAATTCTTTGCTCAAGCTGCCAGAGAGAACAATTGCTACATTGTATATTCGGCATACAGAGAAATGGCCGATGGAACTTTGCGCAATTCGAGCATGTTGATTGACCGACAGGGCAATGTTGCCGGCATCTATGACAAAAATCACCCTACCATCGGCGAGATTGAAAAGGGCGTTCTTTGTGGCAGCGAAGCACCAATCATCGAATGTGATTTCGGGCGTGTGGCAATGGCTATATGCTTTGACCTGAATTTTGATGAGCTGAGATTAAAATATGCAAAGGCCAGGCCGGATTTGATTATCTTTACATCGATGTATCACGGAGGCCTGATGCAGGCCTATTGGGCGTATTCCTGCCGGTGCCATTTTGTTGGCGCTATCGCCGGCAAGGCAGCACCTTCTGAAATTCGTGACCCCTTAGGCAGGGTCGTCGCTTCCACGACCAATTATTTTGATTTTGCTGTTGCCACCGTCAATCTTGATAGCGCCCTTGTGCATTTAGATTACAACTGGGAGCGTCTGCGGAATCTAAAAAGTAAGTATGGGCCGAAAGTCAAAATCACCGACCCGGGCTGCCTGGGCGCGGTTCTGGTTTCCAGCGAGCACGAGATGGTTACTGTCGATGAAATGCTTAAGGAATTTGAAATAGAGCCGTTGGATGACTACCTCAATAGGGCTTTGGCATACCAGCACAAGTCGGAAAACATAGAACCAAAAGAAAAATAATCTGCAGCGGAACAAAGTGTCTTGTGCCTTTAGAATTTGTCGAGTTGAACAATATGGTTTTGTTGCGCAGATGGTTATACAGCTCCGGCCAGCGGAAACACATCGGATTCCGTTCTGGCGGTTTCAAAAAGCCCAGCCATTTTTGAACTGACATCAGGATTGAGGTCAGCTACATCGTGCTGTTCGCTGATTTCTTTGTCCAGGTTATAGAGTTCAATCTTTTTGTTCGGTTTTGTGCGGACGGCCTTCCAGTAGCCCATTCGTATCGCCTGTTGGCCGTTCAATTCCCAGTAAAGATATTCGTGCTTCTTCTGCTTTTCAGGCTGACCTAATAAAGTCGGCAGCATCGAAACACCATCAATATCGTTCGGCCCAGCTTCGCCGACAAGCTCGCAGCAAGTCGGCAGAATATCCCAGAATGCAGATATATGGTCGCTTGTGCAACCATCCTTGATTTTACCGGGCCATCGTGCAATAAATGGCACACGAATTCCGCCCTCATAGACCGAACCCTTGAGGCTTCGCAAAGGCCCGGCACTCTCAAAAAAGGTCGGGTCTGCTCCTCCATTGGATGCCGGCCCGTTGTCGCTTGAAAATATGACCAGAGTATCCTCTTCGAGAGTTAGCTCCTTCAGCAGTAACATAATTCGCCCGACATCTCTATCCATCCGTGTTACCATTGCAGCGTAACAAGCTCTGGGAGCCGGATGAGGAAAATAGCCCTTGTCTGCCTTATATTCCGGGTCAGGCCATTTACCTCTATACTCTGTCAGGGAATCTTCCGGCACCTGAAGCGCGACATGCGGTATCGTGAAAGGAAGATACAGAAAGAATGGTCGCTCTTTGTTTGCTCTAATGAAATTGAGGGCTTCATCTACAATAATGTCGTGCGAATAGGTCTGCTGTTTGCCATCCTTGTTGCCCTCCAACCATTCTATTTTGCCGTCGCGCCACAAATGGTTTGGGTAATACGTGTGGGCCTGGCGTTGGCAGATATAACCAAAGAAGTGGTCAAAACCCTGCTTATTGGGGTCGCCGCTGCTGCCGGCACGTCCCAGACCCCACTTTCCAAATGACCCCGAGGTGTAGCCTGCGGTTTTAAGGATTTTAGGTAACGTTATAGTATCGGCTATGAGCGGCCACTGCCCGCCGGTTGTTGAACCCAGCTTCCATCCTTCGTCACCGCCGACCTGCTTGTTGTCGCGGATTTGTGCATGGCCTGTGTGCCTGCCCGTCATAAGGGCGCAACGTGATGGCGCACATACCGGACTACCGGAGTAATGCTGAATGAGTCTGATACCTCCGAATGCCAGCTTGTCGATATTGGGTGTTCTGATTTTCCTTTGGCCATAGCAGCTCAGGTCGCCATAACCCAGGTCATCTGCTAATATAAATATGATATTGGGTTTCTTGCCGTGAACAGAAGAAGCAGGTAGCGGAAAAATGCCTTTGCAGCCGGTCAAGGCTGCATTTGCAGCCACAATCCCAAAAGCTTTTAGCAAATCGCGTCGTTTCATTTGTCCATCCTCTCTAAATAGTCGGCACCATTATATTTTCTACAAGTTGCAGACTTGTCTCAATGATAGCATACGCACAGGGTGTTTTCCAGTCAGAAAATATGGCGCAATCCCGCACAAATTGACACAAACAAATTAGATCAAATTCGTGGAAATTCGTGGTTAAAAAAAATACCTTATAAGACGGGCGCAAAACAACTGATAGGATGGCAGGTAGATTTCCTGTAAACTCCGTTAGAAAGAAACTTTCTAACGGAGTAAATCTTTGTTACAAAAACAAGAGCGGGCGAGCGGATTCGAACCGCCGACGTCCAGCTTGGGAAGCTGGCATTCTGCCGCTGAATTACGCCCGCAGAACATTTCTCTATTCTGACATTCTACAGTAATTCCCAAGCTATTGTCAAACTTATTTCTCCCCGCCAGCGGATTAGTTATATTGGTGGCTATGCTGATGCTTTATTCGGCGGCATATTGTTTTGGTTCGCAGATTGGTCTTTCAAGTGGTATTTTCGGTGCAATAGGCCACGAACCAGCCAACCAGCCCCCACACCGAGAAGCACAAAGGCAACAATAGTCCCGGAGCTGACGATACCGAATGGGACAAGCAGGAAACCTAATGACATAATAACTAACGCGATGCCGAGGGACACATACCTTATCCATCCTGGGCCTGGCAACTGTGGTTTAGGAGGCAGCAATTCTGATATGGGTATCCCCTTCTCGATAGCTGCCATAATCTGCTTGTGCGCAAGCAGTTTCGCGAAATAGCTAAACACGCTGATAACAACTACGATGGTTGTTATACTTGCAAATACTATGAATACGTCTGTGTTCATTTTTTCTCCTTTCAAGTTTTGTTAATTACCTTATTCTTACCAAACCCCTATGGGTTTTTACATAGACTTCACCGACGCAACATAGCTGCCCCGGCATAACCATTTCTATAAGTTTGCGTTTATTTGCTTTTGGAACTACCGTTAACGGAAGGTCTGTTCGTATGGAGCCATTATACGTCCAGGCCGGTCTGAGATAGTAATTTGGTTTCATTGTCTGATTCTCTTGATTATTCATTCTTTTATTCCTTAGCCTTTCTGGTTTTCTGCCAGTTAGTCGCTGCTTCGATACGGTAGGTTTCAAAATTTATGTTTTTTTTTTCGTTCAAGCCAATTATTCTCTTTTAAGACGTGCTGACGCTTTTATAAAATTATTTCTTAAATCCTGAAACTTATCGAACACAAGCTGCGACTAATAAATGGATAAAGTGGCAGAAAATCAAAAAAAGGACAATTGGTTACGGCTACTATGTAGCGGCGACCAGCAGGCGTTTGCCCGGCTCATTGATAAATACAAAGAGATGGTTTTTTTATGCTGCCGTCGGCTGGGGCTGCGGGAGGATGAAATCGAGGATGTGGCCAGCGAAACATTTATGGCAGCATACAAAGGATTAAGCCGATATGCCGGCCAATCCGATTTAAGCACCTGGCTTTGGGGAATAGCCTACCGTAAGGCAGTAAGTTACCTGCGAAAGAATCGGAAAAATTGGCAGCTTAAAGACGAACTCGATGAACAGATTTCTTATAGCCGAAGCGACGGACCGGCAGCAGCGATGCAAGCCGAAGAAACGGAGAAAATCGTCTGGCAGGCCGTTGAACAGCTTCCGCGGCTCTGGGCTACGGCAATTATACTTTACTATCGGGAACAAAAATGTATTTTTGATATTGCAAAGATAATGGGCCAGAACGAGAATACGATTAAGACGTATTTGTTTAGAGCACGGGCAAGATTAAAAGAAATGTTAGCTGCAACTTTTGGAGCGGATGATGCCGACAGGTAGATTAGATGAAGATAGATTCGACCGGTTTTTAGCCGGGGCTTTGCAGAAACACTCCGAGCCGGTTCCTGCAGATTTTACGGAGAGAATGTTGTCAGCGATTCAACAGGCCGAGCAGCGAAGGATTTTAGCCGGCATAGTTTTTCAGCAAAGACTTGCTCTTGCAGCCAGCATCGTGTTAGGCGCCTGTGCGGCTCTTGCAGCAGTATTTTTCCCAGCCGCTACTACAGAGGTCTTTCGCAGCATTACCGGCAGCGTAACAGAGCATGCCGCTACGTGGTTTGGTAAAATTCCACAGACCATAGAAACTATCCGCAACCAGTGGCAATCTTATGCTATCTTGACGGCGGTATTTGGGTTTGCCATTTATAGCCTTGTGGAATTACTGCTCGGCGATAGGTTAAGGATAGCATAAAAGCATGCTTAACACCATGTGAATTGCAAATCACAAATCAAAAAATCGTGAACTCTCACAAAGTTTATCATTCACAAGCAGCCTTTCCGATAATATGATTTATAAAATTAGCTGTGTGTCGGCTAATTACCTGAAGCTTTTTAGAAAAATTGAACAGTATAGATAAATAAGAAACGGAGTTCAAAATGAAAAACAGAATTCTTCTCTTTGCGGCACTTTTGATTGTAGTAATTGTCTTCGGATGCAGACAGCACGTTAAAGAAACCAAAATCCCTTATGATAGGCCTTTGCCTCTCGGTCAATTTGCCTTGCGGAAGATAACAAATCCTTACGAAATACCAGATTTTACAATGGCCTGCGTTGACCTGGCCAATCTGAGGGCCGCTGTGAACAATAGTCGCAATTACCTGAACAAACCTTCGAGCCGGCGGTTCTTTCCCTGCGGCGAGATTACTCACGGCCAGGCACTTGATAGCGTTAACGCGTTTGCAGAGATGCTGGATTCGGGTTTGATGGGCAAAGCGTTAAATGATGCCATTCGTGAGAAATTTGATGTCTATACGTCTGTAGGATGCGACGACCGTGGAACGGTGCTATTTACAGGTTATTACACGCCGATTTTCGACGGCTCATTGACCCGCAGCGACCAATTCCTATACCCATTATATGAACAGCCGGATGACCTGGTAAAACAACCAGACGGCGAAATACTCGGCAGACGCGGTCCGGATGGTCAAATTACTCCCTATCCACCCCGGGCGGTGATTGAGTCTTCCGGTATGCTCAAAGGTAAAGAGCTGGTGTGGCTGAGCGACCCCTTCGAAGCTTATATAGCACAGGTGCAAGGCTCAGCCAAAATAAAACTGCCCGGCGGCGAACTAACAACCGTAGGCTACGCCGCCAACAACGGCCAGGACTACCACAGCGTCGCTGAAGAACTGGTCAAGGATGGCAAAATACCAGCCGACCAGTTAAGTTTATCTGCAATGATTGACTATTTCAAAAAATTTAGAGACCAGGTCGATGCCTATATCAGGCGTAATCCACGATTTGTGTTCTTTCAAAAAGAAGAGGGGGCACCTCGCGGCAGTATCAACGAACCTGTAACGCCGATGCGAACCCTTGCAACAGACAAATCTATCTTCCCGCGGGCGTGTCTGGCTTTCATTTCCACCACTCTGCCACGCCAGGTAGGAGGCACAGTTGTCAAACAACCTTACAGCGGCTTTGCTCTCGACCAGGACACAGGCGGGGCAATACGCGCCCCAGGCCGCTGTGACGTCTATATGGGTGTTGGTGACACTGCCGGCAGACTGGCAGGGCAAACCTACCAAGAAGGCCGGCTGTATTACCTGTTTCTAAAATCAACTACCGTTGTTCCGGAATATTAACCTTCTCAAAAGGTTATTGGAGTGCCCGAAAATGGTTAAAAAAATGCTCTTGATAATAATGCTAATCATCGCAATATTTTCACTATTTGGCTGCCAGACGGCCCAGGGAGTGAAAGGCGACTTCACATACATCTGCGACAAAACCGCTGAGATATTCAATATGGACTAATAAATGGGTTCATTCCCATTTGCGGGGGCAGATGCATCTGCTCTCGGTGCACTTTAATTTTTGCCCAATAGTTGGAATCGTCCCATAATATATCCTTCATCTTAAGCTTACCTCTTAGCAGTTTTTGGCCGAAATTTATTCTACTACCGGCACCTTGAGCGTGCAGGGGTGTGCTTCACGTTTGTAGGTAAAGAAAGTAGCACGGCCATCTTGGCCGTGTTTGCACGGGCTGGAAGCCCGTGCTACGTCGTGTGAAAATAATCTACCTACAAAAATGAATCGCACCCAGCGTGCAGGAAGATGTAGATTTTCCGGGGTTTTTTTGTTAAAATTACTATTGGCTCACTGTCGCTCGGTTCAGATTATCAGAGGCAGGTTTGGGATGAAAAGATTTTCATTGATTTTCACGCTTGCTTTGTGCTGTTCGAACATTTGTGCGCAAGTGCTGTATGTTCCTGCGCAGGTATTCCCCAGCATCCAGTCGGCCATCGACTCCGCCGGCAACGGTGACACAATTATCGTCAGCCCGGGAACCTATTTCGAAAATATCAATTTCCGCGGCAAATCCATAACCGTGCGGTCAATCGACCCAAACGACCCCAAAATAGCGGCGGCCACAGTAATCAACGGCTCACGTCATGTTGACCCAAACATTGGAAGTGTCGTGACCTTTATGAGCGGCGAAGATAATAATTCCGTTCTGGCCGGCTTCACCATAACAGGCGGCACCGGCTCCTGGCTGCTGGTATCGTGGGAATTCAAGGGACTGCGATGGAACCGCTGTGGAGGCGGCATCCTTTGCTACAATATGTCAGCGCCAACTATTACCAAAAATGTTTTTATCAACAATATTACCGGTCAGGGCGGCGGCATCTATATCTACGGCGACCCCGTTAATCCTCATAATCCACAAGACCCTCCTGTTCACATCAAACCACTTATCAGCAATAATACCTTTATAAACAACAAAGCTATTGTCAATCACGGTTTCAATCCTCCTGATACTAATTACCCGAACAATGACCACGGCGATGGCGGCGCTATAGTCGCTTTTCAAGGCTGTGATGCAACCATAACAGATAATCTCATTAAGGATAATCACGCCGACGGGTATGGCGGCGGGACACACCTGCGGCAATGGAGCAACGGCCTTATAGAACACAACCGCGTAACCAGCAATTATGGATTGATCGGCGGCGGTATCCACATAACATATATGTCACATCCTGCCGTCAAAAACAATCTCATTCAGAATAATGCAGCAACCAACCTGGGGGGCGGCGGCGTATATGTTTATTACCTTTCACAGCCGTTAATTGAGCAAAACATCATCATCCAGAACACATCAACCAGCGGAGCCGGCATAGGTGTGTATTCTAACAGTGCGCCGATTATTCGTAATAACTTAATCTGTAAGAATAACGCAGGAGCAGGCATTCGAGCTGTAGTTAGTTCGCCGGCAATCAGTCATAATACGATAGCGGACAACTATTACGGCGGCATAGATTGTGAATTTGCTAATCCCATTATCGAAAACAACATAATCACTTCCAACGGACGTGGATGGGGTATATGGGTCCACCAGGGCAGTTGGCCTCTAATAAGGTATAATAATCTTTGGGGCAACCAATTGGGGACCTGCGGACCTGACATACCGGACCAGACCGGAATCAACGGCAATATTCCCATCAATCCGAAATTCGTTGACCCGGATAGCAATGATTATCATTTAAATTACAACAGCCTCTGCATAAATGCCGGCGACCCATACTGGCTGCAGTTATATAGCACCGATTACCAGGGCGACAGCCGCCTTATGGGGCAATATGTTGATATGGGTGCTGATGAAGCACAACCCGTGTGGAATGTTACCGGCACGCAGCAATACGAAGGTATTCAGCAGGCTATAGATGATGCCAATGACGGCGACGTAATAGTTGTTACCGTTGGCGCCCATACTGGCCAGGGCAACCGCGACCTTGATTTTCGCGGCAAGGCAATCGCTGTGCAAAGTAGCGAACCAAACGACCCTGACATCGTAGCTGCAACAATTATCGACTGCAACGGCTCAGGTTCAAACCCACATCGGGGATTTCATTTTCACAACGGCGAGGATGCCAATTCGGTTTTGGCAGGCCTGACTATTACCAATGGCGACGGCGTATATGACGGCGGTGCTATACGATGCTGGAATAGCAGCAGCCCAACTATCAGAAACTGTATAATAACCGGTAACTCTTCCATCGGCAGAGGTGCAGTGTATTGCGGCAACAATAGCAATCCTGCAATTATTAACTGCGATATCACTAATAATGTCGCCACTGCAGGTTATGGCGCAGCTATTTGCTGCTGGGATTATAGCAGTCCCACAATCCTCAACTGCATCATTACCGGCAATGCCGCCCAGAGCGTAGGCCGACACGGCGGAGGTATTTACTGTCACAACCATAGTAACGCCGTTGTCGCCAATTGTTTCATCAGCGGCAATACAGCCGCTCATCGCGGGGGCGGCCTGGCCGCATACTGGTCCACTCCTGCTGTTGTGAACTGCACTGTGGTTGGTAATAGTTCTCTGGAAGGCGGAGGTATCAGCTCATTCGTGGAAAGCAACCCGATAGTATCCAACTGCATCGTCTGGGATAATAGGGCACCGGAAGGCCCACAAATAGCCCTTATAAATGCATTACGCGTATGGGGTGTCTCCATCCCAACTCAGATGACCGTTTTGTTTAGCGACATCCGGGGCGGACAATCCGCAGCCTGCGTAGATAGTGCCTGTACTCTTAACTGGGGCCAGGGCAATATAAATGCAGACCCTAATTTCGCTTACCCAGGTCTCTGGGACGATGCGAACACGCCAACCGACCCCAACGATGATTTCTTTATCCTTGGCGATTTCCATATTACCCCTGCATCGCCCTGTGTTGATGCCGCTGATAACAGTTCCATTCCTGCTTCTTCAATCATCGACCTTGACGGCGAGCAGAGGATTTTCGCCGGCACTATTGATATGGGCGCCGATGAGCTTGTTACCAATCCTTTCGACTTAAATAATGATGGCACTGTTGATTATCTTGAGCTTGCTGTCCTGGCAGATGAATGGTTACAGGGCGGCAGCCAATTGCAGACTGATTTTCATAAAGATGGTTTTATAAATCTGCTTGACTATGTGGAATTAGCAAACCAGTGGCTGTGGAAAGGCAGTTGGCGGCGTTAATTGGCCAGACCCAGGCCAAAATAATTGCCATTTGTTTCATACCATTTCTCTATTTACCTTATTGTTGCCCTTCAGACCGAATATTAGTCCTATAACACAACCGCCAAGTGAAGCGGTCAACGGCGCAGGTCGATAACAAGAAAGACTATCGCACTGCGGGGGGTAGTGCGCTCCTCACCAAAGAAAGCTATAGCGGCGCAAAATGAAAAGAGGCTTTTCACTTGTTGAGCTTATGATAGTGGTAGCTGTCCTGGGGATTCTGGCAGCTATTGTCGTGCCTCAATTTCAGCAGCACGCAACCCAGGCCAGAGGGGCTGTAGCAAAGGATAACCTGCGTATATTGCGGGGTGCGATTGAATTATATACCGCGCGGCACGGCGGGATTCCGCCAGGCTATAAAGATAATAAACCACAAACCCCTCCAAGCGATTCGGACTTCTATCAACAGCTAATCGAAGGTCATTACCTCTCAGGGATGCCTGAGAACCCTTTTAACAAAAGGCAGGACATAAGGATGATTGCGAATAGCGAAATATTCCCACAGAACCCGACCGGGCAGTTCGGCTGGATTTATCAGCCGGCAACTAAAACTATCAAACTCGACTGGCCCGGCACAGACAAAAGCGGCATCTCTTATTATGAATATTGAGTCCCAATGCAACCATCGGGACTAATCTTTAATCTTTTCAAATATTAGTTGTTCGGCGTATATGTCGTTTATATCTTGAGGCAGATGCGGACCGTAATCAAATGTGGTTATCCAGTCAGCCGTCCAGACCTTCCCATCTTCAGACACGGGGCCTACGAGCCTGTCAATGCTGTTGCCATCAATCACAATATCGAAAAATTTAATGTGAATTTTCTTTATTTCAATGTTCACGAACAGCTCCCGTGTCTCGGGCGTATATTCGGCAACGCTATCCCCGGCCTTGAAGGTGCTTATACTTCCATCCTTCATTTCCATTTTTGTTATCCGGTTGGGCCTAATTTCAACTTCAGCCAAAGGAATTACTATGGAAGATATGATCCCATTCGGCGATAAAACTATCTTCCACGGGCTGTCCTGTGCCTTCCATGTTCCGGCAAGAGACTTCGGGGGTCTGTTGTTTTTTTTGCCGGTGGCATCAGGACTATTATTAAGACAGGAGCTCTTGCAGCCGCTAAACAGCAGCAAGATAGATATACTATGAACTAAAAGGATTGATAGCTGCTTCATATAGTCTATGCCCTCTTAAATTAAATAAAAGTAATTCTAATAAACAGCTTCGTTGAAGGCAAATAAAAAAAGAGGCAAGTCAAAAAAGACTTGCCTCTCCAATACTAACATCTTACTGGTTCGAGCTTAGCGTCTTATTTACGACGACGCAGGAACAGCCCACCCAGACCAAGCAGAGCAATCGTTATAGGCTCCGGAATCTGGTGAATGACCTGAGTGTCCAGAACGGCACCATCTATATCCATCAGGGTTAGTGTAACATCAGGGGCAAGTGGGTCATAACCATCACAGTGGAATTTAATATTATCCACCAGAAGGCCCAGAAGCGGTTTAGGTATATCCGGTGGTGTCACAAGGTCAACAAGCTCAAACGCCACGAAAGGATTCTCTACCCCAAGTAATGCGGCCCAATCAGGGTCACCCCAAACTATACTCTTCTTGTTGCCCGGATAAGGCAGGGTGGCTGCACTGATGTCCAGCGACCCATATTGGCCGCTGGCAATAGTTATACCCAGGAAGAAAGTACCCATCGGCTGGGCTGGATCTAAACCCTGGATGTCGATAATCGCGTTGTCACTCTCATTCAACGGAACCGTAGGTTCCGGCGGGTCTACAACACCATTTAACGAAATCTTCAGCCCTGCATTGGTCAATGAGCATATTCCCAAAACCAGCATTAATACTACTAACTTCTTCATTATCATCCTCCTTCGGAATTTCCATGATTTTTCATTTTCATCCATACTTTACACTACTAAATTTGTCATAGTTACGGTCTCGGACAGTTGCCCGGAAGCAGTGCATCTGTCTTCTTCCAGTTGGCGACTAAGATGTTGAAATCATTGGTGTAGACCCGGTACTTCGGGACACCCTGAGGCAGACGGTCAAAGTCGGCACACGGGTTGAGAGTCGCGTCGGCTATTACTTTCTTCCAGTTGGCAACCAGGATGTTGAAATCATTGGTATAGACCCGATACTTCGGCACACCCTGAACATCACCCGCTGCATCACCGTCGCACTGATATGGCCACGGTGGAGTCCCCTGCTTACCGCACCAGCAGTTCGGCTTCTTCAGAGTGGTCGACCACTCAGTGTAGCTTGGATAGCCCACGGGGTAGCAATCACCTCCAAAGCAGCGGCCGGTGAAATTGGGGTCCACAGCGATACTTGGGTTTGTCAATACCACACCGCCACGGACTGCGTTCTCTCGAATGGTAACACAGACATCCACAGTTGGATTCACCTTGAACTTCAGCAAAACACCGCTGCTCGGTAGATGAACATCTCCTGGTGGGTCATGTAAAGCACCCATCTCGATGCTGATACCATTCGTGTCCAATCCGCCCAGTGTCCCCGGGAACCTAACCGGATCGCCAATCGGTGTGCCAACATCGTTGACTTCACCATTGAGGATCACGATAGAACCGGGATAAACCCAGTAATCTGCGCTCAGGTTGCTAATCGATTTAATCTTGCCACCGTGGTCAACCGTGATGTCTAAGCCGAACCCGCTTACCTTATTGGGCTCGCCGACTACCCGGTAGTTGACGGTGGCTTCGTTGCCATCGGTCGTACACCAAATATCAACTCTTGCCCACGCGGGAAGAGCCAGTGCAAATACTACCAACGTCACAAGAACCTTTTTCATAATTCAACTCCTTTCTTTTCTTCCTCTGCAGAGCTACACACTCTGCATATCTTGGTTTTGTCTCCTGCTCTACAAAAACGCTTTTAAGCGCACCTGTTCACTTTTGAATTTCAGCAATCTTTAATTTTGAACATAGCGCCCCGGCCAGCAGGAACAACCGGATAAGCACAACAACGTTCCTTCATCTCCTCCTTTCTCGCCACACGGCGAAAAATACATCCTTAAATACTAACATACGCACAGGTTTTATTGGTGAAGATCAACTTTATATTACCACAAATCATCTGAGCATTGCAAGAGAAAAATAGAAAAATTTTAAAAATTTTTATCTTTACTGTCTTGCCCCTATAACTATTTCTTTGGCACACAGCAGAAGCTGGGCAAAAAGCACAGCCTACTAAACGTTAAAATAACACATTTCCACCTGAAAAACAACGAAAAAATGCGAAAAAACAGCGAAAAAGCTAAAAAATTCCTGCTGGAATTGTATAACTTAAGGGAGATAAAAACCATTAGATGCCTTTTGACAGCCAGTTTTTGAGTGAATATGCCGGTTTTTGGGGCAAAAATGCTATTTTTTGGCCTTAATCCCGTGTGAATTTGCCTGTTTATAGTTTTTTTGAGGGCTGGCCGGCATCCTCAAAATCCGGCCTGCTACAAAAAAGGGTTTTGTTTCTTTGTGAGTCAGTATGGGCAGTTTTAGCCAACGTATCAAGGATTTCAGGATAGGATTGCCGATTACCGGAACCGGCTGTATTCTTGCAAGCTGCCCCGGCGTTCTCTTGAAACCTGTATTCAATCCTGCTCGAAAGGCAGTAATCCAGCTTTTCTATTTGGTTCGCCAATTTTATACCGAAACTGGTATTATTGCCGGATATTTACCCTTATGTTCAAGTTTCTGAAAGGCCGACTAATATTCGTAAGACTGTGCCTGCTGGCTGCCACCCTGGCACTGGTTGCTATCGGGATAGCTACGATTTATTCGGTTGGCCACCCCGCAGACCCCAGTCCTGTAAGCCGGACAGGCGAACTGGCAAGCTACTGGAAAAAACAGCTTGTCTTTGCTGGTCTGGCCATAATTGGCTTTGTAGTGGTTAACCTTATTAGTTACAGACGGTTTGGGCCGCTAAGCTACTGGATGTATGCTTTTGTCATCCTGCTTCTGGGCATTTTGCTGATTAGCAGATACGTTGTGACTATTCCTTTTATCCCGGAAGTCAAAGGCACTCACAGATGGATAAAATTCGAGCTTGGGGGCTTGCAGCTACCTGCTATACAACCTTCTGAATTTTGCAAGCTGGCATACGTCCTGGCCCTCGCCTGGTATCTGCGATACCGTAGTAATTACCGCAGCTTCAAGGCACTAATCGGGCCTTTTCTTTTGACGCTTCTGCCGATGGTTCTTATCTTTGCTGAGCCTGACCTACGGACGGTGCTGTTGATGATGCCTATATTATTTACGATGCTGTTCGTAGCCGGCGCAAAGGTCAAGCATTTGCTTATTATCATTGTTGTAGCGATTCTGTTAAGTCCGGTCTTGTGGTCTCAAATGAAACCTTATCAGCGGACCAGAATAAGCTGTGTGTTGCTGCAAAGCAGTTGGATTCGTGAAAAGGCCGAGCAGCATCCGATGCTCGGCAAAATTCTTGTGGGGGCCAATTTCAGCACCAAACAATGGAAAAATGATTGGGGTTATCACCTGATTCGCTCAAAGTTTGCAGTTGCTGCCGGCGGTCCGCAGGGTAACGGCTTCCGTCAGGGCCCCTTTGTCAAGTACAACTTTTTGCCGGAAAGGCACAACGATTTTATATTTGCCATCATCGCCCATCAATGGGGCTTTTGGGGCTGTTTGGTTGTGCTTGCACTTTACTTAATTATCGTTGTCTGCGGGCTGGAAATCGCTGCCAATAATACCGACCCTTATGGCAGATTGATTGTGGTCGGTATCGTCGCAACGTTCACGGTCGAAGTCCTCGTCAACGTAGCTATGACAATTGGTCTGATGCCCATCACCGGCTTGACTTTGCCGTTCGTAAGTTATGGCGGCTCAAGTCTGCTTGTCAGTATGGCTTCTGTAGGAGTATTAAATAATGTCGGGCGGTTCAGGCCTTTTACGGTCGCACCAAAAAAATAACCCGCGCGGCTTTCCCCTCTTGGGGAAGCGGGGGCTTGCTGCTTCAGCAGCCAGATAAAGGATAATCAGCCACGAAGACACAAAGTCACAAAGAATTTATGAGTTAAAAAACTTCGTGTCTTAGTGCCTTGTCCCTCGACTTCGCTCGGGATGGTGAGCCTGTCGAACCAGTGGCAAAAAGATACCAGAGATGATAAAAGGATTTAGACAAATTGCTTCGCTGACGGCCTTGAGCCGGGTCGTGGGGATGCTCCGCGATATGGCGTTTGCATACTTTCTCGGCGCCAGCGGCTTGATGGATGGCTGGACAATCGGATTCAAAATTCCCAATCTCGCCAGGCGGCTTTTTGGAGAGGGCGCTGCCTCTTCCTCCGTTATACCTATTTACAGTGAACAATTGCACAAGGACCCTGAAGAATCGAGGAAACTGGCCTCTACGGTCGTTACTGTTGTCTTTGTGCTGCTGTCGGCTGTCGTTTTGCTGGGTGAAGGCATTATTCTGGTGTATTACAAATTCTTCGCCGTCTATGAAGGCACTGAAACCAAGTTACAGCTAAGTGCCATAATGCTGCCGGAAATGATATTAATTTGCGAGGTGGCGATTCTGGGAGGGATACTGAATGCCCATCGGCACTTCGCTGCTCCCGCCGCTGCACCTACTGTGCTCAATCTCTTTCTTATCGGTGCGCTTTGTCTGAGTGGATGGGTTTTCGGAATGAAACCCGCTTCCCAGGTCTTTGTTCTCGCCGTTGCTGTAATTCTGGCAGGTCTGGTTCAGGTGTTTATTCAGCTGCCGCCCCTCTGGGCAAGAGGAGTTTATATTCGGCCGGCCTGGCACGTCAGGTCAGAGGCATTCAAGAAGATTATTCTTCTTATGGCGCCAATGGTTCTCGGTCTGACTGCAACCCAGATTAATACGTTCGCCGATGACCTCATTGCACTATGGTTTTCGGGCTCACCGGAAAAAGGGGAGTTTTTCTTATGGTTTGGCTGCCAGATTAAATACCCCCTTTGGGAAGGGGCGGTCTCACAGCTTTTTTATTCGCAGCGTCTGTATCAGTTCCCGTTAGGGGTGTTCGGCATTTCGCTGGCTACCGCTATTTTCCCGGTAATGAGCGCTGAAGCGGCAGCGAAAGACTTTAAGGCGTTTTACGCTACTATTGCACGTGGTCTGCGCTGTAGCATTTTTATAGCGCTGCCTGCCACGGTCGGATTACTGTTTGTGGCAAGACCATTGGTTTCCGTGCTTTTCGAGCGAGGGCGGTTCACGGATGCAGATACTCTCAGGACTGCGTGGACGCTTTCATTTTATGTGCTGGGTTTGTGCGGGTATTTCGCTCAGCATGTGGTCGTGTATGCGTTTTATTCCCTGCAGGATTCCAAATCGCCGGCAATAAGCGCATCCATTGCAGTTGTTACTAATGTCGTGCTAAACCTGACTCTTATGTGGTTTCTCGGCACAGGCGGCCTTGCCGCTTCAACGGCAATCTGCTCTTATTTGCAGGTAGCTATTCTTATGACCGTTTTTCACCGCCGATTGGGTCGAAGTTGCCTGGACGGTTTTATGCCGGCACTGTGGAAAACAGTTGTAGCCACAGCTTGTATGTCTGTAGCGGTTATACTTGCCGCTGTCTTCTCTAAAAGCCTCCCTGACATCCTCAAACTGCTCATAGCCGTCCCTTTGGGCGCCACCGTGTTTTTGCTGGCAGCAAAATTCCTGCGTATCGAGATGCTTTCCTTGCTTACAGGCACAAAGCAAACGGCAGAAAAAACAGCCTTATCATAAATATGGCAAATACGCCAATTTTTGTCCAAAAGGTATTTGACTTACAGCAATTTAGATGCTATAAAGCACTGGATTCTCAGAGTGAATTGTTTTGGGCGAACCGCTTTATTATTTATAAGTGAGAATCTGTATCATGTTTCAAAATCGGGGATACGGGCAAGGCCCGACTGAAAGTCGGTTCGAGCAGGCCCGCCACAGGTGGGCTGCACCGCATCAGGCAAACTTTTACGGGAGAAAAGCGATGGACACGCACAGGTTTTTTTTAGCATTTTCGGTAATAATTTTTTGTTCTTCGTTAGCGCTGGCTCAAGGACGGCCCACCCCTGCTCCCCCGCTTCCGCTTTCACAGAAAGCTGCGGGGGAAGATAGGGGGGCTAAGCCGGCAGAGAGTCCAACAAGTTCCGAGTCATCTGCTAATCCAATGAGTGATACCGAACTTTTAGTCCCAGGCGATTCACCGGCCTTATCGGACCTGGCAGCTGGGCCCAAACAGCTATTTTCACCTTTTGTTGCTCAGAGGCTCTATGAAATAGCCTGTGAGCTAACTGACTCCGAAAATGTCACAGAATCGCAGGCTGAACAGGCGATTGTATTTCTAACTGCTGCCTTAAACCTTGACAGCGATGCGGACTATTGTGCGCCTGTTTTGATTAAATGTGCCTGTCGTTATACACAGATAGACAATTCAGCTCTGGTGTCGCGTTTACTTGCTGACTACATAGATGAAGCTGCTGACCGCCAGACAGTTATGGATGCGGTTCGCTATCTGCTTGACAGGCTGGACTCCCGTGAACAGCGAGAGAAACTTCTTGAAAGCATGCTGAGGAACTTTGCCAATAAGAATTATATTATAGGCTCTGAAATAGCTACTTTGCTGGGCCTGCTTATGGCTGAAAAACCTGATGTGGAAGGTGCTCAGTTTTATCTTGCTCAGGCTTACGCCAATAACCTACACAATAGAGTGGCGTTTGGGAAGCTGGCGGAGCTTGCGTCCGAAAAGCTCACACCAGCGGTGTATCTCAGGCACCTAAGACTTATGCTGCGAGAAAATCCGTCGGATATTCAAGCTGCCGTCGGTTTCGCTGAATACATTGAACGCCTGGAGCTTTATGAAATGGCCGCAAGTGCCTATGAATACTGTGCGAATTTGTTCGCTTATCTTTACCCCTCTGACCCCATTCCGCCCGACATTTATTTGCCCTGGGCCATTAGCTGCTATAATTCGCAAGCATCTCAGCACAAATGCATAGAGATTGCCGACGCCATCCGGCGAAGCGGCCAATTTGACCTGCTTCTGGAAGCTGTTGCGGGTAAAGCAGCCATTAAGGCCGGCGACGCCGAGCAGGCAACCAAAATATTCCAAGCCGCTGAAAGGAAGGCACAACAATTAGCTGCGGCCGGGCCGGAACACCTCAAACAACGCACTGGTGATGCCGGTGACAAATCTTCGCCCAAAGTCGGCGCCAAGGAACTTGCCTGGTTCTACTGTTTTGCCTTGCCGGACACTGCAAAGGCCCTCGATTGGGCTAATAAAGCCTACTCAATTGAACCTAATTCACCTGTCACGGCTTCTATCCTGGCTTATGCACTTGTGATGAATGACCAGACTGAATACGCTAAGCCGCTTATCAACGCTTTTGAGCGCAACCAGATTGCAGATTTAACCCTCGCTGTTATTCAACTGAAGGAAGACCAAAAAGACCTGGCAATCCAGACCTTAAAGGCCTTAATCGCTAAAGACCCGGGGTCATTCGCAGCAGAGCAGGCTAAAGATATTCTTACCAGGCAGGGCACAGAGTATGTTCCTCCGATTGACCCTAATGTTATCCTGACCACGATGGAACAAAACTTCGGCCAGACGTTTGTTCCAGTATTTGTTCCTCCGGATAAGCTAATTTCAGTTCAGTTTAATGCTCGCGGCAACAAGTTTTCTTACGGCAGCAGCTTCGATGCAACTGTCGCAATAATAAACAATTCTTCCGACCCTCTTGTGATAAGCGATGATAGTTTATTTAAGGGTAACATCAGGATAGACGCTAATGTTACCGGCGACCTTACTAAAAAAATACCGAACCTTGTATCGCACAAGATACGTAATACTCACCTTTTAGAACCTGGTCGAAGTATTCTTGTGCCTGTCAGGCTTGTAACGGGCGAGCTCAGGGGCTTGTTGTTTTCCCATCCGCAGGCATCTTTGGATATAGAATTTACCCTTTATCTCGACCCTGTAGTCGGCGATGAAGGGAAGGTTGTCAATAGGCTGGCCAATGTAATGCCAATCAAAATGGCTGTGAAACGTCCGCGCATCGAGCTCGCCGGCAAATATCTGCGAAACCGATTTAATTCTATCTCAACCGGACAGGTCGGCCAAAAAATCAAAACTGCAGAGCTTTTCATTGGTCTGCTAATGGAACAGCAGGCGATGTCCGGGCGCAAACCGCTTTACAAATTTGTATATGCGGACTGGATGCCAAGTATGCTCAAGTCTGCCCTGGTACACCAGTCAGGGCTGTTGCTTAACCCCGCCGACGGTGAATGGGTTGTTAAGATCCATACTATGGCGGATATGTTTGATTTACCGTTGGACCACGACCTGGCCAGCGCAGTTGCACAAAACCTGAATAATGATAGCTGGCCAGTCCGAATGATGGCTGTTTATCTGCTGGCCAAGAACCAGCAAGCCGGCTTCAATAAGGTCCTGGACTGGGCGGCAAAGAGTGACCAGCACGCGCTGGTCCGCAATATGGCAGTTGCCTTGGGAGGAATCACATCACAGCAGCAGGAGCAGCCCCTTCTGCAACCACCCACCGTGGAGAAGGCCCCTGCTCCCGACAAGATGCTAAAATAAAGTTTGTTTTGGCTTACGTAAAGGCATAACACACGGAATTGCCAGGCTTTTCGAATATGGGTTCTTATCATTTTACTAAAGCCCTGTGAAGTGAAACCTCGTATTTGCAAAAAATTTCTTCAAAAAATCGATTGTAATATCATCTCGATTTTGTAAATTTCGTCTTTTATTGGTTCGCCCCGTGAGATAAAGCCGTTTTTGTCTATCTCACGAGGTAAGTTCTGGTCTTTATTGAAAGGGTTAAATAAATGCCGGCTAAAGTAGATAAGGAAAAATGTACCGGTTGCGAAACCTGTGTAGAGGAGTGCCCCAGTGATGCTATAAGCATGGCTAATGACAAAGCGGTGGTTGACCCTGATACCTGCATCGATTGTGGTGTCTGCGTCGATTCCTGTCCAGCGGAGGCAATTAGTATGGAGTAGATTAAAACCTAAAACTAAAAGTTAAAAACGAAAAACTGTGGAATTCAACAGTTTTATACTTTACACTTTTCGCTTTACATTTTGTTAGTTGGCCCCATCGTCTAGGCAGGTCTAGGACACCGGGTTTTCAACCCGGCAACAGGGGTTCGAATCCCCTTGGGGCTATTGTGTTCTTGGCCAGGATTTCGTTTCTTAACGTGTCCTGGCTGTTTTCTGTAATTATCTGATTTTGCTGATGGTTAGCGTTTTTGTGCAACGGATTTGTAAGCTGGCGGTTGTCGGTTATAGTCCGACTGTTGGCCCGTTGGCTGTTTCCAATCGTTTTTCCTTGACCGCCACCGGCTAAATTATATAATGAGAACGTCCTGTTATGGGAATAAAGGATTGCCAGGCTTCGTTGTGCAGCCAAGAGTTTAATATGAAAAATTCTTTGAGCCGGAGTCGGTCAACAGGTTCCTCGTTTTTCCTGCAATATTTTTGGTGTGAAAAACGTATTTAACGATTAGAAGTAGTGCTGTATGACCACGTGTTTTTTTTAGAAAGGGAAAACGGATGAAAACTGCAATTGTGCTTGTGATAACAATGGCTCTTTCGGTCGGTCCGCTCTATGGCGAGGCCAACGAGCAGCTTCCACCGACTCCTGCGCAAGAGCAGCCTGAGGTTTTGACCCGCGGCCCGGTGCATGAGGCCTTTGCCGAACCAGTTGACTTGCAGGTTCAGGCGGGCCTGGTGACCCCGAACCAGCCGCCGGCTAACATAGGGGAAAACCCGCCGGCAGAAAGGCCGACAGGCGGACAATTCGTCTGGGTGCCCGGCTATTGGGCCTGGGATTCGGAACGGAACGGCTATATCTGGGTCAGCGGCTGCTGGCGAGCTGCTCCGCCAAACAGGTACTGGGTGCCGGGTTACTGGGCCAAAGTGCCCGAAGGTTGGGAGTGGGTGCCCGGTTTCTGGGCGCTGGTGGCCAGCGTTCAGCAGATAGAGTATCTGCCGGCCCCTCCAGCGCTCAACGACGTGCAACAGCCGGGGCCACCGCCATCCCCGGACAATATCTGGGTACCCCCCTGCTGGTATTGGTATCAGGGTCAGTATATTCGGCGGCCTGGTTACTGGCTGGCGGCTCAAGCGGACTGGGTCTGGGTGCCGTCTCACTACGTTTGGACGCCGCGGGGCTATGTATTCGTCGCGGGGCACTGGGACTACTCGCTGGAGCGCCGAGGCGTGTTGTTTGCGCCGGTCTATTTCCCGAGGCACATCTATGAGCGGCCGGGGTTCTCTTGCTCGCTCAGCGTTGTCGTCGATATCGGCATGATGGAGCTCAACCTGTTCACCTGTCCGCGTTACAGCCACTACTACTTCGGCGATTACTACGATGATGTCTATATCAGCGTCGGCATCTACCCGCGGTTTGAGTGCGAGCGGCGCCATACGTGGTATGACCCGATTTATGAGCATGACCGCTGGCGCCACCGCAGGACTGAACCCGGTTGGGAGGAGCACGAGCGGCATGAGTACGATCTCCGCCGCACCGATAGGAACCTTCGTCCGCCGAGGACATATCACGAAATGGAGACCCGGCAGGTCGGGTTACCCGAGCCGCAGCGAAGAAACATTCAGATGGCCGAGCCGCTGAGCACGGTCGTCGCCGACAAGAGGTCCCCACTGAAGTTTGAGCAGAACAAAACCGACGCACGACAGAAACTCTCCAGGAAGGCGACCGACGTGCGCAAGTTCAGCGAGGAGCGAAACCGTTGGGAGTCCAAGTCGCAGGGTCCGAAGACAGTCCAGCCACCAATGGAACACAAAGGCCCTATGACGCAGCCGCGAGAGGTCAATCTGACCAGGCCGGAGCGAGTGAATATTCCGTCTCCGCCGATTGTTGGCAAACGGGGTGGGCAGGGCATTTTTGGGAAAGGCCCGCCGTCTCGACCGGCCGATGAACAAAAAACCGATGTCAAGGATGCGCACAAAGACAGAAAATAGCACAACAAAAACGATTGACCCGATTGCTTGTCTGCTCCGCAGCACTAACCCAACTTTCGCAGTTAGGCATCGAAATCGACACTTTCGATAGCGCCAATAAGGTCAGTTTCCACCACAAAGCTGACCATTTAGCTGACGACTGTATACCTTCGGTGGTGGCTGCTTCGGC